>Ga0207677_10000175_pt1 | contig 50784 bp, 41 predicted proteins | sample KBSMisM42_FD_184311 | JGI IMG/M metagenome (GOLD analysis project Ga0207677, IMG submission 184311) | Miscanthus rhizosphere microbial communities from Kellogg Biological Station, Michigan, USA - KBS Miscanthus M4-2 (SPAdes) (version 2) | ecosystem: Host-associated > Plants > Roots >...
GCCGACCACCGGCGCCAGCTCGGAGAGGATCAACTGCGAGACGTTCGTCAGGTTCTTCTGCCCCTGCATCATGCGGGTGAACTTGGCCAGGTTCGTCTTCAGCCAATCCTGCTCGTTGTTGCGCAGCGTCGTTTCGCGCAGCGAGCGGATCATCTCGTTGACGTTGTCCTTCAGCGCCGCGACTTCGCCTTGCGCTTCGACCGTGATCGAGCGCGTCAGATCGCCCTTCGTCACGGCCGTGGCCACGTCCGCGATGGCGCGCACTTGCGTGGTGAGATTCGCGGCGAGCTGATTGACGTTGTCGGTCAGATCGCGCCACGTTCCCGACGCGCCGGGCACGTTCGCGCGGCCGCCGAGTTTTCCTTCCACGCCGACTTCGCGCGCGACCGTGGTGACCTGATCGGCGAATGTGGCAAGAGTATCGATCATGTTGTTGATCGTGTCGCCGAGCTCCGCGATCTCGCCGCGCGCCTCGACGGTCAGCTTCTGTTTGAGCACGCCGTTCGCGACCGCCGTCACGACCTTGGCGATGCCGCGCACCTGGTTGGTGAGGTTCGCGGCCATCATGTTCACGTTATCGGTGAGGTCCTTCCACGTGCCGGCCACGCCTTTGACTTCGGCCTGGCCGCCGAGCTTCCCTTCCGTGCCGACCTCGCGCGCCACACGCGTGACCTCGGCCGCGAACGAGTTGAGCTGATCGACCATCGTGTTGATCGTGTTCTTCAACTCCAGGATCTCGCCCTTGACGTCGACTGTGATCTTCTTGGACAGATCGCCCATGGCGACCGCCGTCGTCACCTGCGCGATGTTGCGCACCTGATTGGTTAGGTTCGAGGCCATGAAATTGACGTTGTCGGTGAGGTCCTTCCACGTGCCCGCGACGCCGCGCACCTGCGCCTGGCCGCCGAGCTTCCCTTCCGTGCCGACCTCGCGCGCCACGCGCGTGACCTCGGCCGCGAACGAGTTGAGCTGATCGACCATCGTGTTGATCGTGTTCTTCAACTCCAGGATTTCGCCCTTGACGTCGACGGTGATCTTTTTGGAGAGGTCGCCCATGGCCACCGCCGTCGTAACCTCGGCGATGTTGCGAACTTGCGCCGTCAGATTGCCGGCCATCGAGTTGACCGAGTCGGTCAAATCCTTCCAGGTGCCGGCCACGCCTTTGACCTGCGCCTGGCCGCCGAGCTTCCCTTCCGTGCCGACCTCGCGCGCCACGCGCGTGACCTCGGCCGCGAAGGAGTTGAGCTGATCGACCATCGTGTTGATGGTGTTCTTCAGTTCGAGGACTTCGCCGCGCACCGCGACCGTGATCTTTTTCGACAGATCGCCGTTCGCGACCGCCGTCGTCACCTGAGCGATGTTGCGGACCTGATTGGTGAGGTTCGAGGCCATCGAGTTGACGGAGTCGGTCAGATCCTTCCACGTGCCCGAAACCCCGCGCACGTCCGCCTGCCCGCCGAGCTTCCCTTCCGTTCCGACCTCGCGCGCCACGCGCGTGACCTCGGCCGCGAAGGAGCGAAGCTGATCGACCATCGTGTTGATCGTGTTCTTCAGCTCGAGGATCTCGCCGCGCACGTCGACGGTGATCTTCTTGGTCAGATCGCCGAGGGCGACCGCGGTCGTCACCTCGGCGATGTTGCGAACCTGCGCGGTGAGGTTCGACGCCATCGAATTGACCGAGTCGGTCAAATCCTTCCACGTACCGGCCACGCCCTGCACCATGGCCTGGCCGCCGAGCTTCCCTTCCGTGCCGACTTCGCGCGCCACGCGCGTGACCTCGGAGGCAAACGCGCGAAGCTGATCGACCATCGTGTTGATGGTGTTCTTCAGTTCGAGAATCTCGCCCTTGACCTCGACGGTGATCTTCTTCGACAGATCGCCGTTCGCCACCGCGGTGGTGACGTCGGCGATGTTGCGCACCTGGCCGGTCAGATTCGAGGCCATGTAGTTGACGGAGTCGGTGAGGTCCTTCCACGTTCCCGCCACGCCGCGCACTTCGGCCTGTCCGCCGAGCATCCCCTCGGTGCCGACTTCGCGCGCCACGCGCGTAACCTCGGACGCGAACGCCGAAAGCTGATCGACCATCGTGTTGATGGTGTTCTTCAGCTCGAGGATTTCGCCCTGCGCTTCGGCGGTGATCTTCCGCGACAGATCGCCGTTCGCAACGGCGGTGGTCACGTCGGCGATGTTGCGGACCTGTGCCGTCAGATTCGACGCCATCATGTTGACGTTGTCGGTGAGGTCCTTCCAAGTGCCGGCCACACCCTTCACTTCGGCCTGGCCGCCGAGCTTCCCTTCCGTGCCGACTTCGCGCGCCACGCGCGTGACCTCGGAGGCGAACGAGTTGAGCTGATCGACCATCGTGTTGATGGTGTTCTTCAACTCCAGAATCTCGCCCCGCACCTCGACGGTGATCTTCTTCGACAGATCGCCCATGGCCACGGCCGTCGTCACCTCGGCGATGTTGCGAACTTGCCCGGTCAGATTCGACGCCATCGAGTTCACCGAGTCGGTCAAATCCTTCCACGTGCCTGCAACGCCCGGCACCTCCGCCTGACCGCCGAGCATCCCCTCCGTGCCGACCTCGCGCGCCACGCGCGTGACCTCGGACGCGAACGACGAGAGCTGGTCGACCATCGTGTTGATGGTCTCCTTGATCTGCAGAATCTCGCCGCGCACTTCGACCGTGATCTTGCGCGTCAGATCGCCGCTGGCGATGGCGCTGGCGACGCCGGAGACGTCGCGCAACTGCACCGTCAGATTGCCGGCCATGGCGTTAACCGAGTCGGTCAGATCCTTCCACGTGCCGGCGACGCCGCGCACCTCGGCTTGAACTCCCAGCTTCCCTTCGCTGCCCACCTCGCGCGCCACGCGCGTGACCTCGGAGGCGAACGAGTTGAGCTGATCGACCATCGTGTTGATCGTGTTCTTCAGCTCCAGGATCTCGCCGCGAACATCGACCGTGATCTTCTTCGACAGATCGCCGTTCGCCACGGCCGTCGTCACGTCCGCGATGTTGCGCACCTGCGCCGTCAGGTTGCCGGCCATGGCGTTGACCGAATCGGTGAGGTCTTTCCACGTGCCGGCAACGCCCGGCACTTCCGCCTGGCCGCCGAGCTGTCCTTCCGTTCCGACCTCGCGCGCCACGCGCGTGACCTCGGACGCAAACGAGCGAAGCTGATCGACCATCGTGTTGATCGTGTTCTTCAGCTCCAGGATTTCGCCGAGTGCTTCGGCGGTGATCTTCTTGGAGAGATCGCCGTTCGCGACCGCGGTCGTAACCTCAGCGATGTTGCGCACCTGCGAGGTCAGATTCGCGGCCATGTAATTGACCGAATCCGTCAAGTCTTTCCACGTACCGGAGACTCCCTTGACATCGGCCTGTCCGCCGAGTTTGCCCTCGGTGCCGACTTCGCGCGCCACGCGCGTGACCTCGGATGCAAACGAGCGGAGTTGATCGACCATCGTGTTGATGGTCTCCTTCAGCTCCAGAATCTCGCCGCGCGCATCGACCGTAATCTGTTTCGAGAGATCGCCATTCGCGACCGCGGTGGTCACCGCGGCGATGTTGCGAACCTGATTGGTCAGGTTCGCGGCCATGTAGTTGACCGAGTCCGTCAGATCGCGCCACGTGCCCGAAACGCCCTGCACATCGGCCTGTCCGCCCAGCTTCCCTTCGCTGCCCACTTCGCGCGCAACTCGGGTGACCTCAGAGGCAAACGAGCGCAGCTGATCGACCATCGTGTTAATCGTGTTCTTCAGTTCGAGGATTTCGCCGCGCACTTCCACGGTGATCTTTTTGGAGAGATCGCCGGTGGCGACGGCCGTCGTAACCTCGGCGATGTTGCGCACCTGCGCGGTCAGATTGCCGGCCATCGAGTTGACCGATTCCGTCAAGTCCTTCCACGTTCCGGCGACGCCTTTCACGTCCGCCTGGCCGCCCAGTTTTCCTTCCGTTCCGACTTCGCGAGCCACACGCGTGACCTCGGAGGCGAACGACGCGAGCTGCGTCACCATCGTGTTCACGGTCTTCGCCGTGCGGAGGAACTCTCCCTTCAATGGACGTCCATCGAACTCGACCGCCATCGTCCGCGACAGGTCGCCGCGCGCCACGGCGCCGATGACGCGCGAGATTTCGTTCGTCGGCTGCACCAGATCGCTGACCAGCGAGTTGACCGAGTCCGCGACCACGGCCCACTCGCCGCCGGCGGCGGGCACTTGGGCGCGTTGCGTCAGCTTCCCTTCCTTGCCGACCACGTTGGCGATGCGCTCGACTTCATCGGCGGTCTTCTGGCTGAGGTCGAGGATGTCGTTCAGCGTGTCGGAAATCTTGCCGGCCGTTCCGGTGAACTCCACCGGCATCCGCACCTTGAAATCGCCCTTCTTCATCGCCGTGAGCGTCCGCAACAGCAGGCGCTCAAAATCCTTCGGCGAAATCTCGCTCGCTTTATCGATGCCGATCCCGGTCGTCATGACGCGCTCGTCCTCCAAAAACAGGAAACCTCAGTTGTGCTGAAACGTGGTCAGGGGAAGCTGGCCCGTGCTAGTCCGGACCTGAAATGCAGAATCCAGACCACAGATGAGGGCGGCTGACAGCGGCGCCGAGCCTCCGTTGACACCTTCATTGGCGGGCCGGAGAATCCGTACTCCCGATGACCACAGCGGATGTCGAAACACTCATCCTCGGCGGTGGTATCGCCGGGCTTGCAGCGGCATTGCCGCTCGGTGATGCGGCGGTGGTTCTCGAACGGAACGCCCGCGCGGGCGGACTGGTGCGCACCGAATGCTTCGGCGGGTACTGGTTCGATCACGTCCTGCACCTGCTGCATGTCCCCGATGCCGCGACCGAGGCGAGGTTCCGGTCGCTGGTCGGCGACGATCTGGCGCGCTGTCCTCCCGAGGCGTGGGTGGAGACGAGCGCCGGAACGACGCGCTTCCCTTTCCAGATGAACCTGCACGGCCTCGATGCCGAGGTCGTCGTCCGATGCCTGCGCGACCTTGCGCGCGTCACGTTCGAAGGGCCACGTCCGGCACCGCGAAATTTTCACGATGTACTTCTCTCGACCTTCGGCCGCGAAATGTGCGAGCTGTTTCTTTTTCCCTACAACCGGAAGGTCTACCGCAGGCCGCTCGAAGAGCTCGCACCGGCGGGATTTCAATGGACGATCACGCCGCCCGATTTCGAGAAGGTGCTGCGTGGAGCCCTCGGCATGACGCGCGGACACAACGCCTACAACGCGAACGGCTGGTATCCGCGTCCGCCGCGTGGCGCCGCGGTGCGGGGCATGGAGCTGCTGACGCGCGCGCTGGCCAAGCACACGCATGATCTGAAGCTCGAACACGCAGTCCAGTCCATCGACGTAAAGCGCCGCATCGTCGTCGCGCGAAACGGTGCATTGCGCTCATTCCGGTATCGGCGCGCCTGCTCGACGCTGCCGTTGCCGCTGACGGTGGCCCTGTGTGACGAGGCGCCTCCCGACCTCAAACGCGTGTGCGCCTCTTTACCCTTCAACCGCGTCATCACCGTCGCGTTCTGCATGGAAGGGCCGCGGCCGATCGGACAGGGGCACTGGCGGTATTACGCCGACGAAAGTGTGATCTTCAATCGGCTGATTTTTTCGCACGAGTTCGACCCGCTGAACGCGCCCGACGACGGCTGGGGAGTGATGGCGGAGATCACGCTGCCGGGAAGCGAGCCCATGCCGGCGACGCGCGACGTGATCGCGCGAACGCAGCACGACATGGAGCGCGTCGGCGCGCTCCATGGTGGCCGCGTGGCCGACGCACAGATCATCCTCGCGGAGCCGGCGTACGTGCTGTTCACCGAGGAGAGCCGGCAGATCACGAAAGCGGCAATGGCGTTTCTACGTGCTCACGACATCGAACCGATGGGACGCTATGGGCGGTGGGAGTACTCGTCGATGGCGCAGGTCATCAGCGATGCCATGCGGTGGGGCGAGTCGCAGGAGGCGGCGCGGGACGTGGCCTCATGATGGTGCTGATCTGGTCGGCGGTGGCGGCGATCGCGGCCACGTGGATTGCGCGCGCGATCGCCTTGCGGCTTGGTTTCGTGAATCATCCCAACCCCATCATTCCGCAGCACACGGGTCCGGTCGCATATCTAGGCGGCGCCGGATTGGCTGCGGCCATCACAGCCGTTGCTTTCGGCAGAAGGCTTTTCGGAGCGATCCCTCTGTACATCTGGTTGCCGGCGCTGCTTTTTCTCGTGCTCGGTCTGGCCGACGATTTCCGGCCGTTCAGCGCTGGCGGGAAGCTCGTGATCCAGAGCGCGATCGCGGCGCTGGCGGTAACACTCGGGTTCAGGGCAGACGTCATCGGTATCGATGTTCTCGACGCGTTTATCGCGTTTCTATGGATCATCGCGCTGGTGAACGCGGTGAACGTCACCGATGTCTGCGATGGACTCGTAGCCGGCGTCAGCGTCCCGCTCTTCCTTGCGCTCGCGCTGCTGAATCCTGCGCGAGCGCCACTGGCTCTGGCAGGGGCCGGCGCGTGTGTCGGCTTCCTGTTCTTCAATCGGCCGCCCGCGACGATTTTTCTCGGCGACGCCGGGAGTCATCTCATCGGCTTCCTGGCCGCCACGCTCACGCCGCTGTCGAGCCGTTCGTTTCCCGCGGCGTTCCTCGTCGTGAGCGTGTTCCTCTTCGAGCTCGTCTTCCTGATTTTCGTTCGCACGCGGAAGGGGCTGCGATGGTGGCTCGGCAGCCGCGATCATTTTGCGTTGCGGCTGCAGGCCGCCGGACTCTCGAAGGCTCAGACTGATCTCGTCGCGGTTGGCGCCGGGATCGTGGCCGCGGCAATGGCGGTTGCCGCGGGCACCGCGCATCCATACGTCCAGCTTGCGCTGCTCGTTCTCGCCTCCATCCTCGCGATCGCGGCGGGCCGGCTGTTGTTGCGATGGGAGGTCCTGCCGCGATGACCGATCCGCTAACCGTTCACTTCCACGATCACGCACGCCGTTTTGACGCGATCTATTCGGGAAAGGGCGGCGTTGTGCAGCGGGCGTGGGACCGCCTCACGCGAGAGAACGTCGTCTGGCGATTTCATGCGACGCTTGCGGCGGCGCCGGACGTTCGCGGGAAGCGCGTGCTCGACGTCGGCTGTGGACCGGGACGCTATTGCGCCGCGTTCGCCATGCGGGGAGCGCAGGTGACTGGCGTCGACTTTGCGCCGGCGATGATCGACGAGGCGCGCCGGCTGGCGATCGAGGCCGAGGTGAGCGGCAGCTGCGAGTTCGTCGTGTCTGATGTTTTCGCGTTCCACGCAGACGATCCGTTCGACGTCGTCATCGCGAATGGATTCTTCGACTACATCGCCGATCCGGTGGCCGTGCTGCGCCATCTCCATCCGCTCACCCGCGGCACTCTCATCGCGACCTTTCCGTTGTACGCCGCCTTCCGGGTGCCGATCCGAAAATTGTGGCGCATGGGGCAGCGCTGCTACGTACGGTTTTACACGCGGAGGGGAATCATCGCCACCTGCGAGTCGGCAGGCTTTCGCGTCGAACGGCTCGAACGCCATGGCCCCATCGCGCTGCTCGTGGCATCCGTTCGGTAAGAAAGTTGCAGCCTCGCGGGTGAGCTCACCGCGAGGCGCGTTCGAAGAAAAATCAGGCCGCGACTTTGGCGGCTTTCTCGAGCAGCCCGTCGCGGATCACGCGGAAGGCGCGGGCGTCGGTCTCGGCCGTCTCCGGATCGAGGAAGTAGGCGACGTCATTGCGGTAATTCTGCTCCTCGGGGTTCTCCCCGTTCCACTCCAGCACCGCCCACTGCACGAGCGGATTGAAGATGTTGTGGTCCCACGCGAAGGCCGCATGGCTCTTGCTGAACGCCTCCGCCCTTCCGAGCGCGTCCAACGCCGCCTCCTCGCCGCTTTCCTGGCGAGACTTGTACTCGGCAAATGCCTTCGCGTCGCGTTCCGCCGTTTTCTCATCGACGAAGTACGCGACGTCGCGGCGCGGCGGCAGCGCCTGCGGTCCCCCGAACTTCTGTCCCACGCTGGCACACTTCACGACCAGCCATTGAATGACCGGTTTTGCAATCCTGTGATCCCACTCGAGAGCTACGTACGGCATGTTTTTCTCCTTTGACGTTTTGCCGGTTCGCCCCGGTGATGTCACCAAAGTATATCAGTAATTGTTTATTTAGTGAAGCACGACATGCATTCCTTGTGGAATGACGCCGCATCGAGTAGGCTGCGGAAGGTCCTAAATCCACAATCCAGGTGGCTCAGAATGAATGACTCCGTCTTCAGCAGTGAAGAGCAACGACAGTCCCGTCTGCTTGACGCAATGGCTGCCATCGCCTGGTCGGCATCCGCCAAGACTTTCCGCTTCACCTACGTAAGCCCGGCGGCGGAGAAGCTCCTCGGCTATCCCACCTCGCGCTGGATCGACGAGCCGGCATTCTGGAGCGAGCACCTTCATCCGGAAGACCTGCACATCCCTATGCTCTGCCACAACGAGACCGTCGCCGGCCGCGACCACGAGCTCGTCTACCGTCTCATCGCCGCTGACGGCCGCACGGTCTGGTTCCGCGACTACGTCAACGTTCATATGGTCGACGGAGTGGCCGTCGAGCTGTTCGGCGTCATGGTCGACATCACCCGGGAACGAGAAGCCGAAGCGGCGTCGAGCGAGAATCGTGAAAACTTTCGACGCATGGTCGAGCTCTCGCCCGATTGCATCGGCGTTCAGGTGGACCAGACCTACGTCTACGTCAACCTGGCCTTCGTTGACCTCCTCGGCGCAAAGAACGAAACGGAAATCCTTGGCAAGAGTGTCTTCAAGTTCCTCCATGACGATTCACACGCCGCTTTCCGCGAACGCCTGCAACAAGTAGACGCGGGCAAGAGCGTTCCCTACATCCCGGTCAAGTACCGGCGCACCGATGGCTCGCTTATCCACGTCGAGGTGGCTGCCCTGCCGCTGCGCTACGGAAGTCGTGACGCCGTTCAAGTCATTGCCCGCGACGTCAGCGAGAAGGTCCTTGCGCGTCAGGCCCTGGAGGCATCCGAGCAGCGCTACCGCGAACTCGTGGATGACATCTCCGAGATCCTCTACACCGTCGATCTCGACGGCCGGTTCGTCTCGCTGAGCCGCAGCTTCGAACGCAGCACCGGTTATCGAATCGAGGAGTGGATCGGCCGCCCGTTCACGGAACTGTTCATGCCGCATTCCGTCCCGGAGGCTGTCGATCACTTCGCGCAGGTCCTGCAGGGAAAGGCAGGAATCATCAGGCAGTACGACCTGGCGGCACGCACGGGCGCCGTGGTTTCGATGGAGATTTCCTGGCAGCCGCGGTACCTCGACGGCGTCGTGGCGGGAACCATCGGTATGGCGCGCGACGTAACCGAGCACCGGAACATCAACCGCAAGCTTGAAGAGGCCAGACGATTGAGCAGCCTCGGTCAGCTGGCTGCGTCGCTCGCACACGAGTTCAACAACGTGCTGATGGGCATCCAGCCGTTCATCGAGGTGATCGGCCGTCAGGTCGGAAGCAGCTCAGCGGTGACCTCCGCGCTCGGGCACATCACGCGAGCCGTCGTTCGCGGCAAGCGGGCCTCGCAGGAAGTTCTCCGCTTCGCCAATCCGAAAGAGCCGCAACTTTCCCCGATCGACATCCACTCCTGGCTTCCCAATCTGCTCGCGCAGACGGCGGCAGCGATCCCCTCTACGATTGCGCTCAGCAGCTCGATCGATCCCGACGTGCGCTTCATCCGCGCGGACCGCGAACATCTCGATCAGGTCATCACCAACCTCGTTTTCAACGCGCGCGATGCGATCGGCGGCCCGGGAACCATCCAGGTCGACGTCTCATCGGCCTGCTCGCCGGGCATCAGCAGCGGCGAGGCGCAATTCGTTCAGATCTCCGTGACCGACAACGGTCCCGGCATCGCGCCCGCGATCATCGACCGGATCTTCGAGCCGCTTTTCACCACCAAAAGAAATGGGACCGGCCTCGGCCTCGCGATCGCGCGGCGGCTCATCGAAGCCCACGGCGGAATGCTCAGCGCTGAAAGTCTCCCGGAGGGGGGATCGGCGTTTCACCTCCTCGTTCCGGCCGCCGAAGCACCGGCGGTGTCGACGCAACCGCTTGTGTGGAAGACGCCGGGAGTCACCCGCATCCTGCTCATCGAGGACGACCTTTCGGTGGGGACAGGGCTGGAAGAACTTCTGAACGCCGAGGGCTACGAGGCGACATGGGTGAGAACCGCCGGTGACGCATGCGAGGCCGCACGGCGCATTCGGCCGCATGTCGCGATCATCGATGTGAATCTTCCCGATGGCAACGGAGTCGACCTCATTCCGCTGCTGCGCGCGGAACACGCCGATCTACCGATCGTCTTCTCAACCGGACACGTAGAGCTGAACCTCGCCGATGAAAAGCGCCGCATCGTCTCGCTGATGAAGCCCTACGAGATCGGCGATCTTTTGCGGGCCATCAGCATCGTCACGGTTCCGGCGCAGCCGACGGATCATCCCTCTTCAGCGGCAGCTTGAATCCGATGTAGGTGCCCGAGCTGATGTCCATCTGCAGGCGGGGCCAGGCTGTGCGGCTGATAGACGCGATCCAGAGGAAGCGAATTGCGCGGTCTCGCGGGCAAGGTCACCGCGAGACCGCGTCGAGGGAAGGAACTACGCCGCGAGTTTCGCGGATTTCGCCAAGAGCTCGTCGCGGATCACGCGGAAGGCACGGGCATCCGCCTCGCCCGTCTCCGGGTCGAGGAAGTAGGCGCAGTCGTTGCGGTAACTCTCGCCCTCGGGATTCTCGCCGTTCCACTCCAGCACCGCCCACTGCACGAGCGGATTGAAAATGTTGTGATCCCATGCGAAGGCAGCGTGCTTCTTGCTGTACGCCTCCGATTTGCCCATCTTCACGTCGGACTCATTGGCCCCGTTGTCCATCCGGGTCTTGTACGCGGCGAACGCCTTTGCGTCCTGCTCGGCGGTTTTTTCGTTCACGAAATAGGCAACGTCGCGGCGCGGCGCGAGCGCCTGCGGTCCGCCGAACTTCTGCCCGACAGCCTGGCACTTCACCACGATCCAATTGATCATTGGGCGTCCGATCTTGTGATCCCACTCCAAAGCTACATACGGCATATCGATCTCCTTTGATTTGATGTGCTCCGGCTGTCCGGGGCACGGCGCAGTACAAGGCCCAGACGTACGTGTTTATTTCAGGATTGACTGCCGGACGCGGCAGTTATTTGGAGGAATACAAAGTCACATTCCGATGATTACGGGCCGCATTAATGAATTCCAGTGAGGTCGAGTGAAAGAACCAATCGATTCCCAGGATCAACGCCGCTCCCGCCTGCTTGACGCCATGCCCGCCATCGCCTGGTCGGCGGACGCACAAACCTTTCGCTTCAACTACGTCAACCCGGCGGCGGAAACGCTCCTCGGCTATCCGGTCTCGCGCTGGCTCAACGAGCCGCACTTCTGGGCCGAACATCTTCATCCCGACGATCGCCACGTGCCCATGCTCTGCCACAACGAAACGGTGGCCGGGCGGAACCATGAGCTCGTCTACCGCATCATCGCCGCCGACGGCCGCACGGTCTGGCTGCGCGATTACGTCAACGTTCACAAAGTCGACGGCGTGCCGGTCGAACTGTTCGGCGTCATGGTCGACATCACCCGCGAGCGCGAGGCCGAGGAGGCCTCGTTCGTGGACCGGGAAAACTTCCGGCGCATGGTCGAGCTGTCACCGGATTGCATCGGCGTTCACGTCGACGAAACCTATGTTTACGTCAATCAGGCCTTCGTACAGCTCCTTGGCGCATGCAGCGAAGCGGAGATCGTCGGTCAAAGCGTCTTCTCCTTCGTCGATCCCGCCTGCCACCAGACTGTGCAGGAACGCCTTGCGCAGCTCAGCGCCGGCCAGAGCGTTCCGTACATGCGCCAGACGTACCTCCGTGCCGACGGATCGCCTCTCGACGTCGAGGTTGCTGCGCTTCCGCTACGTTACGGAAACCGCGATGCCGTCCAGGTCATCGCGCGCGACATCACCGAAAAAGTCCGCGCCAGGCAGGCGCTCGAAGAATCGGAGCATCGCTACCGCGAGCTCGTCGAAGACGTCATCGAAATCCTCTGCACCGTCGACCGCGACGGGCGCTTCGTGTCCCTGAATCGCAGCTTCGAGCGCAGCACCGGCTATCGCATCGAGGAATGGATCGGCCGCCCGTTCGCCGAACTGTTCATGCCGCATTCCGTCTCCGCCGCGGTCGAAGACTTCGAACAGGCGCTGTGCGGCCGCGAACGGCGCATTCATGAGTACGACCTGCTCGCGCAGTCGGGTGCGGTGGTCACGGTCGAAGTCTCGTGGCAGCCGCGCTATGTCGAAGGCGTCGTGACGGGCGCCATCGGCCTGGCTCGCGACGTCACCGAGCACCGCAACATCGCCAGAAAACTCGAAGAGGCGAAGAGACTGAGCAGCCTGGGACAGGTCGCCGCCTCGCTCGCGCATGAATTCAACAACGTGCTCATGGGCATCCAGCCGTTCGTGGAAGTGATCGGCCGCACCGATCCGGCCACGCCCATCATTCGCGATTCCCTCGCTCATATCACGCGCGCCGTCACCCGCGGCAAGCGCGCCTCGCAGGAAATCCTCCGCTTCGTCAATCCGAAAGAGCCGCAGCTTTCCGCAATCGACGCGCTGGTCTGGTTGCCGACGCTCCTCGGGCAATTGGTGGCGGCGCTTCCCTCGTCGATTGCACTCAGCAGCTCGATGGATACCGAGGTGCGCTTCATCCGCGCGGACCGCGAACATCTCGAGCAGGTCATCACCAATCTCGTTTTCAACGCGCGCGATGCGATCGGCGGACAGGGAACCATCCAGGTCGATGTCTCGTCGGCCTGCTCGCCGGGCAACAGCCGCGGCGAGGCGAAGTTCGTTCAGATCTCCGTCTCCGACGACGGCCCCGGCATCGCGCCGGCCATCATCGACCGTATCTTCGAGCCGCTCTTCACCACCAAGCGCAACGGCACCGGCCTCGGCCTGGCCATCGCGCGGCGGCTCATCGAAGGCCACGGCGGAATGCTCACTGCCGAAAATCTTCCGCAAGGCGGATCGGCGTTTCACCTTCTCGTTCCGGCTGCCGAGGCACCGGCCGTATCGACGCAGCCGAAGGCGTGGGAGACGCCCGGAGTCAAGCGCATCCTGCTCATCGAAGACGACCTTTCGGTCGGGACCGGATTGGAAGAACTTCTGAACGCCGAGGGCTACGAGGCGACGTGGGTGAAAACCGCCGGCGACGCACGCGACGCAGCCCGGCGCACGCGCCCGCATGTCGCGATCATCGACGTGAATCTTCCGGATGGCAACGGAGTGGATCTCCTTCCGCTGCTGCGCGCGGACGACGCGGAGTTACCGATCGTCTTCTCGACCGGTCACGTAGAGCTCAATCTCGCCGACGAAAAACATCGCGTCGTCTCGCTCATGAAGCCGTACGAGATCGGCGATCTCTTGCACGCCATCGGCGCCGTTACGGCTCCGGCGTCTCTTCCCGCTTCATCGGCAGCTTGAATCCGATGTAGGTGCCCGAGCTGATGCCCATCAGCGCCAGCATCGTGGCGCTGAATTCGGGCATGGTCAGGTCCCACAGCACCGACGTCAGGAAGATCCCGCCGAGAACCAGGGTCCATACGACGACCTGCAACCGGTCGAGGGCGACGATGCCGCGATCGTCGGAGATGAGGTCGTGCATGAATCCCTTGCTCGCGCGCGGGCCGCGGCTCGACGGCGACGTGATCGCCACCGCCGCGAGCGCGGTGGCGGCGCTGATTCCGACCAGGCCGAGGAGCGACGGCGCGATCGAATCGACTTCGCCCGTGACCAGCCAGATGAAGACGTAGCCGACCACGAGCAGGAAGAACCACCACGCCATCTGCACGCGGGCCAGGCTGTACGGCTGATAGACGCCGTCGATCGATGGCCCATCGCGCAGCATGTCGCTGCGCCGCGCATAAATCACGAGCGCGATGGCGACGAGGATGAGCAGCGCCAGCCACGTCATCGTCCAGTAGTCGATGTACATCTTTCTCAGCCGCAGCGACATGTTCGCGCCGGGCGCGCGCGGCAGCGGCCGGTCGCCGCGAATGCCGGCGCTGATGCGGATGGTCGCGTCGGAATCGAAAAGCGGGTCGTAAAGAAACTGCCGCCAGATATGTTTGTTCTCTGCGTTCCGCGTGAGCTCGAACGTGATCGTCCCACCCTCGATATCGATGCCCGAGGGTTCGACGCCGGTATCGAGCCCTTCGATGTACAGCGTGATCGACTGCTGCTGCGCCTCGGCATCGCGCACGAGCGCATCGAGATGACAAACGGAAACGACAACCCAGTCGCCGAGGTAAACCTGACGCGGATCGGGGAAGTTGACGCCGGCCGCACCGGCCATGGCCGTCGCCGCGCCGCACGGCGCGCTATGAAGCCGCTTCCGCGCCGCGCCGAGTTGATCCGCCTCCTGGCGTTCCGCACACGCAGCCGCAAGAAGTAGCAGGAGCGCTAGACATCGAATCCGCATTTGCGAATTGTAGAGGCAGGCATCGGGGTTATCGCTGCACTTTTTCCACCACAAAGACACAAAGGTCTTTCTTTGTGCCCTTTGTGTCTTTGTGGTGGAAAGTTTCTCTGCGCAGGAGCCGCTGCAGCATCCGACGTTCGTAATGAAGGAGGAGAACCTCTTCATCCCAAATTCACAACTCCCCGTACGATGAGCGGATGCGGCGCGTTCTCATCGTCGACGACGATCCGAAAGTGTGCGAGACGCTCGATCGCTATCTCGCGCACGCCGGGTATGCGACGGCGTCGGCGCTCGACGGCGCGAAAGCGCTGGAGCTCGTGCAGACGTTCGCACCCGATCTCGTCGTGCTCGATCTGATGCTGCCGCGCATCGGCGGACTGGAAGTGTGCCGCATGTTGCGCGAGACCTCGGCGATCCCGATCATCATGCTGACGGCGAAGACGACCGAGCATGACAAGCTGACCGGCCTCTCCCTCGGCGCGGACGATTACCTGACCAAGCCGTTCAGTCCGCGCGAGCTGGTGGCGCGCGTCGAGGCCGTGTTGCGCCGCAGCGGGACGACCGAGAAAACGCCGCGCGTGATCGCCGGAGCGCTGACCATCGATCCGGAGCGATGCGAAGTGACTGTCGACGGTGCGCCGGTCACGCTCACCGCGACCGAACTTCGTCTGCTCATGGCGATGGCGCGCGCCCCCGGCCGCGTCTTCAAACGCGACGAGCTGGCACGCCTGGCCCTCGGCGACGACTTCGATGGACTCGACCGCACCATCGATGCGCACATCAAAAACCTGCGCCGCAAAGTGGGCGCGGAAACGATCGCCACCGTCTTCGGCGTCGGCTACAAAGTGGTGGCGTGATGCGCATCGTCACCACACTGCGCGGCCGCCTCATCGCCATGGTCGCGGCGCTGGTCGCCGTCACCCTCGGCAGCGCGGCCGTCATCTCCACGCGCGTCGCGCACTACGAGATTCGCAAGTTCGACGTCGAGGTCCACGCAGGCCGGCGTCCGCTGATGCCGAAAGGAATCGGCGATTACTACCGCACGCACGGCTCGTGGTCGGGCGTGGAGCCGGCCGTCGAGTCGATGGCGCGCGAGTCGGGATCGGACATCGCGCTTTTCGACGCACAGAAACATCTGGCAGCGGCGTCGAAGGCGCTTCGCGGCGCGACATTCGATCTCGCAGCGGATGGAACGCTCACCATCACGCGCAACATCGCTGGCGGTCGCACGCGCGAGCTGATCCGCGGACCGCAGATGATCGTGCGCGATGCGAACGGCGGCGTGGCGGGATCGATCTTCATCCTCCCCCACCACAACGACACGCTGCCGGCGCCGACGCGCTCTCTCGACCGCTCCTTCTTCTGGACGTTCCTCGGCGCAACCCTCTTCGGCATCGCCATGGCCATCGCCATCGCTCGATGGATCAGCGTTCCGGTCGAACGCCTCACCGCTGCCGCGCGGCGGATGGAGTCGGGCGATCTGGCGGTGCGCGTCGAGCCGGCGGGCGGCGCGGAGCTGGCCGAACTGGCTCACGGTTTCAACGCCATGGCCGCCGCGCTCGATCGCAACGAGGAGCAGCGCAAGCGCATGGTCAGCGACGTTGCCCACGAGCTGCGCGCACCGCTGACGAACATCCGCTGCGAGCTGGAGTCGATGCAGGACGGACTTACGACGCCGACGCCGGAGCGGATCGCGTCGCTGCACGAGGAGACGATGCACCTCGCGCATCTCGTCGACGATCTGCAGGACCTCGCGCTGGCCGAGGCAGGAAGGTTGGAGATCGACGCGCAGCCGGTGTCTGTCTCGTCACTCGCTCGACGCGCCGCGGCGGGGATGGAGATGCGAGCGCGCGAACGCGGCGTGACGATCGTCGTCGAAGGCAACGACGACATCTTCGTCCTCGCCGATGCGCGCCGCGCCGTGCAGATCCTCACGAACCTGCTCGCGAATGCCGTCGCGCACATGGAGAAGCCCGGCAACGTTCGCGTCACGTGGAAACGAAATGGCGACGAGGCGATCATCCGCGTCATCGACAGCGGCGTCGGCATTCCGCCCGACGAACTGCCGCGCATTTTCGAACGCTTCTACCGCGTCGACGTCTCCCGCTCCCGCTCCACCGGCGGCGCGGGACTCGGCCTTCCCATCGTCCGCCAGCTCGTCGCCGCACACGGAGGGCGGGTGTGGGCGGAGAGCGAAGTGGGAGTGGGATCCACGTTCTCCTTCTCTCTGCCGGCCTGGGAACGCGGGCGTCCCGCCCGCTCGTCGATCGCAGCCGGTTCGTCCTGAAACTGCGGGCCGGACGCCCGCGGTCCCAGGATCTTCATCATCGCTTCACAACTGCCGCGTACGTTGCGCATGGAGGCAATCATGAAGACATTCATCTGCACACTTGCGCTGTTGGTCGCATCGACGCTCGCGGCCCAACAGCCGCCGATCGATCAGATCACCGCCGCCGTCGACAAAGCTGCGGCCGAGGATAAGTTCTCGGGCGTCGTGCTCGTGGCGAAGGACGGAACGCCGCTGCTGTCGCGCGCGTGGGGCATGGCCGATCCCGCCAAAGGCGTCGCCAACCGCCAAGATACGAAATTCAATCTCGGATCGATCAACAAAATCTTCACGCACGTGGCCATCGGGCAACTCGCGGCGGCCGGCAAGTTGTCGCTCAGCGACACCATCGCCAAACACTTGCCCGACCTGAACGTGCCGTCGGCCGACAAGATCACTATCGAGCAACTGCTGCAGCATCGCTCGGGACTCGGCGACATCTTCGGGCCGAAGTTCATGGACTCGCATGCGTCGATCCGCAAGCTGTCGGACTACGTGCCGCTCTTCGCCGGCGCGCCGCTGTCGTTCGAGCCCGGCAGCGATCAGAAGTACTCGAACGCCGGCTTCGTCATCCTCGGGCTGATCATCGAAAAGGTGTCCGGCCAGAGTTACTACGACTACATCCGCGATCACATCACCAAACCCGCGGGAATGACCGACACCGCGTCGTACGCCGTCGATGAAAACGTCCCGAACCGCGCCGTCGGCCTCACCAAGCGCGGCCCCGATGGTCCGTTGCCGGCACGGCAGAACAACATCAATACGCTGCCGGCGCGCGGCAGCTCGGCGGGCGGCGGCTACTCGATCGCGGCCGATCTGCTCCGCTTCTCGCAGGCGCTGCTCGCCGACAAACTGCTGCCGAAGCGCTGGACCGATTGGGTGTTCACCGGCAAGCTCGACGCGCCCGGCCAACGCAACATCGGCGTCGCCGGCGGCTCGCCCGGCGTCAACGCCGTCCTCGAAATCGCGCCGCCGTACACCGTCATCGTCATGTCCAACTTCGATCCGCCGGCGGCGATGGAAGTCGGCGCCGAAGTGCGCAAACTCCTCGGCATGGGCGGCGCGGAACGCCGCCAGCGGCGCGGCGCCGAAGGTCCGAGCGAAGTGTTGATCCGCGGCAAAGTCGAGCTTCCGATGGATCTCGCGCGCCACGTGCCGGTTATCGAGGCGAAGGTCAACGGCAAAGGCCCGTTCCGATTCCAGGTCGATACCGGTTTCGGCGGCATGATCCAAGTCACGCCTGCTCTCGCGAAAACGCTGGAGTTGCCCGTCATCGGCGAATCGATCGCCGGCGATCCGAGCGGAAAAAATCAGCGGACCGTGCGTATGTTGAGTGCCGAATCGGTCGACGTCGGCGATGCGCATTTCGGTCAGGTCGAAGCGAGCGAAGGCGGCCCGCACTTCGAAGGAATCGACGGCGTCATCGGCCTGCCGCTTTTCAACGGCCTGATCGTCACCTTCGACTATCCCAACAAGAGCTTCAAAGTCGACGGCGGCGGACTTCCGGCCGCGGACGGCGCGAAGATCCTCACCTATCGCGTCGAGCACGGCGTTCCCAACATCGACATCGACGTCGCCGGCCAGAAGGTGAAGACCGACATCGACAGCGGCAGTCCCGCGCTTCTGTCGATCCCGCTGTCGCTCGCCAAGTCGCTGCCGCTCGCAAGCGAGCCGCAGGTCGTCGGTCACGGACGCACGCCGAGCAACGAATTCGACATCTACTCCGCGCCGATGAAAGGCGAAGCGCACGTCGGCGCGATCACCCTGACCGACCCTCGCCTCGACTTCGTCGACATCTTCCCCGTCGCCAACCTCGGCTTCCGTTTCCTGAAGGATTACGTAGTCACGTTCGATCCCGCCAACCACCGGGTGCGGTTTGTGAAACCATGAGCAAGCGAGCGTCAGCGGCCGATCCGCCGGCGCTCGACTCTCATGACCTTACGAACCATTCGCAAGCAATATCGCGCCATCCGCGACGACATCGGCGAGCTGCATACGTGGCGGCCGTTGCCGAATGACGAGATTCAGCAGATCGATCCGTTTCTCTTTCTCAATCATCACGGGCCGCAGATTTATCCGCCGCGAAATCGCGGACTGCCGTTCGGGCCACATCCGCATCGCGGCTTCGAGACGGTCACCTTCATCGTCGAGGGTTCGCTCACGCATCGCGACACCGGCGGACATGAGAGCGTCATTGAGACCGGCGGCGTGCAGTGGATGACGGCCGGGCGCGGTCTGGAGCACGAAGAAGTCTCGCCGCCGGAGTTTCTCGAACATGGCGGACCTCTCGAGATCCTGCAGCTCTGGATCAATCTGCCGTCGCGTCTGAAATTCACCGAGCCGCGCTACGTCGGATTGCAGAAGGACGACATCGCGTCATTCGAAAACGGCGGCGTCACCGTCAATCTCATCTCCGGCGATTGGAGCGGGCATCGCGGTCCGATCGAGTCGCTGACGGACGTGCACATGATGACCGTCACGCTGAAAGCGGGAAGCCGCATCGTTCTGCCGGCGCCGCGCGGACGGAATGTTTTCTTCTACATCGTCCGAGGAAAGCTCACGATTGCTGACGCGTTCCATCTCGTCGATTGGAACGATGACGGCGATGAGATCGAGGTCGAAGCGATCGCCGACGCTTTCATCCTCTTCGGCCATGCGAAACCGTACGGCGAGCCGGTAGTTGCGCATGGCCCATTCGTCATGAACACGCGCGAAGAAATCGTGCAGGCGATTCGCGACTATCAGATGGGGAAGTTCGGCGCGTGATCAACGCAACGCGTTCGCCACGACCGCGCCGACGCCTTTAACCTGCTTGAGAAACGCCGAAGTCGTGAGCCAGGTCTTGTCGGGGTAGTAGGCGAAAACCGGGCTGCCGCCGCGAATCGTGTCGATGATCTGCTGCGAAATCTCCGGGCGCACGGCCGGGCATCCCCAACTGCGGCCGAGGCGGCCGAGGACCTTCACGGCCTCCTGGCTGACGTACGACGCGCCGTGCAGGACGATGGCACGATCCCACGCCATGTCGTTCACGCCTTCTTCGAGGCCGCGCAGGCGCAGCGAATAGCCGTTGCCGCCGTTGTAGGTATCCGCGGTGACGAAAAGGCCGAGGCTGGTGGCGAGGCTGCCGGGGCTGTTGGAGAAAAAGTTCGCGATGTTGCCGCCGCTCGATTTGCCGTGCGCGACCAACTCGCGGAAGAGAAGTTTGTGCGCGGCGAGATCGAAGATGAACATTCGCGGCTCGGACGATGGGAGCGAGTAATCGATGACCGTGAGCAGATTGCGTTTCGGGACGAGCCCGCTGTCCTCGGCTCGGGTAGCGGCGGCGAGCGCCAGCTTGAGGACGTCAGGCCGCAGGCCGGGAGCCTGCGTCACGAGCGACGTAATTTCGGCGTCGGATGAGTCCGCCGCCATCATAGGCACAGCAAACGCGACGGTTACGGCGATCGATAGGAGCAGTCGCTTCATGGAAGTTCGGTCTTGGATTTGGACCCGCATCATAACAAATAACCGTCGAGAGTATTGCGCCTGGTGCATCTCATGCACTCGGCGAGGTCGTGCGAACTGCCGCGCTTCTCCTCGCGATCACGATTGCCGCGACGGCGCAGGCCGACGTCTTCCGCGTTCTCGACGATGACCGCGACGCGGCGCAGGCGCGCGTCGACATCATCCAGCAGGCCCAGAAAGAGATCGCCGCCGTCTACTTTCTCGCGCACAACGACCGCATCACCATCACCGCGCTGGCGCTGCTGCGCGATGCGAAACGGCGCGGCGTCGGCAACGTGCGGCTGATCGTCGACGCGAACTTTCAGCACATCCCGCGCGCCGTGCTCGCGCACCTCCGCGATGAAGGCGTCGAAGTTCGCGTCTATCACGCCATGACCTTCCGCCATCCGAGCTGGCTCTTTCATCGGATGCACGAGAAAGTGGTCGTCGTCGACGGTGAGCGCTACATCGCCGGCGGCCGCAATCTCGCCGAGGAGTATTTCGGACTGCGCAAACGCAACTTCGTCGATCGCGATGTTTACGTCGATGGTCCCTCGGCCGCACAAGCGCAGAAGCACTTCGAAGATCTCTGGAACAGCAGCGACGTGAGCGATCTGCGCGTTCGCGTCTCCGATCGAGACAAAGTGAAGGCGTCGCGGCTGCTCGACGATGCGGCGCAGGGCAAAGCGTTGGAAGGATTCATCGCGCTGAACACCGGCCGCAATTGGTCCGAGGGACAGACGAACGCGCAGGCGGTGCGCTTCCTCCACGATCCGGTCGTCGGCCAGTCCGGCGATCGCGTCGCCGATCAACTGGCGGATGTGATCGAGACTGCAAAATCTGAGATCGTCATCGAGTCGCCCTACCTCGTCCCCTCGGGATCGATGCTCACGCTGCTCGAGAAGAAGCTGCACGAAGGCGTCCGCGTGCGCATCGTCACGAACTCGCTTCGCTCCTGCGACGGCGCGCTTCCGTTCGCCGGCTACATCAAATACCGGCGGCGCATGGTGCGCGACGGCATCGACCTGCGCGAATATCGCGGCCCCGACACGCTGCACGCGAAAACGCTGGTGATCGACGGGAAAACGATGCTGGTCGGCTCGTACAACATCGATCCGCGCTCGGCGAATCTGAACACCGAGGTGATGTGCGTGGCCGAGGACGAAACGCTGGCGAAGCAACTGCTGGCGTCGATCGATCAGCACATCAGTCACGCCTGGAAGGTCGCCGCGCGCGAACGGCGTCCGGCCGCGCCCCGCGCGTGGCGCCTTCGCGCATGGGCGGCGCGGCTGGTTTTGCCGCTGCTCGAAGGGCAGTTGTAATCGCACGCGTGTTCTAATCCGCGCCCATGTACGAACACCGCACCGATCGCCTTCTGACGCGGCTCGAGTTTGCGCGCCGCGTCATCGGCCACTTCGGCTATTCGATCCTCGCCTGCGCGATCGCGCTCGGTGCCGGAGTTCTCGGCTATCACGTCATCGCCGGCCTGGGCTGGGTCGATTCGCTGCTCAACGCGTCGATGATCCTCGGTGGCATGGGACCGGTCGATCCGCTGCCGAACAATGGCGCGAAAGTCTTCGCATCGCTCTACGCGCTCTTCTCCGGCCTCGTCTTCATCGGCGTTCTCGGCCTGCTCCTCGCGCCGTTCATCCATCGCGTGATGCACAAGCTGCACATGGACTACAAGGACGACGGCGACTAGTGGCGCTCACCGCCACGATGTACCGCTTCGCGATCCAACTCTCGGACGTCGATCGCGGCGTCTACGAAACCTTTGACCTACCCATTGCGCGGCAGCCGTCCGAAACCGCCGAGTACATGCTGACGCGTGTCCTCGCCTACTGCCTCGAGTACACCGAAGGAATCGCGCTGACCGAGGGCGTTGCGTCGGGCGATGAGCCGGCGGTGCTGGTGCGCGATCTCACCGGCCGCATCACCGCGTGGATTGAAGTGGGCGCACCGGACGCCGACCGCCTGCATCGCGGCAGCAAACTGGCCGGCCGCGCCGCTGTCTACACGCATCGCGATCCGGCCATGGTTCTCAATCAGCTCGCCGGAAAAAAGATCCACGGCGGCGACGAGATCCGCATCTACACGTTCGGCCGCGGCTTCATCGAACGCGTCGCCGAGGTGCTGCCGCGCCGTGCGTCGCTATCGCTCACCATCACTGAACGGCAGCTTTACCTCGACGTCGATGATCAGTCGTTCTCGACGACGGTCGAGGAACGGAGTGTGTCGTGAGCTACTGCGACGTCGCGCCCGGCCATCCGTTTCACGGGCCGTATCACGATGAGGAGTACGGCTTCCCGATCGCCGACGACAATGCGCTCTTCGAACGGCTCGTCCTCGAAATCAATCAAGCCGGCCTGTCGTGGCTGACGATTCTGAAAAAGCGCGATGCCTTCCGCGCCGCGTTCGCCGATTTCGATATCGATCGCGTAGCGCGCTTCACCGCGAAACGCCGCGAACGTCTGCTCAACGACGCCGGCATCATCCGCAATCGCCTCAAAATCGACGCGGCGATCGAGAACGCGAGGCGCATTCGCACGCTGCAGAAATCGCACGGCAGCTTCGCCGCCTGGCTCGACGCGAATCACCCGCGCACCAAAGACGAATGGGTGCGGCTCTTCAAGAAAACCTTCGTCTTCACCGGCGGCGAGATCACCGGCTCGTTCCTCCTGAGTTGCGGCTACCTCGCGGGCGCACACGACGAGTCGTGTCCGGTCTTTGCGAAGATTGCGAAGCTGCGACCTGCGTGGATGCGATCAACTGCGAGAAATTGAACAGGGATACGGGTTCACGCGGAGACGCGGAGGAGCGGAGAAAAGAAACTCCGCGATCTCCGCGGCTCCGCGTGAAATCGGTTCCCAGTACGGAGCCGGACGAATTTGGATTCACTACTGTCCTTTGCGGGAGTCACTGCAGCGATGACGCAAAATTTGGCTTGCGTCTAAATAACAATCCTCGCAATCGCGCAACTCATTACTCCTCCATCTCTTCGCGATGCAGCAAACGGTGACTACTCCTCCGCCAAAACGCGGCGCACGATCTGCTCTTGTGGCCGGCCGGAGGATTCAATCATGCGCAGACTTTCGGTCGTCTTCGTCTTCTGCATTCTTGCCGCCGGTTGTGCAACGCAGTACCGCTCCAGCGATGAAAGTTTCACGGGCGGATTCAGTGAAACGCAACTTGCGCCGGACACCTCGCGCGTTCTCGTCGAGGGCAACAGCTTCACCAGCCGCCGTCACGCCGAGCAGTTCCTCATGCGCCGTTGCGCCGAGCTCGCGCTTGAACAGGGCAAGCGCTACTTCGTTCTCGGCGATCACGATGCCTGGATGAACGTGCGCCGCACGCACAATGGCGTCGCCGCGTGGCCGATCAATCGCGCCGAGGTCACGGTGGTGTCGGATAAGGAACGGGATACGTTCGATGCCGTCGATATCATCGAGCGGACGAACGCTGCCGCGGACGGCAGACTCTCGGCGAGAGCACGCCGGACGCTGGACTCGTTCAAAGACATCTCCTGACGCAACGATCCCCGTGCGCGCGCAACGCGCACGGGTTTAGAGCTCCTCGGCCAGCGCGACGATGATGCCCGCCGGGCCGCGCACGTAACAGAGCCGGTAGGTGTCCTCGTACTGCGCCACCTCGCCGACGAGCTCCGCTCCGTTGGCGCGCAAGCGAGCGACGGTGTCGTCGACGCTTTCCACCGCAAACATGACGCTCCGCAGGCCGAGCGTGTTCGGCGGTGCGATCGCCGGTTCGCTCGCGACCAGTTTGGGATTGTGAAACTTCGTCAGCTCGAGACGACCGTGCCCATCCGGCGTCCGCATCATGACGATGTTGACTCGAACATTTTCGAGCGCATTGATGCGGTCTACCCACGGCCCTTCGATCGGCGCCTCGCCTTCGACCGTCATACCCAGCGCCGTGAAGAAAGCGATGGCGGATGCAAGGTCGTCGACGACGACGCTGACGTGATCCAATCTTTTGATCGTCATGTCGCTAGAGTAACCGCTGCCTTGCCCTGATCTACTAATCTACTCATCCACTAATCTACTGATTCACGGAGGTTCCATGGGCCGCTCACTTTTTGCGAAGCTCCATCGACGTTTCGGACGCCGCATCGGCGGCGACGAGCGGCGGCAACGCGCGGCTGCCCACTTCGAGCGGCTTCGCGAGGCGATGCCGGTCGGACTGGTCGGCGCGCCGCAACGGATCGCCTCCCACTCTCCGCGCGTGGCAATCCTCGGCGCGGGATTCGCGGGCGCAAGCGCGGCGTGGTTCGCGGCGCGGGCCGGATTCGCCGTCACGCTCATCGAGCCGCGCGGCGTCGGCGGGCGCGTGTCATCGACGCGTACGCTCGTTCCGGGACGCATCCTCGAAGCCGGCGCGGAGTTGATCGGAACGAATCATCCGCTCTGGATCGCGCTCGCGCAGCACTTCGGTTTCGCCATGAGCGTCCTCTCCTCGGAGGAAAACTATGCGGCCGCGGGGCTGGAGATGCCGCTCATTCTCGACGGCCGCCATCTCTCGCCGTCCGAGCAGAAAGCGTTGCATCACGAGATGGACGAAGTCTTCCAGCTCTGGGGCGAGGAATCGAAAATCGTTCGCAATCCGTGGATGCCGTGGACGACCGATGGCGCCGCGGCGCTCGATGCGCAATCGCTGGCCTCGAAGATTCCGGCGAAGACCGGCGAGCTGGCGCGCAAGGCCATATTGCTCGAGTTCGAGCTGGACAACTGCATTCCGGCGGCGGAGCAGAGTTGGCTCGGCGCGCTTTCGCAACTCGCGGCCGGCGGCGGCTACGCGTTTTTCGAGGAGACGGAAGTCTTCCGCTGCTCCTCCGGCAACCAGGCGCTCGGCCGGCGGCTCGCGGCCGGTTTCGATCTGAATCAGGGCCGCGCCACAAACATCCACACCGGCGACCGGATCTTCATCGACCTCGCCGGCGGCACGAAAGACGGCCCATACGATTACGTCGTCGTGGCCGTTCCGAGCGTGGCCATGGAGAAGATCACCATCGACGGCAAGCCGTTTCCGTATCGCGCCATCGCGCATGGTCCGGCCGTGAAGTACCTTTCCGCCATCGAGCGCCGCTTCTGGATTCCGGAAGGCGTCGCGCCCAGCGGCATGTCGGACAACCTCGGCATGATGTGGGAAGGAACCGACAACCAGATGGACACGGCGCCGTTCGACGTGAGCGTCTTCGCTGGCGGGCGACCGGCGCAGCGTGCCATCGACGCAGGCGGCGACGCGTCCTACTTCGCGCCGCGGCTGACCGCGCTCCTGCCGCACTACAAAGCCACGCACGCCGAGTTCGAGAACTGGCCGAAGCGCATCGGGATGGGCTACTCCTGTCCCGCGCGCGGCGAGGTGACGACGACGCAGAAGTCGTACACGGACCTCATCGCCGGCCGCATCGCGGTTGCCGGCGAGCATACGTCGCCCGCGTGGTTCGGCTTCATGGAAGGCGCGCTCGAATCGGGCCTTGTGGCCATGGCGCGCATCGCCGCCAACGCCGAGATACACCTCTCGCCCGAGTACGGAAAATTCAAGGCCGTCTGATGCTCATTCGCGTCGCCACGCCGGCCGATGCCGCAACGCTCGCCGCGATCTCGCTGAAGACGTTCGTCGACACGTTCGCGCCGCACAACACGGCGGCAGATATGGATTCGTACACGAGCACCGCGTTCGGCGAGGAAACGCAACGTCGCGAGCTCGAAACGGAAGGCGTCGTAACGCTCCTCGGCGAAGAAGACGGCGTCCCGATCGCGTACGCGCAGGTTCGCCACACTCCCGGCTCGCCGCATGGCGACGTCGAGCTGGCCCGCTTTTATGTCGACCAACCGCATCACGGACGCGGCATCGCGCAGACGTTGATGGATGCCGTCGAGCAGCATGCGATCGCTCTCGGCGGCACGCGGCTCTGGCTCGGCGTCTGGGAGCACAACCTCCGCGCCATTGCCTTCTACCGCAAGCGCGGCTTCGTGCAATGCGGCGCCCACCCCTTCATCCTCGGCACCGACGTCCAAACCGACTGGCTCATGAACCGGACGTTGTGATGGTCGTCGCCATCGTTCTCGCCGCCGGTTCTTCCAAACGCCTCGGCACGTCGAAGCAGGAGATCGTTTTCGAAGGGGAAACGCTGGTTCAACGCGCGGAGCGAATGGGTCGCGCAGTCGCGGACGACGTCATCGTCGTCACGCCGCAGCTCAATCCGGATGCCGCGGAAGGGATTGCATCATCGATCCGCGTTGGCGTTCGTCTCGCACCGGCTGATGCACGCATCCTGATCATGCTCTGCGATCAACTACTGATCACGATAGAGCATCTGCTAGACCTCATAGCAACTGCTAGTCCGATCGCGGCAACCGGCTACTCAGGCATCGCCGGCGTCCCAGCTATCTTCGCGCCGGAGTTCGCGTCGGAGCTCCTCGCTCTTCGCGGCGACCGAGGCGCGCGCGCAGTCATCGAGGCGCATCGCGACGTCACGCACGTCGTGACCTTCGAAGACGCGGCGGTCGACATCGACACTGTCGACGATCTGCACAGGCTCAAAGGCTGATAGGACCACAGAGACACAGAGGTGTTCTCCGTATACCTCTGTGCCTCTGTGGTTAAACGCCTTTAGAGCAACTTATCGATCGTAATGGGCAGATCGCGCACGCGACGACCAGTCGCGTTGTACACCGCGTTCGCGATCGCCGGAGCGACGCCGATGATGCCGATTTCGCCGATGCCTTTCACGCCGATCGGATTCACGTGCGGGTCGTCCTCCTCAACCATGATGATGTCGATCGGCGGGATGTCCGCGTTCACCGGCAGCAGGTACTCGCCGAGGTTGACGCTCGTGAAGGAACCGACGTGCGTGTCGAACCGCGTCTGTTCCAGCAGCGCGCAGCCGATGCCCTGGACGATGCCGCCGTAGAACTGGCTGTGCGCTGTCTTGGCGTTGAGAATGCGGCCGCCGCCGAACGCGCTCACGATGCGACGCACTCTCACGATGCCGAGGTCCGCATCGACCGCGACCTCGGCGAACTGCGCGCCGAATGAGTGCGACGCGTACTTCGCTTCCTCGGGATCCGGCTTCGCATCGATCTGCGCTTCGACCGTCGTCAGATAGTGGCGATGCAGCAGCGCGCCGTATGTGTCGCCGGCGGCGAGCTCCTGACCGCCGTTCAACTCGAGCAGCTTGCGCTTCAACTCGTTCGCGAGTTGATAAACGGCGGTTCCGACCGTCGCCGCGGTCAGCGATCCGGCGGAGATCGGCGCCTGCGGCAGCTTCGTATCGCCGTACTCGAAGCGAACCGTTTCGAACGGCACGCCGAGCGTTTCCGCGGCAACCTGCTGCATGATCGTCGCGGTGCCCATCCCCATCTCGTGCGTGCCGCAGGAGATGACGACGTTGCCCGACGCGTCGATGCGTCCGCGCGCTGAGGCGGGCGCGCGATGCGTGGGATAGGTCGCGCTGGCCATGCCCATGCCGATGAGCCAGCGGCCATCGCGCGTCGATCGCGGCACCGGATTTCGGCGCGACCAGCCGATGCGCTCGGCGGCCTGCTGGTAACACTGCCGCAGCGACTTGCTCGACCACGGCTTGTGCTCGACCGGATCTTCTTCCGCGTAATTCGCCAGCCGCAGCGCGATCGGATCCATCTTCAGCGCCTCGGCCAGCTCGTCCATCGCCGACTCGATCGCGAACATCCCCACGTTCTCGCCGGGCGCGCGCATGTACGTGCCGCTGGAGACGTTCAGCTCGACGACCTTGTTCGCGGCGCGAATGTTCGGGCAGGCGTAGATCGTGCGCGTCGGCCGCGTGAAGCGCTCGTTGTAATCGGAAACGCTGTTGCCCTGGCTGACGCCCTCGTGGATGAACGAAACGAGCTTGCCGTCCGAGGACGCGCCGAGGGCCACGCGCTGTTCGGTGGGAGGACGATGGCCGTTCGTAAAGAAAAGCTGCTTGCGCGGCAGCCACAATTTCACCGGCCGTTTGAGTTGATACGTGGCGATCGCCGCGGCCAGGACGTGAGGCCACGTCGATCCCTTGCTGCCGAATGCGCCGCCGACGAACGGCGAGATGATCTCGATGTTCTCCTTCGGGATGCCGAACGCCTTGGCCATCGTGGTGCGCACGGCGAAGATATTCTGCGACGATTCGTGCAGCGTGAGCCGGTTGCCTTCCCACGAGGCGACGAGCGAATGCGCCTCCATCGGATTGTGATGCTGGTACGGCGTCGTGTACGTCTGATCGATCTTCACCGCGGCCGAGGCGAATGCGGTGTCGGCGTCGCCAACGTGAATTGGCGGCGCCTGCTGCGATCCTTTGTCGGTCGCCTCGGCGCGATGCTTGACCATGTCGGTCTTCGCCGGGCTTTCTTCGTACGTGATGCGCACGAGATTCGCTGCATGCGTCGCTTGCTCGAGCGTCTCCGCGACGACGACCGCGATCTGCTGGCCGACGTAGTGGATCGTGGCGTCGGCGAACGGGAGAAGGTGCGGCTCTGCGTAGTTGCCGGAGTCGGGAGGCGGACCGCCTGATTGCTGACCGCCTCCGCCTGATTTTCCGCCGCCTTTCTCACTCTGCCCGGTCGGTTGCGCCGGCGGTTGATTCAGCTTCGGCGCGTTCTGATACGTGATCACGGCGAGAACGCCGGGCGACTTTTTCGCCGCGGCGTCGTCGATCGATTTGATTCGTCCCGAGGGAATCGTGGACGCGACGACGACGGCGTGAGCGAGGCCCTTCATATTGTTCTCGGCCGCAAAGCGCGCCGCGCCGGTCACTTTCACGCGCGCATCGACGCGGTCGCGCGGCTTGCCGATCATTGGGAGAGTCACGCGACACCTCCCAGATCGGTCAGCGCGCGGACGAGCGTCCGTTTCGCCAGCTCGATCTTGAAATCGTTGTGACCGTAGCCGTGCGCTTTGCTCATTTCGGCGTCAGCCGCGCGGCGAAAAACATCAATCGATGCCTGCTGCCCCGTCAACACCCCCTCGGCTGCTTTCGCGCGCCACGGCTTCGTGCCGACGCCGCCGAGCGCGACGCGCGCGGATCGGATCACGCCGTTTTCGACATGCAGTCCGACCGCTGCAGATGCCAGCGCGAATTCGTACGAGGCGCGGTCGCGGATTTTCAGGTATGACGACTTGCGCACGTGCGGAGCGTCCGGAATGAACACGGAGGTGATCAACTCGCCATGCTTCAAGGCATGCTCGAGATGCGGCGAGCCGTCGGGCAGCAGATGAAAATCGACGGCCGCGACGTGGCGCTCGCCGCTCGGACCGCGCAGCGCGATGACTCCGTCGAGGGCGGCCACGGCCACCGCAAAATCGGATGGATGCGTGGCGATGCAGTGCTCGGACGTACCGAGAATCGCGTGCATGCGGTTGTCGCCGTCGATGGCCGAGCAGCCGCTGCCGGGATTGCGCTTGTTGCACGGCGTCCAGGTCAGCTCGCGGAAGTACGGGCATCGCGTGCGCTGCATCAGGTTGCCGCCGATCGACGCGGCGTTGCGCAACTGCGGCGAGGCGCTGGCCAGAAGCGCTTGCGAAATCGCCGGCGCGTGCTGGCGTACGAGCGCGTTTGCGGCGACGTCGCTCATGCGCGCGAGCGCGCCGATGCGGATGCCGCCTTTTACCGCTTCGACCGCAGCCAGCGGCAGCGCGTTGATGTCGACGAGGCGCGCCGGACGTTCGACTTCACACTTCATCAGATCGATGAGATTCGTGCCGCCAGCCACGAACTTCGTCTGCGGTTTCGCGCCCGACGTCAGCGCGTGCGCGGCGTCGGTCGCGCGCGAATACTCAAACGGGTGCATTCGCGCCTCCGTTCTTCGCCGCTTCTTTGACCGCGTCGACGATGCCGCCGTAGGCGCCGCAGCGGCAGATGTTGCCGCTCATCCATTCGCGGATTTCGTCGTCGCTGCCGGCATGACCTTCGTTCAGCAGCGCCACCGCCGAGCAGATCTGGCCCGGCGTGCAGTAGCCGCACTGGAATCCATCGTTGCGGATGAACGCGGCCTGCACCGGATGCAGCCGCCCGTTCGCGGCCAACCCCTCGATCGTGGTGATCTTCTGGCCGCCGTGCATGACCGCGAGCGTGAGGCAGGAGTTGTAGCGGCGGCCGTCGATGAGCACCGTGCACGCGCCGCACGCTCCCTGATCGCAACCTTTCTTGGTGCCGGTCAGGTCGAGATGCTCGCGCAACGCATCGAGCAGCGTCGTGCGCGGATCGAGCCGCAGATCGTGGCGTGTGCCGTTGACGATCAGCGCGACCGGAATCGCGTTCGGGTCAACTTTGGGAGCCGGATCCGCGTTTGCCAGCATCGGACTGACGACGATGGCGGCGGCAGCAGCGGCCGTGCCGAGGACGAAGGAACGCCGAGACGGATCGTCAGGTTGATCGTCATCGTCCGGCGGCGTGTAGCAAGGCGGAAGGGTCATGAATCCTCCGCGGCGACGGCGTGCAGTAGACGCGCCAAGCCGCCACGGCCGGCACGGCCGGCAGCGCTGGTTGCCCAAGGCTCCTTCAACACCGTGGTCAACACGCCCCCTCGCGCGAGCGATTACTTTTTCTCGCGCGCCCGCGTCCGCGCGGCTTTCTTTGCCGCGGCTGAACGCGATGCTGCGCTGCGCTTCTTCGAGGCCGTCGTCGCCTGACGCGACAGCGCTTTCTTCGACGCCGCCGATCGCCCTTCGCGCTTCAGCGCGCTCTCGGCCGCGCGCGAGCGCTTCGCCGACGGCTTGCGCTTCTCTTTCCCTTCCTTCAGCGCCAGCGCCGCGCTGTGCCGCGTCTTCGCGCTGGCCTTCCCTTTCGCGGGCGGCTTCAGATCGACACCCGCGCGGCGCGCCTTCGACAACCCGATGGCGATGGCCTGCTTGGTCGAGCGCGCGCCATGCTTCCCTTCGCGGATGTGGTCGATCTCCTCGCGCACGAACTCGCCCGCCTGCGTCGACGGCGCCTTCCCTTCGCGCTTGTCCTCTTTCGCCCGTTCCAACGTTTCCTTCTCCGGCATGGCGGCCTCCTAGTGGCGCTTGAAGAATTGCACTGCCCGTTCGTGCGCTTGTGCGGCGTCGCGCGTCTTAAACGTGCCGAGGTTGCGGCGCTTGCCAGTGGCCGGATTTTTCTTCCGCGAGTACAGCCGGTATTCGCCCGATTTCAGTTTCCTGATCATGGCGAAAACAGCGTGCAAAGAGCGTGTCCGGATCAGCGCGCCGGAAGCCGAAGCGTGTACGAGCTCAATGGTTCCTGACGTTCGCCGGTGATGCCGTAGACGACCAGCCTGTACGTACCGGCCTTCAAAAACTCGCGCGGGACCACGATGACCAGTGAACCATCGGAAGTGCGCGACAGCGCCTTGCCGCTCCAGACCGTTCGCGACGGATTGTTCGCATCGACGATCTCCGCCCGAAGCTTGTCCACCGCCAGGTCCGGCGAGAGCGACGGCACGAGGAGGTACGAATCGCCGTGAGGGGTCAGTGTGTTCGGCCGCTCACCGATGCCACGCTGGCCGTCCGGATAGAGATCCTGTTGCTCCCACACTGCCACCGGCTGTTTCAACTGCATCTCCGCGCGCCATAGCAGGCCGCCGAGGACGACTGCGAGCGCTGCGGCGATCGCACCGAATGCGCGCCAAAACTGCCGACCGTCCTCCGAATGGTGACGGCGCTTCTGCAGCGCCTTCCAATGCCGCGCAAATTCATGATCGGAGAGGTAATCGGGATGATCCGGATCCGCCGGCTCCGGAAATGGCGCGGTCAGCGTTCGCAGGAGGTCCGGATAGGCGATGAGCTGTTCGCGGATGCGCGCCTCCTCATCCGGCGCCAGCTCCCCCTTCAAATACGCCAATGCTTTCTCGGCAGTGGGCGGCTCGCCAATCGCCGGCCGGCTTTCGGCGATGAGATCGCGATTGGCAGCGGACAACTCTGATTTCGTAGTCATTCTTCAACCTCCGGGAGCGCGTTCGCCTCTCCCAGCTTCGCGCGAAGGATCTTTTTCGCATCGCGCAATCGCGACTTGACCGCGTCTACAGTGATCTTCAGAAACTTCGCGATCTCGTCGTATGTAAATTCGTTGAGCCACAACTGAATGCACTCGCGGCTGCCCGCCGGAAGACCAGCGATCGCGTCGCGAAGACGCTTACTGCGGAGCGCTTCCTCCTCGCGCTGCGCGTAATCAGGCTCCGGCGGCGCCGCCGGTTCGGGGATGGCATTGCGATCGTGAATATCGACCGTTTCCGCGCCGCGCTTGGCCGTCTTTCGCGACCGGATCCTGTTGTAGCCGACGTTGCGGGCAATGGTCTCGAGATAGGCCCACTCCGCATCGCCGCGATATTCGTCCATCGCCTCCAGAAACCGGAAAAACGCGTCCTGCGTCAGCTCCTCCGCGTCCTCCTCGGACACACGAAAAGAGAGAACGTAAAAACGGACCATCCGTTTGTAATACCTCCGGTAAAGGTCCTGAAACCGGTCGTCGTTGGTCATCGCTCGATCTCGTCTCCGGGAAACGCGTATCTTATGAGAGCCTTGAAACGACTCCTGATCATCGCGTTCGCACTTTGCGCAGCCACATGCAAAAGAGACACGGAAAGTACGGATGTGTGGCTTCGTCCCGAGGATGTGAAGCCCGCGACCTCGCCGTTTCAGCCGGCTGCGATTCCGCCGGACTGCGAGGACGTCATCCCCAGCCGCGCTGCCGCAGAGGGCATGCTGCGATCGCAGCCAGCCTGCACGGATGCCGCCGTCGCCGCGCTGGAACGCTTCTCCCGTACGGATCCGGTTGCGATGAACGATCTCGCCGTCGGATACACGCTACGCGCGCAGCGTGAAGACCGCCCTGCCGATCTCTTGAACGCATTGGACGCCGCGCAGCACGCAGTTGCCGCACTGCCGCGATCCGACGCCGCGCGATTCAATCTCGCAACGCTTGAGGAAAGCATCGGCCTGACCGATGACGCGGTCGATTCCTGGAATCAATTGCTGAAGATTGGCAAACCAAGTCGCATTGCCGAGGCCCGCGGGCATCTCGATCGGCTCCGGAATTTCGATCCGACGGCACAATGGGCGAAGAATCGACTGCAACTGACAATCGCTCTTCGCAAACAGGACCGCGCAGCGGTGGCCAGACTCATCGCTCCCTTTCCCTCTTCCGCGGAAAAATACCTGGAAGAGGAGCTGCTGCGGCTTGAACATATTGGCGAAGCGAAACTGCTAGCGTCGGAATTGACACGCATCACAAAGGATCGATTTGTGATCGACGTCGTCGAGGCGCTGGAGCGTTCCCCACGGGAGCTCCAGGAAGCGCACCTGGCCTTCGCCGATGCTCGGAGAGCAGACCTCGCATTGGGCGTGAGCAAACTTCATTACGAGAAGGCGTCAATACTGCTAGAGCGCGCCGGAAGTCCGTTGAGCCTGCTCGCGCGCCTCGGATACAGCAACGGCGTATCACGCGAAAAGCCGGATGGCTATGCGCGGGCAACGGCATTGATCGAACCAATCGACCGTGAAGCGCAAGCGCACGGATATCGGCACTTGCTTGCACGCATCCGCGCCACACGCGCTAATTTCTTCGTATTCCAGAGCCGCTATGTAGAATCGCTGGCGGATTCACAGGCCGCGCTCTCCGAATATGAGACCGATGGCGACGCCGAGGCGGTATCGGACACGCACATGCGGAGGATCGGTGTGCTGGGGCAGGCCGGCCTCAATGATCTCGCATGGCGCGAAGCACTGCAGGCGTTTCAGATGTCGGGTCATCTGGTCGAGACGCGCGCCCGCCATACTCTCTATGGCGACACAGCGCACACCGTGACCGTCCTCGGACACGCACCGATCGCACTGCTTTATCAAAACACGGCCGTCCGGTTGATCGAACGCACAATTCTCAAGACTCCTCCCGAGCAAGTTGACGCCATCAACGGGCTCAAGAAACAGCTTTCACCGGTTCTGCGATCGCGCGCGACGATCGAGCTCCAACTCGATCGACCGAACGCAGCCGTGAATGATCTTCGCGACGCGACACGCTTCCTCTCGAAAAAGGACTCTTCCGATGAAGGACGGATTTTTCAGGCGCGCATTCAGGAGGTCCAGGGTCAGGCATTTCTCCGAATCAATCCCGCCGGTGCCATCGCTGCATTCAGCGCTGCGCTGCAGCAGGCCAATCCGGAGTCGCGGACGTATCGGGCGTCACTACTCGCACAGCGCGCGGATGCGGAGCGCCGCGCGGCTAAGCCTGCCGCAGCAGAGAACGACTTGCGGGCGGCGCTCAATGAACTTCACGCGGAGCAACTCTACATGCTCGAGCACCGCAAGCGCGGCGACGCCGAAGGCTTGTGGAGCTCGTACTTTTCCCGCTTTGGCGAGGCATATCAAACTCTGATACGGCAATTAAGCGATGACGGCCTGACCACTGAGGCTTTCAATTACGCGGAGCAGGCACGCGCGTTCGAGCCGCTGTACCTGGTTTCGGAAGTCGTTCCAAAAGATTTCGACGGCAAAACGAAGACTCTCGCGGAAATCCAACAAGCGCTGCCTCCGGGCACGCAGCTCATCGAATACTCCGTGCTGCCGGATCAGACCATCGCCTGGCTCGTGTCGCGGGAGCATTTTTCCTTCGTCCGCCTGCCGGCCGGAAAGTCCGTGATCGAGCGTCATGCTTCGGAACTGCAGCGCGCCGCTGCCGCGCGCAATCAAGCGGACTTCGAGACGCAGCTCTATGCACTTTACGACGTGCTCATGGCCAAACCGATTGCGGCCATCGCCGCGAAACCGCGGCGACTGGTTATCGTGCCCGACGGTCCCATGCACGGGTTACCGTTTGCCGCACTGCACAATCCGAATACGCAACGGTACCTCATCGAAGATGTACCGATCGAGATCGCCGGAAGCGCGAATTTGTATCTCGTGTCACTGACGCGCGATCGGGCATTGCAGTCCGCTGCGGCGCCTTCCGTACTTCTGCTCGGCGATCCCGCCTTCAATGGCAACCTCCCCTTCGCGCAGGGATTGCTGCCTCTGCCCCACGCGCGCAGCGAGTGCGAAAAGATTTCCGCGCTCTATGGCCCGCGCGCGCAGATGCTGCTGGATCGCGACGCCACGATTCCGCACTTTCTGGAGCGGGCGCGGAAGAGCGGCATCATTCACGTCGCCGCGCACGGCATCGTGAATGCTCAGGCTCCGTCGCACTCGTACATCCTTCTGGCGCCGGCACCGAACGAGCCCGGTCCGCTGGAAGCGCAGGCGCTCGTGACGCGGCTCCCGCTCGATCACACCCGACTGGTCGTGCTCTCGACATGCAGCAGCGCCGGCGGTCTTCCGATCGGCGCGGAAGGCGTCGCGCCATTCGTGCGGCCGCTCATTGGGGCCGGTGTTCCGGCGGTCATCGGCACGCTCTGGAACGTCGAAGACGCCACAGCGGAGGACCTCCTCGTGTCATTTCATCGTCACTATCGAGAAGGCTATGACGCGGCGGTTGCGCTGCAGCTCGCACAAGTCGGTCTTCTTAGGAAAACAAACAACAACTCCGGTCAAAGGCCGGTATTCGCGTGGGCCCCGTTTCAGGTGATCGGCCATGGCTCATCGCCATTCGCGCCCGCGCCGCAACAGAAGGAGAAACCACCATGAACAGCTTCATCCTCAAATTGTTCTTTACGGGCCTCATGGCCTTCGTCCCCAGCCAGGACGGCAAAGAAGTGACCGTCCTCCTCCTCAACGTCCACCACGACTATCAATCCTCCGACGAAACCGCTCTCCCCCATCACAAGCCGCTGTTGATTGCGCGCGCCGGCGATTGCAGCGGTCAGTGCCCGAAGCGCGACGCCGACATCGCACAATTCGTCTACGCGGACAAATCCGAAAGCGAAGCGCTCGATTCGCTGGAAGCGGCGGTCGCCGGCGGCGGCGCATGGGAGCTGGCGAATTCCGAGCTCTCCATCCAGAAGGGAAATCCGAACGATCCCGACCTGCCGGCGCTGAACGTCGTCCAGAACGTCCGCACCGGCATCATCCCCACCACCTCGGCTGAGCGCGAGGATTTCGGATGGGTGGCCGACATGCAGCAGATTGCACCGTCCGGCTATGCCTTCAACACCGATCTCCTTGACTCGCCACCGCCCGGACTCGTCGCGGCGCGCCTGCACCTGCGCAGCGGCAAGGTCTTCACGTATCGCGTCGCGCGCATCGGCAGCAACGTCACGCCCGTGCACTTCGAGCGTCTCGACGGTACGGGCGGCGCCTCTTCGTACTCGCAGGCCATCGCCTCCTGGGTCGGCGCCGAGATCGAGATCTCGGGCGACAACGTCGAGATCGTGGAAGAGAAGTTCGATGGCGGCACCGGCCGTTCGATGACGCTTTCGCCCGACACGAACGGCAACGTGGAAGTGGCGGTCCTCAATCTTCCGCCATTCGTTCCGCCGTCATCGCAGTTCACCGGCACGCCCGATCCGGGCAAGCACTTCGAGATGTACTACGAAGTCGCGCAGACGCCGCCGGCGCAATCGGCGCGCCTCGTCCCGAAAGCAGGCGCCGCAGCCGGCGCGCCTGAGTACGCGGAAGTCGAGTGGAACGCCATCCATTCGCAGACGGCGCTCTGGTCCGACCTGCTCAACGCCATTCGCCTGAACATCGGACGCACCGTCTACGAAGAAGTTCTCTGCCCTCCCTTCCGCCCGTAATTCCACGAACGGCTCGCCGCAATTGCGCGGCGGGCCGTTTCTTTTGCGAGGAGGACGCAATGACGATCCGACGCCTGATGATCTTCGCGCTGCTGGCTGCGATGTGCGACTCGCATCCGCATCCGCCCGGCAAGCAGGTCGCTGCCGCGAACTTTTTCACCGACCGCTATGCGCATTCGCGATTCGCCGGCTGGAAGGTTCGGGCCAGCGCCCGCGGACGCGACTGCGACGTCCTGCTCGTCGAGACGGACATGGTCATGGAGGACTCCATGGTCGAGGCCATGCACTACGGCGCCGGCGCGTATGGCGTCGTCGACGGCGGCGTGCAGCGCTTCTGCCGCGACCGGTCGTTCCGCGGCGTCGCGTACAAAGACTCCTCCGGGCGCATCTGGGCTTACGGCAACGTCACCGCGCAGGACGCTGTAACGCTGCCGCGCTGCGATTAGTGCAGATTGACAACGGCAATTCTTTCGAATTTCCTTCCGACGCCCATTGCGTCGCCGTCTTCGCGTCGCGGTTCTTGTGCTCCTGCAGCCACGCAAGCACGTGCGACTCCACATACGAGTGAAGCGTGTCCACCGTAATGAATCCCGCCGCATTCGCGCGCGCACCGCAGCGCAATCCCTCGATGACCGTGGCCGTGAAGACGCCGTTGCGCCGCTCCTCGTCGTCGTATGCGTAGCCACCTCCGGGCGCTGCGGAGAAAACGACCTGGCCGGTGATCCTGCTGAGCGTGCGGAAGAACGTGGCGACCGACCGCGGATCGACGTCGGGACTGCGCCGATCCTTGACGAGCCGCTCGCGGCAGGCGTCGATGAAGATGAGCGACCGCGCCACGCCATTGCGCGAAATCGTCTCGCGGATCTCGGCGTCCGTAAGACCGTTGGTGCGATAGTGCCCGAGGATGGTACTGGCCGTCAGCAGGTATTGAATGCCATTGTCGCTCACGCCGTGCGTTGCAAACGCCGCGATGAAGATTCCATTCGAAGGTACTAACCGCGATTGCGAGTCGAGCAGCTCGAGAATGTCTTCGGTTGTCGCGTCGCGCCGCTTCTCTCCCGCCGCCAGCAGCTTCCTCAATTTTTCCTGCGACTCCGGCTTCTGCGGCTCACCCGACAGCGCGAGAACGACCCGTTTCGGATCGACCAGCACGGGGTTCTGCTCCATTGTGAATTCATACGCGAGGTCGACTGCGTCATCGACCGCGTACGGCACGGTCGCAAGAGTTTTGTCCCACGGAAAATCGCGAACTCCTACAAACAACGCAGCCGAATTCTTCGGATCGATCGTCTTCGCCTGCGTGACCCCGTCCCACCGTTCCACACCAGCGCCAGCATTCGCGCACAGCAACGCCACAAAAACGCAGAAGAGTTGTCTCATGATGTGTCCCTCTCTAGTGAGGTAGACACAATCCGGGTCAAAACGTGTCATTCGCGCCGATGAAAGTTTTCGCGAGGCTCTTCACCGCCTGCGCCGTGCTCGCCGCCTGCTTCCAGGTAGACGCGGCGCCGCATCGACGCGCGCTGCTCATCGGCATCAACGACTACACCGCCTCCACGCTCGCCGCGCATCCTCAGAGCGCTCCCGCTCCGGGCCGCGACTGGCCGAATCTCGCCGGCACCGTCAACGACGTCAACACCATGCGCGACATGCTCGTGGCGCTCTACGGATTCGACCGGAACGACATCGTCACGCTCACCGATCAGGCAGCCACGCGCGAGGCCATCCTCGGCGCGATCGAGCAGCGGCTCGTGAACGCGGCCGCCAAAGACGACGTGATCCTTTTCTATTTCGCCGGCCATGGATCGCAAGTGCGCAATTCGCTCTCCGAGGAGCGCGACAAACTGGATGAGTCGCTCGTCCCGGCTGACTCGCGCATGGGCGCGGCCGACATCCGCGACAAAGAGCTGCGCATGCTGTTCAACCGCATCCTCGACCGCGGCGCGCGGCTCACGGTCATCCTCGACAACTGCCACAGCAGCTCCGGCGCGCGCGGCCTCGGCACCGGAGCGCGGCCGCGCGGCGTCAGGCCCGATCTTCGCGACGTCGCGGACGGCGTCACCGTGCCGAAGCCTGAATCGCGCGGAGCGCTCGTGCTCGCGGCGACGCAGGACGTCGATGCGGCGTGGGAGACGCGCGATGCCGAGGGGAAGTTTCACGGCGCATTCTCATGGGCGTGGATGCGATCGATGCGCGACTCCGCCAGCGGCGAGTCGGCCATGGAGACATTTCTTCGCGCCGAGGCGCGGATGCGCGCGGAGACTCCGTTTCAGCAACCGACGATCGCCGGGACCGTCGACGCGCGCAAGGCGCCGTTCCTCGGCGCGCGCACCGATCGCCGCGACGACCGAATCGCCGTCGCTGTCCAGAAGGTGCGAAGCGACGGCACGATCACCATCGAAGGCGGCTGGGCGAACGGCGTCTCGGTCGGAACGGAATTGCGCGCATCCGACGCTCGCGTCATCGTCACCGCGCTCCGAGGAGTGACCGAATGCGAGGGTCGTCTGCGGTCCGGGACGATGCCGCAAACCGGCGCACTCCTCGAAGTGATCGCGTGGGCCGCGCCGCCAGTGCGCCCGCTCCGCATCTGGACGCCGCGCTCGCCGCACACGTTGAAAGACATCGCCACGATGGCGAAATCGCTGTCGTCCGAGGCCGCGCAACATGGCGTGCGATGGATCACCGATCCGATCGACGTCACGCCGGCGCACTTGCTGCGATGGAGCGGTAGCGAGTGGGAACTGCTCAGCGAAGGCGCGACGGAACACCTCGGCCAGAACACCGCCGCGATTGCCGCAATGGCGCGCCTCTCACCCGGCTCGACACTCTTTGTGCAGTTCCCCGCCCCGAGCTCACTCGTCGATGGCATCGCCGCCGAGGGTATCGAGCAGGCGGCGACGCCGGAGGAAGCCGATTACGTTCTCGCCGGCCGCTTCACCGGCCACCATCTCTCCTACGCCTGGGTGCGCCCCTCGGTGAAGAAATCCGACCGCCGCAAAACCGGCTTGCCGCTCCGCACGGCCTGGATCGCGGAGCGAAAAACCGACAGCCGCCGGCGCGACACGGCTCCGACGCTTCACCGAGCGCTGCTCACGCTTGGCAGGATTCACGGATGGCAGCTCATCGAGTCGCCGCCGTCCGATCGTTTTCCGTATCAACTGGCGGCGCGCCGCACGCGCGACGCCATGCTCGTCACTGACGGCGGCTCAATCATCGGCGGCGAAAAATACGAGCTCGTCCTGCGCGCCATCGCCCAACCGCTGCCCGCGCACATCCCGAAACGCTACGTCTACGCGTTCGTGGTCGACAGCAGCGGCCAGAGCACGCTGCTCTTCCCGCCGCCGAGCGCCGGCTCCGTCGAGAACCATTTCCAGCCCGCCGCCACCGAAACCGAAATCCCCCTCGGCGACGCCAGCGCCTTCGCGGCCAGCCCGCCCTACGGAATCGACACGTACTTTCTGCTGACGACCGAAGAGCCGCTCCCCAATCCCTCAATCCTCGAATGGGACGGCGTCCGCGCCCCCGAGAATCTCACCCCGCTCGAACAACTCCTCCTGCAACCGACCCGCGCGATCGGCGTGACCGTGCCCACGAAGTGGTCGCTCGTCAGGACGACATTCGAGTCGCTCGCCCCGCACACGAAGGCATCTCCGAGGATGTGAAGTCGTTTTCGTGCGAAGCACTTTGGAGTGCGTGGCGATCGAGCCACCGCGCTCCAAAGCTGGCGAAATATGCCGAGGATCGCTGACCATCACCTGGACAGAAATGCGCGGGCGACGCGCGCCTGCGCACTGACGGTATACGGGGTCTCTACCGGTGTAACGGGAACTTCATTCTCAATAGACATTTAAGTCCTCCTTTTTTTCTTATCAACTGCATTGTTCAGAGCGGGCAGGTTGACAGGAACGGAGGAGCACGGCCTCGAACGGTTCGTCTTATGGCCTCGGTGAATTGATTGTGGTGCTGGCACGGACGCCGAATCGAAACGGCGCGATCGCGGCCACCGCAAATCCCCGAGGTTTTCAGCAACGCGGTCCACGCCGGCACATTGCGGGCGAGCTCATAAAGTGCGATGGAGACGTCGCCGGCCTTGACGGAATCGACGAGCCGTACCGAGGCCTCGTCGAGCCGTCCGGAAACCGCCCCGATCTGCGCGGCACTATCCAGCCATCGCGCCGTGGCATCGATCAGCCGGCCCGGAGCCTCGGCGGCATCTTCGGGCGCGCGCGCCACCTGGTTGGCCGTGTCGCGAAGACCGTGAGCGGCGCGCTGCAGATGCTTGCCGGCGTCGACCAGCCAGAACGAAACGCGCTGAAACCTGCGGTTTGCGCGGATCGGACAGGTCGCAGCGGACTGCTCCGCGACATCGATCGCGCGGGTGGAGGCGTCGATCAGCCGCAATGAGGAGTCGATGGCCCGCCGCGTTCGGCCCAGCGAACGGCGCCAGCCGCTCCTCCCGGACGAACGCCTCCCCGACCGCCGCGAATCATTCGCGGTCGCTGGAAAGGCGGTCCTGTTGCCGGTACGCATCATCGTGGCAGCAACGTAGGTCGCGTACCGCCGCGAATCAATTGGATTTTCGTGAAAGAACGGCCACAGGACTGACTCTCCGTAATTATAGAAACGCAGGTCGACGAGTCGTCGCTGCCGCAGATTCAGGCCAGAATTCGGCAAACTTTGCCGTCGCCGTAATTCTTTAACGCACCGCCGTAATTTTTTTTCGCGCGCCGTAACTTATTAACGCGGCTCCGTAATCTTTTTTCGCACCGCCGTAAGTTTTTTTCGCAGCGCCGCAATCTTTTTTTGCGGCCCGTAATCTTTTTTCGCGGCGCCGTAATCTTTTTTCGCAGCGCCGCGGTCAACGAACGCTTCGATGGAATCGATCGAGGCGTCGCGTAGCCCTCTCCGCGCTCAAACGAGCCAGACAGCCGACGCCACCACCGCCAGCGCTACCGTCGCCGCGATGACGACCATCCCGCAACCGACCGTCGTCCTGTTATAGACGCGGTTGTACGCCGCACGCCGAGGACTGGTCAGCCACCCCCACCCGCGCGGCGCTTTGAAGCCGAGGGAGTGGCGGACGTAGCGCTTGAGCGACGTACGAGCGGCGATGCGTCTGCGAAGAGAGGGCGTCCGGATGCCGAACTTCATGTCCGTTCTCCTTCGCCACGGAGAGACGGAACACCATCTCGAGGAGTGTGCGAGCGCAAATCGTCTTGCCGCTGGAGTAACGGCTCGTCGCTGGTTTCAGAATCCTCGTCAGCGGAATCAGCATCCGCAGACTCAGGGAGCAAGGGCTTGAGCTTCAGGAGAAGCTTGGCTTCGGCATCCGGAAGGGATTGGACTTCCCGCAGCTTCCTCGCGACAACCCGGGAACGAACTCCCAGCGCGTCCATGTGGTTTCGCGCCGTGTCGAGATTTTTATTCACCTTGTCGACTACTCGCCCGAACTTTCCGAACTCCGTTTTCATCGCCTCGAGGAGACGCCACACTTCACTTGAGCGCTGCTCGATCGCGAGCGTGCGAAATCCCATCTGCAGACTGCTGAGGATAGCCGTGAGCGTTGTAGGACCGGCGATGAGGATCCCGCACTCCCTCTGAATCTGCTCGACTAGCCCCGGTCGTCTGAGGACCTCGGCGTAGAGCCCTTCCGTCGGCAAGAACATGATGGCGAAATCGGTGGTCACCGGCGGATTGAGATACTTCTCGCAAATCGTTTTCGCGGCATTCTTAATCGCAGTGTCCAACCGGCGTGATGCCGCCTCGACTGAATCTCGATCTCCTCGCTCGTAAGCTTCGATGAGTTGCTGATGATCCTCAACTGGAAACTTCGCATCGATCGGCAGCAGCAACGGAACGTCGGTTTTCCCGGGAAATCTGACCGCAAACTCGACCGACTCCCTGCTCACCTCTTTGGTGACCACGTTACGCTCATACTGCTCAGGAGACAGCATCTGTTCGAGAATCGCCTCGAGTTGTACCTCGCCCCATCCGCCACGGCTCTTGACATTCGACAGCACTTTTTTCAGATCGCCAACGCCGGCTGCAAGCGTATGCATCTCTCCCAACCCCTTGTGAACCAGTTCGAGACGCTCGCTGACCAACGCGAAAGACTCGCCCAACCGCTGGTTCAGAGTGCCCTGCAACTTCTCATCGACCGTCATCCGCATTTGTTGAAGCTCGCTGACGTTACTCGCTTGAATCTCTTTCAGACGTTCGTCTACGGCGGTACTGACTTTCTCGACCTGCGCGCGAATCGACTCGAGATCTTGCCGCTGACCTACCCCATAGTCCCTCACTGCGCGAACGAGCGCCTCATTGAAGGAGTCAAGTCGCCGACTGATCTCCTCACGATGAGCACGGCGGTTTTCGGCTGCTTCCGTCCGTGCACTGCTGAATAAGCCGATTACCTCCTGCCGAAGCGTGACGGAGGCGACACGCGCTTCCTCGCGAAGGCGCACGGATTCCTCGCTGAACCGCGCAAGCAGTGCTGACAGATCCGGCGGAGCCGGCTTACGCAAGACGAGGAAAACGACAAGAAGGCCATTCGCAGCCACGGCCACGATCAGTATGGTGATCATTCCGATGTCTCCACTCCACGAGACACCATCCCCTGGAATTCGTGGCGAAAAGGACAATCAGCGTTGAAGATCGATTCTGTCTCCCTGCGCACGCCACCAGCCGTTCGCAAGACCCGTCTCGATCACTTCACTCACTCTGGCTGCCACTCCCCCGGTCGTGGCCTGGATACCCAATCGACGGGAAGACGCGTTGACGAGATCTGTTCGCGCCGTGGCGAACTGAATCGTCAACGTGTGCTTGACCGCTTCGGCAATTTCTCGATCCGAAATAAGTTCGATGTGCGCCGGTGGATCGCCGTTTCGCCGGCGGATCCGAATCGGGGCGTTCGGGATGAGAAGGAAATCGCCGTCCCGCTCGACTACCCCTCGAACTACCGCGAGGTGGATGCCTCTCTCGATGGCTTCACGAATTCGATTGCCCGCGCGCTGGAGTCCCCAAATCGTGCGTATCCTCCGGATCACTTCGCTCATCATCACCGGCGCTTCTATGAGAACCACATCTTCGACCGCCAGCGCGAGAGCCTCGGGCCGCAATTCGTGCAACTCGCCAACAATCGGGATACGGAGAGAACGGCAAACCTCATAGGGAGCGATGTCATCGAACTTCGTCCCTGTCGCCGCCTCTGAAGCGGGCTCCTCCGTTTCATCAACCATGGACGCATCGGGCGTGAACGTCGGGCTCAGTTCGACATAAACGTCTGGTACGGTCTCGGTAGGGGTGTAGTCATAAACCGCATATTCTTCTTCATACTCATCAGCCGTGAACGACGACGTGTATGCCGGTGCAGACTCCGCACTTTCAGCCAGGATCTTCCTGGGCGCACGCATCACGACCTCAACTGCTCCCACCAAATGCTCAATCGTTTCTGTTCGATTGCGGTACCAGTCCGTAGACCAGATCCGATGGATGGTCCAACCCAGTTGCTCAAGGATTTGTTGACGAAGACGATCCCGGTCGCGCGCCACCGGAGATGAATGATATTTGGCGCCGTCGCATTCAATGCCGATCAGGTATCGTCCGCGCTCTTTAGGATCGACCACGGCCAGATCGACCCGAAACCCTGCGCAGCCGACCTGCTGTCTCACTTCATAACCGCCCTGACGCAGCACCTCCGCAACGGCATCCTCGAATGGAGAATCGGTATCCTCTTGCGACAGATTGTCTATGGTCAGCCGCCGTGTTTGCGCATAGTCAAGAAACATCTTAAGAGTCTGGAGACCCTTCGATGCCGAGCCTTCCAGAGGAAGATCACCGGCAGTAAAATTCGAAAAGACGACGCAGCGCTCGCGTGCTCGGGACATGAGCACGTTCAGCCGCCGCTCTCCTCCCTCGCGGTTGATGGGACCGAAATTGAGCGACAACTTGCCGGCCACGTCACGACCATAGCCGACCGAGATGAGAATCACGTCTCGCTCATCCCCCTGGATGGTTTCAAGGTTCTTGACAAAGAAGTGTTCCGGACGATCGCTCTTGAAAAACGGCTCCATCTCTGGATGCGCCTTCAACTGTAGTTCGATCTCTTCCAGGATCGCTTGTTGCTGCTTGATGTTGAACGCGCCAACGCCGAGGCTCTTACCGGGAAACCGCCGATAGTGATCGACAGCCGCCATAGCGACTGTTTTTGCTTCTACGCGGTTCGTCGAGCTCTTGCCGCGGTCATAGACCGATTGCGGAATATGGACGAAGTGCAGTCCGATTTCATCCGCCTGATCGATGGACGACGGGTATATGTGCAACTGGTTGTCGTAAAACTGCAGGTTCGAGACGGCGATGAGCGATTCGTGTCGGCTGCGGTAGTGCCAGTTCAGCATCTTCGTCGGATAGCTACGCGCACATTGATGGAGGATGCTCTCCACATCCGTCACGCTGGCACTTTGCGGGCCATCCTCTTCGTCACTTTCATCAATTTCGCTCGCGAGCGTGTCGAAAAAGCTCGTCGGCGGAAGCTGTTGGGTATCTCCCATGACGACCAGCTGGCCGCCGCGAAGCAGTGCTCCCACCGCGTCTTCGGGACGAACCTGACTCGCTTCGTCGAAGACGATAAGGTCGAAGCGTGCTGCCTGTGGATGAAGAAACTGAGCGATCGACAATGGGCTCATGAGAAAACATGGTTTGATACGCTGAATCAGCGATCCCGCTTGCGAGAGCAACTTGCGGATCGCCATGTGCGCGCGCTTGCGATTGAACTCCCCAAGGAGAATACCGACCTCGGAGTTCCTCGAAGCGCCGCCTGTCACGAGGGGCCGCCGGTCGTGGAGGCGGCGCGAAAGCCTCGCTTGATTCAGTTTCACCAAGTCGCGGTCTATTTGGCGAAAGCGGGCAATTCTCTTCTCGTGGAGATCTCCGACAAAGCGTCCGAGCGATGCCCTTTCGCCGAACGCGATACGAAGTAGTGATTCCGAGAGAGCAAGGCGAAATCCCGGCAAGACATCAGCGTCGGCCAGCCTGTCATCAACGATCAGCGGCTCCATCAGTGCGGCGGCCGTGCCGCGAACTGCTTTACGGGCAGCATTAAATTGTGCCCATCGAAACAAATCGGATGCTTTTTGCGTCCACATCGAGAGGAGGGCCGCGATTTGATCGAACGGGTTCTCTGTGAGGGGACGCCCAAACGCCGCGATGGGATCAAACCGCACGCGCTCCACCAGAGCATCGAGTTGATCGCGTAGCGCTTGAGCCGATGTCCGGAGACGCTGAATCTTGAGAGCGATGGCAGCGGCGTCGATTGGCGACGCCGCAATCGCGACGGCTTGGGCTGTGAGCGCATCCGAAACCAACTCTCGCCGAAAACTGACTACCCACTCCGCGAAACGGCGTAATTCGGCGACGTCGCTGACCTCGGCACTCCATCTCTGACCAAATAAGGCGGCGCCGCGCGCGTCGTTTCGCAAAGTCTCTCGCGAACGCTGATGCTCCGCAAGAGAAACCAGATCAACGATCATCTGTGATGTCTTCGGAACCTCTTTGGAGAATGACGCCGCAAGCTCTTTCCGGAGCAGGCGGTATCGCCGATTGAAGATTCGAAACGGTTTGCGCGCAAATGTGTAGAGTTCCTCAATGTCGCGCCGCAGCTCACTGTCAAGTGCCGCAGCTGTGAAGGTCCGCGCTAACTCCGTCCGTTCTTGTTGGGACGCTTCCACATCCTTAACCAGCCGCTCCGCGATTTCGTTGCGAGTGTTCCATTCAGGGTTAAGCAGAAGGACGGTCTCAGTGCCGGAGCCAGCGTGCAAAACGATCTCTGCCGCGTTCAACGAGCGTTGTACATGGGAGATGCAAGTCGGCGTTTGTGCTCCGGAACTGGCACCCAGGTCATGAGCAGCTTCTACGACGACCTGGAGGGTAGATTGCGCCTCGGAGAGCGCGCCTCGCACTTCTTCCTCCTCATGTGGCAGCATCGCGTCCAGTGCACTGTGGCGCCATGAGTGGCCTGCCGCGGGGCGCACCAACGGGATGGTGTCGACCAACTCGCGTAATGCCGTCGTCGCTGCCGTGACGGCGGCCTGCGTCAGCCGTGCAGCATCCGGAATGCGAGGAAGGAGTGGAATGGTGCGCTGCGCCGCCTCAAAATGGGCCTGTACTTTCTGCCGCTCTCCGTAGAGCTGGAACGGAGTCAAACCGAGTTCGCCGATCGGAGTCCCGAGCTCAATCGCATACCGGTTCAGTTCCTGTTTGATGACCTCGTGCTCATCCAGGGCCGCGTCGCTGAGTGGAGGCAGCGCCTGAGACTTCAAGGCCCGTTGTAACTCCAGAAGAACGGCCTTCTTATTCGCCTTTCTGCTATGAAGTTCGAGACAGAATGGGCCGAGTCCCGCTTCGTCAAGCCTGGACTTGACGACTTCGAGCGCCGCCATCTTTTCGCTGACGAAAAGAACTGTCTTGCCGGCAGCGAGTGTTTCGGCAATCAGATTGGCGATCGTCTGGGACTTCCCGGTGCCAGGAGGCCCCTGCACCACCAAATTGCGGCCCGCTTTCACATCTTCGATCACAGCGATCTGAGAGGGGTCGGCATCGCGCACATGCCATAGATCTCGCGCCGTCAGTTTCTTGTCGATCTCGCGTTCGTCGAAGCCATCATCGTTCGAAGGTACGCCCTCCGGATTGAACAAGCTTTGCAGAAGCGGATGATCTTCGGCTTTCTTTTCATCCGGCCACGTGGACGGATCGAGATCCTTGAACATCACGAACTTTGTAAAGCTGAAGAAGTCGAGATTCATCTCGGACAGAACGCGCCACCGAGCCTTCTTCTTGATGGCGTCGACGACACCTTGCAACCATTCGTCGATACCGGCTTTCCCCTCCGGCGCTTCGAACGAAGGGAGTGCCACGCCTTGATCGACGAGCTTAGCGGCAAGTGAGATGTTTGCGAAGACATCCTCGCCAGTCCATTTCACTTTGGAAAAGTCACCGGCACGGACACGCTCTAACTCGACCGGTATCAGAATGAGAGGCGCTCGCCTAGGCTGATCGGAATCGTCGCTCTCGAACCACTCCAGAAAGCTGATCGCTAGATGAACGACTGTATAGCCTTGTTCTTCGACGGCGCTACGTCCTTCGTGGTACACGCGAAACAGTTTCTTGCCGAGAGATTCGTCGTCGTAAGGCGTCTGGAGATAGCGGTCGGTGTGCCGCGCCTCGAGCTGCGTAGCGTCACGGGCGCGCCATTCATCAGATTCACGCGGAGAAGCCAGAGGGTCATCTGCATCGGCATCCATGGCCTGCAGTCCATCGGCACTTCGCTTACGAAGGCCCGTTCCTCGGAACTCCAGAGTTTTTTCGCGCAGCACAAGTGCGTCGTACATTTCAGCCGGCAACTCGCCGACAACGCGGATGCTGCGCATCGCGGTTTGCCGGTAGTTGAGCAGCCGGTTCCGCATCGTGAGGTCAAGCAGGTTTTGACGCGCCTTCTGCAGTTCGGTGCTGATAGCGACCATAGGAGCTCCGTGGGTTGATGATCTCCTCGCTGGCGGGGCAACCGCAGCTGAGAGATGAGGCTATTTAGAGTCAATTGCTGAAGGAGTCAGATTACTACCATCGCCGGACTTGTCGATCATCGAACCAGGCTTTTGAAGCCGAGGGAGTGGCGGATGTAGCGCTTGAGTGATGGCCTAGCCGAGATCCGCGTGCGAAGAGAGGACTTCTGAATGCCGAATTTCATATCGGCTTTTAGACACCTTTTCCTGGAGAAGGTGTCGTTAGCCTCGACGTGTCGAGCGAGAAACATCACTTTCACATCGCGCCTGTGTACCACCTGTTCATGCTGGCGTTGTGCGTGCTCGCGCTGGTAGGAATCGTCGTCCAGAACGCGTTTCGGCATGATCCGCAGATCGAGCTGGTGCTCGACTATGCGGACTTTGCCATCTGCGTAGCGTTCGGCGTCGACTTCGTCGTTTCGGTGTGGCGGGCGCCGAAGCGCGGGCGCTATCTCGTCACGTGGGGATGGCTCGACGTGCTCTCCTCGATTCCGACTCTCCACATCGCGCGATGGGGACGGCTGGCGCGGATTGCCCGCATCGGACGTGTGCTTCGCGGTCTGCGGGCCACACGGCTCATCGGCGAAGCGATCCTGCGGAAGCGGACGCAATCGACCGTGGCCGCGGCAGCGCTCCTTGCGCTCATGCTGGTCATCTTCGCCAGTACAGCAATCCTCCATTTCGAGGTGCAACCAGATTCGAATATCCATACGGCCGAGGATGCGATCTGGTGGTCATTAGCCACGATCACCACGGTCGGCTACGGCGATCGCTATCCCGTCACCACCGAAGGCCGCGCTGTGGCGACGCTGCTGATGCTCGCCGGCGTCGGCCTCTTCGGGACGTTCTCCGCGGCGCTGGCGGCGTGGTTCCTCATCCCCGAGGGACAGGCAACGAATACGGAGATCGCCGCACTGCGGGAGGAGATCGCGACGTTGCGGACTGCTGTGGAGCAGTCGTTGGCCGCCAAAAAACCATGAACCACAGAGACACAAAGGACACAGAGAGTTCTCCGTGTACCTCTGTGTCTCTGTGGTGAAACTCAGCGTGTCAGCGGCGTAACCTCGATCACACCTCTCGCCACCGCAGGCCTGGGATTCCCTCGGTTTCGTAGCGGAACTCGAGTGTGCTGACGCGCGTGACAGGCGAGATTGGCCAGAGGATCTCGGGGATGGTGAGGCCGGACTCGTATGCGTCGAGGACGTCGTCGCCGAAAACGCGAATTCGGGTGAAGAGCGCGGCCCAGTACGGAGGGAAAGCGGCCGGCGGCACGAGCGTAAGAACAACGGCCGGCGTCTCGCCTCCGGTCGCAAGTTGAAAAACACGGCCGACGGGGAGGGAGCGATCGACGATCGCTTCGCCTCTCCAGCGCGCTTCTTCGTCGTGCGCGGCGATCATCTTCAGATCGATCGTCACTTCCTCGGGGATCGAGATTCCGCCGGGCGCCAACTGCGAGCGGAGGTTGCGGAAGATCGCGACCTGCGGCTCGCCCCACAGGGCTCGCTGCATCGTCTCGCTGATGATCACGTGGATCGCTCGATCGTGACGGTATGTCGTCGCGTCGGCGTGCACGGTTCGGATGAATCGTTCCAGGCGGCAGCGCTGCACGAGCGAGCGCACCGATGCGATCGATTCTTCATGAATATCGACGAGGGTCCATCGGATCCTGTCGTCGGCTCTGCCGAACGCGGGGATCAAGGCGAATGGTGCGAAGGGGCCTGTGCCGGCGTAAACGACTTCGAGAACCTCATTCGGAAACCGCCGACGCGCCTCGCGCAGCGCCGCGTGTACGCCGCGCACGAAGGCCGCCGTTCGGGGCGAATCGAGAAGGCAGGAAGCCGCCAACGATGGCGATAACGCGATCGCTCCGTTTGCATTGAACGTGCTCGTTGTCGTGACCACCGCGGCGGACGTCGCTGCGGAGAAGAGACGGTGCAGTTCCGCGCACGCCGCGGTCATTTGCGGCGCGCTGCTCCGTTTGCTCAGGAGGACGGAACGGAGCGGAACGATACCGTCCAATTGGCGGCGGAAGGTAGCACCAGACTTCGGTGCTACCCGTGATTCGCATCACTCGTAGCGCAAGGCCTGAATCGGATTCAGCGCCGCCGCTTTCCTGGCCGGGTAGTAGCCGAAGAAAACGCCCACCGCGCCGGAGAAGCCGACGGCGATGATCATGATGATCGGGGAGATCACCGTCTCCCAACCG
>Ga0207677_10000176_pt1 | contig 50717 bp, 58 predicted proteins | sample KBSMisM42_FD_184311 | JGI IMG/M metagenome (GOLD analysis project Ga0207677, IMG submission 184311) | Miscanthus rhizosphere microbial communities from Kellogg Biological Station, Michigan, USA - KBS Miscanthus M4-2 (SPAdes) (version 2) | ecosystem: Host-associated > Plants > Roots >...
TCCCTCCCAGGTTTCGCCCTGCTGGCTAGCATGGACTCGGCGTAGGCGAAACCGCCTCGCGCGGTTATCATGCCGCGATGGACGAGCGGCCGTTATGGACGTGCCCGGGCTGCGGGCAGAGCTTCGTGACGCGCAACATGGCGCACAGCTGCTGCCGGCTGACCGAGGAGGATTTCTTCGCCGGCCGCGAGCCGCAGCGGGCGCTCTACCGCGCCTTTGTCGCTTTCGCCGAACGCTGCGGGCCGGTCACCGTCAACATCAACAGGACCCGGATCAGCCTTCAGGGCCGCGCCCGGTTCGCCAGCGTCAACCGGGTGACCCGCGACGGCCTCGCCTGCCATATCTGGCTCAAGCGCCGGCTCGACAGCCCGCGCTTCACCCGGATCGAGCATTTGCCGCCGGCCGACTATGTCCACAATTTCAGGCTCACCGACGCCGCCGGCCTCGACGCCGAGATGGCGGCCTGGCTGGCCGAGGCCTATGAGGTCGGCATGCAGCGCTGGCAGCCCGCCGGCTCCGAAAAATAGGGACAGTCCCTCTTTTTCAAGTTTCCGGAAATCGCGCGATTTTTTCCAGCGCCGGAAAAAGAGGGACTGTCCCTATTTACGACGGAAAAAGAGGGACTGTCCCTATTTACGACGGAAAAAGAGGGACTGTCCCTATTTAAGAGCATCGCCGCCGGCGGCGATGACGGCAACGTCGAGCGGCAGCGGCGGCCCCTGTTCGAAGTTCAGGACGAGCCTGAGCTGGCCGCCGGGACGGACCGCAGGGTCGAGGCCGAACAGCATCAGATGCCGCCCGCCCGGCGAGAAAGCGAGCATCTCGCCGTCGCGCAGCGGGATGCGGGCGATCGGACGCATCGAGGCCATCGTGCCGGCGTGCATCGACTCGTGCATCTCGACTCGCGCCGCCCGGGGGGCGGTGACGGAAATCAGGGCGCCGCGGTCGCCGCGGATCGGCACCGCCAGATAGGCGGCCGCGGGCCGGCCGGGCACCGCCGCGAGCCGCACATAAGGCGGGGCGATGATGTCGGCATCGCGGCCGGAATTGCCGCAGCCGCAAAGCGCGAGCAGGGCGGCCGCGATCGGGACAAGTCTTTTCATGCCCGGCGCTTAGGGCCTGTACTCACAACCGGCAACGGTCGTGACGGGGGGAATGATCGAGGTGCTCAGTCCCCCGGACTGAGCAGCCGTGTCCGGGGGACACGGCGACCTCAATCATGGTGCAGGGGGAGGAGCGAGGAGGGAGCGATGCGGTGTCATCGTGACCGACGAGCGACGCGGCCCTGCGCCAAAAGCCACCCGCCCCGCAGGGGTTGCCCGCAGAAGGCTGCCGGCAAGGAGCGCGGCGCAGTAGCAAGCGACGCCGTCCGGCAGCCTTCTGCGGGCAATCACGGCCGTCGCCGGTTGTGAGTACAGGCCCTTGTGCGGCGCACTTCTTGTCGCAACGGAATCGCCACCTATATCGCCCTCGAAACGCTCGCGTGTCGCTTCTTGAAAAGGGCCGCGGGCCGTGCAGCTTTATGAGGGGCTTAAGAGGTAAGCTATGGCAAGAGTGATCGGCATCGATCTCGGCACCACCAACAGCGCGGTCGCCGTCATGGAGGGCGGAAAGCCCAAGGTCATCGAAAATGCGGAAGGCGCGCGGACGACGCCGTCGATCGTCGCCTTCACCAAGGACGGCGAGCGGCTGATCGGCCAGCCGGCGAAGCGCCAGGCGGTGACCAATCCCGACAACACCGTGTTCGCGGTCAAGCGGCTGATCGGCCGCCGCTTCGACGATCCGATCACCAAGAAGGACACCGAGCTCGTCCCCTATCACATCGTCAAGGGCGCCAATGGCGACGCCTGGGTGCAGGCGGGCGGCAAGGATTATAGCCCCAGCCAGATTTCGGCCTTCATCCTGCAGAAGATGAAGGAAACCGCCGAGGCCTATCTCGGCGAGACGGTGACCCAGGCGGTGATCACCGTGCCCGCTTATTTCAACGACGCCCAGCGCCAGGCGACCAAGGATGCGGGCCAGATCGCCGGCCTCGAAGTGCTGCGCATCATCAACGAGCCGACCGCGGCCGCGCTCGCCTACGGGCTCGAGAAGCAGGACGGCAAGACGATCGCGGTCTACGACCTCGGCGGCGGCACCTTCGACATCTCGATCCTCGAGATCGGCGACGGCGTGTTCGAGGTGAAGTCGACCAACGGCGACACCTTCCTCGGCGGCGAGGATTTCGACGCCAAGATCGTCGACTTTCTCGCCGACGCCTTCAAGAAGCAGGAGGGGATCGACCTCAGGACCGACCGGCTCGCTCTCCAGCGCCTCAAGGAGGCGGCCGAGCGCGCCAAGATCGAGCTCTCCTCGGCGCTCACCACCGAGGTCAACCTGCCGTTCATCACCGCCGACGCGACCGGTCCCAAGCACCTCGTCAAGTCGATCAGCCGCGCCGACCTCGAAAAGCTGGTCGAGAGCCTGATCAAGCGCACGCTCGACCCGTGCAAGAAGGCGCTCGCCGATGCCGGCGTCAAATCGGCGGACATCGACGAGGTCGTCCTCGTCGGCGGCATGACCCGGATGCCCAGGGTGCGCGACGTGGTGAAGGACTTCTTCTCCAAGGAGCCGCACACCGGCGTCAATCCGGACGAGGTCGTCGCCATGGGCGCGGCGATCCAGGCGGGCGTGCTGCAGGGCGAGGTCAAGGACGTCCTCCTGCTCGACGTCACCCCGCTGTCGCTCGGCATCGAGACCCTCGGCGGCGTCTTCACCCGGATGATCGACCGCAACACGACGATCCCGACCAAGAAGGCGCAGACCTATTCGACCGCCGAGGACAATCAGAACGCGGTCACCATCCGCGTCTTCCAGGGCGAGCGCGAAATGGCGGCGGACAACAAGTTGCTCGGCCAGTTCGACCTGGTCGGCATCCCGCCGGCGCCGCGCGGCGTGCCGCAGATCGAGGTCACCTTCGACATCGACGCCAACGGCATCGTCAACGTCCACGCCAAGGACAAGGGCACCGGCAAGGAGCAGCAGATCCGGATCCAGGCCTCGGGCGGGCTTTCCGACGCCGACATCGAGAAGATGGTCCAGGAGGCCGAGCAGTTCGCCGACGAGGACAAGAAGCGCCGCGAGGCGGCCGAGTCGAAGAACCAGGCCGAGAGCCTGATCCATTCGACCGAGCAGCAGCTGAAGGAGCATGGCGACAAGGTCGAGGAATCGCTGAAGTCCGAGATCGAGGCTGCGGTCGCCGAAGCCAGGACCGCGGTCGAGGAGGGCGACACCGACGCGATCAAGGCCAAGTCCGAAGCGCTCGCCCAGGTCGCGATGAAATTGGGCCAGGCGATCTACGAGAAGGACCAGGCCGCCCAGGCGGCCGCCCAGCCCGAGGCCGGCGCCGGCGAGGGCACGGCCGCCGGCGACGGCGAGGAGGAGGTCGTCGACGCCGAATTCTCCGAAGTCGACGAGAACAACAAGGGCTAGCGGGAGTGTCCCGCTCCGTTCGTCCTGAGCTTGTCGAAGGACCTTCCTTCTTCCTTGAATCAGGAAAGGAAGGGCTTCGACAGGCTCAGCCCGAACGGGCTGGGGACTGTGGGGGCCGCAGGTGACCGAGACCGATTATTACCAGCTGCTGCAGGTCGAACGGACCGCGGACGCGAACACGATCAAGTCGGCCTATCGCAAGCTGGCGATGGAATGCCATCCCGACCGCAACGGCGGCTGCACCCAGGCGGAGGCCAAGTTCAAGGCGCTCTCCGAGGCCTATGAATGCCTCAAGGATCCGCAAAAGCGCGCCGCCTACGATCGCTTCGGCCACGCCGCCTTCCGCGGCCAGAACGGCTTCGGCGGCAATGGCGGCGGCGCCCAGGATTTCGGCTCCTTCGCCGACATTTTCGACAACATCTTCGGCGAGTTCATGGGCGGCGCCCAGCCGGGCGGCCGCCAGCGCGGCAACGTGCGGCGCGGCTCGGACCTGCGCTACGACCTCGAGATCAAGCTCGAAGACGCCTTCCACGGCCGCCAGGTCGAGCTTCAGGTCGATACCACCGCGCCCTGCCAGCCGTGCGGCGGCATGGGCGCCAAGGCCGGCACCTCGGCCCAGCCCTGCGCGACCTGCGGCGGCCGCGGCCAGGTCCGCGCCCGCCAGGGCTTCTTCGTCATCGACCAGACCTGCCCGCAATGCCGCGGCGTCGGCGAGACGATCGCCGATCCCTGCCCCGCATGCCGCGGCGAGGGCCGGGTCGAGAAGCGCAAGTCCCTGTCGGTCAACGTCCCCGCCGGCGTCGACGAGGGCACCCGCATCCGCCTCGCCGGCGAAGGCGAGGCCGGGGTGCGCGGCGGCCCCCCGGGCGATCTCTACATCTTCGTCCATCTCGCGCGCCACCCGCTCTTCCAGCGCGAGGGCACGACGCTGTTCGCGCGCTGCCCGGTGAGCTTCACCACCGCCGCGCTGGGCGGCGCGATCGAGGTGCCGGGCCTCGACAGGACGATGCACGAGATCAAGATCCCGGCCGGCATCCAGTCCGGCAAGCAGCTCAGGCAGCGCGGCGCCGGCATGCCGAGCATGAACGGGCGCGGCCATGGCGACATGGTCATCCAGATCGAGGTCGAGACGCCGACCCGATTGACCGCCCGGCAGCGCGAGATCCTGGCCGAGTTCCGCGAGACCGAGACCGGCGAGGAATGCCCCAATTCGAGGGGCTTCTTCCAGAAGATCAGGAACGTTATCGGCGGCTAGGCGCGATCGTCTTAGCCTGATCCGTCATTGCGAGGAGCGCAGCGACGAAGCAATCCAGTGAGCCTCGGAGGCCGTGCTGGATTGCTTCGCTCCGCTCGCAATGACGGATGAATCAATTGGGCCCGATCTTTTCCGCGCTCAATGCCCGTCGATCGACCAGTGGGGCGGGTCGGTCGCCAGCTTGTGGACTCCGTAGGTCGCGCCGACCGCGTGCAGCGCGCGATTGGTGTTGCCGTTGCGCGGCGCGCCGATCGCATGGGTCTTGCCGTTCGCGTCCTTGATCGGGAGGGTGCCGTTCCAGCTGACCGCCATGTCGATCGCGTGGCCGTCGATGTGGCGGCTCCTCAACGCGGCGATATGGGCCATGCCGAACAGGTTCATCATCGCCCGCGCCCCGGCGCGCGAGGCGGCGAGATTGCCATGATCCCAGACGATCGGGCAGCCGGCCTTCGGCGGCACCGCGCCGGGCGAATCGATCCCCTTCGCGACCGTCCAGCTATAGTGCATCAGATAGGCGCGGATCGGATGGCGCAGAGCGGCGGTGATGCTGACATTGGCGCCCGCCGCCTTCAACGCGTTGACGAACGCTTTCGCGCGGTCGCGAAACGGCGGATTGAGGGCGTCGAGGCTGGTGCTGTTCGGGAACTTGCCCTGGTTGGCGTGCCACCAGGCGGCGCCGCTCAAGCCCGCGCTGGCGGCCGGCGCGGGCGGCGGCACGGCGATCCTGGTCCCGCCGGACAGCGCCTTCCAGGTACGCCCGCCGACGTCGATCCGCCCGTCCGGCGCGGTCATGCCGAGCACCATCTTCTGATAGGCGCGGATCGCGTTGATCGTGTTGGGGCCGATCTTTTCGTCCTCGTCGAGCGGCGGCAGGCCGAGCGACTTGACCTGGGCGTTGAGCAATTGCTGGACGAGAAGCACGTCCGCCGGGCTGTTGACGGCCGCGCGGCCGACCGATCCGATGATGTCCGGCATGTTTCACGCCCTCCCCATGCCCGACTTTAGGGCGATTTGGGCGGGACCGCGAGTCTTCAAATCTGAACCGGGGCTGCAAGTTGAGCAGAAGATTGTCCCGTATCAGACAGAATATTGCGGGAAATAATTGACTCACCAATCATCGATGTCATCCTTACGGCAAGAGACAACTGCGAGTCTTGGAGGGGAAATGGCGGATTCCACTGGAATCGATGGCATGAATCCCGAAGCTGCCTTAGGCATCGAACGTGCTTGGCGGATGCTAGGTGGGGTATGGCTGCTGTCCATCGGCCTTTCTCTCCTGCTGGGCCTGATGCTCTCTGGCGCGCTGGCGCTGCTGCTTGTCTTTGCGGCATCGGTCGCCGCGCTGGTCAACGCGGTCCTACTGCTTTCGGCGAAGGGCCGGGTACTGCGAGAGAAGGACGTTGCGGTCTTCGCCGGCCTAGCTCGATTGGTGTCGTGGGACCCCGGAGAAGGCGTCCTCTTCCTCAAGAACAAGAGGGTCGAATACGTCAAAGGTAATGTCGATAAGACTGGCGGCATCAGGCTGATTTGCTCGCTGATGGGCGAAGAGCTTGCGCTTCGTGTCCCGCTTCAGATCCAGACTTTGTCCATCGAAGATAGCGGGTCCTCGACGAAGGACGGTATTCCGATCGAGTCGCGCCTGACGCTCTCGTGGAAAATCACCAATCTGGAGCAGATGTATTTGACTGTAGGAAAAGAGCTGAGACTGTCGTCGGATGTTCATGCTGCTTCGACGAGGATCGGAGGGGGCCAGGCGCGCGAGGGCACGATAGAATATTGGCTTGCCTCGATCGCAAAGGAGAAGAGCAGGTCGGTTTTCTCGAAGGTCAATGCCGGCCGTCTTATCTTCGACAATATCATTGGGGACGCGGCTCCAGAGGCGCTCGATGCTCCGCAGGCGGCTGGCCTCGCCAACTCCGATGCACTTCAGAGTGGTGTGGAGGATCTGTCCGGCGCTATCCTCGGCGCGCTCTCAAGTCAGCTGGCCGGCCATGGCATTACGATCAAGGGTGTGACAATCGAGCAAGCCAAGCTGCCGCCGGAAATCTATCGTGCTGCTGCCGAGGCAGCAGCGTCCAGATATAGCGAGGTTTCCGCCGCATCGGCAGCCAACTCTCGGAGGAAGATGTTGCAAGCCGAGGTGGATGTGCTCGGCGTGGAGTCGGTGGCGTTCAAAGAAATCGCGGCCAACATATCCGGTCCGGCAGTGCAAGACATTCTCTTGGAGATCATCGGAAACTTCCATCGCGGAAAATTGACGAACGGCCAAGCCGGCCAAGGCGACATACCCTCACTGACGAGCGAGCCTCGTGAGTAGCTTGGCGCAGATTCTTCAATTGCAGGGCCTCAGGGCCGCGCCGGAATCTGCAATCCACGTTGCACCGCCGGCCGCGATAGCCCCCGCTCCAGCCAGGCGGGAACGTTGGTCAGGCGGTCATAGTCGACCAGCTCGCGAGCCTCGTAGAAGGTGATCAGGTTGCGCACCCAGCCCAGAGTGGCGATGTCGGCGATCGTGTAATCGTCCATGATCCAGTCGCGGCCTTCGAGCCGCGTCTCGAGGACGCCGAGCAGGCGCTTCGCCTCGGCCGCGTAGCGCTCGAGCGGGCGCTTGTCCTCCCACGCCTTGCCGGCGAACTTGTGGAAGAAGCCGACCTGGCCGAACATCGGGCCGACCGCCCCCATCTGCCACATCAGCCATTGGATGGTCTGGTGGCGGCGGGCGCCCGCGGGCAGCAGCATGCCGGTCTTCTCGGCGAGGTAGATCAGGATCGCGCCCGATTCGAACAGGCCCATCGGCGCGCCGCCCGGGCCGTCGGGATCGATGATCGCCGGGATCTTGCCGTTGGGGTTGAGCGACAGATATTCGCTCGTCCAGGTCTCGTTTTCGCCGATGTCGATGAAGTGCGGCTCGTAGGGGAGGCCGGTCTCCTCGAGCATGATCGAGACCTTCACGCCATTCGGGGTCGGCGCCGAATAGAGCTGGAGGCGGTCGGGATGGGCGGCGGGCCAGCGCCCGGCGATCGGAAAGGCGGACAGATCGGCCACGGACGGTCTCCCTCGACAGGCGCCCAAGATAGGGCCTAATCCTCGCCCCGAAAGGGGCTCCTCATGAAATGGACCGTTGCGGCCTTGCTGCTCGCGCTTCCCGTCCCGGCGGCCGGCCAGGCCCCGAACATGGACGCCGTCCGCATCCGGGTCGAGCGGGTGGCGCCGGGCGTTGCCGTGCTGTTCGGCCGCGGCGGCAATATCGGCCTTTCCTACGGCAGCGACGGCAACATCCTGATCGACGATCAATATGCGCCTTTGACCGAGCGCATCCTCGCGGCGATCCGCGAGGTCGATCCCGATCCGATCCGCTTCGTCATCAACACCCACTGGCACGGCGATCATACCGGCGGCAACGAGAATGTCGGCCGCACCGGCGCGGTGATCGTCGCCCACGACAATGTCCGCCGCCGGATGTCGATGGACCAGATCGTGCGCGGCGAGGCGGTGCCGCCCTCGCCGGCCGGGGCGCTGCCGGTGGTGACCTTCAGCCAAGGCGTCACCTTCCATCTGAACGGCGACGACATCCGGGTCGTCCATGTCGAGCACGCCCATACCGACGGCGACGCTCTGGTCTACTGGACCCGCGCCAACGTCCTCCACATGGGCGACACCTTCTTCAACGGCCTGCTGCCGTTCATCGATCTCGATTCGGGCGGCTCGATCGACGGCGCGATCGTCGCCGTCGAGGCGGGCCTCGCGCTCGCCAATGACGGCACCGTGATCATCCCCGGCCACGGCCCGATCGCGCGGCGCGCCGACCTCGTCCGCTACCGCGACATGCTGGTCGACCTGCGCAGCCGGGTCGGCCAGGGCATCGCCGCCGGGCGGACGCTCGAGGCGATCAAGGCCGAGCGCCACGCGGACGGCTACGGCCCGCCCGACGGCTTCATCTCGCCCGACAGCCTGATCGAGACGATCTACCGCAGCCTCCAGGCCGCGCCTTATGCGAACCATCACTGAAAATAGGGACAGTCCCTATTTTTCGCTGAAAATAGGGACTGTCCCTATTTTTCGCCGAACACCCGCGCGAAGATCGTGTCGACATGCTTGAAATGGTAGGCGAGGTCGAACTGCGCCTCGATCTCCTCGGGTGAGAGGAAGGCGGTCACGTCGGCGTCGGCCTTGAGCAGATCGCACAGCGACAGCGCGCCGTCCGACTCCCAGACTTCCATCGCGGCCCGCTGGACCAGCGCATAGGCCTGCTCGCGGCCGGCGCCGGCCTGGGTGAGGGCGAGCAGGACGCGCTGGGAATGGACGAGGCCGCCCATCCGGTCGAGATTCTTCTGCATCCGCTCCGGATAGACGAGCAGCTTGTCGATCACGCCGGTCAGCCGCGCCAGCGCGAAATCGAGGGTGATCGTCGCGTCGGGGGCGATGAAGCGTTCGACCGAGGAGTGGGAGATGTCGCGCTCGTGCCAGAGCGCGACATTTTCGAGCGCCGGCGTCACCGCCGAGCGGACCATGCGGGCAAGGCCGGTGAGGTTCTCGCTGAGCACCGGGTTGCGCTTGTGCGGCATCGACGACGAGCCCTTCTGGCCGGGCGCGAAAAACTCCTCGGCCTCGAGCACCTCGGTGCGCTGCAAATGGCGGATCTCGGTCGCCAGCCGCTCGATCGAGGAGGCGATCACGCCGAGCGTGGCGAAGAACATCGCGTGGCGGTCGCGCGGGATCACCTGGGTCGAGATCGGCTCCACCGCGAGGCCGAGCTTGGCCGCGACATGGGCCTCCACCCGCGGGTCGACATTGGCGAAGGTGCCGACCGAGCCGGAAATCGCGCAGGTCGCGATCTCGGCCCGCGCCGCGACGAGGCGGGCGCGATTGCGGGCGAACTCGGCATGGGCCTGGGCCAGCTTCAGCCCGAAAGTGACCGGCTCGGCATGGATGCCGTGGCTGCGGCCGATCGTGGGAGTCAGCTTGTGCTCATGGGCGCGGCGCTTCAGCACGTCGAGCAGCGCATCAAGATCCTCAAGCAGAATGTCCGAGGCACGCGAGAGCTGGACGGCAAGGCAGGTGTCGAGCACGTCGGAGCTCGTCATCCCCTGGTGGAGGAAGCGCGCCGAAGGGCCGGTGCGCTCGGCGACATGGGTGAGGAAGGCGATCACGTCGTGCCTGGTCTCGGCCTCGATCGCCTCGATCCGGTCGATATCGAACGGCGGCGAGTTCGCGTCGGCGAACCAGATCGTCTCCGCCGCCTCGGGCGGCACGATGCCGAGCCCGGCCATCGCGTCGGCCGCATGCGCCTCGATCTCGAACCAGATCCGGTAGCGCGCCTCGGGCTCCCAGAGCGCGGTCATTTCGGGGCGGGCGTAGCGGGGGATCATGGGCGGGCTTTATGGGGGCGCGTCGATTGCGTCTAGATCAGCCCCATCGAGCGCAGGCTCGATTCGCCGCTGGCGCCGATGATCAGGTGGTCGTGGAGGGCGATCTTGAGGTGCCGGCCGGCCTCGGCGAGGTCGCGGGTGAGGGCGATGTCCTGCCGGCTCGGCGCCGGATCGCCGGAAGGATGGTTGTGGACGACGATGATCGCGGTGGCGTGGAGATCCAGCGCCCGGCGCATGATCTCGCGGATGTAGACCGCGGCTTCGTCGACCGACCCCTCCCACATCGTCTCGTTGGCGATCAGCACGTTCTTGGCGTTGAGGAACAGCACCCGGACCCGCTCGATCGGCTCGTGCGCCATGTCGGCGCGCAGATAATCGAGCAGCGCCTGCCACGAGCCGAGCACCGGCCGCTCCTTGATCTCCTGCTCGAGCAGCCGCACCGCCGCCGCCTTGGCGATCTTCAGCGCCGCCACCGCGCCCTCGCCGACCTCGCCGGCCCGGGCGATCGCCGCCGCGTCGGCGGCGAGCAGGCCGCCGAAGCCGCCGAACTCGCGGATCAGCTTCTTCGCCAGCTTCTTGGTGTCGCGGCGCGGAATCGCCAGCGCCAGCAGATATTCGACGATCTCGTGATCGAGCAGGGCGTCCGCCCCGCCCTCGAACAGGCGGCGGCGCAATCGGGCCCGATGCCCGCTGCCGTCGGATGAAGCGTCGGCCATGGTTATGGATTAAGCCGGGTCATCCGGTTACGCAAACCGCGTGGATGAAGAGGGCCCTAGGGTGAGACGAAGGCGCTGGCCGCGGCGGCTCGGCATCGCCGCGCTGGCGCTGCTGCTCCTGCTCGCCGTCGCCGTCGCGATCCTCTGGCCGATGCGCCTCGAGCTGGCGCGCAATTATGTCGATGCCGAGCTCGCCCGGCGCGGCGTGCGTGCGCGCTACGAGGTCAGGCGGATCGGCTTCGGCAGCCAGATTTTCGAGAATCTCGCGATCGGGGACCCGGCCCGCCCCGATCTCGTCGCGGCCCATGTCGAAGTGCAGGTGCTGCTCGGCTTCACCGGCCCGCGGATCGGCCTCATCACGGCGCGCGGGGTGCGCATGCGGGGGCGGATCGAGGGCGGCCGGCTGCGCCTCGGCGAGGTCGACAAGCTGCTCGGGCCGCCGTCGGCCGAGCCGTTCCGGCTGCCGGACCGGCGAGTGGACGTGCGCGATGCGGCGCTCGATCTGGCGACTCCGGCGGGCAGGGTCGGCCTCGCTTTCTCGGGCCGGGGCAATCTTGCCGACGGCTTTCGCGGCGCCCTCGCCGTCGTCGCGCGCGAGCTGCGCTTCGGCGATTGTGTGCTGACCCGGCCGGTGGCGCGGCTGAGCCTGCGCATCGTGGGCCGCAAGCCGCACATTCACGGCCCCGCCGCGCTGGCCCGGCTCGCCTGCGGCAACGGCCTTGCCGCCGAGCGGCCCCTGTTCGCGCTTCGGGCGATGCTCGCGCCCGGGCTCGACACTTGGCGGGGCGCCGCGGCGACCCGGATCGCCGCCCTCCGCCTGGGGCCGCAGCGCCTGACCGCGATCGAGGGCCATGTCGGCTTCGCCGGCGATGCCGACGGGACGGCGGGCAATATCAGCGTCGCCACCGGCGCGGCGGCGGTCGAGGCGCTGGCCGCGGCGCGGCTGCGCTTCGCCGGCCGCTACGCCGCCTCGATGCGCCGCGGCCGGATCTCGCTCGCCGGCGAGGTCGCGGCCCTGGGCCTCGTCTGGCGCGACTCCGATCGGGTCGCGGCGGCGCTGCGCAGCGTGCGCGGCAGCCCGCTCGGTCCGGTCGGCGAGGCCCTCGCGGCGGCGGTGCGCGAGGCCGGGCGGGGCGGCGCCGAAGCGGCGGCCGACATCGCGGTCGCGGGCGCGAACGGCGCCGGCCAGGTCCGTCTGCGCCGGCTCGCACTCGCCAGCCGAAGCGGCGCCCGCCTGGTCCAGCGCGGCGGCGCCGGCATTCTCTACCGCTGGCCGTCCGGCGCGCTCCTCCTCGACGGCGACCTCGCTCTGTCCGGCGGCGGCTTTCCCGAGGCGCGTTTCCACCTCGTCCGGGCCGCCGGCGGCGCCATCCGGGGCAGCGGCAGGATCGCGCCGATGATGGCGCGCGGCGCCCGGCTCGCGCTCGGCGACATCGCCTTCGCTGCGGCGGCGGACGGGCGCACCGCCTTCCGGACGACGGCGCTGCTCGACGGTCCGTTCAGCGGCGGCCGGGTGCGCGGCCTTTCCCTGCCGGTCAGCGGCCGGTTCGGCGCGGGCGGCTTCGTCCTCGGCGAAAGCTGCGTCGCGGCGGGCTTCCGGGTGCTCGAGGTCCAGTCGCTCGCGATCGGGCCGACCCGCCTCGCGCTGTGCCCGGCCGGGCCGGCGATGGTGGCAAACGGCCGGATCGGCCTCGAGCTGCGCCGGCCGCTCCTGAACGGCCGCCTCGGCCGGGTGCCGGTCGCGCTTGCCGCCGATCGCGTCCGAATCGATGCCGCGGGCTTCGCCGCGGCGCGGCTCGGCGTCGCCGCCGGCCCGGCCAATCGGGTGAGCCGGCTGGCGGTGGCCGCCCTTTCGGGCCGGTTCGTCCCCGGCGGCGCGGCCGGCCGCTTCGCGGGGGCAGCGGGGCGGCTGGCCGGCGTGCCGCTGCTGGTCGGCGACGGCGGCGGCGCCTGGCGGCTGCGCTCGGGCACGCTCGCCCTCGACGGCCGGCTTTCCGTCGCCGACGCCGCGGACCCGGTCCGTTTCCACCCGCTCGCCGGCGAGGATTTCCGGCTGACCCTGACCGGCAACCGGGTCCACGCCACCGGCGCGCTCGTCCATCCGGCGAGCCGCACCCGGGTCGCGCTGGCGACGATCGACCACGATCTCGCCGGCGGCGCTGGGCACGCCGTGCTGGACGTGCCTGGCCTGCGCTTCACCCCCGCGTTCCAGCCCGAGGCGCTGACTCCGCTGACGCTCGGCGTCGTCGCCCTCGTCGACGGCAGCATCGCCGGCCAGGGGCGGATCGAATGGGATGCGCGCGGCACGCGCAGCTCGGGAAGCTTCGCCACCGCCGGCCTCGATCTCGCCGCGCCGTTCGGGCCGGTCCGGGGGCTGGCGACCCGGATCGAGTTCACCGATCTTCTCGGCCTCACCAGCGCGCCGCATCAGGAAGCGCGGATCCGGCTGACCCAGCCCGGCATCGACGTCTACGACGGCATCGTCCGCTACCAGCTTCGCCCCGATTATCACGTCGCGATCGAAAGCGCGCGCTGGCCGTTCGCCGGCGGCACGCTGACGCTCGAGCCGACAATGCTCGATTTCAGCGGGCAATCGGTCAAGAACCTCACCTTCCGGGTCGAGGGGCTCGACGCCGCGCGCTTCATCCAGCAGCTCGAGTTCAGCAACATCGCCGCCACCGGCACCTATGACGGAATCATCCCGATGCAATTCACCCAGGCCGGCGGCCGGATCGTCGGCGGCCGCCTCGTCGCGCGCCAGGAGGGCGGCACCCTTTCCTATGTCGGCGAATTGAGCGACCGCGATCTCGGCGCCTATGGCGTGCTCGCTTTCGACGCCCTCAAGTCGCTGCGCTACAGCCGCCTCGTCCTCGCCCTCGACGGCGCCCTGGACGGCGAGTTCATCACCCGGATCGACATGGACGGCGTCGCCCGCAACCCGGCCGGCACCCGCGATCCATCGGGCGGAATCCAGGCGATGCTGGCCGGCCGCGTGCTCCGCCAGCTCGCCCGGATCCCGTTCCATTTCAACATCCGCATCGAGGGGCGATTCCGCGCCCTGATCGCGACCGCGCGCTCGTTCCAGGACCCGAGCGACCTCATCCGCGCTTCGCTGCTCCAGCTCCTCGAACCCCGAACCCCGCCTGACAACCGCGTTCAGCCTCAGGAAAGCGAGCCTCTGCCATGACCCTGCCAAGCTTGACGAATGCGGTTCGCGGTGCGAGCCGGAAAGGAATGGAGAGGATCGCAAAAGGCCTCATCGCCATCGCCGCGGCCGCCGGCAGCGCCGGTTGCGTCAGCGTCGCGGCGCCCGAGCGGCCGATCGAGATCAATCTCAACATCACCATTCGTCAGGAAGTGGTGGTCCGGCTCCAGCGCGACGCGCAGGAGCTGATCCAGAACAACCCAGGAGTGTTCTAGCATGTCCCGCCGCACGAAATTGCTGATCGCCGCCCTTGTCGGCATCGCCCTGGTCGCCGGCACGAGCGCCTATGCGATGCAGGGCGATGCCGCCGGCCAGCTGCGCGCCTCGGGCCTGGTCGGCGAGCAGTCCGACGGCTATCTCGGCCTCGTCGGCAGCGCTCCGGCCGCGGTCCGCGCGCAGATGGAGCAGGTCAACATCCAGCGCCGCGCCGCCTATACCCAGCTCGCCACCAATCGCGGCGCGACGATCGAGGAGGTCGCCGCCGCCACCGCCTGCCAGCTGTTCGCCGGCCGCATCGGCCCGGGCCAATATTACCGCCTGCCGGACGGCGTCTGGCGCCAGCGCAACGGCAACGAGCCGGTGCCCCGCCCGAGCCACTGCGGCTGACGAAAAAGAGGGACAGTCCCTCTTTATCGCTCCTGACGAAAAAGAGGGACAGTCCCTCTTTATCGCTCCCCGGTCACTTCGAAGGCCGGCCGGTAGCGGTCGGGGACGTGCGCGAGGTCGGCGGGATCGAACGGGATGTCGATCACATATTCGGCTTCGACATAGGGGCCGACCGCTTCGGGCGGGATCAGCACGCGCAGCGTGTCGAAGCGGCCGTTGCCGTCCTCGTCGGCGGGGGCGAGGACATGATCGCCGAGCGGCGGGCAGCGGTTGAACGGATCGTCGGGGTCGGCGATCGGCTCCCCCTCGCGCTTGTCGGCGCGCTGGCGGTCGAGCGCGGCGCAGAAGCGGGCGCGCATCCCGGCAAGACCGGCGCCGAGCAGCACGCGGGTCTCGACCGCGCGATGGTCGGTACGATCCCAGAGGATCGCGTCCTCGCCGATGAAGCCGTGCGCGCCGGTGCTGAGCTCGAAGCTGCCGGCGGTAAGGCTCAGCAATTGCGCGCTGCTCCCGGCGGTCTCCCAGGTCTCGTCATATTCCTGGACGACATAATCGAAGCCCGTCCGGCGCCGCTCGCGGCGGGTCGCGATCGCGGTCGCCATCGCCCGCCGGCGCGACGCCGCCATCCGCCGGCGCAGCGCGGCGCGCAGCGCCGGCTCCCGCCCGGCCGCCGCCGGCCAGCCATAGCGGAAGCGGAGAAGGCCGGTTTCCTCTTCGCGAAGGAAATCGGCGGGTTGCTGGGCGACCAGCAGGAAAGCGGCCAGCACGATCATTCCGCCACCATAACAGGGCCTCCCCGGGCAGCAATGCTGCACTGCGGCAATGCTGTTGACTTGGCCGGAGCCGCTTCCTAAAGGAACCGCGCCTTGGCGGGTTCGTTCGCCGGCATGTCCCACGCCCTCGTCGCACCGCTACTTTTTTGAAGGCGCGGCCGCACATGGAAGGACGGCATGGCGGAAAACGAGCCCTGGCAGGACCCGAAGTCTCCCCAGGATGCGCGGCTGGCCTCGCTCGACGAGCGGCTGGCGCAAGCGCAGGCCGAGGAGGCGGCGAGAGCCGGCCGGAAGCAAAGGCACGCACTGGCAAAGGGCCAGGCCCAGGGCGGGCGCGTCCTGTCGGTCCTGGTCAGCTATCCCGCCGGTTCCGCGCTGATCGGTTATCTGATCGATCGGGTCGCGGGAACCAGGGGCGCATGGCTCGTGATGCTGTTCCTCGGGTTCGGCGCGGCCATGTGGGAAGTGTGGAAGATTGCACAGGAAAGCCCGAAGTGACGGGCGAGGGACGATAGAGTGGCGGCCGAGACCAGAATCGATCCGATGCATCAGTTCCAGATCAGCCCGCTGGTGGGCAATCTGGACGGCTCACCGTTCGTCTTCACCACCAGCGCCTTGTGGATGCTCGTCATCCTCGCGCTGATCTGGCTGTTCATGATGGGCGGGATGAAGCGCGCGCTCGTGCCCGGCCGCTGGCAGGTCGCGGTCGAAGGCGTCACCGGCTTCGTCGATTCGATGCTCTCGACCAGCGTCGGGCCGGAGGGGCGCAGGTTCCTGCCCTGGGTGTTCACGATCTTCATGTTCATCCTCACCGCCAACCTGCTCGGCCTGATGCCGTTCGCGCTGGTCGGGGTTCATCCGTTCACCGTCACCAGCCAGTTCACGATCACCGGGGTGATGGCGATCATGAGCTTCTCGATCGTGCTGATCACCGGCTTCTGGCGGCACGGCTTCCATTTCTTCTCGCTGTTCGTGCCGCACGGCACGCCATTCGCGCTGAAGCTGCTGATCGTGCCGATCGAGTTCATCTCGTTCATGGTCCGCCCGTTCAGCCTCGCGACCCGGTTGTTCGTGGCGATGATCGCCGGCCATATCCTGGTCGAGGTGTTCGCCAATTTCGTCGTCCAGGGGCTGAATGCCGGCGGCCTCGTCGGTCCGGGCATCAGCCTGGTGGCCTTCATCTTCATCATCGGGGTGATGGCGCTGGAGGTGCTGGTCTGCGCGATCCAGGCCTATGTGTTTGCGTTGCTGACCTCGCTCTACATCAACGATGCCGTCAATCTTCACTAGAATTTCGTTTCCACAAAAGGAGTTAATCATGGACCTCGCATCAGCCAAAATGATCGGCGCCGGCCTCGCGGCGATCGGCGTCGGCGCCGCCGCGATCGGCGTCGGCAATGTCTTCGGCTCGTTCCTCGAAAGCGCGATCCGTAACCCCGCGGCCGCCGACGGCCAGCAGGGCCGGCTGTTCATCGGCTTCGCCGCCGCCGAGCTGCTCGGCCTGATGGCGTTCGTCGTCGCGATGATGGTCATGTTCATGTAAGGGAAAAGGGGACGGTTAGGTAACTGTCCCCATCAGATCATGCCGCAGATCAACCAGCTCGCGCTCGTCGCTTATTCGCAGTTCTTCTGGCTGCTGCTCGTCCTTGCCCTGATCTATTTCGGGATCGGCAAGGCGATGCTGCCGAAGATCCAGTCGACCGTCGACGCGCGCGACCGGCGCATCACCGACGACCTCGCCGCCGCCCAGGCGGCGCGGGCCGCCGCCGATGAGACCGAGGCCGGCTATCGCGCCCGGATCGACGCCGGCCGGGGCGAGGCGCTGAAGCTCGCCCAGGCGGCCAAGGCGGCGAGCGCCAAGGCGACCGAGGATCGGGTCCGCGCCGCCAATGAGGAGATCGGCGCGAAGGTCACGGCCGCGGAAGCGCGCATCCGCGCCGCCGCCGACGCCGCCCTCGCCGATATCGAGAGCGTCGCCGCCGAGGCGGCCCGCGCGATGGTGCGGCGGCTGGCGGGCCTTGCCGTCAGCGAGCGCGAGGCGGCGCAGGCGGTGAAGGCGGTGGCACGTGGCTGAGCACCAGGCGACCGCCGGCGTCGCCGAGCATCATGCCGAGCCGACCGCGTTCGGCCTCGCTCCGCCGCAGTGGATCGCGCTGGCGATGCTGGTGGTGTTCGCGATCCTGATCTGGAAGCGCGTCCCGGCGATGATCGGTGCCGCGCTCGACAGGAAGATCGCCGGCATCCGCGACCAGCTCGACGAAGCCGCCAAGCTGCGCGCCGAAGCGGAGGCGCTGAAGGCCGAATATGAAGCGAAGGCCGCGCAGGCCGACGCCGAGGCCGCGACCATGATCGAGCGCGCCCGCGCCGAGGCCGACGGCATCGTCCGCCAGGCCGAGAGCGACGCCGCCGCTCTGGTCGAGCGCCGCGCCCGCATGGCCGAAGACAAGATCGCCGCCGCCGAGCGCGCCGCCCTCGACGAGGTCCGCGCCAAAGCCGCGTCCGCCGCCGCCGCCGCCGCCGAAGCGTTGATCCGCGACAGGCTCGACGCCGGCGCCGACAAGGCGATGGTCGACGCCGCGATCGCCGAACTGGGCAAGCGCTGACTCCCACGGCGGAACTGGTTTCCGTCATTGCGAGCGAAGCGAAGCAATCCAGCGCGGCTTCGGCGCCAGTCTGGATCGCTTCGTCGCTGCGCTCCTCGCAATGACGAAGTCGGATCTATTCCGACTTCGCCGGCGCCCGCTTCCGCCAGGCCCATTCCAGCCCGCGTTCGAGCCATTCGTCCGAGACCCGGCTCAGCGTCACCAAAGTCGATCCCCCGCGCCCCCACGCGCCCGCCGCCGGCTTGAATGCCTCGGGCTCCGCCTCGATCGCCAGCTCCTGCTGCTCGGGCAGCAGCATCACCGCGCCGCTGTCTTTCCCCGCGCCGGGCAGGGTCGCGAAGATCCTGCCGCCGACGCGGAAATCGGGATGGCCCATATGCGCCTTCTCCTCGGCGCCGGGGAAGGAGAGGGCGATCCGCCGGAAATCGTCCGCGCTGGCCATGGCCGCCGCGAATAGCGCCGCCCGTCATCGCCAGCAAGGCACCTTGCAGGCACCGGCTGGTCCCGATCTGTTCACGGAAACAGAGATCGAACAAACTGGACTTTAGCAGAGGATTGTGCCATGCCGACTTGGGGAGGACTGCCGGGACGAAAGGCAAGCACGATGGCATGGTATCAGGATCAAACGCGGCTCAGCCGGATCGCCAACGCGGTTTTCGATGAGGAGCATGGGCCCGGCGAGAAAGTCCCCCATTCGGGCATTTACCGCTGCAAGGGCTGCAACAAGGAAATTGCGGCTAATGTCAGCGATCCCTTCCCGCCGCAGAATCATCATCAGCACAGCATATCGCAGGGGTCGGTCAGGTGGCAGCTTCTTGTCTGGACCCAATACTGATTTCAATCGGCGCGCTCGGCGACAAGGAAGGCGATCGGTCGGGAATCGTCCGCGCTGGCCATGGATGGCGAGCCCTTCAAATGCAGGATTTCATCCGCTCCCTCCGTGCAAATGTGGGCGCGTTTCCCCTTCGTTTGACTCGACCTTTCCGCCCTCGCCCATATGAACCTTCGGCCCCCAAAGGTGACAGATACGGGAATGAATGGGATGTGTCCGAATTGTCAGGATATCCCCTCAACTTCCAGCGCCGCCGGCCCCGTCGAGAGTGGCGCATCGCGCGCCCACCCCCTAAATCACCAGCCGTGAGCGAGAAACCCGACAGCCCCGACCGCTTCAACGAGGAGAAAGCGACCTATTCGCTGCGCGGCGCCGGCGCGCCCGATCTCGAAGCGGGGATCGCGGCGATCCGGGCGGTGGTGAAGACGCTGCCGGTGCGGCCCGGCGTCTATCGGATGCTCGATGCGCGCGGCGACGTTCTCTATGTCGGCAAGGCGCGGGCGCTGAAGAACCGGGTCAACGCCTACACCCAGGTCGCCCGCCAGACGAAGCGCCTGCTCAGGATGGTCTCGCAGACGCGATCGATGCAGATCGTCACCACCCACAACGAGGCCGAGGCGCTGCTCCTCGAGGCGCAGCTGATCAAGCGCTACCGGCCGCCCTACAACGTGCTGCTGCGCGACGACAAAAGCTTCCCGTTCATCCTGCTGCGCGAGGACCACGATTATCCGCGAGTCCAGCTCCATCGCGGCGCGCGCCGCCACAAGGGCCAATATTACGGCCCGTTCGCGAGCGCCGGCTCGGTCCGCAACACCTTGAATTCGCTGCAGAAGCTGTTCCTGCTTCGGAGCTGCACCGACAGCTTCTTCGCCAATCGGACGCGGCCCTGCCTGCTTTATCAAATCCGGCGCTGCTCGGCGCCGTGCGTCGGCCGGATCGACGAGGCCGGCTATGACGAGCTGGTCCGCGACGCCAAGGATTTCCTCGGCGGCCGCTCGACCAAGATCCAGCAGAAGCTCCAGGCGCTGATGACCGAAGCCTCGGAGGCGATGAACTTCGAGCTCGCCGCGGTCTATCGCGACCGGTTACGGGCGCTGACCTACGTCCAGGGCAGCCAGGCGATCCACGCCGAGAAGCTCGGCGATGCGGACCTGTTCGCGCTCGCCTGCAAGGGCGGGACGATGTGCATCCAGGCCTTCTTCATCCGCGGCGGCCAGAATTGGGGCCATCGCAGCTTCTTTCCGGCGCACACCGCCGACGTCCCCGAGGCCGAGGTCTTGCAGAGCTTTCTCGTCCAGTTTTACGAAGAAGTGCCGCCGCCGCGCCTGATCCTCACCGACCGCCCCCTGCCCGAGGCCGACCTTATCTGCGAGGCCTTCACCGCCCGCGCCGAACGCAAGGTGCAGGTGAAGACCCCGCAACGCGGCGAGCAGGCGCGGATGATCCGCCAGGCCGCGCGCAACGCCGAGGAGGAGCTGGACCGCCGCCTCGCCGAGACCTCGACCCAGGCGAGGAACCTGCGCGAGATCGCCGAGACGTTCGAGCTGGCCGAGCCGCCGCAGCGGATCGAGGTCTACGACAACAGCCATGTGATGGGCACCAGCGCGGTCGGCGCGATGATCGTCGCCGGGCCGGAGGGCTTCCGCAAGAACCAGTATCGCAAGTTCAACATCAAGCGCCCCGAGACCGCCCCCGGCGACGATTTCGCGATGATGCGCGAGGTGCTCGGCCGCCGCTTCGCCCGGCTCGAGAAGGAGGATCCCGACCGCTCGAAGGGCGAATGGCCGGACCTGCTGCTGATCGACGGCGGCAAGGGGCAATTGTCGGCGGTCTGCGAGGTGCTCGAGGATGCCGGCGTCCACGACGTGCCGGTGGTCGCGGTGTCGAAGGGGCCGGACCGCAATGCCGGCCGCGAGATCTTCCATCTGCCGGGCGGCCGCGAGATCAGCTTCCCGATGAACGCGCCTCTGCTCTTTTATCTCCAGCGCCTCCGCGACGAGGCCCACCGCTTCGCGATCGGCGCCCACCGCGCCAAGCGCGCCAAGAGCTTCGCCGCCAGCCCGCTCGACGAGGTCCCCGGCATCGGCCCGGGCCGCAAGCGCGCGCTGCTGATGCATTTCGGCACGGCGCGGGCAGTGCGGAACGCGGCGCTCGAGGATATCGAGAAGGTCCCCGGCATCTCCCGTACCACGGCGCGGGGGATCTACGATTATTTCCACCCGGGCGGGTAAGCCGTCATTGCGAGCGAAGCGAAGCAATCCAGCCTGGATTGCCGCGTCGCTTCGCTCCTCGCAATGACGCTGCCTTAACGCCCCAGCTGCGCCCGCGCCTTCCTGATCGCGCGGTAGGCGTAGGCCTTGGCGGCGTTGCGCCGGGGGAAGGGGGCGGGGGAGGCCGGGTCGACGCCCCATTGGCGCAGCAGGTGGTTCATGCCGCGGGTGTCCGCCTCCTCGTAGACCCAGCGCGACTTCCAGGTGATCGAGAAGCTGATCGACGGCTCCGGGCCGTTGCGCACCCAGTGCGGCCACATCAGCGGCACGTGGACGGCGTCGCCCGGCGCCAGCTCGTAGCGGAAGCCGCGCGCCTCATAATCGTCGCTCCAGGGGACGTTGCGGTGGCCGCCGACATGATAGGCTTCGTGCTTCTCGGGCGGCACCACCGATTCGTCGCCGGGGACGATCATCATCGTCTTCGAGCCCCGGATCTGGAGCAGGACATTGTGCTCGGGGTCGAGATGGAACGGAGTCACCGCGCCGGGCGAGGAGACGAAGATGAAGCCGACCTTGCACAGCATCTCGCCCGACACCGGCTCGATCACCCCGGCGAGCTCGCCGAGCGCCTCTTCGAGCAGCGCCTTGTAGGCCGGATCCTGGTCGACATGCTTCAGGACCATCCAGCTGCCGCAATCCTCGATCCGCCGGATCGTGTCCGCAACCGAAAGGCCGGTGTGGCTCACCTCCTCGGGCTCGACGCCGTAGGGCAGATCGCCCGCATTATATTCGACGCTGGCGCGCGGCAGCCTCTTGCCCAGCTCGACCAGCGATTCCAGCGTCAGCAGGGGATGGCCGAGCAGGCTGTGCGCCAGCTGCCCGGGCCGCTCGGGATAAAGATCGCGCAGCCGCGCAAGATCGCTTTCGGCAAAGATCGACATGCCGCGTCCCTAGCGCAAAACCGTCGCCAATCGGTTACCACGGGACCAGCATGCATCTCGAAACCCCCGCCATTGTCGTCGCCGTCCGCGCGCATGGTGAAAACGGCGCGATCGTCCGCGCGCTGACCCCGGGCGACGGCCTTCAGCCCGGCTATGTCCGCGGCGGCAAGTCGCGGCGGCTGCGGCCGGTGCTGGTGCCCGGCAATCTGGTCCAGGCCGAATATCGTGCCCGGGCCGAGGAGCAGCTGCCGCACCTTTCGGTCGAGCCGATCCACAGCCGCGCCTTCCTGCTTTCCGAGCCGCTCGCTTCGGCGGGAATCGAATGGGCGACCGCGCTGACCGCCGCCGCCTTGCCGGAAAGGCAGCCTTACCCGCGCCTGTTCGAGGGGCTGGACGGCCTGCTGACCGCGATCGAGGCGGCGCCGAGCGCGCGCGGCTGGGCGGCTGCGCTGGTGCGTTACGAGCTGCTGCTGCTCGCCGAATTGGGCTTCGGCCTCGACGAGACCGAGCTCGAGGCGTTGCCGGGGACGATATTGGCGCGGCTGAAACTGACCGGCGGCCGAATCGCCCGCGATCTTCTCACCGAGCGCCGCGCCGAGGTGCTCGCCGCGCGCGAACGGCTGGTCGAGCGCCTCAAGCGCATGGCCGGTTGACCCGAGCGCGCCGCCGTCTCACTAAGCGGGCGTGAAAGAGCTTTTCCCGCACAGCGCCACCACCGCCGGAATCACCGTCCGGGTCTCGGTCTCCTTCCTCCCCGAGCAGTCGGAGCCGGGCAAGGGCCGCTGGTTCTGGGCCTATCACGTCCGCGTCGAGAACGGGGCGACGCAGGCGGTGCAGCTGGTCAGCCGCGAATGGATCATCTCGGACGGCCGCGGCACCCGCCACGAGGTGCGCGGCGAGGGCGTCGTCGGCGAGCAGCCGGTGCTCGAGCCGGGCGGCTCGTTCGACTATGTCTCGGGCTGCCCGCTGACCACGCCGACCGGGGCGATGGAAGGCCGCTATTTCATGGTCGGCGCCGACGGCCGGACCTTCCCCGTCGACATCCCCCGCTTCCCGCTGATCGCCCCCGCTGTAGCGAACTAGGCGAAGACCGGGCCGAGCGCGCTGCGCCGGACGCGCTCGTTGGCGGTTCTCGCCAGCGAGGGGATGACGAAGGCATCGCTGAGGATCCATATCCAGGCGAAGATGAGGACCAGCAGCCCGGCCGGCGACTTGCCGATCAGCAGCCCATAGCCGAGCGGGGTCAGAGCGAGCTGGATCGCGCCCGACGCGGGAAAGCCCAGGTAGAAGCGGTGTCCCGAAAGGCCGCCGAAGAAAAACCACAGCAGATAGGCGGTGCCGATCGACTTCTCGCGGACGAAGATCGGGCCGGACGCCGCCGCCGGCCGGACGCCGGTCTCCGCCGGATCGGCCGCCCCCTGGGCCCTGCGGGCGCGCTCCTCGGCGAGAAAGGCGGCGCGGCGCGCGGCCATCTCGGCATCGGCGCCGGCGCCCTTGCGGCCGAAAGCGGCGCCGCTCATCGCGGGCCCGAGCGGAGATGGAGGGCGCGCAGGCGGATGCCGTCGGCGAGGTACCAGAGCCAGCTCAGCGCCAGCCCGGCAAAGGCCTGATAATATTGGAACAGGGTGACGGCGCCGAGGCAGGTGAGGAAGAGCAAAGCCTGGCCCGCTCCGGTCAGCGGCCGGCGCAGGTAGAAACGGTGGCCGCCGGCGAGGCCGAGGAAGAACCAGAGCGCATAGGCGGTCTTGAGCGAGCGGTCGGTCGCGGCGACCTCCGGTTCGGCGGACGGCGGCAGCGCTTCCGGCGGCGGCGCGGCGCGCGCCCGCTCCTCGGCGACGAAGGCGGCGCGGCGCGCGGCGATCTCGTCCTCGTCCTTTTCCTCGCGGATCGGCTGGAACGAGCGCGGCTGATGCGCGACCAGCGCCGCACGCCGCTGCGCCGGCGCGCCGATCGCGCCTTTGCGCCCGAAAGTGTGTGCCGTCATGCCCAGCTCCCGAAAAGGCGAGGAGACCCTAGAAGGGCAGGGCAAAAATCCGGTTAATGCCTAGCGGACGAGCTGAACGGCGCGGGCCATCAGGGCGATGAAGCGCTGATCGTCGAGCGGCGCGGCCGGATCGTTCCAGCTGCCGGTGACCGCGTGCCAGGCGCCGGCGCGGTTGCGGACCAGCCAGGTGAGGTTGAGCACGCCCGGCTCCGAGCCGCCCTTGTAGCCGACATAGGCAAGCTCGCCCCGCAATTGGCCGACGCCGGGATTGATCGCCAGGATCGCCCGCGCCTCGTCGTCGCCGCTGCGGCGGAACCAGTCCATCACCCGGACCATGTCGCTCGCCGAGGCGAACCATTCGACGCTGTCGATGTGGAGCGGGTTGCCGGCGAAGCGGGCGATGTCGATCCGCGCCGGATCGGCGCCGGCATATTCGGCGAGCATCCGCCGCCGCCCCGCCTCGTCGGCCTGCTGCCAGGCATTGAGCGTGGCCGCCGGGCCGGTCTTCAATGCCGCCATTTCGAGCGTCGACAGTAGCGGCCGGTTGCGCGCCGCCGCCCCGACCCCGAGCGTCGCCATCATCCGCTCGACATTCTCGCGGCCGAGCGCGTGGAGCAGCATGTCGGCGGCGCTGTTGTCGCTGACCGAGATCATCAAAGCGGCGAGCGTGTGCAGGGTCACCGGCGAGCCCTGCGGCCAGGACTGGAGGGTGCCGGTCGGGATCGAGCGGCGGTCGAGGGCGACGACGTCGCCCCAGCGGCGCTGGCCCGCCCGGATCTGCCGCGAAAGCTCGGCGAGGATGAACAATTTGAACGCCGAGCCGATCGCCAGCACCCGCTCGGGCTCGATGCTCGCCGTCAGGACCGGAGGATCGTCGCCCAGCCGGGCGACGGCGACCGAGGCCTGGCCGGGCAGGGCGCGGATCTCGGCCATGACCGCGGCGAGGCTGTCGCCGCGCATGTCGGCGCCGGTGAGGAGCAGGCCGCCGATCCGGCCCGGCGGCTGCGGCTCGATCGAGATCTGGATGTGGACGACCGCGCGCTCGTAGCCGACGTGCATCAGCCCGGCCTGCGGCGAGGCCGCCTCGAGCCGGTCGAGCCCGCGCACCGCGCCATATTGACTGCCGAGCTGCGCGGCGACGGCCCGCACCTGCGCCGCCGGAACCTGGGCGAGGAAGGCGGGGGTGAACATCGCATTGGGGTCGCCCTCGCCGCGCAGCAGCGCGACGACCTGCTCGGCCCGGCTGCGCAGGGCGGCGCCCGGCGCCTGCGCCGCCGCGGCCGCCGGCAGGGCGAGGCAGAGGAAGACGAGGAGGATCAGGCGCTGCATCGCCCCTCCCTAGGCGAAACCTCCCGCCCTCTCCACCGTTTGAAGCGCGGACCCCAGGGACGGAGAGAGATCATGCCGGTTTCGCACCTCAGCCTCGTCGAGCGCATCGCCCGGATCCTCGCCGGCTGGCGGGTCAGCGCCAATGCCGAGGGCGGCGAAAGCTCGGCGGCGAAGCTCGTCGATTCGTCCTGGCGCGACCATCGCGACGATGCGCTGGCGATCCTCCGGACGCTGCGCGAGCCCGACCCGGCGATGGCCGCGGCGGGCGACGTCGAGACCTGGGAGCGAATGGCGGAAGCGGCGATCGCGGAGGCCGAGGCGGCGCTATAGTGGGAGCTCGCTCCAGACCAGGTTGAGCGCGTAGAGCGCGGGCAGGATCAGGAGCAAAGCGGCGGCGAGGTCGAAGGCGCGGATCGGCCGCATCCGGCCGCCGCGGCCGCGGCTGCGGATGTCGATCAGGGTGATCCACAGGACCGAGGCGCCGCAGAAGGCGGTGAAGGCGAGCAAAGCCGCATAGGCGTCGAGCAGGCCGCCCGGCCGGCCGCTGATCAGCGCCGAGACGATCAGCGCCGAGAGCCCGGCGACGATGCCGATCACCGTCGCCCGCTGGATCGTCCAGAAAGCGAGCATCCCCTGCTTCGGCGGCGGCGGGGCATGGCGGCGCGACATTAGGCCCCCTCTCCCCTGCGGGGAGAGGGCTGGGGTGAGGGGGTGCGGCGGTCGAGAATAGTCGCCAACGTCGGACCCCCTCTCTCTAGCCCTCCCCCCGACGGGGGGAGGGGACCAGCCTGCGCATCCGGCAAAAGCCTAGGCATCGATCGCCTCCTCGTCCAATTCGGCGGCGTGGGCCTGGATGAAGTGGAAGCGGTGCTCGGGATTGCGGCCCATCAACCGGTCGACGAGGTCGCGGACCGCCGAGCGATCCTCGTAATCCTGCGGCAGGGTGATCCGGATCATCGCGCGGGTCTTCGGGTCCATCGTCGTCTCGCGCAGCTGCGCCGGGTTCATCTCGCCGAGGCCCTTGAAGCGCGACACCTCGACCTTCCTGCCCTTGAACTGGCCGGCTTCGAGCTCGGCGCGATGGGCATCGTCCTTGGCATAGGCGATCGTGCCGCCCGCCGACAGCCGATAGAGCGGCGGCTGGGCGAGGTAGAGGCAGCCGCGCCGGACAAGCTCCGGCATCTCCTGGAAGAAGAAGGTCATCAGCAAGGTCGCGATATGGGCGCCGTCGACGTCGGCGTCGGTCATGATCACGATCCGTTCGTAGCGAAGGTCGTCGGGAACGCAGCGGTCGCGGGTGCCGCAGCCCAGCGCCTGGACGAGATCGGCGATCTCCTGGTTGGCGCGGATCTTGTCGGCGGTCGCCGAGGCGACGTTCAATATCTTGCCGCGGATCGGCAGGATCGCCTGGGTCTTGCGGTCGCGCGCCTGCTTGGCCGAGCCGCCGGCGCTGTCGCCCTCGACGATGAACAGCTCGGTGCCGGTGGGATCGTCATTGGCACAGTCGGTGAGCTTGCCGGGCAGGCGGAGCTTGCGGGCGCTGGTCGCGGTCTTGCGCTTGATCTCGCGCTCGGCGCGGCGCTTGAGCCGCTCGTCCATCCGGTCGAGGACGAACGCCAGCAAAGCGCGGCCGCGCTCCATATGGTCGGCGAGATAATGGTCGAGATGGTCGCGCACCGCATTTTCGACCAGCCGGGCGGCGTCGGGCGAGGTCAGCCGGTCCTTGGTCTGGCTCTGGAACTGAGGGTCGCGGATGAACACCGAAAGCATGATCTCGGCGCCGGCGGTGACGTCCTCGGCCTGGATGTCCTTCGCCTTCTTCTGGCCGACCAGCTCGCCGAACGCGCGCACGCCGCGGGTCAGCGCCATCCTCAGCCCCTGCTCATGGGTGCCGCCGTCGGGGGTCGGGATGGTGTTGCAATAATAAGAGGCGTTGCCGTCGCCCCAGACCGGCCAGGCGACCGCCCATTCGACCGAGCCCTGGCCGCCGGGGAAATCCTGCCTGCCGATGAACGGCACGTTGGTCGCCGTCTCGCGCTCGCCGATCTGCTCCTTGAGGTGGTCGGCGAGGCCGCCCGGGAACTGGAACACGGCCTCGGCCGGCGTCTCGTCGGCAATCAGCTCGGCATCGCACTTCCAGCGGATCTCGACGCCGGCGAAGAGATAGGCCTTGGAGCGCGCCAGCCGGTAGAGCCGGGCCGGATTGAACTTCGCCGCGTCGCCGAAAATGTCGGCATCGGGGGTGAAGGAAAGGGTGGTGCCGCGCCGGTTCTGGGTGGCGCCCAATTCGACGAGCTTCGAGGTCGGCAGGCCGCGGGCGAAGGTCTGGCGATAGAGCTGCTTGCCCCGCGCCACCTCGACCGTCGTCGCCGACGACAAAGCGTTGACGACGCTGACGCCGACGCCGTGCAGGCCGCCCGAGGTCGCATAGGCCTTGTCGGAGAATTTGCCGCCCGAATGGAGCATGGTCATGATCACTTCGAGCGCGGATTTGCCCGGATATTTGGGATGCTCGTCGACCGGCATGCCGCGGCCGTTGTCGGCGATGGTCAGCCGCCCCGCCGTCCCGGCTTCGGCCTCGAGGCTGACCTCGATCCGGGTCGCGTGGCCGGCGACCGCCTCGTCCATGCTGTTGTCAATGACTTCGGCGGCGAGGTGGTGCAGCGCCCGCTCGTCGGTGCCGCCGACATACATGCCCGGCCGCCGCCGCACGGGCTCCAGCCCTTCGAGCACCTCGATCGAATGGGCATCGTAGTCGGCGCCGGGACGGGCGGTGGAAGCGAACAGGTCGTCGGCCATGGGGAGTGGTATAGGCGCGCGGGAATCGTCGGGGCAAGGTTCTTGGCCTGTTCTATCCACAGCCCCCGTCGCGATCGACTGGAATCAGGAAGGCGGGACGCTGTTCGTGTCGCCCGTCCTCGCCCGGCTTCTGGCCGAAGGTCATCGAGCCGGTCGCCGCCTCGACCGAAGCGGAGATCCGGCTGGGGATGCGGCTCCAGCCGACCCGCGGGCGGTCGGCGGCAGCGAGCAGGTCGTCGGCACAAGCTAGAGCGCAGGCTCGATGGCGCTGGCCGGTGGCTGCGAATTCTCGGGCGCCTCATCGTCGTCGTTTTCGAAGCTATTCGGGTCCTCGGGCTGGTCGGGCGGCTCCACGCGCGACGACAGCCAGTCCGCTACCGAGGACAGCACGGCGGTGAACAGGAAGGTGACATGGATCGCGATCAGCCAGGTCAGCTTGGAGACGTCCGGCACTCCGCCGTCGCGAAGCTCCGTGAACGCCTTCAACAGCTCGATGCCGGTGATCGCGATGATCGAAGCGAACAGCTTGAGTTTGAGCCCGGCAAAGCCGACCGTGCTCATCCAGCCGGGCCGATCCGGGTCGTCGCCGGTGTCGATCTTCGAGACGAAATGCTCGTAGCCGGCGAGGATCACGATCAGCATCAGGTTGGTGACCAGGGCGATGTCGATGAACGAAAGGACGCTCGAAACCGCATCCGCTTCCGGATGGGCGTAAAGGTCTTCGAACGCCTGCTTCAGAACGTAGAAGAATTTGATCAGCAGCAGGAAAAGCCCAAGCACCAGGCCGAAATATATCGGCGCCGCGAGCCACCTGGACGCGAACAGGAAGGCCTCGAAATGGCGTTCGAGCCAGTCGAGAGAGCGCTCGAGTCGAGTCTCCGGCTTGCGCCTCTTTCTTCTCTTCGGCTGGCAGGGCGACGATTGTTCGTTGGCCATGAACTTTTCCTCCCTGGAAAGCTCATACATAGTAATTCGATTGGCACTGTAAGAAAAGTCACCTTAGCCGAACAAATAATCCGGATCGGAGCCACCTTTCTGATCGAGTGCAGACGGTGACAGGACCCTACCGGTCACCGATGCCCCTCTAGCCCGGCGGCGTGCAGGGCGAGGTGGGCGGCGGCGGGGTCCAGGGGGTCGAGTTCTCCCGGCCCGGGGGTACCTGCTCCATGGCGACCAGCCTGAGGGGCTCCGGGCCCATCACCCGCCCCTCATGCCACTGGTCGATCGCCTCGACCACCACCTGGCCGGCGGTGAAATTGTGCACGACGAGCGGATTGTAGGTGGTCACGCGCAGATGGCCCGCCTGCACGTAGACGTAACGCGGCCAGGTGTGCTTGTGGCAGGCGATGACGTGGTTCGGGGGATAGGTCACCTGGGTCACCAGCAGCTGGAAGGGCGTCGGCGGACGGCTCAGCGGCTGGCGGGTGATCGTCTGATCGTAGCGCGTCTGGACCGGGTCGGCCGGTGCGGGCGCGGGAGCGGGTGTGGCGGCGGCGGCCTGGTTGCTGGCCGGCGCGGCCGGCTGGGTCGAGCAGCCCGCGGCCAGCGCCGCCGTCGCCGCGGCGATCGTCTTCCATGCCATGGCCCGGTCCTCCCCTGTTGAAAAGCGGAGGCTGCGCCCGGGCGTGCGGAGAGTCGAGTCGAACCGCGTCCGATTCGGCGCGCGAGAATTGGGACAGTCGCCTCACTGTCCCCGGGACAGTGAGGCGACTGTCCCATCAATCGCCCGGCGTCGTCGGACGGCTTCAGCGCACTCTTGGCCCGCCGAACGGCAGCGGCGGCGGCGGCTTGCGGTCGCGGCGGGGGAGTTGGGCCTGATAGGCGACGCCGCAATGCTGGACGCAATAGGGAAAGCCCGGATTGGCCGGATTGCCGCAGAAATGGAAATCGGGCTCGCCGGGGTGGCCGATCGGCCATTTGCAGATCTTCTCGTTGAGATCCAACAGGCCGGTCTTGTCGGCGATCTCGGGGCTCGGCTTGGCCGGCACCAGCCGCCTGGGCGGCGCCGGCGGGGTCGGCGCCTGCTGGTCGCTCGGCCCCTGGCGGACGAAGCCGCCCGGACCGATCGAGCGGACCACCGGCTCGGGCGGCAGATCGGCCGGCTTGGCTTCCGCGGCGGGCGGCAGCTCGGCCGGCTCCGGCGCGCGGCCGGGCTCGGCCTTCGGCGCCGGCGCCGGCGCGGGCGCTTCGGCGGCCGGCGCCCTGGCCGGCGCGGCGGCGGCCTCGGGCTTGTCCTTCGCCTTGGGCCTGGGCTTGGGGGCGGGCTCGTTCGGCTTGACCGGCGACGGCCGCGACTGCAGGCCGAGCCGGTGGGCCTTGCCGATCACCGCGTTGCGCGACACCCCGCCGAGCTCGTCGGCGATGTGGCTGGCGGTCATCCCCTTGGTCCACAGCGCCTTCAGGCGCTCGATCCTCTCGTCGGTCCACGACATGGTTACGGTCCTTCAGTCTCTCGGCTTGCCCAGCCCGTCGACTGCGACTAGCGACGGCGCCTGTGAACGATTTGCCTTCGAATTGGGTTCGGACCGCCCCCGGCGTTCCCGTCATCCGGAACGTCAATTGGGGCGGCCTGGCTACCCTCTATGTGAAGGAGGTGCGGCGTTTCTTCAAGGTCCAGCTGCAGACGATCTGGGCGCCGGCGGTCACCACCCTCCTGTTCCTGATCATCTTCACCGTCGCTTTGGGCCGTTCCGGGCGGATGGTGATGGGGGTGCCGTTCGCCGATTTTCTCGCCCCCGGGCTGATCGTGATGGGGATGATCCAGAACGCCTTCGCCAATTCCTCCTTCTCGCTGCTGGTCGGCAAGATCCAGGGGACGATCGTCGATTATCTGATGCCGCCGCTGTCGGTCGGCGAGCTGATCGCCGGCCTGCTCGGCGCCTCGGTGACCCGCGCCTTCCTCGTCGGCGCCGCGGTGTGGCTGGCGATGCTGGTCTGGCCCGGAGTCCATGTCATGCCGCGCCACGTCTGGGCGGTCTTGTGGTTCGGGCTGATGGGCAGCACCATGCTCGGCCTGCTCGGCCTCTTGACCTCGATCTGGGCCGAGAAGTTCGATCATGCCGCGGCGGTCGGCAATTTCGTCGTCGCGCCCTTGTCGCTGCTCTCCGGCACCTTCTACTCGATCGATTCGCTGTCGCCCGTCTTCCGCGCGATCAGCCACGCCAATCCCTTCTTCTACGTCATCTCGGGCTTCCGCTTCGGCTTCCTCGGGGCAGCCGATTCGCCGGTCCTGCTCGGCGCGCTGCTGCTGCTCGCGATCAACACCGGCTTGGGCGCCCTCTGCTATGCGCTGCTCAGGAGCGGCTGGAAGCTGAAGCCCTGAGGGGGGACAGCCACGAGCAGCCGTTATTGTATTTCGCCGACCCACTCGATTCCCCAAGGCCCACTGATATGATGGGCGGATGGGGTGGCTGGAAATCGTTCTCTTAGGGATCGGCGCGACCATTCTCGCGGTCAATCAAATGTTGAAGGACGCTCGCCACATTCGGCAGCGCATTCCCGCGCTGAGGCCGCGAGGCTGGTGGAGCTATCTTCCACTCATCTTCGTAACGCTTGCGACCGTCGTTTATTTCGGGCGCCCTCTTTTGCCGGAGAGGGCGGCGCCGGACCCTCCGCCGCCCGCAATCCGGGGGATACCAGTCGAGCGCATCCGTGCGGCTTTTCAAGGTCGCACCGATGCCGAGGTGGCGGCGATGAGCCGGCCCTTTATCGAGCGGCGGGTGATCATCGAAGGCACCATTGGCGGCGTATACGGAGTCGAAACGTCGCGGATAATTCGGTTGCACGAGACGATCGCCGATCGAGCGTATGTGCAGATATTCCTCAGCCACAACCAGGGAGCATTTGCAGGCGGTCTTGGCGTGGGTGACCGCATTAGGGGCTATTGTACGCTGTACAGGGCGGACCGGTACGGGTTCACCGTACACCAATGCCTAATGCCCGGCGCCCCGCCTCCGCCGCCGGGGCCACCCGTCGAGTCAGCCCGGAATGAAACGTTTTAGCCTTTTCTGGCCGCCGTCGCTTTGAAACGGGAGGGACAGCTACCAGTAGCTGTCCCCCCCCTCGTTCCGTTCATACAAGTTGCGACAATTATGAACGGATTCTGTCGGACACGTTCAGCGCCGGGGCATCGGGCCCTGCGTAGAAGCAGCTTCGCAATGTCGCGAAGGAGTAAGCATCATGCGTAAGTTTCTGATTTCCGTCGCCCTGGTCTCGACCGCTTTGTCCGCGGCTCCGGCCCTGGCCCAGGATTATGGCCGTCAGGGCTACGATCATCGTGACGACCGTCGTGACGACCGTGGCGACTGGCACCAGCGCGGGCCCAGCCGCCCGGCCGTCTACAACCTGCTGAGGCAGCTCGACCAGGTCGACATGCGCATCCAGCGTTCGGCCCGGCGCGGCGTCATCTCGCAGCGCGAGGCGTTCGGCCTGCGCCGCGAATCGAACCAGATCCGCGCCCGGCTCGGCTTCCGCGGCCGGGACGGCCTCAGCGGCCGCGAATTCGCCAGCCTGCAGGTCCAGGTCAACCGGCTCGAGCAGCGTCTGCGCTTCGAGCGCAACGACCGCGACGGCCGCCGCTTCTAAGGCGGACATCTCAGGGGCGCCGCGGAACGACGCGGCGCCCCGCACATCCCTCTAGCGGGGAGCGGAAGGCGGCCCTATTGCGGGGCCGCCTTTTTCCGTTCGCCGCGAGGGAAACTTCCATGCCGATCACGCCGCTCATGCCCGTCTACCCGCGCTCGCCGGTGCGGCCGGTCCGGGGCGAAGGAGTCTGGCTCTATGGCGAGGACGGGACGAAATATCTCGATTTCGCCAGCGGCATCGCGGTCAATCTGCTCGGCCACGGCCATCCCCACCTCACCAAAGCGATCCAGCAGCAGGCGGCGATCCTCATTCACGTCTCCAACCTCTACGGCAGCCCCCAGGGCGAGGCGTTCGCCCGGCGGCTCTGCGACCTCACCTTCGCCGACACCGTCTTCCTGACCAATTCCGGCGCCGAGGCGGTCGAGTGCGCGATCAAGACCGCGCGCCGCTACCACCATCATCACGGCCGCCCCGAAAAGCACGAGCTGATCACCTTCGCCAACGCCTTCCACGGCCGCACTTTGGGCACGATCAGCGCGACCAACCAGGAGAAGCTGCGCGACGGCTTCGCGCCCCTGTTGCCGGGCTTCACCGTCGTCCCGTTCGACGATCTCGACGCGGCGAAGGCGGCGATGGGGCCGCACACCGCCGGCTTCCTGGTCGAGCCGGTCCAGGGCGAGGGCGGCATCCGCCCGGCGAGCAACGCCTTCCTCACCGGGCTGCGCGCGCTCTGCGACGAGCACGACCTGATGCTGGTGCTCGACGAGGTCCAGTGCGGCTATGCGCGGACCGGGAAAATGTTCGCCCACGAGCATTACGGCATCACGCCGGACATCATGGCCGCGGCCAAGGGGATCGGCGGCGGCTTCCCCCTGGGCGCCTGTCTCGCCACCGAGAAGGCGGCGGCGGGGATGGTGGTCGGCACCCACGGCTCGACCTATGGCGGCAACCCGCTCGCCTGCGCCGCCGGCGAGGCGGTGCTCGACATCGTCGCCAATGAGGATTTCCTCGCCCATGTCACCCGGATGGGCGAGCGCCTCAAGGGCGCGCTCGAGCAGATGATCCCCAATCACGACCATCTGTTCGAAAGCGTGCGCGGGCTCGGCCTCTTGCTCGGCATCAAGATGAAGGCGGACAGCCGCGCCTTCGTCGCCTATCTGCGCGAGCAGGGCCTGCTGACCGTCGCCGCCGGCGACAATGTCGTCCGCGTGCTGCCGCCTTTGATCGTCGAGGACGCCCACATCGCCGAGTTCGTCGAGCGCCTGTCGGAGGCGGCGCGCCGCTACGAGGTGCCGCAGGCGGCGTGAGCCGCCTTCGCCGGCTGGAATTGACATTGGACAATCTTTTGTCCATATCCGCCGTATGAAGGCGATCAGCTATTCCGAGGCGCGCGAGAATCTGAAATCGGTGATCGACCGGGTCGTCGCCGACCGCGCTCCGATCGCGATAACCCGTCAGCGCGGTGAGGGCGCGGTGCTGGTTTCGGAAAGCGATTGGGCATCGATCGAGGAGACGCTCTATCTGCTGCGCTCGCCCGCCAACGCCCGCGCATTGCTCGCCAGCATCGCCGATCTGGACGCCGGAAAGGGCATTGAGCGCGACCTGATTGAGCCGTGAAGCTCGTCTTCTCTGAACGGGCCTGGGATCAGTATCTCCACTGGCAGGCCGAAGACGACAAGGCTCTGGCTCGCCTGAATGCCCTTCTCAAGGAGTGCCTGCGCGACCCTTTTCGCGGCACAGGAAAGCCGGAAGCGCTCAGCGGCAATTTGAGCGGCTGGTGGTCGCGGCGGATCGACCAGGAGCACCGGCTGGTCTATCGCGTGGCGGGGAAGGGCGAGGCGCAAGCGCTGGAAGTGGCGCAGTGCCGCTATCACTACTGAGCTCTCGGCGGCGGCGCGGGACTATGAGGTGCCGGGCGGCTTGGGCCGCCGTCAGTCCTTCGCCTCGCCCACCATCCTATACTCGCCGACGCCCTCGCCGAGATGGGGGTTATTGGCCTCGCGCAGGCGGGCGCCTTCCTCGTCGTAGAGGAAGGGGAGGAAGGCGAAGCGGCGGCCCTCGGTGACCGGGGTGGCTTCGTGGAGAAGCGAGCAGGAGAAGACGATCGCGCCGCCGGTCGGGGCGCGGTAGGTGCGCTCGCCATATTCGGGGAATTTGAGGTCGCCGCCCGCATAATCGCCGGCATTGAGGTTGATCGTCACCGCGAACTTGCGGTGGGCGGTGCCCTTGGTGGTGTTGTCGCGGTGCGGCCGGAAATAGCCGGCGCCGGCCTCGTAGCAGGAGACGATGTAGCGCTCGATCCGGGTCGGGTGGAACTGGAAGGCGTGGGCGACGGCGGGGCTCAGCCGGCGGCGGAGCCGCCCCGCCAGGCCCCGGCAGAGCGCGGCCTCGTCGATCACCCAGTCGCGCCTTTGCTTGTGGGCGGGATCGACCTGGAGCACGGTCTTGCCGTCGACCTCGCGCATGAAGCCCGACGGGGTGCCGCCATTCTCCTCGTAGCGGCGGATGAGCTCGGCGCACAGCTGGGGCTCGAGCACGTCGGGCACGCACAGCACCGGCGCCCACTGATCTTTGGGCACCGCGCCGATACGTTCGCGCAGCAGGGCGATCGCCTCCTCGCCCTCGGCGATGGCGAAGCGGCCGATCACCCTCAGCGCCGGATCGAGGACCAGCCAGTGCGGCCGGTAATTGTCGCCGTCCGCGGCGCCGTAGAGCGCGCTCGCCTCGCGGCTATAATCGAGGAAGAAGCGGATGCCGGGAAGCTGCTGGGCGATCCGCCCCTGCCCGGCATCGTCCGGATCGACGCCGATCCCGAAGAAGCAGGCCTGCCGGTCGTCGAACAGCGCCCGGTGCCGGGCGACCGTGGCGAGCGCCTCGGCGGAGGGATCGAGCCGGGCCGAGCCGAAGAACAGCATCAGCACATGGCGCCCGGCGACCGTGTCGAACTGGTAATTGGCCGAACCGGAGAGCGCCGCGGCGCGGAACCAGGGCGCGTGATCGCCGGCCGCAAGCGGCTGTGCGCGCTGGGGAACCCTGTCGTCGTCGCCGGCCATGACGGCGCCATCCTATAGCGGCGGCGGGGCCGGCGGAAGCCATTCGCCGGCTTGACCCGGGCGCGCGAATCGCCACATCGGCGCGATGGCTTCCGATCACGGGACAGGGGCGGCCGCGGCGACCGACGCCGCGCTCGGCTTCGCGCTGCCGGCGCGGGACGCGCGCGGGCGGCTGGCGCGGCTCGGGCCGGCGCTCGACGACATCCTCTCCGCCCACGATTATCCGGCGCCGATCGCCGGCCTGCTCAGCGAGGCGCTGGTGCTGACCGCGCTGCTCGGCGCGACTCTGAAGGACGCCGGCGGCCAGCTCACCCTCCAGGCGCAGACCGAGGCCGGCATCGTCGACCTGCTCGTCGCCGATTATCTGGGCGGCGAGCTGCGCGGCTATGTCCGCTTCGATTCGGACCGGCTCGCCGAGCAGCCGAGCCGGCCGTCTCTATTCTCGCTGTTCGGCAAGGGCTATCTGGCGATCACCTTCGACCAGGCGGTGTCGAACGAACGCTACCAGGGCATCGTCCCGCTCGAGGGCGGCAGCCTCGCCGAGGCGGTCGAGCATTTCTTCGACCAGTCCGAGCAGATCCCGAGCCTGGTCCGGGTCGCTTTGGGCGAGGGCGGCCACGCCGCCGGCGGCATCCTGCTCCAGCACCTGCCGGAGGGGGAGGAGGGGCGCGAGCGGCTGCACGCCCGCGGCGATCATCCCGAATGGGAGCATGTCCGGCTGCTCGCCGCGACGATCCGCGCCGGCGAGCTCGCCGATCCGGCGCTGCCGCTCGAGACCCTGCTCTGGCGGCTGTTCCACGAGGAGGACGAGATCCGAATCCTCGCCACAGTGCCGCTTCGCAGGGGCTGCCGCTGTACCCACGATTATGTGCGCGGCGTGATCGCCCGCTTCGCCGCCGAGGAGCGTTCGGCGATGGTCGACGACGACGGCTTCATCAGCGTCGATTGCGAATTCTGCTCGCGCGTCTTCCCGATCCGGCTCGACGACCTCGAAGCCTAGGGGGCGGAGGCAATGGCCCGATCCCGTTCACATTACGTTGCCGCAATTATGCTACATTCGTCGCCGAAGAGGTCGCCGATGCGTGCTTTTGCTGCCCTGTCTTTTCTCGCCCTGCTGTCCGCGTGGCCGGCCGCCGCGCAGGCGCCGGGCCCGCTGGCGCTGATCGAGCGCGGGTCGTGGCAGCTGGTCGGCCCGTCCGGCAATGCGCTCGCCACGGTCTGCCTCGGCGATCCGCTGCTGCTCGCCCAGCCGCAGCACGGCCCGCAGCCCTGCACCCGCGAGATCCTGTCCTCCGACGCGCATTCGGTGACGGTCAATTATACCTGCCCGGGCATGGGCCGCGGCCGCACCCAGCTCAGGGTCGAAACGCCGCGGCTGGTCCAGATCGACAGCCAGGGGCTGCATTACGGCGCCCCGTTCGCGCTCCGCGCCCAGGCGCGCAAGATTGGGCCGTGTCAGGGTTAACCGGTTGTTTACCATAGGTCTGTAGAGGGACGTTCGTGCCTTTTTCCATTGGGCACGCTTTCCTCCCTACAGGCTTCGAGAGCCTGAACTGGGCCGCCCCTCACCGGGCGGCCCGTTCTTTTTCCAGATCATCACGGATTCGGTTGACCTCTTCCCTCCGCTCATCCTGAGGAGCCGTTGAGCGAAGTCGAAACATGAGCAGGTCGGATTGTCCCCCGGACAATCCTGAAACATGCGGGGCATGTTTCACCTGCTCATTCTCGAAGGACGGTCCTTCGAGACGGGCCTTCGCCTTCGCTCAGTCCCTCCTCAGGATGAGCGGGCCAAATCCGTGGATCTGCTTCAGCGTTGCGCGCGCTCGCACTCGCGCCGCTCGCGGCGCGGCAGGCGCGAGCAGTCGGGCGGCGCGGCCGGGCCGAGGGTGATCGGCGCGAGGCGCACCGGGGCGCGGTCGAAGGCGTAGAGATCGGGGACCGGGACCAGGCTGGCGCGAAGCTCGCGCATCCGCTCGGCGGCGAGCTGGGTGAGCTGCCCGCGCGGCCGCGCCAGCGCTTCCTTGCCGATCCGCGCCGCGGTCTGGCAAAAGGCATATTGCGCCTGGAGCGTCGAGAAATTGTTGTAGGTCTGGGTCGAATAGCGGTCGAAATTGCTCGGCCCGGCGCGGCCGCCGACCCGCCGGAAATAGCCTTCGAGCGCGGTATAGGCGGCGGCGAGCTCGCGCGCATGGTGGCTGAGCAGGGCGTTATAGGTGTCGACCGTCCTGAGATAGGGCGAATATTGGCATTGCAGCGCGGCGACGTTGAGCCCGGAGCGCAGGTTCCAGACGAGATGGGCGCGATATTCGGCCGGGGTCGCGCCCGGCAGCGGCAGCCCGACGAGCGGGTCGCTGGCCTCGATCGGGCCGGTCGGGAACACCGGGTCGGTGACGAATTGCTGGGCGGGCGCGGCCGCCGGCGCGGCCAGAGCGAGGCCGGCCAGCGCCGCGTTCAGGGCGAATCCTCGTCTCGCTGTCATCGACCCCTCCGCAAACATGGCCCAGCCCGTCCGTACCAAGCGAAGGAGCCGCGCCCTATCCTCCGCGCGGGCATTGGTCGCGCGGGCCGAACGTCTCGTCCGCCGATCGGCCTACATGCCGACGGTGTTGCTTTCGACATTGTTGCCGCCGGTGTCGCCGCCGGTGTCGCTGCCGGTGTCGGTGGTATTGGCGGCGGGCGCGGGCGGCTCGGCGAGGTTGGTCGCGCTTTCCATCGCGCTGGCGTCGTTGGCGGGCTCGTTCATCGTCATGTTGGCGTCGAGCTCGTTGCTGACATTGTTGGCCGGAGCCTCGCCGCGGCTGCAGCCGGCGACGACGAGGGCCGCGCCGGCGATCAGCGCCGTCTTCAGGATCAGGGTGCGCATCGGTGGATCTCCTTGGGGTTCGCTTGCGCCTCTATCCCCCGGCAGCGGCGCCGGTTCAAGCCGGGAATGGCGGCTGCGCAAGGCAGGCGCGAAAAAGAAGGCCGCCGGCGAGCCGGCGGCCTTCTTCCGATCGAAGCGACCAGCCGCTTACTGGCTGTTGGTCGTGTTCGTGGTCGTGGTGGTCGTGGTCGTGGTGTTGCCGTCCGACGTGTTGGTAGTGGTGTTGCTGTCCATGGTCATGTTGGTGTCCATGGTCATGTCGGAAGCGTTGGTGTCCATCGTGTCGGCGGCGGTGTTGTCCATCGCCGTGTTGTTGGCGGCGGTGTTGCCGCTGCCGCACGCCGCGACCGCCAAAGCCGCGCCCGCAACCATCGAAAGAGTGAGAATCTTACGCATGAAAAGGTCTCCCTAGATTATCGATTTGGTCGGGTAGGCCCCTTTTTTGCCCAAATCACGTCGTTCTTATACGGAAAGGATTAGGCCCTCAAGCCTTCGCCGTTCCCCCCGTTCCCCCCTCGAGTGAGAACAGAAATTCGTCTAGCCCTCCCCGAAGTGCCAGATCGAAACGGGGCTGGATGTCCTCCACGCCCATCTCGCCGAGGCTGGTCACCGGAAAATCGGCAATACCGCACGGCACGATCCCTGAAAAGTGCGAAAGTTCCGGGTCCAGATTGATCGCGAAGCCGTGCATCGTCACCCAGCGGCGAACCCTGAGGCCGAGCGCGCCGACCTTGGCCTCGCCGTGCGGGCCGTCGGCCCAGATGCCGATTCGCCCCGGCGCCCGGCGCGCCGCGACGCCGAGCGCGCCGAGCGTCGCGATCAGCCAGCCTTCGAGCGCGTGGACGAATCGGCGGACGTCGCGGCCGCGCCGGTCGAGGTCGAACAGGAGGTAGCCGACCCGCTGGCCGGGGCCGTGATAGGTGTAGCGGCCGCCGCGCCCCGCCGCGTAGACGGGAAAGCCCTCAGGATTGAACAACTCGGCCGGATCGGCGCTGGTGCCGGCGGTGTAGAGCGGCGGATGCTCGAGCAGCCAGACCAGCTCGGCCGCCTCGCCGGCGCGAATCGCGGCGGCGCGCGCCTCCATCTCGGCGAGCGCCGCCGGATAGGCGGTGAGGCCGGGCGACTGCCGCCATTCGATCCGCGAAGGGCCCGGATCGGACAAAGCGTGCGTTGTGCCGGTCATCGTGGTGCCGCATAACGCCTTTGGACAGGGGATGAAATCATGGCGACTCTTTCGATCACCCAAGCCTGGAACGAGACCGTGGCATTCATGCAGCGGGAATCCCGGCTTGTGCTCCCCATCGCCTTCCTTCTGATCTCGCTGCCCGGCGCCGCGCTGCAATATGGCATGCCAACTGTCGAACCCGGGGCGCCGCCCGACCTCGCCGCCTGGATGCGCGATATTCGCACCGTTTTGTTGTTCTTGCCGGCGGTCGCGATCCTGAGCCTGATCGGCACGATCGCGATCAATTATCTTGCGATCACGCCGGGAAGGACGGTGGCCGAAGCCCTCCAGGTGGGCGCGCGCCGCTTTATTTCCCTGTTTTTGGCCTGGCTGCTGCTCGCGCTTGTCGCGGCGGTCGCATGCCTGCCGCTATTTCTCCTCTTGAAGGGGCAGGCCTTCGCGTACGGGCAGGCGCTCGGCGGCTTGTTTCTGCTGGCGCTCCTGATCTATTTCCTGCTCCTCCTCGCCGCTTCGGTCCGGCTGATGCTGAGCACGCCGGTCTGCGCGGCGGAGAGTGTCGGCCCGATCGGCATCATCATGCGCAGCTGGGAGCTGACCCGTGGGCATTTCTGGAAGCTCCTCGGTTTCGCGCTGCTGTTCTGGCTCGCCGCTTTCGTGGCGATCTTGGCGGTTTCGGCGATCATCGGCATCGTTATCGTCCTCATCGCCGGCCCGCCCCTCCCGGGGAGCGCGAGCGCGTTCATCCTGCTGCTGCTGTCGGCGGTGCTGCAGGCGATCGTGACCTCGCTGTTCGCGACGATGATCGCGCGCATCTACGCGCAGCTCGCCGCGCCCGCGCGCGGCTGAGATCCGCAGCGGCCGCGGATTCGAATCTTCGCGCTCGACAGGCCCGCCTCGCCGCGTCAACTTGCGCCGGCGCGCGGCTGGCGACAGCGGCGCGGACAAGCGGCGCCAAGCCGCGAAAACAGGGGGAAGCAATGAAACAATTCAGCTTGAGCAATGCCTGGTCGCTGGGGCTCGGCCATTTTTCCGGGAAGGCGGCGGGCCATGCGATCCTGCTGATCGGCGTCGGCATCCTCGCCCCGATCATCCTTCAGACCGCGCTCGTCGGCGGCGCGATGGGAATGATGAACCCGGCGATGATGGGGCAGAATGCGCTGGCGGGGATGGCCGGCCTGGGCGGCCTCGTGCTGATCGTCATGCTGGGCACCTACCTGCTGCAGATGGCCAGCTATTTCGGCTCGTGGCGGCTCGGCTTCGCCGATGAATCGCTGGTCGGGGCGATCGCCTACGGGCTCCTTGCCGGGGCGGTCGCGATCGTCGCCTTCGGCGTTCTGATCGTGCTGATGGTGCTGATCGGCATGCAGCTCCAGGGCGCCGGCGCGGCGGTGCTGGTGATGCTGATCCTCCTGATTCCGCTGATGCTGCTGTTCGCCGCGCTCTACCCGGTGGCGATGGCGGCCGTCGCCGTCGGCATGTTCCTGCTGCTGGTGATCATGGCCGCTTTCGGCTCGTCGATGGGATCGATGAATCCGGCGATGGCGATGACCGGCGGCGGCGCGCTCGGCCTGGCCGTCGCCTTCGTGCTCGTGCTGCTGCTGATGTGGGCGGCGGTCCGGTTCAGCTGCACGACCTCGGCGATGGCCGACCGCGGCACCGTCAACCTGCTCTCCGGGCTTGGCGAATCGTGGCGGATGACGGCGACGAACCAGTGGCGGATCATGGCCTATCTGGCGCTGATCGGCATCGTCCTGTGCGTCGTCCTGGTCGTCTTCGCGATGGTCGTCGGGGCCGGCATGATGGCCGGCGCGCGGGCCGGGAACATGCCGGCGATGGGCGCCGGGACGATGATCGTCTCGATCGTCGTCGCGATCCCGTTCGCCTATCTGACCGTGCTCATCCCTGCCGGCATCTATCGCGAGCTGCGCGGCCCGCCGGCGGCGGAGGTGTTCGCCTGAGCGGGGCGCGGGGATGAATCCGTTCAGCATGAGCGGCGCCTGGTCGTTCGGCATGCGCTTCATTGCCGATCGGCCGGGCGGGCATGCGCTGATCCTGATCGGGATCGGCATCCTCGCCCCCTTCCTCGCCCAATATGCGATCCTCGGCGGGACTCTGGCGCCGCTGGGCCCGGCGACGATGCAGGGCGGCATGGCGACGGGGGCAGCCGCCGGCGCCCCCGCCATCATCGCCATGGCGCTGAGCTACGTTCTCCAGACGGGGAGCTATTTCGCGTCCTGGCGGCTCGGCTTCGGAACCGGCCGGCCGCTTGCCGGAGCGCTCGCCTACGGGCTCGCCGCGGGCCTGCTCGCGGTGGCCGTGATCGCCGCGGTCGGGGTCTCGGCAATGTGGGTGGGGAGCCGGCTGGTGTCGCCGGGCGCGGTGATCCTCGGCGCGCTCGTCGTGCTGGTGCCGATCATCCTGGTCCTCGCCTTGTTCTACGCGACGCTGGCGGCGCTGGCCGCGGCGGCGATCTCGCTGATGCTCGTCGTCGCGATGGTGCTCGGCACGGCCATGGGCCAGGTCGGCCTGGCCGCGACCCTGGTCGGCGGGCGGGGCGATATCGTGGTGCTGCTGCTGGTGATGTGCGGCCTCTTGATGTGGCTCGCCGCCCGGCTCTGCTGCACCACCGCGGCGATGGCGGACCGCGGATCGTTCAACCTGATCGCCGCGGCCCGCGATTCCTGGCGCCTCACCTGGGAGGAGCAATTCGGCATCCTGCGCTATCTCGCCCTGATCGGCTTCGCGCTCGCGGTGCTGCTGATCGGCGGCGCGGTCGCGGCGGGCGCCGGCATGGCCGGCTTCGTCGGCCGGGATTCGGGGCCGACGCTGCAGCTCGGCGCGATCGCCGCCAGGTTCCTGGTCGGCGTCCCGCTCGCCTTCCTCACCGTGCTGGTGCCGGCCGGCATCTATCGCCAGCTCACCCATGCGGACCTTTCCGCCGAGGTGTTCGCCTAGCCGATCAGCGGCAGTTGCGGTGCGGCGTCGCGGGGCAGCAGGCCGGAGAGGCGCGGATCGGGGAAGCTCTCGAACGCGCGCGCATAAGCGGTGAAGCCGGCGCGCAGATAAGCGGGCAAGGCGGCGGGGTGGTCGAGCGAGCAGGTGTGGACGGTGACCCGGGCGATCCCGGGCGCCCAGGCGCGGCGCAGCGTCTCCGCGAACAGCCAGCGGCCATGGCCGCGGCCGGCATAGTCCGGGACGAGGCCGAGGAAGCGGATCCGGCACAGGCCCGCTTCCTTGAAATCGAGCTCGATCATCCCCGCCGATTCGCCGTCCGGACCGGTCACCTCGTGGACCGCGCCGGCCCGCGCGCGCAGCTCCGCGTCCGCCATCGCCAGCCGCGAGAACCACAGCCAGCGCGCGCCGACCCGGCGAAACAGGTCGCGGTAGCGCGCCGCGTCGAAGCCGTCCCATTGCGTCATGGCGAGCGCCGAATCGGGGGCCGGGGCCGGCGCCGGCGGCGCGTTCATCTCGAGGAAGGTCACCACCGCGCCGACATGGCCGGGCGGGACCGGGATCAGCCCCTCGCTCATCCCCCCGCTCACCCCCACGTCGCCAGCGGGGGAAGGCTCATCAGGATCGCATCGACATTGCCGCCGGTCTTGAGGCCGAACAAGGTGCCGCGGTCGTAGATCAGGTTGAACTCGGCATAGCGGCCGCGCCAGGCGAGCTGGGCGGCGCGGTCCGCCTCGTCGAAGGGAGTCGCCATCCGCCGCCTGACCAGCTTCGACGAGGCGGACCGCAGCGCCTCGCCGACGTCGCGGGTGAAGGCGAAATTCTGCTCGAAATAGTCTTCGAGATGATCGTAGAAAATGCCGCCGGCGCCGCGCTGGACGCCGCGGTGGGGAATGAAGAAATATTCCTCGGCCCATTTCGAGAAGCGCGGATAATAGGTCGGGTCGTGGGCGGCGCAGGCGGCGCGCAGCCGGGCGTGGAACTCTTCGCTGTCCTCGTCATAGGGGATCGGCGGATTGAGGTCGGCGCCGCCGCCGAACCAGCGCCGCGTCGTGCACAGGAAGCGGGTGTTCATGTGGACCGCCGGGACGTGCGGATTGGCCATGTGGGCGACGAGGCTGATGCCGGTGGCGAAGAAATGCGGATCCTCCTCGGCGCCGAGCACCGAGGCGGCGAAATCGGGGCTGAACCGGCCGCCGACGGTGGAGACGTTGACCCCGACCTTCTCGAACACCTTGCCCTTCATCAGCGCGCGCACCCCGCCGCCGCCGGGCGCGCCGTCGGGATCCTCGCGGTCCCAGGGCATATAGACGAAGGCCGCCTCGCTCCCCGCCTCGCGCTCGATCGCCTCGAACTCGGCGCAGATCCGATTCCGCAGCGATTCGAACCAGTCGCGCGCCTGCTCCTGCTGGTCGTCGAGCTCGATCACGTGCGCCTCCGCCTGCGCCGATGCCGCCATGCGCCCGGTTTTGCAAGCCGCCCTCGCCGCACGACCGCGAGCGAAACGGCCCGGGAAGCGGTCGTTAACCTGCGCGTCCTATGCGCCGGAACTTCAGGTCCGGGGGTCGAGACGATGCCGTTCACCGAGGAAGAGAAACGCGCCTGGCACGAAGCGAAGCGGGCGCACGAGCATCGGCTCCGGCCGGTCCACGCGCCGGCCCCCGTCGCAGTCTGCGTTCACTGCCAAAATCCGTTCGGCGCCAACGAAGGCGTGGTCACCGGGGAAGCGGCGCTTTGCGACATCTGCCTGGGCGACTGACATGCGCTGACCGCGCCGTCCGGCCTCACTCCGCCCACAACCCCGTCTGCCTGATCGCCTCCGCCACCCCGATCCCCGCCGCCACCGCGAGATTCAGCGAGCGCGTCGCCGCGACCTGCGGGATGCGCACCCTCATGTCCGCCCGCGCATGCACCGCCTCCGGCGCCCCGCGGCTTTCGGAGCCGAACAGGAGGGTGTCGCCCGCCTCGAAGCGCGCCTCGGGCAGGCGCACCGCGCCAGCGGTGGTGAACAGGAGCAGCCGACCCTCGAGCCGCGCCTCGAATTCCGCCCATTCCGCATGCCGGGTCACGTTGGCGATCTCGGCATAGTCCATTCCCGCCCGCTTCAGCGCCTTGTCGCCCCACGGGAAGCCGCAGGGCTCGATCACGTCCAAGGGCACGCCGAGGCAGGCGGCGAGGCGCATGATCGTGCCGACATTGCCGGCCTGGTCGGGCTGATAGAGCGCGAGCCGCATTCCCCGTCATTGCGGGCAGCGGCGCCGGGAAGCAATCCATCCCGCCTCTTGCTTTCCCGGGTCGTGGCGCACTCTATGGGGATGCGCAGACCGCCGCGGGCTGGCGGTGCGGGAGGAGGCAGCGAATTGCTGAGCGAGCGCGACCTCGACCGGATTGTGTTCGGCTGCGGCAATTTCGGCGGCATCGGCTCCGCGCCCGGCTTGCGCGGCGCCGGCGACAGCGAAGAGCAGGCGCTGCGCCTGCTCGATCATGCGCGGCGGCTGGGGCTTCGGCGCTTCGACACCGCCAACACCTATGGCGGCGGAGCGAGCGAAGAGATGCTCGGCCAGTGGCTTCGGTCCCAGGGCGCTTCCTTCCTTCGGGAGGTTCAGATCGCGACCAAGGTCGGCAATCCCCATGGCTGCCCGCCCGGGGAGACGCCGCTCAGCCGGGCTCAGATCGCCTGGCATCTCGATCAGTCGCTGCGCCGCCTCGGGGTCGAGCGGATCGGCCTCTATTACATTCACGAGTTCGATCGCGTGACGCCGCTCGAAGAGACGCTCGAGGCCATGGCCCGCGCCGTCGACGCGGGCAAGATTGCCCGCTTCGGCGTCTCCAACGCCTCCTTGTCCGATGTGCGGGCGGTCAGGACGCTGGCCGGCGGCGGCCTCGCCGCCTGCTTCGACTATGTCCAGAACGAGTACAATCTGCTCGCCACCGCCGATCGGCGGGCGCTGATCCCCTACTGCGCCGAACATGGCCTGCGTTATACCGCCTTCAGTCCGCTCGCCGGCGGGATGCTCACCGGCAAATACCGGGTCGGCGGGGATCCCCCGGCCGGCAGCCGCCTGGCCCGGGCGCCGGGCGCCCTTGCCGCCTATGTGAACGCGGATTCCCTCGCTGCGATCGAACGGCTGAAGCGATCGGCCGACGCCCGCGGCGAGACGATGGCAAGCGCCGCTTTGCGTTTCGTGCTCGACACGCCAGGAATAGACGGCCTGATCATCGCGCCGCGCCGGATCGGGCAGTTCGCGAATCTGGGCCTGGCGCCGCGATGACGGCGCCGGCGCGGCCCTATTTGAAGTAATAGGGCGGATTCGGCCCGAGCTGGCCGAGCGCCAGGTCCCAGGCGTGCTTGTTCACGTCCGGGAACATGCTGAGGGTCCCGGCGGCCGCGACGAGCTTGGCGACCAGCGTCCGGTAGGCGGCGATCCCCTCGTCGATGGCGCGCTCCTGGGTAAATTCGTCGAGCTCGGCGGTTTGCCGCGCCGCGCCGAACGTCAGCTGCGACACTATGCCTTTGACGCTGCCGTCCAGCTTCGCGCCGGCGCCCGCCACCGCTTCGTCGACCGTCGATTGGAATTTCTGCCTGATCTCGCCTTCGTCCATCGCACCCCTCCCGTTTTCGCCGGCCCTTCCCCGGCGCGAGTCGCACGGCACCTATTTAGCGCATGCCGCGTTTCGCGTCACAGCCGGCAGGCCAAAATGGCTGTTGGCAAAGCCCGCCCGGCGCGGCTATCAGGCGCGCCATGCCGCCCGGCCCGGTGCGGACGTGTCGCTTGTCCCGGTGCTCAGGAAAGATCTGAAGGATAGTATGGCTGCGGTTGAAATCGACGAGGGGGCGGCCCACACGGGCGAAGGCGGCGAGGTCCGCCGCCGCGACTTCATCAACATCGCCGCGGTCAGCGTCGCCTCGGTCGGCGCCGCCGCTTTGCTCTATCCGCTGGTCAACCAGATGAACCCGTCGGCCGACGTGCTCGCGCTCGCCCAGATCGACGTCGACATCGCCGCGATCCGCCCCGGCCAGGCGATCAAGACGATCTGGCGCAAGCAGCCGATCTTCATCCGCAATCTGACCCCGGCCGAGATCCAGGCGGCCAACGCCGTCGACCTCGCCTCGCTGCGCGATCCGCAGAGCCTCGCCGACCGGACCAAGGCGGGCCACCGCAACTGGCTGATCACATTGGGCGTCTGCACCCATCTCGGCTGCGTTCCGCTGGGCGCTGCGGAAGGGGAGAGCCGCGGCGATTATGGCGGCTATTTCTGTCCCTGCCATGGCTCGCATTACGATACCGCCGCCCGCGTCCGCAAAGGCCCGGCGCCGCGCAATCTCGAAGTGCCGGAATATGCGTTCACCGCGCCGACCAAGGTGCGCATCGGCTGAGCAGCTTGCCGCGTGCGCCCCGGCCGTGGCGGACGTCGCGCCTGAAGGCCTCAGCGCTCTCCGCTGCGTCCCTTCGCGGCAATCAGGAGGATTCCGAACAGGACCAGCGCGTCGCCGTCGTAGAGGAACCTCGTGATCGTGCCGTTGGGGCGGTGAGCTGATAGCGGGTCGTAGGCGAGCCGTGCCCCAGCGGCCTCCCCATCTCAGCGCAATTCTGCGTTTTCCAGCTTGTACCATTTGCAATGGTCATGGCTGCATTGCCGGAAAGGAGTCGCGTCGCGGAGGGTGCCGCAAACTCTATAGCTCCGACCACTTACCATGCCGTTGCGACGGACGTGTTGATAGCTGAGACCCGAGATAATACGCGAGAAGCCAATATCAATAATATTCCTATCCTCTATGGGCTGCAGCGCAAAATAGACGCCAGCCGAATCGATAGATAATGCCCCACGAACGCACACAAATGCTCCGATGTTTCGATTGAGTTCTACATAATTTACATCGGAAAAGCCGTGGAGAACTATGTGGCGATCCACATCTTGGAGGTGTTGGCACCCAGAGGTTGAGAGAGTGCCCAAAAACCCGACGCAGGCTACGGTTGGTAGGAACTTGGGTGTCACCTTCTTTCCCGTCCGTTTACAAACACCCTTATCGCGCCAGACGGCGTCTTGATTACTGCCGGAGCAACCCTGCTCAAATTTCGATCAAATTGATTATACCTTATTGACTCGTTCGCCCGGTCGTTAGAATTTAATATTCCGCCAGCGGCATCTCCAGGATGGCCGTGGCCCGTTACGAGCACGACCTCGTTAGTACGTCGGTCCACACCATCGCTTCCCCGCTCAACGACTCTGCCGTCCGGTTGCGCCCTCAATTGCTCACCTTCATTATTGGTGAAGGCCACCTCATCATTGGTGCGCTCGCCAGCCGCATCTCCAGTCCGCACCGCAACTTCCCCGGTGTCCTCGTTATAAATGGCTATGTACGCAGCCTCCTCCGCACCAGGTCGTACAGATTGTTCCCCGAGGTATGCTCTGGCCTCCGCAACCTGACTCTCACGCTGCCGATAGCAATCGGCTCGCCTCTCTTCATCTGTTACGCTGCTGCACATCCCGCTCGGATCCACCGAATTGATCGGATCATTCCGCACATAGGCATAGAGGTTGAACTGGTCCTGGTACCCCACGGGGTCGGTCTGCAGGAACCGCCCCAGCGTCGGCGAGTAGAGCCGGGCCTTGCAATGATAGAGGCCGAGCTCGGCGAGCCAGGCCTGGCCGGTATATTGGAACCGGCCGGCATTGGTTGAGGCCGGGATGCCGTATTCGTCGTAGCGGTTGATCTGGCTCGCGCCCGAGGCGCCCGAGACGGCGACGATCGAGCCCTGGTGGTCGGGGTGGAGGTAGGTGGGGCTGGCGAGCGAGGCGGTCGCATAGCTCATGATCGGAACGTCGGCGCCCTCCCAGTGGACGTAGCGCCGGGTCATCTCGCCGGCGGCATTGTATTCGGCGACCAGCGCGTCGCCGTCGTAGAGGAACCGGGTGATCGTGCCGTTGGCGGCGGTGACCTGATAGAGCCGGCCGAGCGGGTCGTAGGCGAGCTGGGCGTTGGTCGAGCTCGACACCAGCCGGTTCTCGACGTCGTAGGTGTAGGTGATCGTCTGCCCGTCCGGCCCCGGCGTGGTGGTGAGGTTGCCGTTGACGTCGTAGCCGAACGTGGCGTTGCCCAGCGTCGAGACGGTGGCGCTGTACTGGTTGAGCCCGTTGGTGGTGTAGGAGCGGCTGACCGCATAATGGCCGGCCCAGGCATAGCTGTCATTGTCGCGGTTGACCGAGCGCACCTGGCTCGCCGGGTTGTGGTCGTAGAGCCAGGTCGAGTCGTTCGTGCCGCTCTGCCCGTAATAATGGCCGAGCCCGTTCAGCCTGCCGACCCCGTCGCGCGAGGTCCAGGTCGAGGCGCCGTTGCAGCGGCTCTGGCCCGAGGGAAGGCCGTTGGGGCGCCAGGATTGGTAATAGCAGCCGTAGGCGGGATAAACGGTCGAGTTGAGCCAGAACGGCCGGTCGAGCCCGTCGCGCAGCGTGTCGAACCAGATCGTGTCGGGATGGGTGATGCGGGTGCGGCCGCCGTCGCGGTCATATTGATAAGCGAGCGTGCGCGCCGTGCCGTCGGTGTCGGCGGTGGTCGCGACGAGCCGGCCGAACCCGTCATATTGATTGGCGATGCCCGGCCCGGTCGCGCCGTCGAACCGGGCATGGAGCTGGAGGCCGCGAAGGTCGTAGCCGTAATAGACGTCGCGGGTCTGGGCCGCGGTCAGTTGGCGGCAGTTCTCCCAAGAGACGCTTACGCCTCCCTGCTGCATCATTTGTCGTCGTCGCCACTGCGATCAATCATTTGCTGCACGAAACGGGCGATAGTAACACTGAAAAGGCTTACGATCAGCGACACCACAGCCCACATGGGCGCAGCGACGACGAAGGCCGCGTCCCCCGCCATTGGATAATATCCCGTCCATTCGACGGGCGCTGCCAATACATGTCTAAGGGAAAGTGGCAAGTCGCTTCGCATCAGTGCCGTTATCATCAAAATTAGGGACAGCAGCACGTAAACCAGGAATGCTTTTAAGAACGGCGCGAACCATTCCCCCGCCCGAACAGCAAAAATGATCGATAAACCGAGAACGAAGAAAAAGGTGGCATTCGTAATCAACCTGTCCGACGCTGTAAGTTTTGTTGCCCATGCTAGCAACGCTGCCGAGTAGGCGCTCGTCACCAAAAGGAGCAGAAGCACGGCAACGCTTGCTCGGCCCGTCTGCATCAGTCACACCTTTGTCGTGGCACATGGCTACCCGTACACCACACCAACTCGGGGCTTTCATTCGGACCGAGGTTGGAAAGCCTCTCAATCTCCCGGGAATCTTGTATCATACTCCTTTCTAGCTCCGGTGTTAGTTGCTCCGTGGTTTCTAGTCCCGTGCCTTCCATTGGGCTATGACCTCCAAGCCAAAAGTCGTATTCCCTGGGTAGCCCATTTTCGTCGGCATGGGCGGGACTGTAGGAATCTTGGACTGCATGCATCGCCCGCCCCTCTGCGGCGTCGGCACGATAGGTGTCTCTTTGGGCATGAAATCTTCTAGCTTGCTCGATCTGGCTGACGACATATTGCTGGTACCGGGCAACAGCAGACGCGGCCGATTCGCCGGAGTCTCTAAGATAGTGCATGTAATTGTGGGAGTAATTTCCGATTAGCGGCTGATCATGTATAAAACTTGAAACCTTAAAGTGACGTATTCTATCCGGTGATATGCGACCGCGAAATGCGCGGTTGAAGACTCGAGCATGCGCCGCCGGATCCCATGTACCTGCTGGATCTGTAGAATTGATCGGATCGTTTCCGACATAAGCATAAAGATTGATTCCGCCCTCATACCCCACCGGATCGGTCTGCAGGAACCGCCCCAGCGTCGGCGAGTAGAGCCGGGCCTTGTAATGATAGAGGCCGAGCTCGGCGAGCCAGGCCTGGCCGGTATATTGGAACCGGCCGGCATTGGTTGAGGCCGGGATGCCGTATTCGTCGTAGCGGTTGATCTGGCTCGCGCCCGAGGCGCCCGAGAC
>Ga0207677_10000177_pt1 | contig 50627 bp, 85 predicted proteins | sample KBSMisM42_FD_184311 | JGI IMG/M metagenome (GOLD analysis project Ga0207677, IMG submission 184311) | Miscanthus rhizosphere microbial communities from Kellogg Biological Station, Michigan, USA - KBS Miscanthus M4-2 (SPAdes) (version 2) | ecosystem: Host-associated > Plants > Roots >...
ACGAACCGGCGCATTCTCGGTAAGAAAATCGGAGTACTTTGAAGCGCAAAGTGGTCAGCGGGTGAGTCGCCGAAGAGGGGGTAGTAGACCCCCTCCCCCGGTACCCCGAAGGGAGGGTGGTCGCGAAGGTCCATTCGACACCACAAAAAATACCCAATTCTGCTACCCTCTTTTGGCATGAAACATTCGATACTTCCATGTCAGTTCGCTGATTGCCAGATGGCCCATGTTTTCGTCCCTTCGACCGGCGCGAACTGGCACGTAACGCCGCTCAGTCCGCGTGAGTTGGCCGATGCAAAATCGACCGCACTCACCCGAATCTCCGAGCCTGACCGGCTTCAATGGGCTGGCGATCTATTCGTCCTGTGTCTCATCGCTTCCGTCGAGTCCGCGAACGGTAAAACGCTGCCGCAAGGCCCCTTCGACGTGGATGCTTTCGACGACAGGATCGCGAAGATGTACGCCTCTCTGACGGATGGGCGAACTCTCGACCAACCGTCCTGACCTACGCGGCCCCGGAGTGGCCCTTTTCGCCCCACCCCTTGACAATCCGCCCCATCGGACCCAAGTTGCTCGGCATGTGGACCTACGTTACTCCGCGATGCACGATTCGCTATCGACTCGATGGTCAAAAACCAACAAAAGACGAAGGTGTGCTACTGAAGCGCGGCGAAGGCCTTGAGTTGACCGATGAGCAGGCGGCGAAGTTTCAAATGTGCGTCGTCGAGAAAGGCCTCGAAGTTGATGTGCTGCGCTCGCCGGTAAGACTGTCCGGCGCATGGAGGAAATCCCATGCCGATTGATCTGGAAGCGTTAAAGGCTCCATTCGTTGCAATTCTGTTCGCGTGCTATTTCATCTCGAATTATCGGCGGCGCCGTCGCGCAAGGATCGGGAAGAAGTTTCGCGACGCCACGCGCGCCATGAATGCTGAACTGAACCGACCACCCGCCCCGCCATCTGCTACACTCCCAACATGATCGACCCGCAAAACATCGACACCGAGGAAGTGCGCGACTTCGACACTGATGGCGTTTTCGTCCATGCCCGTTTCCGCGCGTCTCTGGCCGTCGTCGTGTCGCGCGAAGAGTTGATGGACAACCCGCAAGCCCTCACGGAAGCGCGACGCAAGGCCATCAAAGCACTCTCCGAAAATCCCGACGCCTATTCGGTCGGAGTTGGTGCGCGAGCCATGCGGATTCCGGCGAAGGATTTGCCGTGAGCCGCAAGAAGGGGAGGATTCTAGTCTCGGCGAAGGTGACGACAACTATTCGCTTCGGCGACTATAAAGGCAGCATCGTCGGCTACATCCCGAGCGACAGTGACAAACGGACGACACCCATGACACCATCGCAACTGTCTGAATTGATCGCTGCCGCGCAAACGCAGCCGGACGAAAACGGGAAGAAGGTCAGGTAAATGGCCGTCACGAACCAAACCATCTCTCCCCTCTCCGCTTCGCTCTTCACCGACACGGCGAATACCTCAACCGCCGTCGCCGTGAAAGCCTCCTCCGCGACCGTGAGCTACATCTATGCCGACAACTCGGCCAACGGTGCGGCAACGTATCTGAAGCTCTGGAACGTAGCGGCAGGATCAGTTACGGTCGGAACAACGGTGCCGGATATGGTGATCCTGCTGCCCGCGTCTACGACCGTCAACATTCCGATTCCCGCCGGCCTCGTGTTCGGAACGGCGCTTTCTTGCGCTTCGACTACGGCGGGCGGTACGGCTGGCAGCACCGGACCTTCTACGGCGATTACGGTGCGGATCGCGTACACGTAGCGCTTGTGTCTGACCGTCAGACAAGGTATCGTGCGCGGCGTGCGTTGCGTTGAAGGTGGTCGGTTCGCTCATGGCGTGTTTCACTCCGAGGAATTGTTTACGGCGCTGGCTGATCAGCCGAAACGATTCAATCTCGTCCGCTTCGAGATGGACAAGACCGCAATGCTCAAAGCGATGGAGTCTGAAATGCGCGAGCTGAAGGGCTTGGCAAGCGCGATCCGGCGTGCCGGATCATGCACCGTCGTGATTGACGCCCGCAAGAGAGCGATGCGATTCGCGATATGGGTTCTGAACGTAAATCGCCGAAGAACGGGTTGGGGCTACGACGGCAAGCCTTGGACCAACAGCAGCCATCGTTACCTTCCCGAACACCTTCAGCTTCGCGATGGCATGTTCATTAGCTCCGGCATTCGCCTTCCGCATTACCTGCCGTCTGATCTTTTTGAGAAACCAATTCCCGGAATCGACGATGCTCATATCGCGAGCACAGAAAAACTGCTCAACGAATTTGATCCTGTTTTAAACCCTCGCCCCTGCCGCGAGAAACCATTCCCACAAATCAAGAAACTTTCATGAGGATTAAACTATGATCTCCCAAGCCGAACTTCATGCCCGCCACGCCGCGAAAATCGTCAAGGCCATCCTTGACGCCGACGCATGGAAAGCCTTCCTGTTCCTCGGCGCGACGCAGATCGTGCGCGGAACCCGCCGCTACTACTCATCGAGCAAAGGGCCGGACGATAAGCGCGTCGAAATTCTCATTTCCATCGGTAGGCCGAACTTCCGAGAGCGCGAATTCATTAAGCGCCACGCCGAATTGCTGGACAAGCCGCAGGTGCAGCTTCAGTTCAGGAAGTACCGGAAGCGCTAAACCGCCGCCCCAACAACTTCGCCAACTTCCGCCTCATCCATCCGAAACATCCGCCGCTTGGCCTGCTCTTCGCTGACCCTGCGCAGCGCCGCGACGATGATTTCGTTGAAGAAATGGCGGTCCTTCGGATGCTCGATCCGGCTGACGAACGATCCTTCGCCGTCGTAGATCGTGATTCCGAGTTTCGACCACTGGACGCGTCCGATTTGCGCGCTCAATTTGCGGCCTCCGGCGGCACCGGAACCTCTCCATACTGGCCCGCGCCCGAAATGGTCGCCCCGAGCTGCCCGATGTCGAAGAGCCGCAGCCCTTGCAGCCATCGGAAGTCGTAGCCGAGCGGCAACATCTTGCGCATCTCGTCATTCCAGTAAGGCGACCCGCTGCCGTACTGGCTGAACACGAAAAGCTCGCCGAGTTTCGCGCGCCCGACCGCCCATTTCGCCTTCACTTCTTCGACGGAGTTGCACGGATCGCCGACGACAAGCAGAACGCCCACCATCGGCTGATTTTCGTATCGTCCGTCGAGTTCTACGGTGATTCCCTCAGCGGTGTCAACTTGAAGGAGTCGCGGAACGATGCGCACTACGCAGCGTCCGGGGGCAGGATTGAGGAAAGGAGTGGTCGCCGTCTGTTCAGTCGCCATGAAGCGGAATGTTACACTGATTCGCGGAATGGCAAAACCGCGAACGACGGGAAGGCCGGTCGGGCGACCGAGAGAGATTCCTGGCGCCAAAGAGATCACCTACGATGCCGTCGTGATGGATATCAAGATCGCGGCGATGCTTGCTTGCGACTGGAAGCATCAGGACATCGCCGATCATTTCGGCCTGCACATCAACGCCATCCGGCACCGTTTCGACCGCTACCCCCACTCCGATGTGATCCCACAGGTGCGAACTTGGGTACGCACGGCGCTAGACCGCTACATTGAGGACCGTTTGCGCGCCGCCGAAGAGGATATGCGGGAGATGAAAAAGGAGCTGCACAAGAAGTCCTACAAGTTGGTCGCGAAAGCGGTCAATCACGGCCTCAATCAGGACGAGAGCAAAATGCCCGATCCCGTTCACCTCCGCGCCGCTGAGATGGGTATCGAGCGGACAGAGGGCAAGCCGCTCGATCGCAAGGCCATCATGACCCGTAACGAAAACGTAACACGTAAGGAAGTGGACGGCGGCGAGCTGGACGAGATTCTGCGCGAGATGGCGCAGATCAATCAGCTTCGCAGACCAACGGCGCTTATCGAAGGCGTGCGGGACTCCGAAATCGTGCAGGAATGAGCGACCCTCTCGACGATCAGGAGGACGCCGAGGCCGCAATGATCTCCCGCGACCGGCGCCGCAGCCTCTCAACCGGCGCTTTCGAGCGCCTGAAAGCGGCAATCCTCGACGATTCCTACCTTTTCACGAAGCGAATCTGCAAGCACACCGATCTCGTGCCGGAGATTCACATGCCGCTCTCCTACATGGCGTGCGGTCTCACGGATCGGCTGATTGAAACGCTCGAAAACCCGAAACTCGACGGATACGTGACGCGAAAGCTGCGTCTCGGCTTCGCGACCCGCTTTTCGCAGTTCGGAGCGCGTCCGTGGAGGACTCCCGAGGGCCGCGCAAAGATCGATCTGCTCATCAACGGCTCACTGATGCGACCGGCGATCCTGAATTTCCGTCTTTTCCGCCGCCTCTACAAGTCCTCAACCATCACGCACGGAGGAACGACCTTCATCGCCACGAGAGACCCGAACAAGACCATCAAAATCACGCATGCGATTGATCCAATGGCATGGGCGTTCTGCGAACAGATCGCGCAGACGATTTTATCCGGCACGTATCGCGATTTCTTTCCCGAACGCATCCCTGACGGCGACCTGACGAAGCTGATCGGGCAAAAACGCATCACTCTCGGCGGCAGAACGATCTCGCATCCGCAAAAAACGATCCAGGCGGGGGGCTACAACTCCACGGACGAAGCCGCGCACTACGACACGTTCGTGACTGACGATTTGATTACCGATCTGACCTCGATCGCCGAAATGCGCGAGGTGAAAAAGTACATGAAGCGCATGACCGGTTTCTACATGCCGACGCGCGTCATTCGACGGCTGGAAGTCGGCACCAAGCACGACGAAGACGACGACGACACCGAACTTTGCAAGATCCCCGATTGCTTCACGCTCCGCGTTCCGATCGAAGAACACGAGGGCAAGATCACGAACATTCTGGAGCGCGGAAAACCGACCTGTCCGCAAATTTTCCCATCCGAGCGCATCACGACCGAGCAGGAACACGTTCTCTCCGGCGAGGAGGACGAGGACGGCTACCGTGTGTGGTGGAATCAGTACCTTCTCTCGGCGACCGGCGGCACGCTGCGCCTGTTCCCGCCCGATATGGTCGATGATCCTAACCGCTGGTGGCTCGGCCCGTACGAGCACCCGAACCCAGACTGGCAGAAGCGCGGACACTTCCTCGTCGCCCGTTTTCGCCGCGATAAATTCGGCAAGCCCGTTCGCAATCCGAAACGTCCGCCGATCTACGACGCGAAAGGCGAACTGCTCGAAGATTGGCGCCAGAACGCGGACATCATCAGTTACGATCCGTGGCAGGAGCTTGACCGCGCGATTCTCGTGGACCCCGCGTGGTCCGAACAGAAGTTCACCGACAATTGGGGCGTGTCATGCATCGGGCAAGACCCTGACGGCGTGAAGTTTCAGCTCGAAACCCTGAGCGACCGCTCGGGCGTCGAGGGATGGATCAATGCGCTCGTCTATGTCGATGAAATCTGGCATCCGCGCATCATCGGCTTCGACGGAGCGGCGAATCAGGACGCCTACATTCAACACCTCATCAAAACGGATCGGCGGCTCCGGCGCATGGCCTCGCGAATGACGAAGGTCAAGCAAATGCGCGGGATCAAGGCCGTGCGGCTCAAAGAAGCCGTCGCCGAGCCGATGAACGTCTACCGATTCCTCCTCGCGCCGCCGTACCGCGATTCACGAGGGGCTGATCGCTTCGGTGGTAACATCACGCGCCAAGAGCTTAAGTTGATAAAGTCCACGCCGAAAAACGAGGTTGCCGATCAGGATGGAATCGCGGACACGCTCGCGATGGCTGGATCAGTGCTTCGTGCGGCGCGACGGATTGACGCTGAGCCGAAAACTGTAGCGCCTCGCGTTTCGATTGATCCGATTCTCGGAATTCCGATCGGAATACCGACGGAAACGTTCATGCCGTCAACGCCGCCGCGCGACATTCAGGAGCGGCGAACCGCCGTCCTGTTGCACGGCTACCACCCAGAAGCCATCGCGGCGACGCGCGCGACGATGCGGCAGCTCGGCTCTGATTTGATCGAAGAAAACGGGCGCTTTTTCATCCCCGGCGCGACTTCGGATTATCCAGTTTGGGCGGCTCTGCGACAGGGTTACGTGAAGGGCACGGATAGCCGATGAAGCTCTCCGATCTACTCTCCTACGAAGTCGAAGCTGTCGAGTTGGAGATGGACACAAACGGCCATACGCGCGTGATCTTCAGCGACGAAGAGTTGATCAAGGTCAACGCATTCCTCAAAACGTCGATGGACACGACGTACGACGATTGGATTCCGATCTGGAATCGCTCCGTCGAAAACAAAGAGACGTACCGCACGATCAAAGTGCCGATTCCAGACGGCGGGCGCTCGATGTACCCCGCTCCGATCGCGCGCATTCCGGCGGATCAGATCATCGCCAGCGTTTACAACGCGAGCATGCGGCCACGACCTGTTTTTTCCATCGATGCGTACCTGAAGGCCGTCTACGATGTTCCGGGCCAGCAGGTATCCATGCCGCCCGAACCTGCCGCGCCCGGAATGGAAGCGCCGCCTGCGCCGCGCAACGTCGTCACCGCCGAAAAGCAGACCGCAGAACTAGTCGCGCACCGCTTGGAGCAATCCTATGACTTCGTGATGCGCGAACGAATCCAGATCGGCCCGAAACTCATGCGCGGCATCAAAGGCGCGGTCACCGGTTCGCCGTACTGGTGGAAAGTCGTTGCCGATCCGAGCGAGCGAACGAGTGCCAACGCGAAGAGCGACGGCGTTTACATAGACCTCGACGACAAGTACGAAGAAACGCGCATGCAGGGCGATCTCGTCAAGTGGTACCTCGTCCCGTTCACGAACGGCATGATGCCGGTGGAGTTTCTTTACGACGAAGATGGCATTGACCGCGCGCCGTGGTTCGCTGAGCGCAAGTACATGCGCCCCGATGAAACAGCGAAGCGATTCGCGGCGGGCGAGTTGTTCCTCGTCAAGGATGACGCTGAGGCGCTTTCACTTTCGGCTGCGACCGTCGATGCGGTTGATGAATTTCGAACGCGCGCCGCGCAATCAACGGAACGCAAGTCGGCATCGAAGCAAACGAAGATGGTCCCGAATTGGGAGGTTTGGTTCTATTGGGACGTGAAGTACGTTGATCCGCAAGACCCGACCACCATCGACGGCAAGAAGAAGTGGAAGCAGAAGCGTCTTTCGCTGATCGGCGATTTTCACTTCAGCAACGGCAAGCTGATGTCGTGCAAGCTGAACGGGTACGAGCATCGCTGTCGTCCTATCGAGTTGGTCGATCAGATGGACGAGGGCGATTGCACCGTCGATCGCATGCTCTATCACCAGACCATGTTTACGTATGCGGCGCAGAGCGAAATCAAAGGCGCGCACATCGCCGGAACGCTGCTCTACTGGTACGACCCGAACGCTCCCGACGTGGCGGCTTACTTCGACGCCCACAAAGTCATCTACCCCGGCGAGCACATTCCGGGCATCAAGGATAAGGAATGGGGCACGTGCGCGGCGGGTGAGAAGCACTACTCGATGCTGGAGCTGCTGAAATTCTTCCTTTCGATGTCGCAGCTCGACTCGAAGGAAAACGAATTCACGGCAGGCGGCAAACCGTCAGGACGGACTCCTGTAGGTACGGCGGAAAAAGCGTACGAGCATGCCGAACAGGTGAAAACGATGTTCCTTGCGCGGCTTTCGCTGAAGTTGAGCCGCCTGCTTCGTCTCGACGCCGAAACGCGCCGTCAGTTCCAACCGCTCGGCGAAACGCTGCCGGTTTGGGACGAAGACGAAAAGGCCACGATTGAGATTCCGTTCCGCTTCCCGGTTGGTGACGTGCTCGACAACTTCCGCATCGCTTTGACCGCCGCCGACGAAGCGCTGAGCGAGGAAAAGGACCCACAACAGATCATGATGCGCAAGCAAGCGCTCATGTCGGACGGCGAGTACATCGCGAAGATCATCGCGGCCATCGTCAACATCGACAAGCCCCTTCCGCAGAGTGCCGTTTCCGCATTCGCGAAGATCATCGAGCGCGATCAGCAGATGATGCGCAAGCTGATGGGCCAGATCGTCACGGACGAGGAAAATTACGACCTTATGCCGGAAATCGAAGCGATCATTCACGAACGAAACGAGGCGCTGAAGGCCAAACTCCAGCAGCCGCCGCAACCGCCGAAAGTTCCGGTAAAGCTCAGCATCACCGGTAAAATGACGCCCGATCAGGAAGCAGCCGCAGCCGAGAATGCAGGAATCGGCGCAGGAGAAATGAATGCTCAAAGCGCAGGTGGACCTAACCCGAATCTTCCCGCAGCCGGAGGAAACAACGCCGGAGCACCTTCGGGACCTCCTCAGCAACGCCCTGTTTCGTAACGTGATCCGAAGCCTCCAACTCCGCTCTTTGGAGTTGGCGATTGCGCGGCAGTCGAATGAACGCGGCGCGTATGAGTTCGATGCTGGCGCGGCTCATGGCGCAACGGAAATGACGAAGCGAATCGACAGCGTATTGGCCGAAGCCGCGCGGAAGCGCGATGCTCAGGCAGGAGGAAGCGATGCAGACCCCAACCCGTGAGCGCCGCAAACGGCACGACGGAACCGAGATCGACTCAGTAGCGAATCTCGCCGATTTCGTGCAGTCGTTCCCGGCATCGTCTGGTGAGACGGACGAGACGGAAACTTCAACGACAGCGGCGGCGGCACCTCCGGCAGCTCCGACCGGCTACGAAGGGCAGACGCCGGAGCAGATCATCGCCGCTGCGACTGCGGATCGCGAAAGACGCGAGGCGGCCGAAAGGGACGCGACTGCGGCCCGCGAGGCCCTGAGCCGCAAAGAGACACAGACGCAGATTGAGGAAACCGCGCGGCGCATCGTGGCGGAACAGCAAGCGCAGGCGCGTCCCGCCACTCCGCAATCCCCTCCGCCGCCTGATCCGCGCGAGGCGAGAATCGAAGAACTTTGGTGGACCGATCCAACCGAAGCTCGCCGACTGCTCGCTGAGATGAATGACGAAAAAGTCAACAAGCGGCTTGCCGATGAACGCGAAGTGACGAAGCGCGAAGTCTTCACCGAACTGACGGCGAAGCAACAGCGCGAGCGCGAGGCTGCCGATCGGCAGACCGCGAATGCGGCTTTCGATACCGCCATGCAGAAATTGCGCGCTGCCGGAGTTCCGGAAGCGGAGTTGAATGACCGCGTTCGTCTCGTCTCCGTCTACTCGGCCATCACGTTGAAGCCGACGCCGGAAGCGCCGAATCCGTACTACACCGAGGGCGGGCCGATGAAGGCCGATGTAATCGCGAAGGCATGGCTCGATTTGACGGGACGGAGTAGTGCGGCACCTGCGCCCCCGCCGCAACCGGTCGCGCCGCCGCAGCCTCCGCCGACGATCATCGCGCCGCCCGGATCATCCCGCCCCGCGCCTGCCGCTGCGCCGCCGGGAAACACACGAGCCGCACCGCTTTCATCCGACGCTCAGCGCGACATCGCGCATATGGCCGAAGCGTTCGGCTACGATAAAGACAAGATGCTGCAGCGCCGCCGCGATCGGCTCGCACGAGAAAAGGGGAACTAGATGAAAACCGCAACCGCAAAATCAGATGAAACCGCCGTACCGAATCCGCGCGACTACACGAATTACGGCGATTGCGCGCTGAATCTTCCGCCCGACTGGTCGCGCTCGCGCATGGTCGGCGACGCGTCTTTCGTCCTTACTACGATCGGCCACGAGGGCGGCGTTTCGGATGTTTTTCTGACGATGAATCCAGGTCAGGCGCATCAGTTCACATGGTGCGATCCGAAGGACCAAAACAAGGTCTCCGTCCTTCGTTCGAATCACTACGTCCTCTGCTCGAAAGCCGACTGGACGAAGAATCCGCAACTGTGGGAATGGGATGGCGAAGGCCACATCGTTCACAACGGGCAGCTCGTTTGGGCGCGCGAGAAAGTCTTCTACGATCAGGATCAGGCCGAACAGAAGCGACTCCAGCAGGAACGCGACGGGAAGCGTGCCACGTCGGCGGACGAAGAGAACACTCTGCGCCGTCTCGAACAGCAAGGTGCTATCCTTGAGGACGAACGGGGCAGGCCGCTTAAGCCGCTCCCGCCGAAATAAGGAAGGGACGCGGGATGGCGGGAGTCGAAGCCAGCACCATCGGATTGCAGATCGGAAAGCCGATGGATTCGGTTCTGCTGACCCCCGCCGCGTCTCCTTCCTACGCCGCCGGGAAGCTCGTTTTCGATTCCGACAACGACAGCCTGACGTTCTTCAACTCAGACTCCGGCGTCGGGATGCAAGTCGGTCAGGAGTTCTGGCTGCGCGCGAAGAACGTCACAGGCTCCACGATCGGCAACGGCGTTCCGGTCTACATCAGTGGTTCGGACGGCTCACTACCTACGATCGCTCCGGCTGTCGGAAATGCTGATCCGAACGCCTACACGGTGGGCCTGACAACGGAATCAATCGCTGACACCGTAACGGGTTTCGTCACGACGCAGGGCATCGTGCATGGCCTCGATACGTCGGGGTTTTCGAATGGCGCGATTCTCTACGCACATCCGACTTCGGCAGGCGTGCTGACATCGACGGCGCCAACGTTCCCATACTTCAAATCCCGCGTCGGAGTCGTGGCGCGGTCGCACGCAACCCTCGGTCAGATCTTCGTGAATCCGTCCACGACGACGCAGCGCATGATCTCGGTGCGCAATCCGCTGATTTTCACGAAGAGCGATACGACGCTCGCGGATGTGACCGGCCTATCCGTCAACGTGCTTCCCGGCGTTCATGCCTTCGAAGCCGTGCTTCAGCTTTCGGCCTCGGCGATCGGCGGCTACAAGCTCGCCATCGGAGGGACAGCGACGGCAACCGCTCTGCTCGCCCGCATCGTCGCGAACAACGTTCTGACGGCAGTCCTGAATTCGGCGGTTACAGCTCTCGGCTCGGCTGTCGGCGCCGTTGCGGGTACGGACATCTTTGTCCGCATCTTCGGTACAGTCGTCGTATCCGTAGCGGGAACGCTTACAATCCAGTTCGCCGAGAACGTCGCGAGCGGATCTTCCTCGGTGCTTGCGAACAGCGCGTTTCAGCTGCAGGTGGTGGCGAACTAAAAATGGCCGGCGTCGAACTTCAAAGCGTAACCCCTTCCGCTGGGATGGCCGGAGGCGCAGCGCTTGTCAAGCGTAATGCGGCGCAGTTCGACAAAACGAACACGACGCTTGCCAACGTAACCGGACTTTCGGTGTCGCTATCCGTGGGCACATACGCTTTCCGTTCCGCTTTTTCGGTCGCCGCCGACGTCACCGGTCAGGGGAAAATTGCGATTGGCGGAACGGTCACCGCGACCGCAATTGCTTGTGACGTTCTCAGTTTTGACACCGACAACCAAACATTCAGCGCCGTTCATTTAACCGCCAAAGCGACGGAGTTCCCGCTCGGCGCTGCCGGTTCCGCTTACTCGGTGCAAATCGAAGGCACAATCGTTGTCAGCGTTGCGGGAACGCTCACGGTACAATTTGCGCAAAATGGCGCCTCTGGAACCTCTTCCGTGCTTGCGGGTGGTGTTCTGAGCGCGACAAGTGTTTCGTAAAAAAACGATGGAGGGGTTCCAATGGCAATCCAAATCGCACAATTCGAATTTGATACTTCACCAGCGACAACGCAGCACGTCAGCGACAAGATCGTATCCGACTCGGCGATTCCGATGACGCTCAGCCTCATGCTCGCAACCGACCCCGCTTCAGCTCCGGGCGATCTGGCGTATGTCTACCCGCAAGGCCAAGATGTATGGCCGTGGTTCGTTCTCAGCGCTATCGCTCCGTCGCTGACCATCACCTGCCAGCCTTCGGAGCTCTGGGTGGCCGTCAAAGGCGCAGATGACGTTGTTCAGGCCATCGCGGGATAGCGCGTGCTACCATCTTCATAAATCGAGGTGACGAATGGCTACTCAGAACACCGCATCCCTTCCTACGAACTTCGGATCGAACGTAGAAACGTCAACGACCGGCCCATCAGGTAGCGGCAACCTGCGCACCGATACGATCAGCGAGGCGACAGCGGGCGCAGGCGTCACGCTCAAGAGCAACGTCACTCTCGACACCGGCATCACGTTTTCTGGCGGAACGGGCGCGATCGGCGGCGGCGCTGGCGGCGTCAATGGCGGCGCTGGCGGCGTCACAGTCGGCTCCGGAGGGCTGATTCTCGCCTCCAATCCGACCGTCTTCCATTCGGGCAGCTCCGCTCCGCTTGCGACTACGGACGGCACGGAAAAGGTTGCGGCCACGACCGAATCGTATGTCTCCGAAATCTTCATCCCTTGCAACTGCACTCTAACCGGCGTCGCAGTTCTCAATGCGACCGCCGTGGCCGGAAACATTCAAATCTCGCTCGCCGATTCGACGGGTGCCATCATCACCGCCGCGCAGACAGCATCGACCGCCGCATCTGGAACCGCCGCATACCAGCAGGTTCCTTTCGCCGTTGCGTACGCCGCAAAACCCGGAAAATACTTCGTCGTTCTTCAGGCGAACAACACCGGCTACAAGTTTCGCACGCACGTACTCGGCAACTTCACGGCAGGCAAACTGACCGGCGGAACGTTCGGAACGTTCACAACCGTTGCATCACTTCTCGGAACTTTCGTGACCGGCCTCGGCCCGATCTGCGACACCTACTAACATGCAAACGCCAATGCCTCCGGGCGCCCCTCCGCCGCAAGATCCAAAGCCGCCGATGCCGGAGCCTCCGGGCCGCGATCCGAGTCCGTACGGAAAGCCGCAAAGCCTTCCTCCGCGCCCGATGCCGCCGCCATCCGCCGCAACGCCTCCTGGTGCGCCGCCGCCCACCGCTGGCGCTCCGAATATGCCGTGGGTAACTCCCGAATCCGCATCGTTGCCGTGGGGTCAGTTCGGCCCCATGCTCGCCGTCATGACAAGCTGGCTTGCAAAAAACGGATGAGCGTGCAACACTTTTCGTAACGCAGTACCCGCGAGACTCGCATTCGGGTCCAGCCTGAACCTCGGCGGAACCTGTCCTTCACGAGCTACGCATCGACTTCTCAACGTTGATGTTCGGAGGACAGCATGGCCGTCACTGGCGCAACCGCCGTAATCGCACGCCCCGGTCGTCGTAAAACCGGCGCGATCGTGCGCAGCCAACCGGAAGCCTCATCGCAGACCTATCCAGCGGGCGCACTGCTCGTCCGCACAACCGGCCAGTTCATCGGCATGGGCGCGACCTCGCAGGCGCAATCGACCGGCCTTGTCGGCCTTGCCGTTTCGACCGGCCAGAACCTCACCGCCAACGGCCTCGCCAACGCCGTCTACTTCGCTTTCGAAAAAGGCCTCCCTGTGAAGCTCACGTTTTCGATCGCGTCTTGGATCGGCTCCGTTCATCGCGGCCTCACCGCTGGCTTCTACATGTTCTCCAACGGCTCCGTCGTCGTGAAGTCCGGCGGCGCGTCCACGTGCGGCACGATCATCGATGCCGTCGAGTGGGACACCGGAGTCGCGGTTGCCGATGGTGACTCCAACCCTCTCGTCTACTTCGTCCCGGCTGACGCCGCGATTGCGATGTAAGGAGCCGACGCCATGACTTACTGGACTAAAGCAGACGCAATCAACATCATCCGCGACCTCATCGACGAAGCATGGGAAGCCGAGACGCCGGAACAGACCGCCGTTTACCCGAAGTATTGCGAAGTCGATTCGTTCGGTCGCGGCGAGTTCGTTGACATCCAGATCGGCGGCCTCGGTGCTCCGCTTCAGCGCGCGACGCTGGAAGACATCGACTACGACAGCTATGTCGTCGGCCCCGAGCTGCGTGTCATCCCGGTCAACTATGGCCGTGGATTCCGCATGGCGCAGGAAGATCTCGACGACATCGCCGACTCTGGGCCGTGGGACGGAACCAACCTCGCGAAGATGGGTTCCTATCAGGACGTGATGCGGCGATGGAAGCGCTCCTGCACGATTCGCGTAGAGCAGACGATGGCTTCGAAGATCCTCAACGGGACTTCCGGAGGCGTCTATGCGGGCCGAGACCTCCTGCCGCTTCTTTCCGCATCGCACGTCACGCTGAAGAATCCTCCGCAGACACAGAGCAACGTCACTACCGCCGCATCACTCTCGCAGGCCAACCTCTATTCGGCTATCACGGCGCTCGATACGCAGCTTGACGATCGCGGCGACTGGATCGAAAACACGGGCGGCTACATCCTGCTCTACGGCCCCGCGAACAACATGCGCGTCGGCGAAATCCTGAAAACGGATCGCCAGCTCGATACGCACAACTGGAACAAGAACATGCTGATGGCCGAGGACATCACGCCGGTCCAGTGCAAGTACCTCGGCGCGTCGTATGCCGGATGGTGGCTCATCTCGAAGAACCGCAACCCGCTTCATTGGAAATGGCGCCAGAAGCCGAAGTACGACGAGAACGTTGACTTCGACGCGAACGCCGTGAAGTACAAGGTGACCATGCGCGGCGCCTCGTACCATCGCGACTGGCGCGGGATCGCCGGATACCCGACCTCGTAAGCGCTCCACAACGATGAACCGGACCTTGCTACACTGACGGCATGGTCCGGTTCATCAAGCGGCGCCACATCGAACCCTTGGAGTATCACGCGCGGGATCACGATCAGCGCATTATTGATTCTCACCGCGTCAAGCGCTGCGATACGTGCCGCTTCGAAGTCCCCGAAGAGGACATCACCGTCGAAGATGGGCGCGAGCACTGCCCGATGTGCGTGGATACCTACACTGCCGAATGGCTCGCGAATGAGCAGCGGCACGTAGCCGAGGTTCAGGCGGAATCCGCGCGTCGGCTCAATAGCCCACCGCAGCTTTCCCTTCGCGACCTGAACGAGAGCGAGCCTGGCATCGTCACGGCGATCACCGACAGCGCGGGAAACTTCCTCAGCCAATCATCGCCGCTCTTCATGCCGCGCACAGTCGCGAAAACGGTCCTGCTCGTAGGCCAGCGCTTCACCGCTGCGAACGTCACCACGTATGCGAGCGGGATCACGAACGCATCCGCTCCGGTCATCACCGCTTCGCTCATCACGCTTTCACTCGTTGCGGCGGTTGGCGTGACTCCCGGTGCGTACGGAATCACGATGGCTGACGGGGTGACTTTGACCGCGCACGAGTATCCAAGAATTCTTCAGGTAAGATGAACGCATGACGCGACCGATAAGCGGGATCATCAAACACCCTACGGCGATCATGGCGGGGCGCCAACACCACTCCGCGACTTCGTTCAAGCCGAAAAATGTAGACGCGACGGAAAAGGCGAAGCTGTTCCGCGAGCAAGGCGTGGTGTGGATCAGCCCGACGCGCGGTCGCATCTACACGAACGTGGTCTGTTCATGGCTCTCGCTGCAATGGCCGACGAATCACCTGCGCAGCCCTCTCCTCGCGACGGAGAACATGGAAGTAGCATCGGCCTACAACTATCTCGTCAAACTAGCGATGGATCGGAAGCAACTCCGGCAAGGATTTCAACCGCAGTACGCGGACCTCTTCGCCGATTCGCCGTTCATTCTCACGACCGAAGAGGACAACGTGCTTCCGAGCGAGACGCCGATCCGCTTGCTCGAAGCGATCATGACCTGTCCCGATTGCGGCGGCGAGGTGCTTTCGCCGAAGTGGAAGTGCGCGAAAGGGCATCAGGGATACGACGCCGTTTCGGGCCTCTACTTCATCAAGACTGACCCTCCGATTCCGATGGCGTTCGGCAAACCGACGTTCGATAAGCGAAAGCTGAACTTCCATCCGCTCTCCGTCGTCGATGCCATCAAGCGCGGGAAGGTCATCGAGTGCAACGGAATCGCGATGGGTGCCGCTTTGTGGCGTAAAGACCTCTTCCGGCGCGTGAAGAATACGAAAAACAATCCGTGGTTCAAAACGACGCCATCATTCACACAGGACTTGTGGTTCTGCAAGCGCGCGAAACTGGAAGCGCATGCGCGGTTCGGAGTGCATTGCGGCGTGCGTGTAGGCCACTTCGATGCGGCCACGGGGGCTTTGTACTAGAGGAGAAAGATCATGTCAGCAGCCGAGATCAACATTGCCGCAGAATGGCAGCCGTACATCAGCCAGCAGGGCGCATCCGATCTGTTGCAGGCGAACTGGAGCGGCAAAGGCTACGCGCGCTACACGCCAACGGCAGCGCAACTCCTGACCGGCGCCGTTGCTGCCGGAACCGCGCTACCGTCTGACGCGCGGCACGCTCTCATCTCCATCAAGTCCGGCGGCATTCGTGTGCGAACGGACGGCACGAATCCGACCGCCGATGAAGGGCTTTACATCCCCACCGGCACCCTGCTCCGTTTCGAAGATCAGCGGCAGACGCTTTTGCAATTCAGGTTCATCAACGCGAACGGCGAGAACAGCGAAGTAACAACGATGTGGTTCGTGTGAGCCATGGCGAACTATGTCGCTATCTACGACAGTCGTAGGTGGGTCCGCTCCGACTCGACCGATACGACGGTCGTTCTGCCGATCGCGGCGGGCGGCACTGGCAACACGACCGGAACCGCGACCGTCAACGCGAACCTGACCGGGCCGATTACTTCAGCCGGAAACGCGACCTCCATCGCGTCGCAAACTGGCACCGGGACGACGTTCGTGGTACAGACGAATCCAGCACTGATTGGTCCAACGACGGACACACTCCAGTCCTCCGGAAACGTCGGCCTCGGCGCCGCCCCGAGCGGGACAGGGGGGCAATTTCTCACGATCGCCGACGCCGCGAACGAGAATACGATCGCGATCATCAGCAACTCGAATGCCTCAGGGACCGCCGCCCTTGCCGCCTTCAGGGCGTCCGCCGATACCGCAACCTTGCAGGGAATCGCGCACGGAACTGGCCGCGTAATCACAAGATACGGCGTCACGATGGGCGGCTACAACGAGATTGATTCGTTCACCGGGAACGGCTTAATCATCGGCACGCGCGCCAGCAAGCCGCTCATTCTTGGAACGAATAGCACCGCCGCCCTTACGATCAGCGCGACGACTCAGGGCGTTACAGTCGTCGCGCCGATCACTTTGAAGGGCTACACCGTCGCCACTCTTCCGGCCGGCACGCAGGGCATGCGGGCGTTCGTCACTGATGCAAATGCGCCCCTGTTCGGTCAGCCGGTCGTGGGTGGCGGCGCCGTCGTAACGCCAGTTTTTTACAACGGCGTCGCATGGGTTACGGCGTGAGTCAGAAGCACACCAAGCCGTGCGTCTGATAGAACACGATGTACTTGCGGTTGAAGGCGTGATTCTCTCCGGGCACGCGGTAGATGATGGCGGTCGTTCGCTGCTCGGAATCCAATGTGCCGTCGTAGAACGATTTGGCGTCGGCAATCGTGGTGAACTGTGAGTGCGTCCAGTTGAACAGGCCACTTCCGCAGATCGGGCCGCCGGTCCACGTCTCCGGTGTGTCGTATCCGGCGGCATCCGTCGAGCACGATGTATCCGAATCCGTTGGCGTATAGACCAGCGCCCAACTCAGATCGTTTCGAGAATAGGTGCCGGAGCGGTAGAGCGAAAGCGTCGGAACAAGACTCATCCGGTCCTGCTGATCTGGATCGTAGGAGCGGTCCAGAGCGTACGAAGCGGCTTCGGGAGTGCCGTAAAGATGAGCGGCAATCTTCGACGGATAACTCTGAGCGGTTGCGGACAGTGCGGCGATGGTGAGCAGTGCGGCGAAAGCTATTCTTTTCATTTCTCCTCCTTTTTCGTGAGACGCAAAAATGTAGGTTCTTCTTTCGTGGCGCGCAAGAGGTAGGAGCAAAAAAGTCTCGGCATCTGCTACACTTTCGGCGTGTGGACCGAGGTTGATAGCGCGACTACTTCTCCCGCCGAGACGGACATTCTGTTCGGTCCGATTGGAACGAAAACATCGTTTCAGGGTCGCGTCCGCGCGCAACTCGACAACCTGCCTTCGCAGCACGATCACTACACGCTCATCCCGACCTACTGCAATCAGGCCATCGAGGAGATTCAGACGCTCGGCCTTTCGATGGGCCGCGAGATGCTGGATCAGCTTCCGCGTCTACGAAACTGGCGATGGTGGGATGTGACGATCGCGGGACAAAACTGGCTGCCGCTTCCTGAGCGCATGCTTTGGCTGGAGGGCATGTTCTACGCGGAGAGCACCGCCGCCTACGATCCTTCAACCGTCGTCCTGAAGCCGTCCTCAGAGCCGCAGGGCAGCAACGATGACTTCGGTCTCTATTCGCGCACGTCAACCGGCTGGCCGACGCTGTACCGCCGCGCAGGCTCGCGCGTCGAGTTCTGGCCGACGCCTTCGACCTCCCCGACCGACTACCGCGCCACGGTCGTTTTGCAGGGGACGCGCATGGACAACATTCTCACCGCCGATGCCGATACGCTCCTCATGTCGCCGCGCCTTCAACTCCTCGCGATCGATCTCTCCGTCGCCGTGTCGATGGAAAAGATGGGATGGGATGAAGCGAGCGAGAAACGTACGCAGGTTGAAACAAAGTTGGGACGCCTCATCAGCCCCGGCGAGAAAGAGCGTGCGCGGCGAAAAGTGCAGACGCGCGTAGCGGGGTCACCATGAACCTTCGCTCGCTCGTCCGCAAGCCGAATGCCGACGAAATCAACACTGCGACTGCGGCGAATCTCGCGAACGTCATCCGATGGTCAACTCCTGTTTCCGTTGTCGCTGCCGGAGATGCTGCCGCAGTCGTCGTGGCACACGATCTCGGTGTCATCCCAAACTCGTTCCACGTGGAACCTCGCGTAGACTCGCGATGGTGGATTGACCCGGACGATCCACAGTCGGAAACGCAGATGGTGTTCCGTACGGCGCACGCCGGAGTATTCGAAGCGAGAGCTGGCATCCAGTGAAACCGAAGGGCAAGCGGCACAACACGATTCCCGTTCCGCTCTCCGGAATGTTTTCCGCTGGCGATCCCTCCACGCTGCCGGAAGGATTTGTTTCCGTCCTCCGAAACTACATGATCCGCCCTAATCGTTTCGAAGGCCGCGCGCCGTTCGTGTACGACGCGCTCGATGCGGTCAGCGGTTTCGCCATCTGGCAGGACATGACGAACGAGCTGCAAAAAACGGTCGCTACGAACGGCTTTGACAACAAGCTCTACACGAAGAACGCGAACGGAATTGGGTACGGAACTGGCCTCGCGGGCCTGACGGCTTCGATTCGGCTGACCGGTTACACCAACATCCTCGGCAAGCTGTACCTGGCTTTCGATAACGGCGCTGGCGTGCCGACTGCGATGGCGGTCTACGACGGCGCGAATTTGAGCATGACGCCGTTCAATTCGACGATCAACGCGAGAGACATCAAGGCCTTCATAGATCGGGCATTCTTGATTGATCCGCGCGTCACGGTAACGAACCTCTTGTTTGCCGGCGGCGTAGACATGGCTTACGGTGGAGGCTCGTTCGCCAACAACGTGACGGAACTCAAGGTGACCAACGGCGATGGAACGATTTCGTACTCCCTCACGCCGACAAGTACGGCAGCCGGTGGCAGCTTCGAATTGATCTATAGCGAGGCTTATCAATCAACTTCCGATGTCTTGCGTGTATGGCGATGCGAAATGCGAAATCGCAACGCTGGCATCAACCTGCCGTTCACTCTAGCCGTTGCAATAGGGGCGGGAATCGGGCGGACGAGAGCTTATCCGTTAGGTTCTATGGCCGTGAACACCGCGCCGAGCGGATTTCAAGACGGCACAATGCCGCTGTACAAATGCACGACCGCAGGCACTACGGCTGGCGTAGCGCCAGCATTCAACACCACCGTTGGGAGCACGACCGCGGACGGAACGGTAGTATGGACGTGCATCAATACAAAGACGATCGTGGGGGTTCAGGAGGGCACCATTCCGGGGGACGACCAGTGGCACACCTTCTATGTGTCCGCGCGTTATCCCGGAAATGCCGGAAGCACAGCGGCGAACACTGGACTTTCGGCGTCGTTCTTTATCCGATTTTTCAACAGCTCGACCGCCTCGCTTACTTCTGCGCAACTCGTTCCGGTCGAAGTCGGGTATCGGGACACGCTGGCGGACGGTAACCCCAAGAAGAATAACCACGGTCAACAGATTACCGCTGGCGACTTCTATTACCCATTCTTCAATCAAGAGTCGAGTGGGACCGCGACCGTCAACATCAACGCCGTAATCTGGAGCGAGATCAGTAATCCGAAGCAGATTCTCGCCCGCAACACCTTCCCGCTGACCGAGATCGCTGGACTCGCAACCGCATCCATCGTGAGCAACGGGCGCCTAGTCGTTTTCAAGCGCACCGGCATGTGGATTTTCAAAGGCAACGCTGATCCGTTCGAGCCTATCCTTCCCGAATCGCCCGCTCTTTCTGTCGGCTGCATAGGCCCTCTCGCGCTCGACGTTTCGCGCGACAACGACCTCTATTGGATTGGCGAGAACCACGTCTACAAAATGAAGATCGGCGCCGACTCGGGACCGACGATGATCGACTCGCCGGGGATGTTCGAAGAAATCTTCGCGCGCGGCAGCAACTGGGTTGAATCGCAGCCGACGTACAACGCGCCGCTTCTGGCGATCGATCACGCGAACAAGGACGTATGGGTTTACACGCAGAGGGGCAAGATTCACGTCTACTCGATTCAATCCGGCCTCTGGTCCTACCTCGATACGAACCCGACCGGAACGAGCGCAGAAGTTCGCGCGATGATCTTCGATCCGACCAGCAATCGCATGCTCGTTTCGTTCGGAGACGCGGCGACCACGCGGTTTGATGAGACGAGCGACGTGGGAGACATGATCGTGACGGGTGGCGGGACCACTTGGAATATCGCGAATGACATCGTTCCCAAGCCGTTCGAACTGTTCGCGGCGAGGTACGAAGCGACGCTGCTGGAAGTGGGCCTCTTTCACCTCGCAACGGTTCAGAACGGATCGCTTTCGATCTCCTACTCCTACGATCGCGGAGCGACGTACACGACCCCGAGCGGGTACCCCGTCACGTCATGGATCGGCAATCCGCGCATTCGTCTACCGGTGACAGCAACCGGCGAAAGTGTTACCGTAAAGATCAGCCGAACCGGTGCAGGCGGTCGCCGCAACTGGACAATCAGCAAAGCAGATGCCCTTTTGCGCGTTCACCGCGGGGAAAGTCCGAAGGTGAACGCCACGTAGGAGACCGTGGCGCGATGGCAACAGACGCATGGGGTGGCACCGGAGCCGAAGACGATCCGTCCAACATCCGATGGGGCGGCTACACGCCGCGCAGCGACGGCGGAACTGGCGCAATCGCATCCCCCGTCGTTGATCCGAGCGGAAAGCAGAAACCCGGCCCTCCAGGCCCCGGCGGCGGCGGTCTCCCGTTCGGCAGCAGTGGCAGCGGCAACAGCATCATCGACACCTACATGGGGGCGGGCGCCGCACCAGCAGCGGGGACGGCGGCCACCACCGGAGCCGGAGCCGCAACCGGCGCGGGCATCCTCGGATCGTCTCTGAAGTGGGGCGACATCATCAACGCCGCGCTGGCGATCTACAGCCTCAAAAAGGCCGATCAGACGCCGAACTTCTATCCCGTTCCGCCTTCGCCGTCCGAGACCTACCGGCTCGATAAGACGAAAAGTCTTTACGATTTCGCGTCCAGTTATACCGAGCAGTATTTGAAAGGCTTGAACGGACTGAATCCCGATTTCCAGATGCCGAATAGCGCGACCGGAAATCCGGCCTTCATGGGCGGCGTGAAGGTTCCGACGATTGACTTCGGGAAGATGCCTTCGATTTCGGGCGCACCTCCTGAAGCGTCGCAGGCAGTTTCGAGCATTCCTCCCGGCATCACCCCGGAGCGCGTCAAGGTTGATCCTACGACTGGCAAATGGTCCGTCGATAACCCGACGCCCGCCGAGCAGGCATGGCTCGACGCTGCGAACCGAACCAAGATGAACGTACCGGCGGCGCCAGCAACGGGCGGCGGCGATACCTACGCGCCGTAAGCGAACAGACCGAAATGGCGACCTTCGCAGATACGCTCGGATTCAATCAGTCCGACAGCACGCCACAGCCGATGCCGATTGGCGGCGGATTCACTCCGATGCCCGCGCAGACCGGCAAGAATGGGAACCCATTTACGGACGTGCTGGACCATGTGAGCGCGTTCAACGACGCGATGAATCCGCAGCCGGTTACGCAACCGCGCGCCAGCTCTCTGGCGATCAGCACTCCGAATTCAGGAATCGGAAGCGATCCTTTCGGCGGAGGGAATCCGACCACTCCGGTTCCGCCACCACCGGCCACTACTCCGACATCCGATCCGCGCGTTCGCGCCGTCGCGCCTCCGAAAGCGGCGCCGCAACAGTGGAGCGCCGCGAATCCGATGCCGAAACCCTCTGACGAGGAGATGAAGAATTCCGAGACGGCTGCGAACTGGTACCGATCGTTCGCGTGGCAGAATCCGGCTTTCGCGAATATCACCGCCGCTGACGTGGAAGCATATCGGGCGTTCCCGCAAGGGATGACGATCGGAGATTGGTACCTCGCCGGACATCGTGCAGGCGACCCTATTCAACAGGGCGGCGACCCGAACGGAGGATTCGTAGCTCCGCGCACCGAGCAGAACAACTTTCAAATCATCGAGGCACAGAACGCGGCAGCGCAGGCAGCCGCTCAATCTCCAACGGCAACCCCGCCCGGTACGGCCCCGCCTGCCACGACTCCGCCTGGGACCACTCCGCCCGGCGCAACTCCGCCTCCATCGACGACTCCGCCGGGCACAACTCCGCCTGCCGGGGCACAACCGTCATCCGTCCCGCCGCCCGATATCCAATCGCTCATCGATATGTTTCAGAAGGAAGCTGGATCGAACAACGGGCCGGACGTGGAGAAGCTGCTTGACCCGATGTTCGCGCGGCAACGACAGAAGCTCGACGATCAACTTCGCGCGTCGGCAGCGCTCACCCCCGGCAGGATCGAAAGCGGCGGCTTCGGCGAGAACGAAGGTCAGGCGCTCAGCGACCTCTCTGGCGTGCAGTCCGGCAAGCTGGCCGACGCTCTTCAGCAACAGAGCCTCGCGAAGATGCAGCAGAACACAGCGCTTATCACGCTCGGCACCAACGCTGGAATGCAGAAGTACGTAGCGGACCTCAACGCCGATCTGACGAAGTTCCAAGTCAACACGAACGCGGACCTTCAGAAGTGGCTCGACAATCAGGACAACGCACTGAAGAAGTACGGCATCGATACGGGCGATGTGCTCGCGCGGTACCAGTCGGAGCTTCAGTTGAAAGGGCAGATGTATAGCGCGGACAAGGGCGTTGATGCCGCCGCACTGCAAGCCGCCGCCGCGCATGCCGCTGCCGCCGCGAGCGCGCAGGCTTCGCAGGCGAACGCGAAGCTGCAATTCGACCTCGGCATGCAGGGCATCGACGTTGATCGCGAAAAGAACATCGGGCAATTCATTCTCGGGCTGCTCAATATTGGTAACATGGACCTCAACTCCCTGACCGGAATCCTTAACGGAATCCTGCCGGGAAGCGTGGTGACGAAACCGTGACCTTCTACCGATACAGCGCCGAACTTCTACACGAGATCGCAGACGAGGAGGGGATCGTTATCGAATTCGATTCTCTGACGCCGATCGTGGTGGCCGATCTGCTTCCGCGCTACCTGCTCGTGGAAGCGCTTCGGATGCTGGCGGGGTGCCCGGATGCCTAACGTAATCTCAGTTGGCTCAAGCCCTGCTCCACAAATCATCGGGCAATTCCTCGATCAGTACAACGCCAATCGGCGCGCTGACCAGCAAGAACAATTAAGCCGCGAGCAATTGGCGCAGCAGTCAAGGTTTCATCGGGACGACTTCTCAATACAGAGCGGACAACTGAAGAATTTGCAGGATACATTCGCGCTCGCGAAGCAGAAGTTCAACGACGAACAACTCACCGCACAAGCCAAGCAATACGTTGACCGCATGGGGAGCTATCACGATGCAATCCAGTCGCTCGCCCCGAACGATCCAAAGCGCGTCGCGCTTGAAACGCAGGCGAAGGCGGAGGCTGCGTCCATTCCGCCTGAACTGATGCCGTACGTGAAGCTGGCGACGCTCGCGCCGATCCTTACACCTCAGCGGCAGGCCGGACTTAACGCGAATGTGCAGGCGGCAGCGGCAACAGGCCGCACGGCGGCGGGCGGCACCGATCCGAACGACTACGCGCAGACTCTCAAGATCGGCCCCGCGCAGGCGTTCCCGACGCAGCAGATGTTCACGCAACAGCAGGCAACGGACCTTGCGCGCCGCGATGCTGCGCCGGACAGCGCAGGAACGCCGACACCGGACCTCTCGAAAGCCGTTCCCTCGCCGTCAGGGAACGCCGTCAGCGATTACGAGGCGCGCTCCACGTCAGCGATGCCGACAAGTACCGACAATCTCACCAGCCAAACGACGCTCGCGCAGACCGGAATACAGGAAGCCGGAGCGACGAGGCGCACAGGGATGGCGAACGCGACTCAGATCAAGGTTGCAGAGTTGGCCGCCGCGCGTACGCCATCCGGAAGCGTGAACACTGACGACGCGAAAGCCATCGCTGACGAGATCGTTGCTGGCCGTCAGCCGCCAACCGTTCACGCCCGCATCGAAGGGCCGGTGCGGGCCGCTCTTGCTCGCGACGGCTACGACCTCACCAAGGCTACGCAGGACTGGACCGCGACTCAGAAATACCTCTCGACGCTGAATGGGCCCGGGCAGGTACGGCTTCGTCAGGCTGTCGATTTCGCCTACGAATCGATTCCTCTTGTCGATAACCTCGCGAAGGAATGGCAGGGCGGCGGGTTCCCGCTTCTGAATAGCGCTCGACTCATCGGCGCGAAGCAGGGCCTGCTCGGCCCGCAAGCGCAGCAGATCGCAACGAAACTCGACCAGCAGATCGTCGAGATGCAGGCGGAGCTCGCCGTCGTCTACCGTGGCGGCAACTCCCCTACTGACGAAGCGATGAAGCAAGCCGCGCATATCCTGCAAACGAATTGGTCGTTGCCGACGCTTCAGGCCGCACTCGGCCTCTTGCAGCAGAACCTTCTCATTCGCCGCAACTCCATCGTTTCGGCTGGCGTGGCGACGAACGCGGGTAACAGCTACGCGCCGAATGTGTCAATCGCCGCGCCGGGAGGCTCACCCGCTCCGGCTTCCGGCGGTAATCCTCTCGGCCTCACGCCTCCCGGAGGGCGCTGATGCCCTACTCGGTTGACGAGTTCGCGGCGCAGATCAAGGCCAAGTTCCCCGAATATGCGAGCTGGCCTACGGATCACCTCGTCTCGGAAGTGATAACGAAGCACCCCGAATACCGTTCATGGGTGACTCTTGATCCGCGCACCGAGATCGCGATGCGGAAAGAGAATCCGCCCGCTACGGCGCATGGCGATCCGGCGGCGGGACAAAGTGATATCAGCGCAGGAGATGTACTCGGCGCGGCAGGCAAAGGGATAGCGCACCTCGCAGGCGTTCCGACTTCCATGGCCGAAGTCCCCTCGGCGGTCAGAGATTGGGCGCTCAACGTGGCGACGATGGGCGGATACGGAGCGGCGAGAACAGTGGGCGGTATCGCTGCCGACGTAACCGCTCCAGCTCGTGCGTACTCCGCTGGACAGGCCCCAACGGCGGAACAGAACGCGGGAGCCGTTCCGATCATTGGCAGGCCAGCACTAGAGACCGCGCGTCCGGCTATGGCCTACGCGCACGGAAACGCCCCTACGCGCGATGAGAACCTAAGAGCCGTCGAATCGGGCACAGCACTCGCCGGAATGGCTGCGATGGCGCACCCCGCAGTCGCCGGAGCCATCGAGAGCGCAGGTTCGCGTGCCGGTGCCTCGCTGGAAGCCTCCGGAGCGCGAACCTATGCCGACGCGCTGGCGCCGCGCGACGCCCCGATGCGCCCGCTCGCAGAGACGATCGGCTCGAAATTGGCAGGAGAAGGTAAAGTCCTCGGCGATCCGGCAAAACAACTCGGCCCCGCTGTAGGCGGAACGACCGACATCCCTGTCCAGAAGTTCGCCAAGACGGCCGCCGCAGACAAACAACTCGATGCGCTCCAAACGAAATACCCCGACGCGCAGATCACCGATGCCGGAACCGATTTCATCGTTCGTCGCCGCACTGCCGAACGAGTGCAGACCGACGCGCTCGCCTCTTCCATCCCTCCTGCCGTCACGGACTGGTGGAGGATGGCAAAGGCGGCGTTCGGTCCCGCGGCTGGTGGTAGCGTTGGCGGCGGAGTCGGCTTCATGCTCGGCGGTCCAGCCGGTGCTGCGCTCGGAGCCGAGATCGGATCGGGACTCGTGACAGCGGCGGAAGCGCCTCTCGTCGTGAAGAGCGTCGTACAGTCTCCGCTCTGGCGCACGACTTCGGGCGTCGTGAAAGCCTCGCTCGGGAAAGCGATGCAAGCCGGAGACTTCGGAACGGTCACGACGATCGCCGCGCGTGTTCTTGGTGGCGTTGGACTGGAGGATGCGTACGGCCACGACGAGGCGCTCCACACGCTTGTCTCGTCGCTACCAACAGACCCCGCCGCACGGCAGCAAGCGCTTCACGATTACGATGCTGTGTATGTGAACCCAGATGGGTCGCAGGTTCCAGTTCCGTTTCATGTTCAGAAACAGACGAAGGATTCCATCGGCAGCAGCGCAGCGTCACAGGCCGCTCCGCAGTCAGAGCGTCGCCCCGGCGCGCAAATCGAGTTTCCAGTCAGCGGACGTGACGAAAATGACGCGATGCTAATGCGCCGCACTGATCCTTCCGGTAGACCGTTGAGGTTCCCGGTTCCGGTTCCGCCATCCACGCTACTTCCGCCGCAATTCAAGAACGCACGTCAGGTAGCGTATGGCTCTCCGGTCTCAGGAGATATACAGGCCGCCGGTTACGCCGCGAAGGATGTGCAGGGAGCCTATGGGCGACCGTTCGCGGCAGGGGACACGAATCCGAATACTGTACTGGAAGCACGCAACGCTGTTAACGAACCGGGCGTGCTCGCCCACGAAGTCAATCACGCGATCTACCTGCGAGACTTGACGCCGCAGCAACGTCAACAATTTGATGCGAAGGTTGCGGCTGCGTTACGCCCTGCGATGGAAGCGCTTCAGAGTGGACACGAAGTTCCGCCGCACGTATTTGATGCGGTCCCGAAAGCCGTCCAGGTGTACGGGTGGGAGTTCCGAAAATCTCCGGCGCGCATCTATAACGAATCGTTCGCCGAGCTAGGAGCGCAATACATGCTCAACCCGAGCGCTTTCAAGTCGAAGTATCCGGACTGGTACGGGATGTTTCGGCAGTTCTACGGCGGCAAGGAATACGTCGGAGTGAAATGATGGCAGCGCAGGATCAGAACGGGCTACCGAAAAGCAGCGGCACCTTCGACACGTCGATCAAAGCATGGCTGGCTGCGATGGAAAAAGCGAAACGGATCAAACCGGGAGGGCGGCTGCTCTTCATCAACAAGAAAACCGGGCAATCTGGCTGAGATTTCTATGGCACTATGTCCCACAACGGAGGGCGTATGGCATGGTCGCACCGCATCAGCACATGAGGGAGGGTGATTCGGAAGGTCAGATCATCCAAACGGCGAGTCGTGCCAGCGGCGCTCTTTCCTTTCTTAAAAATTGGGGCGGAGTAGTCGTCGTTCTCGTCGGACTTGGAATGGGGATAGAACGGGTCGTGGGAAAGATCGAAGCGGCGGAAACGGCATCGAACAACCGTTTTACCGCCATCGAGAAATCGGTTGACGACTTCAAAAAAGAAGTTCGCGACAACCTGAAAAACACCGGGACCGAAGCCAGCGCCGCCAATAGAGATACCCTCCAGATTCTTCATTCCGACGAGGCTAATCAGAACGCGTACAATGCCAACGTCATCAAGGCTATGACCGAGATCGCGACCACCATGAAGAATCGCGGGCTTCCTGCGCCGAACGTTCCGGACCCGCCAAGATTAGGAGGACAGTAACCATGCCAAAGCCACTCGACCCGCCAAGCGTAAAAAAGATTCTGAACAATGGTGGCTTCATCGCCGCGTTGGCGCCAATCCTCGCCAGCCGCCTCGCTTTCGCTTCGAAGCTGCGGGTTGCCGTCGAAAAACTCGCCGAGGTAGCAACGGCGTATTCGAAGATGGTCTCGGTCCTCGGTCTCGCGCACACGCCTTCGAACGATTGGGGCGGCTGCGATCAGGCCAAAGCGCTCCTTCGTTGGATCGGGCTTCCGGCGGATTCCGTAATCAGCACCGAGGAATACGACGCATTCGTTGCGGAAGTCGAAAGCTGGACCGCCGCGATATGGGCCGCCGTTCACGACCTCGCCGCCGGGAAGATGCCGACGTAAACGGATGACCCTACTCGTCATCGCGATCGTCATCGCAACAGCTCCGGTCGCCCCATGGTGGGCAGCACCCGCCGAGCACATCATCATGGCTTTGATCGTCTCGCTCGTTCCCGTAGCGGCGACGGTGGTCCGCGGATTCATCAGCCACCGCGAGCACGTTCAGAACCTCGTGGAAGTGCAGCGCGCGACAGCGGGACGCGACACCATCATTGCAGCCGTTGAGCAGGTGCATCAGGAAGTGAAGACCGGCAACGCGCTGAAGCTCGGCGAGCAGTCCGACGCGAACGAGAGTAGGCGGATCGGGCAGATTGCGCCGAGCGATCGAACCGATGCGGAGCGGTCGCACATCGAGCAGATACCGGAACGACGGTGAACGCCCTCGAAACAATCCACTCCTCGGTGCGGCCTGTTTGCACGTACGCGCTCGCGGCGGCGTTCATCGTCGGATTCTTCACTGGAAGGATTCAATCGGACGTTTTCTCAACGCTCGTCATCAGCGTAGTTGGATACTGGTTCGGGTCGCGCGAGCGGAACGTGCCCGATGTTGGCGCGCTACCGATCGTCGCCGCTACATCAGACACGACGACTGTCACGCACGCCGAGGCGCCGAAGGAGTGATGTTGGTTTTGGTGTATCCTTGCGTCTCGAAAAGGAGATTCGACACCATGAGCGTACGAGCCAAATTCCGTTGCGAGTCCATCGTCACGTCACCCAACATCCAGCCGCCCGATGAAAATCTGAAGGTCATCAAGCTCCGCGCCGTCACGAGTGGTAGCCCCGAGAACGACAGCTTTTTCAAGCTCACGCCGAGCGGCGAAATCTCTCTCGCGACGGTCAACGCGGAAGCATCGGCACAGTTCACCGAGGGCGCAGAATACTTCGTCGATTTCACTCCGGCATAAACCAGCTATGGGCGTGGCGACCCTAAGCCGCCTAGCCGTTGGTCACGTCGCGATGACGCGCCAGACGGTCCCATGCGGTGGTATCCTCTCTTCAGTCAAGTCCCGTCGCCGTAACCAGTCAAGTCAGGAGAGAAGAAATGGCCACCATTCCGATTCCAGATAACACCGGCACGTCCAGTATCACATTCACCACTCCGCCGATCGGCTCGCCCGTCATCGTCAGCGCCTACACCTTCCGCACGATGGCCCTGCGCGAAGTCCGCGACTACACGCAGCATCTTGCGGGCCGAATCAAGACGATCGTTGATGCAGCAATCTCTGATCCGCAGCAGAACAAGGCCGTAAAGGACCTCGTTCACGCAGCGATGTGGACGGAGCATTACGATGAAGTTCGCAAATGGGCCGAGATAGCGACCAACCGACACATGACGCCGACAGATGAAGTCTCGCAGTGCATTCCGGCGTTCCCGTTCGCGACCGATCATTCAGTACCGGCAAGCGTCTAAACCAACGCGGCGGAACTTGACTGCCGACGCGGCACCGAAGCCGCATCGAAAGGAACACATGACCATCATCGGATTGCTGGTAACGCTCATCATCGTAGGCGTGATCCTGTACATCGTCTCACTCATCCCAATGGATGCAACGATCAAGCGGATCATTCAAGTGCTCGTGATCCTGCTCGTGATTCTGTGGGTGTTGAGCGCATTCGGCCTGTTGCCGCATGGCTCCATTCCGCTGAAGTAATCGGCGCGGTTCGGATTGCCCGAACGAATGAGCGCCCCTTGTCGGCAGAGTCGGGAACGCTTCGGCCTGTTGGAATCTTTGAGTTTCGGTGTTCCTGCGCGCCGAATTCCTATTCGATCTTCGGTGTATCCGTCGATTGGTACGCGACTCCGTCGCTCCGACTTGCGGCCATCTGTGGCGGGGTCATGGTGAGTATTCGCTCTTTCTGATCTTCTGCCATCACATTTTCCTTTCCTGTTTCCTGTTGGCGCTGGTTAAAACCGAGTGCGTGACTACCCCGTTTTCGATACTCGTTTCCGCAGGGGCACGACGCGCGGCGTACGTGCTTCGACGACTCTGGGCTTGTAGATGACGTGCGGTCTACCATCATCGCCGCAAGGAACAAGCGGAAGGAATCCCGGCGAACCGAGGCGCTCTGTTTGTCCTAACATGTTAATCACGACCGGTCATCCCGTGAATGGTGTCCATGCGTTCCGCGAGACCAACCAGCGCTTCATCACCCCTCCGTCACGTCATTCGCATCGTAGTCGCCCGCGTCGTTCCAGTCGAAATCGCGCTCGTCATCGGATTTGTCGTACTCCTCGATCGCCATCCGGTCTGAGCGCCAGAGCGCGCCGCACCATTGGCACCGCTCGAAACCGTAGCGCCATCCGCCGCAGGCATCGCACCGCTCTGGACCCCCACGCGTTTCGCCCATCAGAAGAGCACCTGATCTCGGCGCAAGCCGGTACCTCGGCACGCTGCACACGGAACGATCTCACCCAGATCCCAGCCGGGATCGTTGCCTTCGACGAACGCTTCCCCACCGCACCATGTGCACTCCCAATCGTCCTCCTCGTACTCGTCCCAACCTTCGTCGCCGAGGCTACCGGGGCACGGACTGCCGTCTTCGTTCATCATCACCTAACCTCCTGCACATGCGCCTCGCAACCTGCCTTCCGCGCCCAATCCTCCGCAACGCCCCGCGCGGATTCTTCGTAGCGGAACACGCGGAATCGGTGCATCGTGCCGGGAGCATCGAAGGCAGATTTAGGGAGCCAGATGCCGCGATCGGAGAGGAATACGAGGCGGTTGTTTTCTTTGAGTGCTGCGAGGTAGGAGGTTGGCTTCATGGCTTGCTCGCTGCACATTTGAACCGTCGTGCATCACCCCATTTGGCTCGGTGCGACTCTCGTATTTCTTCTTCTCCGTAGTAGGAGTTGACGGCGCCGCGATAGTAGAGCGATTCGAGAGTTGGACCCCATCCGGTGCCGATGTCGGTCAACTCTCCGCCTGCGAAAACTGCAAACCGTGAGGACGGCTTTGTCAGCCAAAGAATCACGCCATCGTGAGGGATCAGCGCAAGGAACTCTTTCTGTTTGGAGGTCAGCGGCCTTGCTCGTTTCATCCCAACCTCTCCTTAACTCGAAACTTGTTCAGACTCGCAAGGTGCGTTTGTATCCGCCGGATCGCCCGTCGCCGTTCTACGTCCCCGCCTTCTGTTATCCGTCGCCTGCCCGCTACGCCGATGAAGGTCGCGCAGAGGGTACAAAACCCCCTCCACCATTGCGGGAACCGTTGGCAGCCGACGCACTCCTTGCTCATCGTATGTGCCTCCAAGAATGCCCCGCGAGGACGGCTCCTATCGTGGACTTTCCCACGCCGAATCTCTCCGCAAGTGCGACATGCGTGGCGCCATCCTCGGTGCGCGCCTTTCGTATAGCGATCACATTCTCAGGAGTCAGGCGATGCGCGTGTCGGTTGGCTAGTACGGAGTCGGCAGTGTTTTCCTGCGTTGTGCCGTATTCGAGGTTGGAGGCGTGGTTATCGTTTCGGATGTGGTTTTTGTGACGCGAAACAGCACCCTCGAAAGGCGGAGGGCCGACGAACGCCAATAGCACGAGCCTGTGAACTCGGATAGTTTTCCTTATCCCATCGGCTGAATAGGCGTGCGTCTCAACGTATCCGTCCTCGTTGAGGTGCGTCGCTGGAGTTTCGCGAGCCGGCCCGTGCGCCCCCTTGACGAATCTGGACAGGCGAAGGTCTCCGTGGTCCGACACTTCGTAGTCTGGAAATCCGTCCACGGGGCGCCATCGCCGTTTGGATCGACCGCAACCTGTGCAGAGCTGAGTCATCGCAAGTCCTTCGGCGGGCTCGGAAAACGATCCTTCACGTATTCGACGCAGGCTTGCGTGATGACGAAATTGACGGAGCGTCCGTCCGCCTTCGCGATCTTCTTGACCGCAGCATGGAGTTTCTTCGGTAGTCGTAGGGCGTACGGAACGTCGTCGCTCACGATGTCCTCCGCGCCGCACGCTTCGCGGCTTTCGCCTTCCGCGCCGCACGCGCGGCTTTCTGTACCTTCGGGTCGCGAAGCGCTGCGCCAAGGTCCTCGCCGGATGCCTTGCGGCGACGCATCGTCTCGCGTGCCGAGTTGCGTTTGTTCTTGGTTCCGAGCGCGTCACGCTGTCGAACGATCGTGTTCAGGACTTCATTCGGAAGCACGAAACGGTGTGCGCCCCGATGATCCATGTAACGCACGAAAGCAACGTCGTTGCTCTTCACGACCCGGCCTTCATCCCTGCATTCCGTTGGGCACTTCGACGAACAGATATGGCGCTCGCTGCGTCGGATTGTTTGAATGATCCAATCCTGCGTCGTCATTCCGAAGGCCGCTTCCGTCACAGTGACGGTGCTCGCTTTCGTGCTCACGGTGTCCGGCAGTCCGTGCATCCTCCGCATCGCTTGATCGAATTCATCTCCGAGGGCATTGCTCGCTGGTTGGTCTGACATACGTTCCTCCATTTCATATGAGGATCATATCACAATCATATGATCGTGTCAAATCGCAACCCCTCACACCTTCCTCCTGTGCGGCTCTCGCGAATCCATCACGTACGACTCGCGCTGCAACGCCCTGTTGAGCCTCTCGATCTCATTTTGCAGCCGTTCGATCTCCGCACCGAGAGCCACGCAGTGCTTGCACGTTGCGGTCAAATCGACGATGCGGAGACGGTTGGGATCGGCGGCGGCTGAGGATTTCATGGGGGCTATTCCGCCTGCTCTTCGTCGTCGTGCTCTTCGTCGTGGCCGTCGTTCGCCGCACGTTGCGTCATGGCTTCGAACTGAAAGGGCACTTGATTGCCGCCCGCCTTGATCTCATGCGCGACTTCGAGCAGGCGTTTCTTCAGCTTCTTTAAGTCCGTGTTGGCGCGCTTGTTCCACTCCGTACGCTCGCCTTCCTTGTCGAGAATCGCCATTGCGATTGCGGCGATCTCCTGATTCAGGTCGCGCCGAATCGCGATCGTGTTCGTGTCGTCGGTGATCAACTCGGTTACGTGCTCTGACATTTTGATGCTCTCCTTTTGCCTGTCGTTGAACTGCTATTAGAACTTCTCGATCGTGATTACCGCGCCCGGAGCAAACTCCGCTGTCGCATATCTCTTTTCAAGTACGGCGTAGGTGACAACTTGCGCGTCGTCGAGCCATACGCCCGCATCGGTCAGCGCGTCCTCAGTGGAGCGCGCCAACTTCGACACGTCAGGGTAGACGGACGGATGGATCGGGGCGTCATCGCGCAACATGTGGCTGAACTTACCGGAGCGGTAGTGATCCTTCGGGCGGACGAGGTAGAACGTCATCCAGACGCGCAGTGGGCAAGAGAAAGCCCTGAACCTGCCCGCCGCATCCGCTGCCATACATATCGCGCTGCTCGCTGCCGCCACTACAGCCTTGCGCCACGGCCCTACCTTCTTCGACGACTCAACGAGGACCGCATGACCGGCGCGCATGCCGACGAACTTCTTTGAGCCTTGCGGAGCGGGCGTTCCGTGAACGACGATTCTCATTCCTCACCAAACCTCGCCGCAAACACCGGCCCGTACGTGTCTGTGATCCACTTTGCCGCCGCCATGTTTCTGGCTGACGGATCAATTGCCTCCGCCGCGATACGGCTTGCGCCGCTGGTCGGATCAAACGAGGCGAGGCATTTACCACAGAGAATGTCGTCAAACATAGCTGGCCTTTGGCAGAGTTCACATTTTGCGGGGTTTAAGATGACGCACCGCCGTTGAAGCGCTTTTGCAACTCGTAGAAGCGCTGAACGCTGACGCCGATGGCCCGCTCGAAAGCTTCGGCGTGACTGCCGTGACCTCCGGCGTAGAGATGCCCATTCTCTCTTTCCCAAATCGCCGCAGTCCGCGCCAAAGCTAAGAAGTCTCGTTCGGTAGCCTGCCCGTTGCCGTTCCCGTTCGTCTTCCCGAACGCTCGCGCGTGAATCTTGTCCGAGTTGAAGTCCCCATCCTTGACGCGAAACAGCCACGGAAAGCGGATCGTCGGCCAGATGTACGGTTGCGCCTCCACGTCCGCGATCAGTTGCTCTAGGAGGTAGTCACGTTTGCCGATTGCCTTCTTCCATTTGCGGTAGGGCGCAACGAGCCTCGCCCGATTCTGCACTTTGTCGATGTGAACGTTGACTCGCGCCGTCATCGCGTTCCATGCGTCGATTGCGCGGTCTAGCTCACCTGGTATCGGGCCGTTCGCGAGCCCTGCCGTAGTCACAGTCTCAGCGAGAAATGCGTGCGGATAGTCCGACAGGAGAGATTGCAGCGAGGCGAGCGCTTCTGCGGAATCGGTCGTCTCCATCAAAACGATCGCTTCGGTATTCGGCGTGGCGCGTGTCAGGATGAGGAACATACCTACTCCCCCACCTTCGCGCCGGACCTGTTGGCGATGTACAGCATCAGCGACACGTACGCGACCGTCATCAGGAATGCGCCGATGAAGACGCCGAGAAAGAAGGCTCCGAGGGTGGTCACTCCGTCCTCCAGATGCGCACGCCGTTGTTCTCTTTATCTACCTTGGTCGTAAATCTGAACGGGCGTGCCATACGGAGGCTGTTCGACAGCGCCATTCTTGTCTGTTCCAAAGTTCGGCCAGCGGCGGGTTGGATGAATACGCTGTCGCCTATCCCCATCTCGCGCCAAGGATACTTGCGGGCCGATCTGCCATCCGGAATCGGAATTCCCTTCTCGATCTTAAACTCGCTCACTTTTCCTCCATCGCGGCGATCAACTTGCTGGAGATTTCGTTGTGGTCGAAGATGTACAGCGGCAGAGCGGCGAACGTTTGGACCTTCCCGCTCGTCAGCTCCGAAAGCGCCAGTTCGGCCCTCGACTTGCTGCCGTCGTTTTCGGCCATCAGGAAGGTTTCCACGCGGTTCGCCAGATCCTTCGCGTATTCGGTTGACATGGCACCCTCGGGGGGTTCGGATTCTGCGACAACTTCAACAACCGGCGACTTTGCGGCGCCCTTCTTCTTCGGCTCCGCTTGTGCCTTGACCTTGTTGAGGAGATCAGCGGCGGCATTAGAAACCGTCTGCGTGACCGGCTCGCGCTCTTCGACCTCGCCTTCGATCTGAGCCTGACCGCCCATGAAATCGGAGCCTGCCGTGAGTTGCTGCCTCTCGCCCATCTCGGCCTGATTGTCCAGCTCGATCGCGCGCGACAGTTCAATCGATGCGGGGCAGAGCTTCGTGCAGAGCTTGACCGACGTCTTGATTGCCATGCGCGCGTAGTCGGTGACCCACGGCCCGCTATCTTTCGACTTCGACCGCGCCCGCACTTTGTCAATCTGTTTCTTCGTCAGCACGGCGATCTGATATCCGCCGTCGTTGAAGCGAATCAGGCAGTAGGTGTGCGTCAGTTTCGAATCGTCCGGTTCAGTCAGCGGCTCATGCATGAATTCGTCAGTGTCGAGTCCGCGCTTGAAGGTGAACTTGTCCCCTTCGTAGACTGCCTCGGCGATGACCGTTTTGACGCTGGCGCTGCGGCGCACGAGATCGACAAGGCCCTGATAGCCGGGCATGAACTGCGCCTCCAGCCGCCACGTATCCGGCTGCCCGCCCTTGCCCTTCACGCGGTTGTTGAAGGGGACGAGATATGCCCTACCGAGCGCGAAGGAGAGGCCAAGGCTGGCCGCTTCGATAATGGAACGCATGAGCGATACGTGATCGCAGAGCTGGAGCTGAGGATTCCGATAGATCTGAGAGAGCGCTGTGCGGGCTACCGCTTCCGCAGTCAGGCCGATATTCGGAAGTGCCTCCTGAATCGCAGCAGTGTTCGTTTTGACGTACTCGGAAACGCTGACGACTTTCGCCTTCGGTTTCGATGTAGCGATGGCGGTTTCCGTTGCCGTGGCAGTTGGCTCATCCATTTTCGGCTTCTCCTTCGACCAACTTCGCGCCGTCGCCGAGGTGCCGCGTCATTTTCAGCTCCGGCAGCGCATCGAAAATCTCGCGGCGCTTCTTCAGGTGGAACGGTTCGAACGTCGTCTTTATCATCGGCTCTTGAAAGCGCGCTGGCACATCGTAGCCGCGCTGCTCTTTGCGGTTCATTGCGATGATCTTCGTATTGCCGTCGATGACGACGGGGATCTCCACGCGGGCATTGTTTCCGGCGATAGACAGCAGCTCCGCGTGCGCTTCATCCTTCCGCGCCGTCCAGAGCTTCGCTTCGTTGTCGGCGTAGTCGCGTGTGTAGATCAGGTCCAGCGCGCGATCGTAGGCCGCCGTGCCCTGCCGGAGAGTAAGCGTCTCGCCGACGATCTTCGAGTAAATCTGCCGCATCAGCTTCGCCGCGCCACGTCCCGAGTAGTCTATCGGCGGCGGCGTGCGCGTCTCGACAAGGTTCCAAAACCACGAAAGAACGTCGATGATCTGCTGCGCCAGCTTCGCATCGTACGGCACGGAGAAAATCTTGAAGTCGTTCCCGCCAAAGAGGACCGGGTAATCGCAGAACGTCCCGTATCCGAGGTGTTCGCGCACGAGCATCTGCTGTACGCCCTGCGCGGCGAAGATGGCTGGCGTCTCGTCCGACCCTTCCGCGCCCCACTCCTGCCGCTTGAAGATGCTGACGTTCTTCGCTTCGACGGTGCGCTTGTCTTTGAACTCAGTCTCGGCTTCCGCGTCGAGCGTCGCGCCGATGAAGGGGTACTCGGGATGCCGCCAGATTTGCAGCCCGTTGCGGCGGACTGTAAAGGAGGGGTTGCGCAGCTCGTACATCGTGAGGATGGCGGGCTCCACGATCAGGCCGATGGACTGATGGTTCAGTTTCTCGGCGGTCTCGGGGTCGATATTGGACGCCTCTTCCATCGCTTCGGCGCTCTGCCTTTCGGCCTCAGCGCACTCCTTCGCGTTTATCTTCGAGACCCACACGCCGCCGATGGTGGAGTACGCTCCGGGAAGGCCGAGAATAGACGCGATCTCCGACGCGCCAACGAACGAGCCGCGCTCGCAGAGCCAAGCCTCTCGGGTCAGCGGCTTGCGATGAGGGCCGGGGGCGAGCGTGCCGGTCACTGCCCAGGCTCCTCTTTCGCTTTGATCTTCAGCGCGTCGCCGCGAAACTCGACGCGAGCAAGATTTTTAACCTCTTCAGCGGACGGAATCAGAAAAGAGATCGGTACATCAAACGTTAGCGCTGCCGCGTAAATGGTGCCGACAGAGAAGCCGTCCGTGATGTTGTTTTCGATCGCCCACATGCGTTGCTTGTCGGGCGGCACATGCCCCATCCGTTCCGACGTGTCTTTGAGCGACCATCCGCGATCGATGCGCAAAGCCTTCAACTTTCTTTGCACGATTGCCTGCACTGCGGAGTTGAGCGCCTGAAGCGGCGTGGGTCCGCTCGGCCTCACGACGGCCAAAACACCTCGCCGCCGACGCACGACAGTTTGAGGTTCGCCGCGATGATCGGAAAACGTTGCGACTATGGGCGCGTGCCGATTCATTTCTCACCAGCCTTTTTCGCCCCGCCCTTCCGCCCCTTGCGCGCTTCTCTGGCGTGACTCCTCTCCTGTTCGATCCCGACGATGATGCCGCTGTCGTACATCTTGCGGATCAACTCGTTTTCGCGCGCATGGCGGTCAGACTTTTCCTTCGCTTCGACGATGCGGCGATAGGACTTGAGCATGTCGATCGTCACGCCGATGCAGGAAACGGTGCGATACGGGACCGCGCGAATCGATGGGTCACTTCCGCCACGAACGACTGAGGGCAGCAGCTCTTCGAGCGCTTCGAGTTTGCTGATTGTGGACGTGATGCCTTCGGTCGTGTGGTCGTGACGGGGTGATGGCGTTCCGGCTACCGAGCAGTCGTCGCGATGATCGCCGGGGCCGATGCAGTTAACGCCGATCCCATCGCCGATCTCAGGCTGCGAGTCACGCCGATTGATGGAAGTCCCTAGCCCCTTCCGCGCGCTCACTTGCCACCTTCCGCTAACTTACGCAGATCGCCGCGAACCTTGCTGAGCGCTTCGACGGCATCCATGTCCTTTGCCGTCATCGCTGCGGTCAGCATCTCCTCGGCGACCCGTTGTGCGACCTTTAGGCCGGCGCCGGATAGGAAGGTTGTTGCGATTGTCTGCTCCAATGATTTTCGTGACATTTGTTGCTCCTTTTTTTCTCTCGTCAGGCGACATCTGCCAGCGCGAACACGATGCCGCGACAGTAAGGCTCGCCGTCTTCCATGATCGTGAATGTGGAGTGCGGGATGGTTGTCGCGTACGTCCACGATGGACCGTCCTTTTCTTTGCACCACAGGGCCGTGACCTTCGTCGCGTTCTTGGCGATCTTCCTGAAGTACGGGCACCCTTCGCCTTGGTCGCACTCGCTGACGAGCAACCCTTCTTTCGTGAAGGCTACTTCGCCCCCGCCATAGCAACTCTCCTCGTCATCGACGGCGCCGCGAAACTCCATCAGGTCATCGCTCGCGCCGAATACGACGACAAGGCCGGATTCCTTCGCAACCTTCGTTTCGTGCCTATCGATCTCGTTATCAATCTCTCTGCCGCTCAACTTCGCCGCCAGTTCTTCCTTTGTAATTGCCATCTACTCTCCCTTCAATTCGACGCCGCGCTTGGCGGCGCAAGATTCACAGCAGAATCGCTCCGTTGTTGACTTCTTCCTCCCACCAACCCTTCGTTTTCGCTGTCACGTACTGGAGGAATCGAAGCTGACCGGGGCGGTACAGCGGAGCGTGCGCGAGGAACGTTTCACGCGAGTATCGCTCCCACGCATCGGCGTCGGTCGACACGATGCGCAACCGCTCCGCGTCATCGTCATAGCCAGCGCCGCGAAGCGCGTCCACGGTGCGTGTCATCGACTCGCCACGAACGTTCATAATCTCCGCCCATACGTGTTCGCAACGATCGGCGCGGAGCGCTTCGTACATGCCGCGCGCCCACGATGCGTAGTCGGCCTGCGGCAGCGACGGGCAGATCATTCCGAACGTGCGGTAGCCATTGTCCTGCAACCAATGCAGTGACGCGATGCGCTTCGAAACGAGCGCTGTCCCGATCTCGAAACCTTTGGCGAGGTTGTCATCGAGAGTGCCGGTCGAAACGCCGTAGATGATGCGGTCGCGATGCTCGTGTAGCGCTTGCGCGATTGACGGCAGCAGGTTCGATTTGGAGAGCAGGCGAACGTGCCAATGCGTCAGTTCCATGATGACGCGAACAGCGTCAATCGTCTCGTCTCGCAGGGTGACGTTGGCTGCTACATCAACGAGCGGCGATGCGTAGCAGACCCTGTTGTCGTTCGGATCGGGAAAGCGAGGTTTGCCGCGAACCGTCAACTGTTGACGTAGCGCTTCGATCGCATTTTCGCGGCGGATCACGATGTCCTCGTGACGCTCGCTGACGCCGGCCAGATGCGGAGATTTCTTCATCAGGTCCGAGACATAGCAGAAAGAACAACTGTAGGCGCACGCGCTACCTGCCGTGAACGTGGGTCCATCGCAGAGCAGCTTGTGTTTGAATCCGCTCTTCATGTTGAGGACGGATTTCGCCGGAACCGCGTAGACCGGCTTGCCGTTCATCGTCTGATCCGTCAGTGTCGCTGTCATCAATTCCTCTCCTGTAATTCGCCGACAACCAGCTTCAAAAACATCCGCCACGGAATAACGACCTCGCAAAGCTGGCACTCAACCGCTGGAGCCGTACCCTCATCCTCACCGGTCGAAATGACGATTTCGGGATGGGCCGCAATGTGCTCCACGAAACGTTCGATGTGGCCGCAGGGTTGCGGTTCGCCAGCGATTGCGCGAAGGAGGCGGGATTCGGGGGTGTCGGGGGTCATGCCGCAACCGCCCGTGCGCGAATCCGTCTGTGAAGAGATTTCGAAAGCGCAATCAGGATGCCGGAGAGAATGACTAGATCGCCAACGGACCAACCTCCAGAGCTCACGGCGTTGTCAACAATGAGCCAGAGCCGCCTTGTGTGACTCCACGGCACCCATACGCCGTGAGCGGCGACTAGTCCAACGACCGGCATTGCTCCGCCGTTTACCAGCATCGCCGCCGCATTCAGCGAAGCGCCAACCGCGACAAGGCATCGCTGGATGCGCTCGGCGTCGCGAACGTACGCTAGTAGCACGAACAGGGCGGGGAGAGTGCAAGACCAAAATATCGAAACCCACATCAGCGACGGGGAATCCCAAGTTGAAGCACGAATGACGAGTCCACCGCTGATAGCCAGCGTGCAAATCGAAGCAATACGTTCTCTGTTCATGCCCCTCAACTTCGGTTCGCCGCTTCAGTTTGTCAAGGGGTCCGCGCGCCGATCGAAAGAAAACTTTGCGGACGGCTTGACAACGCGCCGACTCGGACGCAGATTGATTTTCGGAGTGGCGCACCTACGCCGCTTTCGGAGGGCGGCTCGGGTCTCCCAAGACAGGCAACCGCAACTTGTCGGCCTCGCGATGCTCAAACTGCCGCACGCGCAAGGAAGCGAAATGACCTGCCCCGATTGGCTCGAACAGCGCAACATCACCGTCCGGCTTGATCCGTTCACCATCGGTGCGGTGTTGCTGATGTTGGCGGTTGTGACGTTTGTTGCGGTACGGAGGAGAGCGAATGGTCGATGAATTCAGCGGTTACGCCGAACAGCGCGAACTTTTTCGCCGCGCCATTGCTGCCGGATGGAATGGCAAAGAGCCATCAGTGCTCGGAACGTTCAGCGCGAACAAGGAACTACGAAGCGCAATGCGCTTCCTTGAAGCGAATGCGGCGAGCGAAGAACCCGCGCCCGTCGCGCGACACAAGGAGATTGCGTGACCTCCCGCCGCATCGTCAAGCTGGCCGTCTACTTCTCACTACTGGCCGCTCTCGCGCTGGTCCTACTGTTCGTGCTCGCACCGATGCCGGTGCACGCGCAATCGCACCCAGCAGATCAATTCATCCTCCCCGTCGTCGCGCACGCCACCTCCGGCAAGCTCGAATACAAAACTGAGATCGACCTCTCCAATCCGAACGACGACGCGGTGGTGGTCAGCTTCCAGTTCTTTCCGGTCAACACGACGTTTGATCCGCATCGACCGCTGCCGGAGCCGACGCGTGTTTGGCTCGCACCACGCGGGCGGGAGGGCGACCGCAAGATGATCGAGGTCGGGGAGATCGGCATCACCGGCAAAGGACGGCTGGTCGTCAGCGGATGTGCCGAGAACGTGTCATGTGCGCCGGTGGTGAACATGACAAGCAACCCAAAGGCGCCGACGTTCACGGAGAACACGAGCGCGTACCGGGCGATCAGCGTCACGGCGCGCATGTTCAACTGCTGCACGTCGACGGGCCGCGCGCCAGGCACGCTCGGCGACGCGCTGCCCGTGATTCCGTGGTACCTCGTGCCGTCGAGCGAGCTGGGATCGATCGGCATGGACCGCATCTCCGTCATGCTGCGCGAGGATGCGCGGTTCCATTCGAACATCACCGTGTCGAACGAATCGTCGTACTCCGACACGTTCGTGACCGTGACGCTGTTCGATGGAATGAATGAGCAGCACGGGAAGCCGATTGTGCAGCACCTCGGCCCGATGGAACAGGTGGAGCGCTCCGCGGCGTCGATGTTCCCCGAGCTGTTGACCAATCGCCTGAACCGTACGCCGCCGATTGTGAGCCCGTGGATCAGCGTCGTGCAGAGTGGCAGCGTTCCGAATGCGTTGGCGAAGCTGAGTTATGAGTGCGCGAGCGGCTGTCCTGCGTTCAATGCGTACGCGAGCGTGACGGATGGACTGAGCGGTGATTTTTGGGTCGAGGCGGCACAGTTCGATGTGGAAGACCGAAGTCGTACCGGCGAGCCCTCAATGGTCCCCGGAGGCGATGTCCACTCGCTAGGTTTACGCATTGCGGCAAAGAGCATCACGGCGCCATTGGCGTCAACCGCGGCGCCGCCCTGCCGCGTCGTCGGCCCCTTCCGCCCCGACTCCGCCCACAACGGAAAGCAGTGGTTCAGGATGCTGAAGAGTGACGGCGCTACGATCCGCGACGTGCCGTTTGGGGAAGTGAAGATTGCGCTGGCGGTGTGCAGTGGGGGCGGCGCACAGTGACCCCACTGCTATTTCTCGACATCGACGGCGTTCTAAACGATCACGTCCCGGTCACCGACTACATCTGCGGAATCGACCGGGACAAGATCCGCCGCCTGAACGAGATCGTAAAGGCAACAGGCGCCGAGGTCGTGATCTCGTCCGCGTGGCGCTACATGATCCTCGACGGAGCGATGACGGTTGACGGGTTCCGCTACATGCTCACGACGCACGGTCTCGCGTCGTTCGTGAAGGTGGTCGGACACACGAAGTCCGACGAACAGATTCCAGAGCGCGGCGATCAGATCGCCGATTACCTACAAACGTTCGGAAGTCGGCGCTACGTCGTGCTCGACGACGGGTCGGATACCTCGGCTGATGGGGCGCGATCGATGTCGCAATCGTTGACCTGTCGTCACAGCGTACGGTGGTTGAAAGTCGACGGCTCTGTAGGACTGACCGACTCAGACGTAATCAGCGCAGTGGCAATACTTCAAGAAGCCGCGTCGCATCGCGGCTCGGAGAAGGGATGAACGTCGCCCGTACCATCCGCGATCTCCGCAAACACGAACTGTCCACTACTGAAGCGGACGAACTGGCGCGCTCTATCGCAAGGGCGCATGAGGCGCTGAAGTGGTACGCGAGCGCCGACTATGGGCCGAATTGCAAGGCTGACGTGAACGTGCGAGCGAGGGCTGTTGAGGCGTTGCGGGGGATCGAATGAGCGACGAAACGAAGGTCAGCGTTGAGGAGATGCTGGAGGCGATCGATCAAGTGCTGTCATCGGCCCGCTATGTGCCGTTCGGTATGGGCCGCCCGCTGATGGCCGCCCGCGATTACATCCTCGCCGCCGAGAAAGAGATTGACGGCCTTTGCGGATTGATCCTCGAAATGCTCAAGGTCACCGGCCCGAACTGTCCGCAGGCGCTGGAACTCGCAGGGTTACTGTCGAAGGCAGCGATTCAGTTGGGAGCAAAGTCGTGACTGACATCCGACCCCTCTCCGAAGCCGAGGAAGCGGAGCTGCGCAAGGTCGTCGAAGGGATGACGCCGGGACCGTGGGAGACCTTTGACGGTGGGTGGAAACTGACGGCCTTCGGTACGTCGTTCAGCGCGTCGATCTATGGTGACCGCAGAGAGATTCCTGCGAACGCCCGTGGCATCGTCGCTCTCCGTAACGCCGCACCGCGCCTGCTCGTCACGATCGCGGAACTGCGACTTTCGTGGGTGCCGCAGGACGTGGCGAACGACTGCCGCGAAATGCTACACGACGCGGGTTTCGGAAAGCCCGGATCGCCGAACACGCTATGGGCGATGGTGAAGGCAGCGTGCGCCGAACTCGCCAACATCCGCACCGTCGTGGAGGTAGTGGAGCGAGTGACGAGCGCGCCGACAGAATTGGCGCGGCAGAATTCGATTGCCGAACTCCGAGCGGCGATCGCGAAGTGGCGAGGTGGAAAGTGATCTTCGGCGCTTGTTTCACCACGTCCGACGAGCATCCAACTCTTACCGAGTTGCAAGCTGAGCGCTTTATCGGCGTCACGCACTGGCGCGTGTCTGTCGCCCTCGCGAAACTCTGCGCCTCCGGTCCCGATCCGCTGACGTGGGAATGGGGACCGCTCGATGCGCTCGACCGGAATCTGCGAGCCGCCGGCATCAAGCCTTATTACGATGCTTGTGGCGCTCCCGCGTGGGCCAGCGAAGGCCAGCCCGCGTACATCGGTCTCATCCCCGGCTGCGCGTGGTGGAACGAGCCGGGGCCGAATGAGTTTGCGAGCGGTATTCATTTCTTCGACCAGGATGCGACGCGCAATCCGAAGTACGCGGCGGTCGATCAGTTGCAGCCTGCGCGTCCGTACTTGGAGCCGGGGAAGGTGCCACACATCCTCGGCAGCTTCATGTTCACGGTCGGACAGCAGTTCGGGCGGCGCTACGGGCCGGGGTTCTACGGTTCGTGGAACGAACCTGGCGGCGAACTGTTCTACCCGCCGATCCGCTACGACGACGAGAACTTCGGCGGAATGGGCGATGTGATCCGCGATCGGTTCATGCTGGAGATCGTGCGTCCGTTCGCGCTCGGTGTAAGCGACGCTCTCGGTGCGTCGTCATGGACTCACGTCGGCAACGAAGCGGATGGCGATGGCGTGCTCGATCGGTGTCTGAGCTCAATGAGGAGCAATGCCGCTCACCAGTACGACGTCATCAGCTACCACCCCTATGGCGAATTCAACCCGACCGGCATGCACTACGCGACGATGGAAGCATTCAAGGCCGTCACGAAAGAGCGCGGCAACGGGCGGCCGGAGTGGATCGGCGAGATCAATGCGCCGACGCCTGACTTGCTGGAATTCACGAAGGAGCGGATTGCGAAGCGTGACGTCGAGGCGATCTTCTTTCTCCGCCCCGGCATGTTCTTCGAGGATGCGAGAGATGCGATACCGCACAACCCGATCGTGAGCGCGAGCGGGCGTGCGTTTGCTGCGGCAATCGCGGAGATCAATGGGCCGGTCAGGGTGACGATACCGGGACGCAAGCCGGGGAAGGGGCGGAGATGAGAGAATCCGATCGCATTGCCGAACGTACCGCGAAGTGCCGATTCTGTGGCAAGAAACTGAAGCCGCGTGCGTACCAGAACAGCCGGAGTGCCATCATTCGATATCGACTGCCGTGGCACCTCATGAGTCTTGCTGGGTCTTGGCCGTTTTCGCCGGGAACGTGCCCGGGAGCGGGACAGTCGTTCAATCCGCCGAAGAACGCGCTGCCGGTGCGGAGGAGGGCGGTGCGGTCGAAATGATTGCCGCGCTCAAAGACTTCATCGAATGGCTCGGAGCTGATCCATTGCGCCTGATCGGTATTCTCGTGCTGGCGTGGGCATTGTCGTGTGCTGGTGGCGCGTGCCACGTCAGCATCCACATCAACAGTTCGGACGCGGCGACGGTCAAGAAATAGGTTGCGTTTTGGCGCGGATGAACGCATAGTGAATGCATGGTTACGAACGGCAAGCAGAGAAACGCGATCGCGCAACTCAAACGAGCCATCACGGCTTGTGCGAAAGCGAACGTCGGTATTTTCGGAATGGATAACGTGCTTTACGCAACCGTCTCTCACGACGGAGGTAAGGACTTTCATCAAAACTACCAAGAGGCGTCCGGTGGGGACTCCGACCGAATCGAAGAGGTCGTATGCGGTGGCGTCTACATCGGATCGGGAGGCTGGTGATGGCGTTCCTCACAATCCGCGACCTCCCCGCATCCGTTCACGCCGCCCTCAAACGGGAGGCGGAGCGGCAGGATCGGTCGCTCAACAAGATCGTCGTGATGGCGCTCAGCGCGACGCAGCCGATAGAGGGCGAGCTGTGGTGCGACGTACACGGTTGCGTGCACGACGACTCTACCGATCCGTATGAGGAGGGCGAGGTTACTTGCACGCCGGACGATCATCGCGGCCTCTTTATGCGCGCCGACGATACGTTCGGAAAGACGCCCAAGACGCCCGTTGCGCGGCGAGGAAGGGGGCGGAAGTGACCCGGCGCGAGCAGCAGCGCCGTCGCAACGAGATGCTGCACGAACTCGTGCCGGAAGTGCCCGAAAGCCCGATCGTCACATCGTCAGTCGTCGGCGCATTGCATGGATGGCTTTCACCAGAAGGCGACTTCTACGCCTGTGGCTTCCTGGAGCACGAGTCGTTCGCTTGGCGAATCGCGGCGGCACGCGGGTACAGAGACTTCTACTCCGGCAGCAAGGCGCTCGAAGAGCACGAGTGGGTGAAACTAAAGTGCGGAAACTGGATCGTGGTCGCCAAGGATCTTGCGACGCAGCCGCAGATCGACGCGATATTCGATTGGCTGGTCGATAAGGGCCAGACGTTCGAGCAGGCGGGGATATTCTGATGACCGGCCACACTCTTGGCTTCATCGTCTTCCTGTTCGCGCTCCTGACCTGCGCCGCGTCGGTGCTATCCGGTCGTCCGCTGCCGGTCGTTCCGGCGAGTGTTGCGTGTGGGCTGTGTGCGATTATGGGATGGAAGGGGGAGGCTTCGATGGTTGAACGCGGTTGAAGTCTGAGTGCTCGGATGCGGGACGCGATGCGGCTGGAGCGCATTGACCAACGCGCGGGGTCAGTCGAAGGTTCGATTCCTTCCGGCCTGCATCTGAGCACTGAGAAGTTGAACGCGAAAAGGAGGAACGCAATGACGTACATCATCCGTAACGATCAGCATGAAAACAGTTACTTCAAACGCATGACCGGAATCGGGCCGGAGTTCACCAGCAAGCGCGACGAGGCGGAACGGTTCGGATCGCGCGAGGAGGCCGCGCAATCGCCCGTCATGCGATTCGCCCTCGTCGCAGTATCCGTTGCTGAGGATGAGGGAGTTGCGGCATGAAACGCACGCTCACCCTCGCAACCCTCACTCTCTGTCTGACCGCCTGTGGAACCGTCACGCAACAGATCAACGCTGTCCACCTTCAAGTCGTCAGCAAGGTCAAAACCGACATCGCCAGCGTGAAGGAAGTCGGCATCGCATCGAAGAATCAGAAGCTCATCGACTGCGCCGACGCTGTGCTGACCGACCAACTCCCTCCGCTCGAAGATCTCGACAAGGTGCAGGTGACCGGCATCTTTTCGTCGCTCGCACTGGCCGACGCGAAACACGAAGCGTTGAAGATCAAACCGACCGTTGCAGAGAAGTGCTCATTTTTCGGATGGATGCTCGGGCAGCTTGGATTGCAGGCGGTGCACTGATGGCCCTCCCGATGCCGGAGCCGGACGAACTGTGGCCGCCCAAGCGCGACTACTGCGGCTGTTGCGGGCCGACATCGGCCCCGAAAGCGGTAACATCAGCGAGCCGTGGTGCAGCGCTTGCCAGAAGCACGTCGGCAGGATCGGAGCGCCGCACGAACGGACGTATTTTGCGCTGTATGGAACAGATTGCCCATTTCAATTAGGAGCCTCGATATGATCGCTACCCGCATCCTCTTCGCCCTCACCCTCATCGCGCTGACATCGTGCGCATCCGTTCGCTTCTACGCCGCTTGGTACGCCGACTCCGCCATTCATCCCAACAATCAGAAGGTGCTGACGGTGCGTATCAACGAACACTGCGGGCAGGTGACGGGCATGGCGCGCGAGAGTGAAGCTGCGGACCTCGTGGCGGTCTGCGATGCGGATTGCAACTGCAAGCTGGTCAAGGCGCGCGTGCCAGCGAAAGCGAACGCGGGGATTTGCCAGTAGAATCGCTCCGAGTCTGAGCCTCGTCACGAACGAATCGTAGGACTCACCCGGGCCTCGGCATCGCGCCGGGGCCCTTTTTTATCTGTGGATGGTTCGCCGCTCTTTGATATAGACCGGCCCGATGGCTACAAACGCATGGCAATCGTCCGTATCACAGTAGCCGCGATAGCCATTCCGCGAGCACTTGATGTGCTGCCAACCGTAGACTACTCGCCCGCACTGCGTTCCGGTTACCTCCGACGCTCTGATGCATTTCGGTTCTTCGTCCATCACTCCCCCAAACTCCCGCGCCTTCCGTTCCGCCCCGTCGCTGACTTTGGCGCTTGGGAAGTGCGTTCGTGCCTCGCGGAGCGTTCCGAACGCATGGACCGGAACGCGATTGCGGTCCTGAACAACGAACGGCGTGACGTAGCCTACGACAATCTCCAGTTCGCTCGGGGCAATGTCGGCTTTCGTTCGGCGCTTCATGGCGTTTTCCATGTCGTCGTAATGCACGCGGCAATGCAGATGATGCCAAAGATGGCAGCTCGGACCAGATGTCCAGAAGTGACATCGTTGCAAGTCTGCACGAAGCTACCGATTGCCGCAACGAGCGCGATTGCTCTGCCGGTCCTCACGCCCCCACCTCCCCGAACAGAACCACCACCCGCCGCTCTGCCGCAACGGACTCCGGCTCCGGCGAAAACGGTTCGAGCGGATCGGCTCTGCGATGACCGGACGGATGGATGGTGAACTCGACGGAGATGATTTCGCGGCAGGTCATGAGGTGGCCTCCGCGATCGGATTTCCGAGGACCATTTCCATCCCGTCGCCGCTGACTGCGGATAGCACGAGATTACGGATCGAATCGTGAACGTGATTGCCGGGACCGATCAGCGAGAGCGCGCGCAGCTCATCTTCGGCTCGCCCAAACAGCTTGTGGTTACGGTCGCGGCAGAGCATCACGAAATCGTAGAAGACCATCGGGTACTGCTCGGCCAATCTTCCGATCGACATCATCCCGATCGTCACCAGCGGCGCCGCTTCTTCCGCACCGTTTTTCAGCTTTACGGTATCCATTTAACTCTCCTTCTTTCCCCTCAACATAGGTCCGCATTTTCAGCGGCGCAAGGTGGGGGTGAGCGGACGGACTTCTACCCAGCCTTCGCGCTTGGCGTCACTGTAGGTTTGAAACCCATACGATCGGCGTGCGCGTCTCTGCGCCATACGTGCAGTTGGGAATGCGCTTATGCCGGCATCCGCAGTAATATCCGCATCGTCGCGCATCCAATCACCCTTATGGTTGTTGAGGTCGTAGCACCAAATGCCGAAGAGTTGGGCGAAAGGAGCGCGCTTCATTTTCGTTTCAGCCTTCATTGCTGCCTCCATTTGTTTTTCGTAAGGCCAATCAACCGCCTTCACTCGATCGCGCCGCGACGAACCTCCGGCCTTCCCGACGACTGTTTTTCTGCTCATAAAACAAACAGAAGCTGTACGCGCCTGTATTCTCAATGAGTTACGCGGCAACTCTTCCTGTTTTGCGACCTCATTTGAGGCGAAGAAACGCGAAAGCCTCACGCCCGTTTCCTCTCGCGATACCGTCTCGATCGCTCAGCCCCCGTGTAATCGCGATCGCGGAACTTCTGCCAATTGAGCACGAGATAGCCACCATCGACGCGAATAAGGCGGCGTCCATCGTGTTCGGGTGAGCGCGAGTCAGCTTCCGGACTCCCGAGCCGCTCCAGCGCATCGAGAGTGACTTCCTTGTCGATTCCGGCGCGATTGGCGATTCCGACGCCAGCGGCCGGGACGAAGCCATACCATCCGGGCGGCGCACTCCAGCCGAGATCGCGAATCTCGCGCACGGCGAGTTGCGGAACCGGCTCCTGATATTCGCGCGGAACCGCCATCAGGAGAGCCGTGAGAAAGACGATCCGCGCGTCGAGGTCGTACCAGATTGTCGAGGTGAGCATGTCGCAGTCGAGTTTGACGTAGGGCAACTGTCGTTCCTTTCAAAGAAAGCTGCGTTGTCCGAGATCCGCCGGGTCGCTACACCACATCGCTTCGCGCGCTTCTTTTCGTCGTCCGAGCCGTGCGCCGCGATTGTTGATCGTCGTCGTGCTGGTGATGTGCTCAAACGGCAGCCATTTCGCGCCGGAAGCCTCGCAAACAATCACCTGACCGGAGCGCGACCGGCACCATTGGCCGAGCTCGAGGTAGTCGAGCGGCAATCCTCGGCGATAGTGCCGTCCCGCTGCGCCCTCGTACGGCGCGTCAACGAACCACGTGGCCCGCTCGTCCGGCAACGCGTCGTAGGACGCCCGCACAACCCGCCAATGGCGAATGCGCTCAACCTGCGCGGCAATGCGCGCCCGCACCGTAGCACTCCACAGCGAGGATTGATACTTGCCGCCAATCATCCACTTCGAAGGCTTGCGTCGAGGCGAAGCGGCTCCGCGCACGATCCAGAAGCCGAGGAACCATTTCGCCTCCTCGGGCGCGATCACTTCGTCGATGTGCGCGAACGACGCGGGCAGGCTCAGGATATCCCGTTGCGTGGCGTTTGTCAGGAAGCGCCAGATGCCGACGATTCGCTCATCCACATCCGCGAGCGTCACATCGCGATCGGAGTAGCGTGTCGCATAGCCCGCTGAGCCGCAGAATGGCTCAATGATGCGCGGATAACGCGGCGGAGGATAGAGCCGCCCGATGCGATGTTTGGCGCCATAGTAGCTGAAGAACGGACGGAGGATCACTGCCGCGCACTCTACCACACGTCACGCCGTTACCGTCACGCAATCACGCGTGATGCGGGCGAAATTGATACGCATCACACCGTGACACCCCCGTGACGTCACACAAGCAGAAGCAGAAGCAGAAGCATAGAGTCTCTTGGTTATCAATCTATCTCTGTTCCAGAACTCTCTTTCTCCTTTCTCTTTGATGCAACTTTCTCTTTGCCGTGACGAAGGGCGTTACGGCAAAGGCAGAGGCGCACTGATGGAAGTGGTACGACCGGAAAACTTTCCCCTCTCCCCCTCCAATCCTGCCAATTTCCCCGCCCTCTCCCATCGGGAGCGAATCCGTGCCAACTCCACATGAATGTTGGTGTCCCATGGAATTCAGGGCTGATTTCGGACCCGATCC
>Ga0207677_10000180_pt1 | contig 50319 bp, 48 predicted proteins | sample KBSMisM42_FD_184311 | JGI IMG/M metagenome (GOLD analysis project Ga0207677, IMG submission 184311) | Miscanthus rhizosphere microbial communities from Kellogg Biological Station, Michigan, USA - KBS Miscanthus M4-2 (SPAdes) (version 2) | ecosystem: Host-associated > Plants > Roots >...
TGCGACGTCTGCGTCAGCGCACCGTCCCCCTCCCTCCCAAAGCGGTGGCTCGATCGCCACCGCACTCCAAAGCTTCGCGAAATGTGCCGCGGGCCGCGCAAGCATGACGAGGTCTCTGGCGTCGTCACGTCCCTTGCATAACGTCGGCTCCCCGCCAACACAAAAAGAGGAGAAATTGATGAGACTTTTCCGGTCGTTCGTCCCGGCGTTCCTATTCCTCGTCGCCCTCCCGCTCGCTGCGCAGAATCTCGAGATCCACTACATCGACGTCGGATGGGGCGGCTCGGTGTTCATCAAAGGTCCTACCGGCATCACCGTCCTGATGGAGGCGGGCAACACCGGCATGGGCACGCAGTACGTCGTTCCGTATCTGAAGTCGATCGGCGTGCAGCCGGCCAATGGCATCGACTACGTCATCGGCGGCCATCAGCATTGCGATCACATCGGCGGGCTCGATGAGGTGATCCAGGCCGGCTACAACATCCACATCAAGCAGTACTACAACGGATCGACGTATTCGTCGACCTGCGCGGACGGATGGAACAGCGCTTCCGCCGGCACCACCGCGGGCGCTCCGATCGCGATGCCTGTCGGCACGGTCATCGACCTCGGCAACGGCGCGACGATCACCTGCATCGCGCGCAACGGCTCGATCATCGGCGGCGGGTCGGTTGCGGTGACCGACGAGAACGACCGCTCGATCGCGCTGCTGATCAAGTACGGCGGCTTCGATTACATCTGGGCCAGTGACCTCGGCGGCGGACCCGACGCCTGCACCGGCCGTTCGACGACGCAGCTCGACGTCGAGACCTCCGTGATCAACGCCATCTCTCCCGGCGGCGCGCATCCGCTGATCAGCGCGGGCGGCATCGATCTGATGCACGTCAATCATCACGGCAGCGAGAGCAGCAGCAATCCGACGTACTTCAACAAGATCAAGCCGGCGGTTGCGATCATCGGCGTCGGCGCCGGTGAGAGCACGGGTTGGGACCTGCCGCGCATCAAATCTGTCGACAGCGTGCTCCTCGGCAGCAGCGGTTGCACGACCGCGCCGCCGGCCTACGTGCTGCAGACCGAAGAAGGCAATCCGGCGGGGACGAACACGAGCCACTCCGGATACTGCGTCGGCAACATCAAGATCACGACGGACGGCATCAGCATCTTTACCGTCTCTGCCGACGGCGCCGTGCATCAGGGGCCGAACGAGCTGGTGGCCTCGGGACTGCCGAAGAGCTTCACGATCGACGACGTGGGCGGAGGCGGCGGCGACGTCACGCCGCCGGTCACATCGATCACCGCGCCGCTCAACGGCGCCACCGTGAGCGGTACGGCGAGCGTGACTGCCTCGGCGTCGGACAACGTCGGCGTGACGAAGGTCGAGTTCTACCTCGACGGCGCGTTGAAGTCGACCGACACGTCGTCGCCGTACTCCTGGAGCTGGGACACGACCACGGCCACGAATGGATCGCATTCGCTGACGTCGAAGGCGTACGACGCGGCGCTGAACGTCGGGACGTCGACCACCGTGACGGTCACCGTCAGCAACGGCGTGCCGGTGAACATCGGAAACTGGACGCTGACGCAGGCCAATGCGACGCTGACGTACACGATCCCGGCCGGAACGACGATTCCGTCGAAGGGCTACGTGATCATCGCGCGCAACGCGACGAAGACCGCGTTCCAGACCTACTGGGGCGTGACCCTCGGCGCGAACGTCGTCTTCATCAACTCCGCCGACACGATGCCGCAGATCAACGGCAGCGAGACGTACACGCTGAAGAATTCGTCCGGCGTCACGATCGAAGGGACGACGGTGGCGATGGATACGTCCGGCGGCTCCGACTTCCAGCGCGCGACCTGCGGCGCGATCGGAACGCTGAGCAGTTGGACGAAGCTGGCGTCGGCGTCCGGCAGCCCCGGCACGGGTGGTCTCAATGGCTGCAATCGCGGGCCGTTCATCAACGAGTTCTCTGACGCGTTGGGCACCGGCAACTACGTGTACGAGTTCATCGAGCTTTATAACGACAAGTGAGTTCCGAGGAGCGCCGGCGACGTCCGCCGGCGCTCCATTCGTGCTATTCTCCGCCTCCCCACACGGGCGCATCCTCGGCGCTCTCACTCCCGTTGCACCAATCAATCGATGCTTACAATTCTTCTGCTGCTGGCGCTGCATGCGCCCGAGGATTCCGTGCTGAAAGCGCGCTACATCGCTGTTGAAGGAACCGATTCGGAGTACGGACAGGGCGCGATCGAGCGCAACGAACTGCTCCACCATCCGCTGCCGGATCTGCGCTGGCTGATCGTCGCCGATACGTCGCCCGAAGACTTGCAGACGAAGCTGAATGACGCCGTCGATCCGAAGCACGGGTCGTTCGTCGTGGCCTGCGCGAGTGAGGAGGAGGAAGCGGCGGTGCGATCGGGGAAGATCTTGATGCAACGATAAAAAATTTTTAACCACAGAGGCACAGAGGGAATCACGCGATAACCTCTGTGTCTCTGTGGTTCAATCGGTCCCTTGAAACCGACGAAGGAACAACTCGCGGCGGCGTTCGGGACGACGCTGCCGGACGTCATCGCGAACGATCTCGACGTCGTTTTCTGCGGCATCAATCCAGGCCTCTACACCGCCGCGGTGCAGCAGCATTTCGGACGTCCGGGCAATCGCTTCTGGCCGACGATTCATAAGGCCGGCTTCACGCCGCGGCTCTTCCATCCATCCGAACAGCGCGAGCTGCTGAAACACGGTTGCGGGATCACCAATGTGGTCGCGCGCGCGACGACCGCCGCGGCAGAACTGACGCCCGCGGAGCTCGTCGAAGGCGCGATCGAACTTGAAAAGAAAATCCGCCGCTACCGTCCGCGCGTCCTGGCAATCGTCGGCATCGGCGCGTATCGAACGGGATTCAATCGGCCGCGCGCGAAGACGGGGTTGCAGGACGAGACCATCGGCGACACGCGCATCTGGATCCTCCCGAATCCGAGCGGATTGAATGCGAACTATCGGCCGTCGGAGTTGGTGGAGTTGTATCGGGAGCTGCGCGAGTGGCTCAGAAAATAATCACCACAAAGGCACAAAGAGAATCTCTTCGTGTCCTTTGTGCCTTTGTGGTTCAAATTCATTTCAGCGCGAACGCCACCACCGCATCGCCGCGCTTCGTATGCAACTTTCCGTGTCCTCCCGCGGCGATGACGACGAACTGTTTTCCGCCGGCGCGGTAGATCATCGGCGATGCTTGCGCGCTCGCCGGTAGCGGCGCGTGCCACAGCTCCTTGCCCGTTTCGACGTCAAACGCCCGGAAGATTTCGTCCATCGCGGCGGCGATGAAAACGATGCCGTTCGACGTCGCGGAGCCGCCGAGGTTGGGGGAGCCGATGTTGGGCGGCAGGTTGGGGATGCGGGAGACGCTGCCGAACGGCGTTTCCCATCGCACCGTTCCGCGATCGACGTCGATCGCGGTCAGCGCGCCCCAGGGCGGCGGCGTGCAGGGGACGCCTTTCGGCGACAGCAGAATGGTGCGATACATCGCGTAGGGCGTGCCGCTCATGCGGTTGTACTCGCCGAAAATGCGCTCGCCTTTGCTGCGGGCGCGGTCGGCGTCGTAATCGGCGCGCGGGATCAGGCGCACCATCGCCGCGAGGCGATTCGTGTTGGCGACGAGGATGTGGCGCGCGGGGTCGTACGACATCCCGCCCCAATGCATGCCGCCGACGTTGCCGGGAACCTGCAGCGTTCCGCGGATGCTCGGCGGCGTGAACATGCCGTCGTAGCGGAGCGACGCGATCGCGGATTTGCACGCGGCGCGGTCGGCGTCGTCGATTCCGAATGCATCTTCCGACTTGAGCTGCGAAGGAACGAGCGGCGGCGGCTTCGTCGGGAAGGGTTGCGTCGGCCAGGCCTCTTCGCCGGCCACGTCGCTGGCCGGCACGGGACGTTCTTCGATCGGGAAGAGCGGCTCCCCGGTGGCGCGATTGAAGAAAAAGAGGTGTCCCATCTTCGTCCCGACGGCGACCGCCTTGATGCCGCGCACTTCGACGAGCACCGGTTGCGTGGCGACGTCGTAATCCCAAAGATCGTGATGGACGACCTGGAAGTGCCAGGCTACCTCGCCGGTGTCCGCGCGAATGGCCACGATGCTGTTGGCGAGATCGTTCTTGCCGAGGCGGAGACCGCCGTAGTAGTCGGGACTCGGACTGCTTGTCGGAATGAAGACCATGCCCGATTCGGGATCGGCTGTGATCGGCGCCCACGCGTTTGCGGCGCCGCTGTGAAGCTCGCGCGCGATCGGATCGAACGTCCAGCGCAGCGCGCCAGTGCGCGCGTCGTAGGCGCGCACGCTGCCGCGTTCGAGCTCCGCGCCGCCGTTGTCGCCGATGGCCGATCCGACGATGACGAGATCGCCGATCACCGCAGGCGGCGAGGTGACCTGGTAATCGCCTTTCCGAACTTTGCCGACGCCTTTTTTGAGATCGACGATGCCGCCGTCGCCGAACTCGCTGGCGAGTCTTCCGGTCGCCGCATCGAGCGCGATCAACCGCGCGTCGATCGTCCCTTCGAAAATCCTTTTTCCCTTCGCCCAGTACGCCACGCCCCTCGACGTGACCTCGGAGAAATCGCCGTTGCGATCGACGAGCGGCTCGTAGATCCACTTCGGCTGTCCGGTCGCGGCATCGAGAGCGATGACTTTGTTGAATCCCGTGCTGAGATACATCGTGCCGTCGACGACGATCGGCGTGACTTCGAATGTCGATTTCTGCTCGGAGTCTTTATCGAAGGACGTTTCGCCGGTGTGATACGTCCAGGCAACTTCCAGCTTTCCGACGTTCGTACGATCGATCTCCGTCAGCGGCGAGTAGCGCGTTCCGCCGGCGTTCGCGTACGCGGGCCAGTCACTGTTCGGCGCGGTCGAAGTGCATGCAGCGGCGAGGAGAAGCATCGCGATCAGGGTCTTTCGCATCGTCATATGATCCGCCATCGAAGGAGTGATTACGTCATGACGAACCGCGAGTTTTTTCTGAGCCGCTGGGAGCCGGAGCAGCCGGCCTTTCTCCGCGTGCTGCGCGCGCTGCCCGCCGACAAGCTCGATTACAAGCCGCACGAACGCTCGACCAGCGCGGGCGATCTGGCCTGGCAGTTGGCCGAGGAACTGCGTGTTCTGGCCGGAGTCACGGAGAGCGGCGACATCAACTGGGAGTCGGGATCGCGTCCGGCGACGCTCGACGAAATCGTCGCCGCGTACGAAGCGAATGCCGATTCCGTCCGCAAGCTCGTGAGCACGATGGACGACGCGCGATGGGATGGACCGGGACGATTCCTCTTCGGCGGTCACGAAGCGTGGAAGGCGAGCGTCAGCAGCATCTTCTGGGGCTTCCTCCTCGACGCCATCCATCACCGCGGCCAGCTCAGCGCGTACATCCGTCCCATGGGCGGGAAGGTGCCATCGATTTACGGACCGTCGGCGGACGATACGGGCGGGATGTAGCGCGAAGCGCGTCGAAAAACGCCGGAGGCGTTTCGTACGGTAGCCGGTGGTCCGAGCGAAGCGAGCGACCACCGGATTCACGATCGCGCGTCGTTATCCGACCGCGGCAGCGGTCGTGGAGGGAATTCACGCCGCTTGGTAATTGATACGCGACCCCTGCCGGGATCGATGACGCGCGGCGCGTTTTATACCGGTGGTCTCCCGCTTCGCGTGCGACCACCGGCTACCATACGGGACGCCTCCGGCGTCCTTCGCGTCGGCTTCGCCAACGTCATCGCATCTACAACTTCTCCACTACCGCGCCGAGCACGAACGTCGCGTATTGATCGCGAAAGTCGGACAGCGGCACGGCCTCGGAGGGCGTGCGGTCGGAGAGGCGCGTGTAGAGATCGCGGACCGTGTCGCGGCGCGATGAAAAAAGCTCCGCGTTCAATTCGCCTTTGAGCGAGAAGAGGCGGAGGAAGTCGCCGCGCGGGAAGCGGAGCGGACGGCGAAGATTGTCGGAACGCGGATCCCATTCGCCGATGATCACGTCGTTCTCGCTGCCGTCCGGATCGTGACGGAGGCAGACCAGCAGTTCCGCTTCGATTGCCTGCTCGCTGGTGGTGTCGAAGTCTGGCGGCGCATCGGGCAGCGGGCGATCGCGTTCCTGGTGAAACTCCTGGCGGATGGCGAGCACCAGCGGATCGGTTGCGTCGAGCGGCGTTGCTTCGACTTCGCCCGGAACGAATGGAACGATCTCGGCGACGTCGACTTCGTCGAGGCCTTTCAACGACACCATGCCGATCAGGCGAACGCCGATGTATTCGAGTCCCGACAGCGACGGCGCGAAGCCGATGTACGTCGCCCACGGCGCGGTCAGCCGGAACAGTTGCTGCCCCTCGGCGGTCAATTCGTTCGACAACTCCTGCAGCAGCGGCAGCGAGGCCACGATCCCTTCGTTGACCAGGTGTCCGCTGTTGTTCACGTACGCGTAGAACTCGCGCGCGTGCTGCGTGTGATCGATGACGTCGACGCCGCGCGCGAGCGGCGCGAAGAACGCCTGCACCTTCGAGGCATCGTAGCCATGCGTGAGGAGGAACGACGCGAATTCGTCGATCTCGCGCGTGGCCTTGCCGGTGGTCAGCCGCGACAGTTCCACGATGCCGGGCCCGTAGAACTCCGTGATGCGCTCGTTGCCGCTGCCCTTCATCGGCAGGAGCCGGTAGTAGCCGAAGTTGAGCGCGATGCGCACGCCTTTGTTGAACGCGAAGCCTTTGCTGCGGACGTCGGCGTAGCAGCGCTGGATTTCGACGGCGGCGCGAATGAGGCGCAGCGCGCGGCGGGTCGTGTAGAACGCGCCGTCGCCGAGGAACTTTTCGAATTGCAGCAGGTGGCGGCCGGCGATCGAATCGAGCTTGCGCTGGAAGAGCAGCATCTGCCGGTACGAGCTGATCTCCTCCTTGCGTCCGCCGCGGCGGATGTTGCCGAGGGTCTCGGTGAAATTGGAGATGTCGTAGATCAGGCCGAAGCGATGCACCATCGGATCGACGACACCCGGGCGTCCGAAATCCATCGGCCGCGTCGAACGCGAATAGGCCGTGGCGCGCTTGTCGGCGGAGACGATCTGCTTCTCCGCCGTCACGGTCATCAACGTGATTCCGCGCCGCAGTTGATTGAGGATCGCGAACTCGCGAAGTCGGCGCGCGATGAGCTGGAACTGCTCGCGATCTTCGCGCGTCACCGCCGACTGAATCGCGTTCTGTTCGAAAAGGAAGTTCTGGAAGCGCGTATCGAGCAGCAGCGCCATCGGAATGGTCTGATCGGCGACGGGAACGAACAGCGGCATGGCGGCGCGGAAGGTGCGATCGCGTTGCAGCAGATCGACCGCGATCTCGCGCATCCGTTCGATGGAGTCGCGGAAGGCCTGGAAGTCGCGGCGCAGATATCCGTTCACGAACGACCGCAGCTCGCGCAGATCCGGTCCGATGAACTCCTCGGTGAGAATCAGAACGTCGTCGGTGAGCAGCCGGAAAAACTGCAGGGCGCGCTGTTCCTCGCCATCGAGAATCGGCGACGCTTTCGTGGCCAGTTGCGACATCGCATCGCGCGTGTCGGACGCCCATTTCGCGAAGATGCGGTACTTGAACGCATCGCCCTGCGTGCGGCCGAGTTGCGTGTCGTGCGTGCTGACGCGGCGCGGAATCGACGAGAACTGCCGCGACAGATCGAACGAATGCGCCAGCCAGAAGACGGCGTGATAGTCGCTGAGCAGATTCGACATCAGCGCGTTTTCCGCGAGGCGCATGAGCTGCGTCATGTACGCGGTGCAGGAGAGTTGCGCTTTCTCCTTGGCCGGCTGCTGACGGCCTGCCTGCCACGCCACTTCGTCGGCCAGCCAGCGATCGAGTTTCGCATCGAGCTCGCGAAGCGCGGGCGCGTCGGCGACCGGAAAGCCGAGGGTTGGCGATTGCGTCTCGTCGGCGGGAAAGATCTTGTACGGCTTCGGCAGCAGCGTATCCGCGCGCGGGAAAATCTCGTCCAGCGTCCGCGCCAACTCGCTGCCGAGGAGGAACGTGGCCGTGTCGGGCCGCGAGGCGAGATACGTCTCCAGGATGGACGGCATCGAGAGCCGGAATTATAGGCGTCAGCGCAGAGGGTGTGGCGCATCTGAGTGACGCCCCTTTGCGTCTCCCCGCAACGTGCGACTCGTTCTGCGCGCGGCTCCGACCGAACTTGCCATCACGTTTCGAAAGGAGAACTGACCATGAACGATCACGAGCTGGAGCTCGAAAGCGAGTTTGAGTCGGAGAACGAGGGCGAAGGATTTCTCGCCGGTCTTCTCGGCGAAGGCGAATTCGAAGGACATCCCGAGGGTGAATTCGAATCCGAATGGGAAATCCACGGCGAAGGCTTCAACGAAGGCGAATCGCCGCTGCACGAATTCGAATTCGAAGGCGAAGGATTCCTCGGCGGACTTCTCGGCGAGGGCGAATTCGAAGGTCATCCCGAGGGTGAATTCGAAGGCGAGCAGTTCTTCGGCAAGAAGCTGCGCGGCATCCTCGGCAGCGTCGCCGCGGGCGTGAAGCGCGCCGCGCCGATCCTGCAGAAAGTGGCCGGCATCGCCGCGCCGCTGGTGCAGAAAGTGGTCTCCGGACCACTGGCCAGCCGGATCGCCCAGATCGGCAACATCGCGGGTCAGGCCGGCAACGTCGCGAACAGCATCAGCGGCATCGCGAAGTCGTTCCTGCCGCCGGGCTTCTCGTTCGAAGGTGAAGGCGAGCTCGAATTCGAGATGGAATTCGAAAGCGAGAGCGAAGCCGAATTCGAAGCGGTCATGAGCGGGCCGCTGACGGAACAGCAGGCGCTCGGCGAACTGATGGCCGCCGCGGCGTCGCGCGCCGCATCCGACATGGAAGCGGAATCGCAGATCGGCGCCGGCACGATGATCGCGCTGAGTGCGCACGATCGCCGCGCGCTGCGCGCCGTCCTGGCCAGTCTGAATCGCGGCTCGGCGGTGTTGACGAAGCTGCTACGCCGCCATCGCATCACCGCGCCTTATGTGCGCACGGTGCCGACGATCGTGTCGCGCACGGCGGTCGCGCTTCGCAAGCAGGCCGATGCCGGACGTCCGGTGACGCGGCAGATGGCGGGCCGCGCCATGGCGCTGCAGACTCGCCGCGTCCTCGGTTCGCCGGCTCTTTGCGCCAGGGCCGTCTCGCGAAACATCAACGCAACGAAGGCCGTCAGCCAGCGCATCCGCCGTCCCGCGCCCCGCTCGGCGTACGCCGGTTGAGCTGCGCGCCGCTGACGAGAGGAGACGACGATGAGCATCGGTGCATTCGAAAGCGAACTGGAATCCGAAGCGATGTATGAAGCCGAGGCCTTCTACGAAAACGTTGCCACGGCGGCGCGGCAGGGACGTTCGTATCGTCCGCTTGCGCTGCTGGCGATGAAGGCCGCGCGTGCCGCGCTGTCGCAGGGCGGCACTCCCGATCCCGAGGGGGAAGCGGAAGCCGAGCAGATGGCGGCCTGGGAATCGGGAGGGTCGTATCACGAGACGTTCAATCCGCGCGATGCTGCACCGGCCGCGGCTCTCATGGAGCACCTCGGGCATGCCGCCGCGGAGGCGGAGAGCAATGGCGAGTCGTTCGCGTTCCTCGCGCCGCTCCTTCCGCTCGCGGCCAAGGCTCTGCCGCTGCTTGCCAAATCGGTCGTGCCGAAGCTGCTGCCGAAAGTGGCGAAGATCGTCACGAAAGTCGCGCCAAAACTCTTCAAGGGTTTGAAAGGCGTGGCCAAAACGCTGCGTTCGAATCCCGCCGGAAAGCCGCTGGTGCGAACGCTGCCGCGCGTCATGCAGCGCACCGTGACCGACATTGCACGCCAGGCCGCTGCGGGCCAGAACGTGACGCCGCAACGCGCGGTGCAGACGCTGGCGAAGCAGACGGCGCAAGTGCTCGGCAATCCGCGCATGGTCGTGCAGTGTGTCCGGCGCGCCGCAACCGTCGACCGCAACTTCCACCAATCGATGTCGCGCTGCGGGGGACGTCCGAAGTCCGCTCCGTGCGCCTGCTCCTGCCGCTGAGGCCATCGCCATGACAACCGTTCTCCTTCCATCCGCAGCGGCGCCGGCAATGCCGCCGGCGGTACGCGCGCCTGAGCCGCTGGCACTCTTGCCGGCCTGGCTCAAGGCGCAGGCGGTCAATGTGACGCGGCACGCCGCCGGGCTTCGTTCGTTCACGCGCGACGAATTCGGCACCGGCGCCGCGTCGCCGACGGAAGGTCATATCCAGGCGGCGAACGACCTCATGACCACGCTTCGCAAGCAACTGCTGCAGATGACGCGGCGCGTATCCACCGCCGCGAACGAGGCGATCAAGTCGCCCGATTCGCGAAGGCTGACGAACGTCGTCGAGTTGAAGGACGCCGCGCACCGATGGGTGCAGGCGATCGAGACGGTGTGGGATTTCTACTTCGAGCTGTTCGGACAACGGCAGACGCGATTCGCCGACTGGCTGTTGTCTTGCGACCGCATCGCGCTCGACTGCTACCAGTATTCGTACCTCGGCATCGGCATCGCGAAGACGATTCCGGCGCCGCCGGCCTTTTCCTACATGCGCACCGGTTTCTCGCCGGCGACGTTCCGGCGCTCCGTTCCGCTGCAGCGTCTCGGCCGTCTCCGCAATCCGTTTCCGCTGATTCAGCTTCCGTATCACCGGCTCATGAATCCGTGGACGCTCGGCGCGGTGCTGCACGAAGTCAGTCACAACCTGCAGAACGACCTCGGCCTCGATCAGGCCGTGCCGGACGCCATCGAGAAGCGGCTCCTCGCCGCCGGGATCCCCGCCGGCGTCGCGCGCACGTGGAAAGGGTGGAATCGCGAGACGTTCGCCGACATGGCCGGCCTGCTTTTCGGTGGACCGGCGATCGTGGCGTCGCTCATGGACGTCGTCGGTCGCTCCCGCGCGAACACGATGACGTTTCACGACGGTGCCGCGCATCCGACGCCGTTTCTGCGCACGTTCCTCAGTTGCGAGCTGCTGCGGCGGATGGGATTCGACGCCGACGCGAAGGCTTTCTCGAAAACGTGGAGCCGTTTGTATCCGCTCACGGCATCGACACAGATTCCGCGGGCGATGCTGTCGACGTTTGCCGATGCGCACGCGATCGTCGTCGATACGATCTGCTACACGAAATACGAAACGCTCGGCAATCGCACGCTGGCCGAGGTGATCCGCTTCGAACCGAAGGAGCAGGTCATGATCGAAGAGGCGGCTACGCGTCTCGCCAACGGCACGGATCCAGGCGTCGTACCGGAGCGTTTCCTGATCCCCGCGGCGCGGCTTGCGTTCGACCGCAAACTGGCGCGGCCCGGCGTCATCACGAAGAACTTCTACGCCGAACTGGCGAGGAGATGACGATGAGCATGCACGACGCCATCCTTCATCTCGAACAGTCGCTCGCGGAGCTCGACGGAGCGCTCGATGACGTGATTCTCATCGCCGGCGATCTTCCGGAGAGCGAGGACGAGCCGGTAATCGTGGCCGCGCTCCGCGACCGCGCCACCGGAATCCGCGGCGAGCTTCACGCCGCCGCCGCTGCCGCACGGGCGACCGCGATCGTCAATGCACACAGCGCGTTCAATTCGGCAGCCAGGCGGCTGCGGGCCGAACTGACCACCGCCTCCAACGCGGAGGAAATCGCGGCCATTGCCTCGGCGCGCGGCGGCGCCTGGAATCGCTGGAGCGGCGTCGTGCGCGAGGCGATCGACAACGCCGCCGCCCTGGCCGACTCCGTCAACGACTCACTGCTCGAATGCTGGCGCGAGATCGTCGCGCAATATCGAATTCCCGCCTAGAAGGAGATGCCTCATGGTGCCTGACGCAATCCTCAACGACTTTTTCTCGCAGACGCAGAATCCATCCGTCGCCGTCGACGACGTCCTCGGCCAGATTCTCGGAGTGCAGCTCGATGGCGACATCGGCCGCTTTCGCAGCGCACTGGCGCGCGCCTTTCCCGCCGACGTCAACGCTGCCACAGGCGCGTCGACCATCCGCTACGTCCCGCCGTCGTACGCCGTACAGTCGCTGCAGAGCGGAACGATTCCGGTGACCGGTGCACTGGCCGGAATCCAGGCGCAGACGACATTGCTCGCGAACGAAGCGCTGACGGTCCTGGCGCGGCTGCGGCCGTTGCACTGCGCATGCGACGCCAGCGTCGAATCGTTGCGCGACCTGATCCGAACCGAGATCGGCGAACTGCCCGCGCTCTTCGCGCAGGATGCCGGACCGAATTCGAAGCGGATCGACATGACCTTCCTGCACCTGACGGGCGTCACATTCTCCCGCGACGTTCCCGTCCCCGCGACTCCCGATCCCGACCATGTCGGCGGCCAGATTGGCGCGCTCGGCAAGCGCCTCGGCATCCACGGTCCGGCGCGCACCATCGAGGACGAAGAGATCCGAACCGACTTCCGCATCTTCGTGAGCTACGTTTGGATGCTGGAAACCGCGTGGGCGGCGCTGCGCGGTGACTTCGACAACGCCGGCGCCGATTCCCTCGGCGTCAATACGCGCCGGCTCCATCGCCGCCTGCTCGCCGTCCGCTACGCAAATGCGGACGTCTACTCCGCCCTCAACGACGCGCGCGTCGGTGCGGCCGAACGGATGACGTTCACGCTCGAATCGTCGCCGCCCATCACGCTGGCTGACCTGCTGTCCTGGATCGATGAAATCGCATCGCCCAGAGGCCTGGCCGTCATCGCCGCCGGCCAGGATGGAATCCGCGCCATCGAGCCGGTCGTCAACGAACTGCTGAAACTCGTCTGCAATGACCTCAAGTCGCTCGTCGATGGCAAGCCTCGGCAGCAGGGAGAAAAGGATGCGCAAGGCTGCGGCGATCCGACCTTCCTCTCGACGGATTGGACCAAGGCAGCCGTGAACAAGCTCGCACTGCAACTGACGGAGCTGGGTGGCGAGGTACGGCGCGCGCTGAAAACAGGGGTTCAGGCATCGCACGATTCGCACACGGACGCGCCGGCGCAAAACGCCACGAAATAGGAGACGGCCATGGCAAACCAGAAGGACTACCAGCAACTGCTCGATCAGATCGCCGCGTTCCGCGCGGAAGTCTCCAAACAGATGGGGCCGAACCTTGCCGCGAATCCGCGCCTGGCCGAGGTTCTCTCCGATCGCATCGACGAGCTCGAACAGCAGTATCTCGACGCTGACCGCCTCAAGCCGCCACCGGCCGACGGCGGCCTGGCCGATCTCATCGGCCTCGGATCGACGGCGCCTCCGAACATCAACATGGCGTATGTCGCACCCGAGGTCGAACCGTACGACGAGACGGTGTCCTCGGAACGGATCGTGGCCATGGGCGATCTGTATTACGTCTATCAGCACGAGAAGCTCGGCGTCTTCCGCGCGCTGCGCAAGCTCGAGCAATTGTGGGCGGCGGGTGCGGTGCGCCTTTCCAATGGCGACGGCGCGCAGCGTCTCTACCGTTTCTCGCGCCGCGCGGCGTTGCGTTTCACGCAGCGCGAGCGCTTCGCCGCCTACTGCCGCGCGTTCGGGTACTGCAGCGCGCCGCCGCCCGCCGGTTCCAAACCGAACTCGCAGTTTCATCCGCTCTTCACGCACTTCATCCGCGAAGTGGCGTTGTTCTGGCGCGACAAGCGGATCTCCGACGTCATGCGCGAGCGCGCCAACGATCCGACGTTCGGTTCCATCGCCACCGTGCGCCGCGCCGGCCTCGACCTGCGCAACAATCTGAAGTTCAGCTCCTACGGTCACCTGCTGCCGCTACGCGTGGAGGTCCTGCAACTCCTCGACGAAGCGTTCCGCATCCTCGGCGCGGACGACGTCCGCAACCTTTTCGGCGCGGCAACGGTCTGGGACGTAATCGAAGAAATCCTGACGCGCTACTTCAACGAGGGTGTATCGACGTCACCGCGCCAGCGCATGGCCGTGGCCGGACAGAAGATCCTGCAATGGCTGGCGCAGTCGTTCCTTCTCCGCACCGGACGGACGCAGTTCGAGTCGCTGCTGGTCGACATCGCCGAATTCTCCGAGGAGTGGCTTACGAGCGCGGAATCGCTCGGCCTCACCGCTCCGCGGTCGAAACACCGCCTCGTGCAATGGGGGCCGCATGCCATCAATACGGACGAACGGACGGCATGAAACGTTCTGTTGCCGACATGCACTATGGATCAGGGTCCCTTCATGCGCCACAGGCTGATAACGCCGCCGGCGGACGCCGGCGATCGTGACGAGTCGCTCGACGATCTCGTTGCGGCCCTGGTCCGCCGTGCGGAGCCAGCCGCGAATGGCCGGCAGAAGGAGCAAAACGTGCTGCTGGACATGAACGTCGACGGCGTCCGGTGCACTCTCGTGCGCAACGCCGACGGTGCAGAGGACGCCGCGCTCAGTCCGCGCGAGCTGGAAATTGCGCGCATGGTCGCCGCCGGTCATCCCAACAAAACGATCGCCGCGGTGCTCGACATCAGCGCCTGGACCGTCGGAACCCATCTCCGCCGGATTTTCTCCAAGCTGCGCGTCACCTCGCGCGCGGCGATGGTCGCAAAACTGATGGAGCGCCGGATGCTTCGCTGACTAACGCCAGACGGAGAGGATCATCCCCACGACGACGAAGCAGACCCAGTTGTAGGTCGAGTTGATCAGCCAGAGCGGCTTCTTCGTCATCGAGAAGATCGCGGTGGCGAAACTCGACGGCGCCGCGAAGCCGACCCACACCAGCGTGCCGACGAACGCGCCGCGGAACAGCGTGTACGGCGGGAAGTGATTGATGATGATCGCTTCGACGTACGACGTCAGCAGCCCGCACAGGAACGCCATCAGAAAGAGAAAGGGCATCGCGCCGCCGGAGCCTTCCTTCATCTTCTCTTCCGGGATTCCCATCAAACGGATCCACGGCTTCTTGAAGAGCAGCGAGTACCAAAGGCCGCCCAGGACGAAGATGACGACGCCGCCGACCAGGACCGCCAGGTAGTTCACGTGAGGAAAGGACAAGGACATGAGCTCTCCTTTTCAAATTGGCGCGGATTTCCGTCACGATACGCCGATGTGCGAAGCGAGGCCAGCCCTATACTTCGCCCACCATGCGCCGCACATTCGTTTTGCTCCTCTTCTCGCTCGCCATTTCGCCGTTCGCATTCGCCGCCGGATGGAAGAAGGCGTACTTCGGCGCGACGAAGCCCGGCACGTGGGCGCGCTACATCGATCACAGCTCTGATCCCGCGAACCCCGACATGACCGTGACCATGACGCGGCTCGGCGACGATCAGGGGCGGGCGCAGATCGAGATGAAGATGGACTCGAACGGCAAGTATCCGCTGGTCCTGAGCCGCTACATCCTGAAGAGCGGCTTTGACCTCGATCGCAATCTCCTCGACTACGGCCCATCGATCGTCGGCGGCGCCGGCGGAGACGGCGAGGCGCAGACGATGTACGACGCGAACACGATCAAGCTCATGGCCGAGAACATGCCCGAGTACGGTCCTGTCGTCGTCTTCAAAGGGAGCGAAGTCATCGACGGCAAGAAGACGGATCGCTACAGCTACTCGATCAAGCGTCCGGGACCTTCCGTCGAGGCCGGCGATTACTGGCTCAGCGACGCGGTGCCGTTCGGAGTCGTGCGCAACGCGTTCACGATCACCGAGGGCGACAAGGTCACGAAGTTCGAACGGAAACTGGTCGCGACCGGCGCGGGATCGGTGCCGGTATCCACCGCCGCGGCGCCGGCGAAAGAAGCGAAGTTCACGTTGAAAGAGGCGTACGACGAAGGTCTGATCCGCATCGATGCCGAGGTCGACGACGCGGTGAAAAACGGCGAGAAAGTGCATCTGCACATCACCGCGAAGGAAGAGGCGCCGTCGCCGATGACGGTGACCATTCCGAAAGGCAAAACGTCGCTGCACGTCGACATGCCGATCGACGATTTCATCATCGATTCCTCCTCCGCGAAAACGCTCACGCTCACCACGGATCAAGGCGTGGACGTCGACGTCAAGCAGACCGGCGAGCAGCGAGTGTTGAAGGGCAAGTTCCAGATCACGACGTACGAAGGGCAGCCGCTCTGGACGGGGAGTGCTACGGTCGGCCCGCCGAAATGAGAGTAAAAGGCGTTTCACCACAAAGGCACAAAGAGCACAAAGGTTTCTCTTCGTGTCCTTTGTGTCTTTGTGGTGATTAAGCCTTTGCTGACAAGGCGAGCGTGCTATCCTCCCGCCGCCCTTCATCTCCACGCTTGACAAGGTCGGTATGAACGTCAAAAAACGTCTGCTCGACGGCCCCCGCATGAATCGCGCGATCCGGCGCATGGCCATCGAAATCCTCGAGAAAAATCGCGGCACCCAGGACCTCATCATCGTCGGCATCCGCAGCCGCGGCGTTCCCATCGCCGAGCGGATGGCGAAGGAGATCGAGGAGATGGAAGGGCATCCGGTCAGCTCCGGAATCCTCGACATCACCCTTTACCGCGACGACCTCACCACGATCGCGCCGCAGCCGGTGGTCAAGCCGACCAAGCTGCCCGAGCCGATCGACGACAAGATCGTCGTGCTCGTCGACGACGTGCTCTACACCGGCCGCACCGTTCGCGCCGCGCTCGATGCGCTCATCGATTTCGGCCGCCCGAAAGCGGTCATGCTCGCAGTCCTCATCGATCGCGGCCACCGCGAGCTTCCCATCCACGCCGACGTGATCGGCAAGACCGTCCCCACCGACGCCGACGAGGTGATCAAGGTGAAGCTGGTCGAGACCGATGGGGACGATGAGGTTTTGATCATGGAGAAGTAGATCAGTCGATCAGTAGACCAGTAGATCAGGAAGACTCTCGCGTGTTCCTGATCTACTGATCCACTAATCTACTGATCTACTAATCCACTACATGCGCGCTTCCACTTCTTCGCTGAAATCCAAAGACCTGCTCGGCATCGAAGCGCTGCTTCCGGATGAGATCGAGTTGATTCTCGATACCGCCGAGGGGTTCAAAGAGGTGAGCGAGCGACCGGTGAAGAAAGTGCCGGCGCTGCGCGGGCAACTGGTCATCAACCTCTTCATGGAAGCGTCGACGCGGACGCGCGTCTCGTTCGAAATCGCCGAGAAACGCCTCTCTGCCGACACCCTCAATTTCACCGCCTCGGGATCGAGCGTGGAGAAGGGCGAGACGCTCATCGACACGGCCGAGAATCTCGTGGCCATGCACCCGGACATGATCGTGATCCGCGCCAAGCATCCCGGCGCGCCGAAGATGCTGGCCGACCGGCTGCCGAACGTTTCCATCATCAACGCCGGCGACGGATCACACGAACATCCGACCCAGGCTCTCCTCGATGCCTTCACCATCCGCGAACGCCTTGGCAGACTGGCCGGCGTGAACGTGTCGATCATCGGCGACATCGCGCACTCGCGCGTCGTGCGCTCGAATATCCACCTGTTAACGAAGATGAAGGCGAACGTCACGGTGGCCGCGCCGCCGACCCTGATCCCGTGCGAGATCGGCAAGATGGGCGTCCGCGTCGTCAACACCCTCGACGAAGCGGTCGAAGGCGCGGACGTAATCATGATGTTGCGCATTCAGCTCGAGCGTCAGGGGAAGCTGTCGTTTCCGTCGCTGCGCGAGTACTACAACACCTTCGGCCTGACGCCGGAGCGCCTCGCGCGCGCGAGCAGCGACGCGATCATCATGCATCCCGGTCCGATGAATCGCGGAGTGGAGATCGCCAGCGACGTCGCCGACGATCCGAAGCGTTCGGTGATTCTGGAGCAGGTCACGAACGGCGTTGCGGTCCGGATGGCGGTTCTGTATCTCCTCGGCGGAGCACACAATGTCGAGTGAAGGACGGCAAATGTTGAATGTTGAATGTTCAATGTTGAATGTTGAATGCCACCGGGAGCGCGGCCGAGCGGAGCGACTTTCCATTCAACATTCAACATTCAACATTGAACATTCAACATTGCCTCAACGCGCATGAACCTACTCATCACAAATGCGCGGGTCGTCGATCCGAGCCAGGAGCTCGATGCGAACGTCGATCTGTTGATCGAGAACGGCGTCATCGTCAAGTCCGACAAGCGCGTCAAGGCGAACGTTGAAACGATCGATGCAAAAGGCCTCATCGCAGTTCCCGGTCTGATCGATCTCCACACGCACCTTCGCGAGCCGGGGCAAGAGCACAAGGAGACGATCGCCACCGGCACGCGCGCCGCGGTGGCGGGCGGATACACGGCCGTCTGCGCGATGGCCAACACGCTGCCGCCGAACGACGAACGCGCGGTGACGGAGATGATCATCGCCGAGTCGCGGCGCAACGGCGCGTGCCGCGTCTATCCGATCGGCGCGGTGAGCAAGGGACTGAAGGGTGAGGCGCTTGCGGAACTGGCCGATCTGCGCACGGCCGGCTGCGTCGGTGTGAGCGACGATGGCAAGCCGGTCTGGAACGCGCAGCTCATGCGCCGCGCGCTCGAGTACTGCACGATGCTCGGCATCCCGGTCATCGCGCACGAGGAGGATGCGAACCTCACCGACGGCGGCGTGATGCACGAAGGCTACTTTTCGACGCTCCTCGGCATGGGCGGAATCCCGGCGGCCTCCGAGGAGACGCTGGTTGCGCGCGACGTGATCCTGGCGCGCGTCACCGGCGCGCACGTTCACATCGCGCACGTTTCGACGTCCGGCGCGGTGGAGTCGGTGCGCCACGCGCGCGCCGCCGGCGTCCACGTCACCTGCGAAGTGACGCCGCATCACATCGCCCTCGGCGACGACGCCGTTCAGTCGTTCTCGACGAATCTGAAAATGAATCCGCCGCTGCGATCGAAAGAACATCGCGACGCGCTCCTGACCGGCATCGCCGACGGAACGATCGACGCCATCGCCACCGATCACGCCCCGCATCATTTCGACGAGAAGAACGTCGAGTTCGACCTGGCGCCGTTCGGTGTGATCGGTTTGGAGAGCGCGTTCCCGATCTGCTACGAACATCTCGTTCGCGCGAAGGTCATCGAGCTCGATCGCCTGATCGATCTGATGTCATGCGCGCCGGCCCGCATTTTCAATCTGCCCGGCGGCACACTTCGCCATGGCTCGCCCGGCGACGTCACGCTGCTCGATCTCGATGCGCCGATCACCTTCACGCCGCCGTTCCAGTCGAAAGCGTCAAACTCGGCGTTCATCGGACGAACGCTGCGCGGCCGCGCGGTGACGACGATCGTCGGCGGCGAAGTCCGTTACGACATCCGGCCGTCGATCAGCGCAGGGAAGAAAAAGACCAAGCGATGAGCGACCTGAAGCCGAAGCGCGTCGTCATCGTCGACGACTCGCCCGCGTATTGCGATCTCTGGTCGAACTTCATGACCGAGCGCTACGCCGAAACGGCGCACGTCGAGACCTACGCCCATCCCTACGACGCGCTGCCGAAGATCGACGACAGCATCGACCTGCTCATCGTCGACCTGGAAATGCCGGGCATGGACGGAAAAAAGTTCGTCGACTACGCCCGCGCCAAAGGCGTTCCGGCCAAGCGCATTGTCGTGACGTCATCGCATTCCGCCGACGAGCTCCACGAGCGCTTCCGCATCGGCGAGACGATAGCGGTAATCAACAAAACCGAAGCGCGCCAGCAGGAGGCGTTTCTGATGATCCTCGATTCGGTGATGCGGAGATGAAGAAAGAGTGAAGGGTGAAGAGTGAAGAGTGAAAAAGGCGTCGCACTGTCTTTTTTCACTCTTCACCCTTCACTCTTCACTCTTCATATAATCGCGCCGTGACCGTCCAGACCCCCATGCCGCCGGCCGAGCAGGCACCGAGCTTTACGCTCAACGACCTTCTCGTCTACATGGCCAAGCAGCAGGCCTCGGATCTCCATCTGAAACCGATGCGGCCGCCGCTGCTGCGCATTCGAGGCAAGCTGGTGCCGATCAAGAGCGATCCGCTCAAGCCGGCCGATCTGGAGAAGATGCTCCTGCCGCTGCTCAGCCGCGGACAGAAGGAAAAGTTCGAGGCGCTGCAGTCGGTCGACTTCGGCTACGGCGTCCCCGGCGTGGCCCGCTTCCGCGCGAACGTCTACATGCAGCGCGGCACGGTCGGAGGCGTCTTCCGCCGCATCCCGATCAACCTGCAGACGATCGAGGCGCTCGATCTGCCCGACGCCATCCGCGACCTCACCCAGATTCCGGACGGCCTCGTGCTCGTCACCGGCCCCACCGGGTCCGGCAAGTCGACCACGCTGGCGGCGATGATCTCGCACATCACCGAAACCGAGCCGCTGCACATCGTCACCATCGAAGACCCGATCGAGTTCCTCTTCGTCGACAAGGTGGCGGCCATCTCGCAGCGCGAAGTCGGCACCGACACGCCGAACTTCCGCGAGGCGCTCCGCAACGCCATGCGCCAGGACCCCGACGTGATCATGGTCGGCGAGATGCGCGACAACGAGACCGTCGAGACGGTGCTGACCGCCGCCGAGACGGGACATCTGGTTTTCTCCACGCTGCACACCAACAACGCCGCGCAGACCATCGACCGCATCATCGACATTTTCCCGGCCGATCAGCACAAACAGATCCGCTCGCAGCTCGCGCTGGTCCTGCGCGGCATCATCTCGCTCAAGCTGATCAAGACCACCAGCGGAGCGCTCACGGCAGCAGTGGAGATCCTCAAGAACTCACCGCGCATCGCCCGTCTCATCGAAGAAGGCAACACGAAGGACATCCTCGAAGAAATGGAGTCGTCGGTCGGACTCTACAAAATGCAGTCGATGAATCAGTCGCTCATCGCGCTGCTCGTACATCAGAAGATTTCGTATCAGGACGCGATGAAACTTTCCAGCGACGCCGACGACCTGTCGCTGAAGGTTCGCAAGCTCTTTCCGCAGATCGAAGACCGCGTCCGCCAGGGGGGAGACATGGCTCCAAGCGATTCCGATTTTTCCCAGATCACCGAGCTGATGGACATCAAGCGGCTCTACGAAGAGCAGGAAGTGCACTGGCGCCACCGCGTGTCGGTGAAAGAGGAGGAGCTGGAGAACCTCAATCACGACATGGAGTTCCTCCGCCAGCAGCTCCAGCAGAACTCCGCCTCGCGCTCGCAGCACGACGAAGAGCTGACCCGCCTGCGCGGCGAAAACGAACGCCTCCGCGCCGACGCCCAAGCGAAGATCACCCAGCTTCAGGAACGGATCAAGGAGCTGAATCAGAAGCTGATGGCGGTCACGGGAGCGAAGAAGTAAGAGTGAAGGGTGAAGAGTAAAGAGTGAAAAAAGACGGTTGACCTTTCACTCTTCACCCTTCACTCTTCACCCTTCTCATGCCCTCCACGCCGACCCGCGAGCTCCAAACTTTTCAGAACCCCAATCCCGAACGCGATTACGAAATCGCCTTCGAGGCGCCGGAGTTCACCTGCCTCTGTCCGATGACGTCGCAGCCCGACTTTGCCACGATCCGCATCCGCTACGTGCCGGACCAGAAGTGCGTCGAGCTGAAGTCGCTGAAGTTGTATCTCTGGTCCTACCGCGATGAAGGCACCTTCCATGAGGCGGTCACGAATCGCATCGCCAACGACCTCATCGCCGCACTCGAGCCTCGCTATCTCTACGTCGAGGGCGACTTCTATGTTCGCGGCGGCATCAAGACGGTTGTGAAGGTCGAGCACCGGAAGTAGGCCGGCTACAACTCCGGTTCCGACCCGGTCAACGTCCGGAACGCCTCGATGTACTTTTCGCGCGTTTTCATCACCACGTCCTCGGGCAATTCGGGAGGCGTGGAGGCTTTGTCCCATCCGGTGGTTTCCAGCCAGTCGCGGACGAATTGTTTGTCGAAGGACGGCGGGTTCTTGCCGACCTTGTAACTTTCGGCGGGCCAGAAGCGGGAGGAGTCGGGGGTCAGGGCTTCGTCGATCCAGACGACGACGTTGCCGCGGTTGGGATGTTCGTCGATGCCGAATTCGAACTTCGTGTCGGCGATGATGATGCCGCGCGTTTCGGCGAATTCGGCGGCGCGCTTGTAAATGCGCAGCGTCATGTCGCGCAGTTGCGCGGCGAGATCGTCGCCGACGATCGTGCACATGCGCTCGAACGAAATGTTCTCGTCGTGGCCGGTCTCTTCTTTCGTCGCCGGCGTGAAGATCGGCTCGGGCAGTTTGCTGGCGGTGGTGAGGCCTTTTTCCAATTCGATCCCGCAGACGCGACCGGTCTCGTTGTACTCCTTGAGTCCCGATCCGACCAGGTAGCCGCGCGCGACGCATTCCACCGGCACGACGCGGCACTTCTTCACGATCACGCTTCTCCCGCGCAGATCGGGATGCGCGCGCACCTCGGCTGGAAACGCATCCCACTCCGTTTCGAGGAGATGATTTTCGATGTCGCCGAATTGGCGGAACCAGAACGTCGACATCTGCGTCAGGATTTTTCCCTTGTCGGGGATGCCGGGCGAGAGGACGACGTCGAACGCGGAAATGCGATCGGTGGCGACGAAGAGAAAGGAGTCGCCGAGGTCGTAAACGTCGCGCACTTTTCCGCGGCGGGCGAGTGGGAGAGGAAGGGAGGTTTCGAGTAGCGCGGGCATGGCGCGCGAAGTCTATCCTGACGCGCCAATTTGTCCTCCTGAGCCGCCGGAGCCGTCCCGGCTGATAACCAGGGAGGGCGGCGGCTCTGCAAGCATGCGCGGCCCCGGCTCACCCGTTGTTAGCAGCCGGGGATTCTTCGCCGTCCTCCGCGACTCCGGCGCTCGCGCCTGCGTCGCTCCGGCGGCTCTGAATGACAGAAGTCCCACTGGTGCGTTAGCAGGATCACGGTGGCATTGCCCCATATGTCCCATTATTAGGACATCTTCGGACTCTCCCGACCCCCTGACTTTTCAGGGTCGGACCCTAACTTTCTAGGGTCAGACCCTAACTTTCTAGGGTCAGACCCTAACTTTCCAGGGTCAGACCCTAACTTTCCAGGGTCGGACCCTAACTTTCTAGGGTCAGACCCTAACTTTCCAGGGTCAGACCCTAACTTTCTAGGGTCAGACCCTAACTTTCCAGGGTCAGACCCTAACTTTCCAGGGTCAGACCCTATTTTCTAGCGTACCGAGCATGACAATTTACTTTTCCGTACGAACTCTGCTGTTGACGACGCTCGCCTGTCCTAGCCGCGTCGCCGTTTCGCGGATTCCGCGCGCGAAATCGGAGTCGATCTTGCGGCCGAGGGTCAGCGGACGTGCCATCCCCATCTTGAAGAGAACCTTCGCGTCGGCGAGCAGCGTCGGACCCTGATACGTCGGGTCGCCTGAGAGATCGTCGATCGTCGATGAGTACGGGAAGACGACTGCCGTCTTCGAAGGATCGTCGACGAAAAACTCGATCGATCCGCCATCGACTTCCGCCGGCAGTGATGCCTGACGGTGTCCGAGTCCGGGGATATCGAGCGTCGCGCCCTGCTTGATCGTTTTGCCGGCGGCGTCGTAGATGTTGAGGCGCAGCGTGACGTTCGAACGTCCGAGGTTTACCGCGCCGACGTTCGTGCGCCATCCGAGGCGGGCGACGTTGCGGACGCCGTGGGCGACGGCGCTGATGCCGTCGGTGGCGAAATCCTGCAGGCCGGCCCAGACGCCGGGAATCGTCTGACCGTACGTGCCGCTCTGCACGTTGTTGTACGTGTTCGTCGTGACCAGGAACGATCGCGACAACACGTCATTCGGCACCTTAGGATTGTCCTCGGCGAACGTGGCGACGAGCAGCGCTCCCGATCCGCTCTTGAGGCCGAACAGATCGTCGAGGATGTTGTCCGACAGCACCGTCCCATTGGCCGGAACGATGAAGGTTTTCTCGATCGCGGTGCCGCCGCCGGTCGGCAGAAACGTAACGCTGACCGTGAGCGGGTAATCGAGCTGCGGGTTGAAGACGCTGAATTGCGTCAGCCAGCGCGTCCCGAAGTTCCCGGCGGCGTTGGCCGAGGCCGGGATGACGTACGTGTCATTGATCTGCGCGGCGAGTGGAAGAGAAACGGCAACGAGAAGCAGGGTGATGAAAATGTACCTGGAAGTGTTCATGATGAAACCTTTCCGGGTACCGGCGTTTCAGCAGAACGACGGGTAACGCGATCTCATTCCGTAGCGTTAGGATCTCCTTCATGCGAGACGAAATTGAGGAAACGTTCCAGGTCAGCGCAGAACTGAAAGCCGTCCTTCTAGAGTCGATCGCGCAGTGCGAACGTGGAGAGACGATTTCTGCCGAGCAATTGTTTCAAGAGATGCTCGATCGAGAGTCTGCGTCGCGTGTCGTCCCGTCGGCGAAGCCGGCGTAAGAACCGTAGCCCACGGGTTTACCCGTGGGAAGAGAGCAACCCGACAATTTGTGAGCGCGCTTCAGCGCGCGAAAGAAAACGGTTCGCGCGAGATTTCTCTCGCGCGCCAAGCGGGCTCACAAATATCGCCAATCGTGTCCCCACGGGTGAACCCGTGGGCTACGGTTCTTACGCCGGCATTCGCCGGCGGACATTCGCTCGGTCGCGCGTCTACCTCTCCTCCATCCCCTTGTAATCCCGCCGCGCTGCTCCCGTGAAAATCTGGCGCGGGCGCGCGATCTTCTGGTCGGGATCGTTGAGCATCTCGCACCATTGCGCGAGCCAGCCGGAGACGCGGGGGATGGCGAAGAGGACCGGGAACATGTCCATCGGGAACTTCATGGCCTGGTAGATCAGGCCGGAGTAGAAGTCGACGTTCGGGTAGAGCTTGCGTTTGATGAAGTACTCGTCTTCGAGCGCGATCCGCTCCAGCTCCAGGGCGATGTCGAGCAGCGGACTCGTGCCGGTCACTTTGAAAACTTCGTACGCGACGTTCTTGATGATCGTGGCGCGCGGGTCGTAGTTTTTGTAGACGCGGTGGCCGAAACCCATCAGCTTCACGCCTTCGCCCTTCTTCACCTTCTCGATGAAGGCGGGGATGTTCTGCTTCGTGCCGATCTCCGTGAGCATGCGGATGACCTGCTCGTTCGCGCCGCCGTGCAGCGGTCCGTACAGCGCAGCGCAGGCGGCGGCCGTGGCCGAATAGGGATCGACGTGCGAGCTGCCGACCACGCGCATCGTGCTCGTCGAACAGTTCTGTTCATGATCGGCGTGCAGGATGAAGAGCACATCGAGCGCGCGCACAAGGGCGGGCTCCGGCTCGTAACGCAGCTCCGTCGTGCGGTACATCATGTTCAGGAAGTTGGCCGGATATGACAGCGTATTGTCGGGATAGACGTACGGCATGCCGACCATGTGGCGATAGCCGAAGCCTGCGATGGTGATCATCTTGGCGATGAGCCGTTCGATCTGCCGCTTGCGCACGTCCTCATCAAAAATGTTTTTGGCCTCGGGATAAAACGTTCCGAGGGCGCTGATCATGGCGATGAGCATGCCCATCGGATGGGCGTTGTAGCGGAACGAGTCGAGAACGCCTTTGAGATTCTCGTTGATGAACGTGTGATGGGTGATTGTGTGCGTCCACGCGGCCAGCTCATCCTTCGTCGGCAGTTCTCCGTGGAGCAGCAGCCAGGCGGTCTCGAGATACGTGCTCTTTTCCGCGAGCTGCTCGATCGGATAGCCGCGGTATTCGAGAATGCCTTTGTCGCCGTCGATGAAGGTGATGGCGCTGCGGCAGGCGGCCGTGTTCATGAAGGCCGGGTCGTACGTCATCATCCCGAAGTCGTCGTCGCTGACTTTGATCTTGCGCAGATCGGTGGCGCGGATGGTTTCTTCGTTGATGGGAACGTCGTACGACTGGCCTGTACGGTTGTCGGTGATGGTGAGGCTGTTGGTCGGCAAAAGGACTCCTCCGGTGCAGATCGAGCGCGTCAATCTATCAAAAACTCGCCGGCGCGCGCAGCGACGAGCGCCGTGGCGACGATGGCCGCCGTTTCGGCGCGAAGGCGGCGGATGCCGAGGCGTTCGAACGCGCAGCCATGCTCCCGTGCAAGTTGCAGTTCGCGTTCCGACCATCCTCCCTCGGGGCCGATGAAGAGGATCGCGGCATCGCGGATCTCGCTCGATGTCGCTTCCGCGTCCGCATCGAACACGATTTTCGCCCCGTCGCGCTTGACGATTTCGTCGAAGGGCTGTGGCTCTTCGATGATCGGGATGACGGATCGTCCCGACTGCTTCACCGCCTCGAAGACGATCTTCCGCCAGCGTTCCGCTTTGCCGCGATAGCGCTCGGCGCGGATTTCGACGCGGTCGGCGACGACCGGGATGATCGACCGGACGCCCAGCTCCGTCGCCTTCTGCAGGACGACGTCGAACTTGTCGAGGTTGATGATGGACATCGCCAGATGGATGGCCGTACGCGCTTCGCGATCGGGTGCGGTTTTGAGGAGCTGCAAGCCATTTTCTGAGTACTTCGCCACGAAGGCCGCGCCGCGTCCGTTGAACACTTCGACCTCTTCGCCGTCGCGCACGCGCACCACGCGCGCGTGGTGCTGCTCGTCGCGACTGAGGGCGACGGTAGTGTCGGCAGCGAGGTCGGCGTCGATGAAGAAACGGTGGCGCATAGTGGATCAGTAGATTAGTGGATCAGTGGATCAGGACGAGAGGACGTTTTGATCCTGATCTACTGATCACTGATCTACTGATCCACTAAGAATCCCTTCCTTCGCGAATGGCACCAGCAGCAGTCCCGGGATTCCGAGGAGCACCGTGAGCCAGAAGTATGCGGCGTAGCCGTGGTTTTGGGCGATCCAGCCGCTCGGCGTTCCGATGACGACGCGCGTCAATCCGAAGGCGGCGGTCAGCATCGCGTACTCCGTCGCGGCGCGCTCGCGGTCGCAGATGGCCATGAGAAACGCCAGGAACGCGCCGGTGCCGAGGCCGTAGCCGATGTTTTCGACGATGGCCGCGGCGTAGATGGCCCAGCGGCCGGCATGCGTCGTGGCTACGAGCGCGTAGCCGAGGTTGGAGGCAATCTGCGCGGCGCCGAGCCAGAGCATGGCGCGGTACAGACCGATGCGGGCCACGATCGCGCCGCCGGCGATCGCGCCGAGGATGCTGATGATCACGCCGATGACTGCGGTGATCGTCCCGATCTCCGCCGGCGAGTAGCCGCGGTCGACCCAGTACGGTTTGATCATCGCGTAGATGGCCAGTTCGCCCAATCGATAGAGCAGGACTATGGCCAGCAGGACGCCGGCGCGCGGACGTCGAAGCCATTGGCCGAGGCCGCGAAAGAGATCGGTGATCGATTTGCGGTCGTCGCGCCCTCCGCAATCGTCAGGCAGTCGCAAGGCGACGATGAGAACGGCGACGGCGATGATGCCGCTCGCGGCGAAACTGCCGCGCCATCCGATGACACCGGACAACGCCACCAATCCGCCGCCGCCGACGATGAGCGCGGTGCGATACGCGGCCACGCGGATGGAGTTGACCGGCCCGACGAGCTCCGGCGGCGTCGCGCGGATCGTGAAAGCGTCGACGGCGAGATCCTGCGTGGCCGAGGCGATGGCGAAGATGGCGATGATCGTCCAGAACGCCGGGCCGGCCGTTTCCGGCATCACTGCGAACGCGGCCATGCAGATGGCCATGACCAGGACGGCGATGACGATCCAGCGGCGATACGTTCCGAAGGCGTCGACGAGCGGCGACCAGAAGACTTTGAGCGTCCACGCCGAGGCGATGGTGCTGAGGAATCCGATCGCGGTCAGTTCGACGTGATGCACGCGCAGATACACCGGCATCAGATCGTTCACGATCCCGAACGGCAGGCCCTCGGAAAAGTAGAGAAGCGCGGCGACGGAAGCCGCGTACCACCGCGTTTGACGCCGCTCGGTCGGATCCAAGTCGCGACATTATCGCCGCAGGGTTCGGCCGGCGGCGAAGCCGTCGTAAGAACCATAGCCCCCATCTTCAGATGGGGGTTTCGGATGACGTGCATCTCGTGAGCGCGCTTAAGCGCGCGAAAGAATGTTTCGCGCGTGCCGTTCTTTCGCCCGCTGAAAGCGGGCTCCCACTTTTCAACTTCCCCCTGATTCCCCCGGTTAAAACCGGGGGCTACGGTTCTTACGACGGCTACGCCGCCGATAATTACGCCCCCTTACCGCGAGTACAGCGTCAACGGGAACCGCATCTGGCCGAACGGCGTCTGGTAGTACGCGTTGCCGTGGATTGCGTAGGTCGCGCGATTGCCCTGGATCATGTCGGCGACCTGGCGGAAGAGCGTTTTCAGGTTTTCGTAGCCGACGCGCGTGCGCAGGCGGACGTCGCCGACTCCGTGCGCCGGAATGCGCACTCCCTGTTCGGCGCGGACGCTCGTCAGCACCGGCGTGTCGTTGACGGCGAGGTCGAAGTCGAGCCAGTCGAGACGGAGGCCGACCGGATTGGGATTGTCGACTTCGATGTTGAAATCGAGATCGATGGCCGATTGCGAAAGAGGGAGGGCGATGGCCACGTGCGGCACGACGCCGCGCAGCGCGTAGCGCGGATTGACGATGTCCAGGCCGGCCAGCGACCGGCATCCCGAAAGCGACAGCGTGATCGCGGAGAGGATCAAGCAGATCGCGGTCAGCAGCGTCGCGAAAATGACGTTTCGTTTCATGGCAAACGGCAGCGTGTGCAAAGGTCTGGCCCGCCGCCCTGCACCGTCAAAATCTGCAAATCGCTGTGGTATGGTCTGCCGGTTGCAGACCAGGAACGGAATCCAGGAGACATCATTTGGGGATCTCGGCAATCATCGCGGCGTATAACGAAGAAAAGACCCTCGCCGAGGTCCTGACCGCGCTTACGAAGAGCGGGAGGATCGACGAGATCATCGTGGTCAGCGACGGGTCCACCGACCGCACCGTCGAGATCGCACGCTCCTTCGACGTCACCACGATCGCCCTGCGCGAAAACCGCGGCAAGGGCTACGCGATGCGGGTCGGTGTCGACTACGCGAGACACGATGTCCTCTTTTTCGTCGACGGCGACATGTTCAATCTCACCGACGAGCACATCGAGTCGCTCCTGCGGCCGGTGGTGCGCAACGAGTGCGACATGAACATCGGCATCCGCAATCGCGGGCCGATCCGCAACTTCTTCCATCTGCAGATGAAGGTCGGTCCGGTGCTGTCGGGCATTCGCGTGATGCGCCGCGCGGTGTGGGAGACGGTCCCGCTGCGCTATCAGGAACGCTTCAAGATCGAGGCAGCGCTCAACTTTTTCTGCTCGCGCGCCGGCTACCGGCAGCAGCAGACGATCATTTATGACCTCGGGCACCTGATCAAAGAAAACAAGCGCGGGATCGGTCCGGGGCTGACGGCACGGTGGGAGATGTCCAGGGAAGTGTTTCTGCTGCACTGGGATCTCTACCTCTTCGAAATGTGGCGGTCGGACGTCGAGCAGGAACCGCTCCCGGTCGCCGAATACGATCTGTTCGAGTAAGTGGCTAGACGGCGAACGTTCGTCATCCTTCTCATCGCGCTGGCGCTGGCCGGTTGCACGCGTCGCTCGCAATTCCTGGAGCGCGAGATCAAGCTCGGCGATCACACCTACAAGTACCGCGTCTGGCTGCCGCACCATTACACGAAGCTGCATCACTGGCCGGTCGTGCTCTACCTGCACGGCAGCGGCGAGCGCGGCTCCGACAATTTGCGCCAGGTGAGCATGGGGCTGGCGCCGGCGCTGGATCGCTACGGCGAGCGATACAAGTCGATCGTCGTTTTTCCGCAGGCCGATTTCGGACATGAGTGGTACGGCGAGACGGAGTCGATGGCGATGGCGGAGTTGCAGGAAGCCATTCGCGAATTTCACGGCGATCCGCGGCGCATCTATCTGACCGGCATCTCGATGGGTGGCGCGGGGACGTGGTACATGGCTCGGCACAATCGCAAGTGGGCGGCGATCATCCCCGTCTGCGGCGAGGTTGCGCGCCGTCCCGACGATCCGTTCCCGAGCGATCCGCCGCCGGACGTGGCGCGCATCGTCGGATCGCCCAATCCGTACGCGACGCTGGCCGCCCAGATCGGACGGACGCCGATCTGGGCCTTTCACGGCGCGAAAGACGACGTCGTGCCGGTCACCGAATCACGTTCGATGGTGGCCGCGCTGCGCCAGACTGGCGGCAACGTCCGCTACACCGAGTATCCCAATGGCGCGCACGACATCTGGGATGCGGCGTACTCGGATGCGGCATTGGTGCATTGGATGCTGCAGCAGAAGATGAAGTGAAAAAAAGAGTGAAGGGTGAAGAGTGAAGAGTGAAAGGGCTCCGCTTTTTTCACTCTTCACCCTTCACTCTTCACCCTTTTCTTCTAATCGTTCTGTCCCGGGTACTGACCGATCTCCTTCACGAAGACCTGGTTGTAGTAGCCGTTCGGCGTTTCAAAATAGAGCGTGCCGCGGACGGTGACCGGCTCGTTTTCGCGGGTGCCGCGGCCGTAGCCGTACGCTTTCGCCCAGAAATCGATCGGCATCTGTTCGTGCGGTTTGATCGTTTTGCGGAAGTAGTACGCGCGATGCCTCGGGTCCAGCGTGTACGCGCCGCCCTCGGGATTCACCGTCACGATTTCCAGCCGGCTCAAGGTGATGGGAACGTCGGCGCGATTGCCGATGTCGAGGCGGTACTTCACCTCGATCGCCCCTTCCTCATAGTTCAGCTCTGGCGGTCCGACCAGTTGGCGGATCTCGAAATCCGGCTGCGGAATCTCGGCCTTCTGTTTTGGCGTGGCCGGGCCGGACGAGGAACATGCGACTGCGGCGAGCGCGGCGGCGGCGAGGAGGATTCGCATGCGGCATAGTAAAACAGGACGCGATTTTGCTTGAGTGGATGACGTGACTTCCATTGATGTCATCGACCGCATCGCTCCGACCCTGGAGCCCGGTCAGCCTGCCCTCATGCGGCAGGACTGGCATCACCTTCTCTTTCTGCATTGGGAAATCCCGCCGCAGGAGTTGCAGGTGCTCGTTCCGCCCGAGTTGACCATCGACACGTTCGACGGCAACGCCTACGTCGGACTCGTTCCCTTCACGCTCAGCGGCGTCCGTCCGGTCGGTGTTCCGCCGCTACCGTGGGTGTCGGCGTTTCACGAGATCAACGTGCGCACGTACGTGCATCGCGACGGGCGCGATCCCGGTGTCTGGTTTTTCAGCCTCGACGCTTCGAGCGCGATCGCGGTCGCCGCTGCGCGTGCCGCGTACAAGCTGCCGTACTTTCACTCGCACATCGAATTCGTTTCGTCGCAGGAGGCGATCCCCGAAATCGATTTCACTTCGCAGCGCGACGATCTCCTCGGCACGAAGCCGGCCAACGCGCACATCCGCTATAAAGCGATGGAAGGGATCGTCACGCCGGCGACGCCGGGAACACTTGAGCATTTCCTGCTGGAGCGCTACATCCTCTACGCCGCCGATGACGAACATCGGCTTTATCGCGCCCGCGTCCACCATCAGCCGTATCCCGTTCAACGGGCCGACCTGCTGGAGCTTGACGAGACGCTGGTCTGGGCTGCCGGGATTCGGCGTTCCGAGGCGCATCCGCTGCGGCATTACGCGCGCGAAGTGAACGTGAAGATCTACCCGATTGAGAAGTTATGATGACGTCTTCGGGAGATCCGATTTGCCCGTGGCGAATGCTGACGAGGTGCGCCCTGACGCAAGGCAGACGCAGGAACTGCTCGAGCATCGCCTTGCCTTCGAGAAGCTGATCTCCGGCATCTCCTCGAACTTCATCAACGTCGCGGCCGAAGACGTCGACCGCGAGATCACCGCGGCGCTGGATAGCGTCGGGCGCTTCGTCGGTGCCGATCGCGCCTACATCTACATGCGCAACGACGATGGCGAGACCGTGACGCTGACGCACGATTGGAATGCCGATCCGAACGCGCGCCGAGGCGTCGGCGCAAACGTTCCGATGGCCGCGTTTCCCTGGACGAGCGAGCAGCTGATCGCATTGCGGCAGGTCACGATCTCCATCGACGATCTGCCGCCGGAAGCCGCCACCGAGCGCGAAGCGTTCAAGCGAGCCGGCAATCACTCCATCGTCGTCGTGCCGATGATCTACAACCGCGAATTCCTCGGCGCGCTCGGCGTGGCCTGCGGCGTTCCGCATACGTGGACCGAGGAGGCCGTATCGCTGCTGCGCATCTGCGGCGAGATCTTCGTCAATGCCATCCAGCGTCATCGCGCCGAGGCCGCGTTGCGCAGCAGCGAGCAGCGGCATCGCGTGTTGTTCGAGCGTAACCTGGCCGGCGTTTATCGCAACACGATTGACGGCCGCATCCTCGATTGCAACGACGCCATGGCCCGCATCCTCGGTTTTTCGTCGCGCGAGGAGTTGATGCAGCAATCCGCGCCGGAGCTTTATCAGGATCCTGCACAGCGCAGCGGTTTCATCGCCGAGCTGCGCCGCGAACGGATGATGATCGGCCGCGAAATCTCGCTGCGGCGCAAAGACGGCCGGCCGTGCTGGCTGATCGAGAGCGTCCATCTGCTCGATGGCGATCCGGAAATCCTCGAAGGAACTGTCATCGACATCACCGACCGCAAGCTCGCAGAAAACGCGCTGCGCGAAAGCGAGGAACGCTACCGGCTGCTCGTCGAGCGCATGCGCGAAGGTCTGGCGCAGGCCGGCAATGACGGCGTGCTGCAATTCGTCAACGACCGCTTCTGCGAGATGGTCGGCTACTCGCGTGAAGAGCTGGTCGGTCTGCAGGGCGACCTATTGCTCGCCTATCCCGAAGACATTGCCATGATGCGCGAGAAGACCCGGCTGCGCATGCGCCACATCGCCGACCAGTACGAGATTCGCGTGCGCCGCAAGGACGGCACGGTGGTCTGGCTGGAGATCGGCGGCGCGCCGGTCACCGACGCGGACGGAAAAGTCGTCGGTTCGATCGGCGTCCACAACGACGTTACCGAACGCCGCATGGCCGAGGAGGCGTTGCGCGAAAGTGAGGCGCGCTACCGGCTGATGGCCGAGAACTCGACCGACATGATCTCGCGCACGTCGAACAAGGGCATCCTGCTCTACGCCTCCGACGCCTGCCGCCGGCTCCTCGGCTACGAGCCTTCGGAGCTGGTCGGCCGCTCGTTCTACGACTTCATCTTCGAAGTCGACCGTGAGGAAGTCCGCTATCTCTCGTCGCTGATCCACGAGTCGGGTCCGACGACGTTTGCGTACCGCGTCGAGAAAAAAGACGGCTCGCTGGTGTGGTTCGAGACCACCAGCCGCAGCGTACGCGATGCCCTCACCGGAAAAATTCGCGAGATCGTCGGCGTCTCGCGTGACGTCACCGAGCGTAAGAGAGTGGAGGAGCAGATCGAGTATCAGGCCTATCACGATGCGCTGACCGGTCTGCCGAATCGCCGCCTGTTTCGCGACCGCCTTACGGTCGCGCTGGCGCATGCGCGGCGTATGAAACATCCGCTGGCGGTGATGTTTCTCGATCTCGATCGCTTCAAAGTCGTCAACGACACGCTCGGGCATTCGACCGGCGACGAGTTGCTCAAAGCGATCGCCGCGCGGCTGCAGGCGTCGTTGCGCGAAGAGGATTCGATCGCGCGTATGGGCGGCGATGAATTTACTGTCCTGCTTGCCGATCTCAAGACGCCCGACGCCGCGGCGAAAATCGCGCAGAAGGTGCTCGATACGATCGCGCTGCCGGTGCAGATCGAAGGGACGGAGCTGTTCATTACCACCAGCATCGGCATCGCTCTCTTTCCGAGCGACGGCGACACGGCGGAGGTGCTGCTCGCGAATGCCGATCACGCGATGTATCGCGCCAAGGACGCGGGCCGCAATTCGTATCAGATGTTCACGCCGGCCATGAATAACCGCGCGCTGGAGCGGCTGTCACTGGAGAACGATCTTCGCCACGCGCTCGACCGCGGCGAGCTCGAACTTCACTATCAGCCGCAGATCAACATCGCCACAGGGCGCGTGACCGGCGTGGAAGCGCTGCTGCGCTGGAATCGGCCTGGTTTCGGTCTCGTCGGTCCGATGGATTTCATTCCGATCGCCGAGGAGACGCGGCTGATCGTGCCGATCGGCGAGTGGGTCCTGCGCGAGGCTTGCCGACAGGCGAGGGAGTGGCAGGGCGATCGCGAATCGGGTTTCCGCATGGCGGTGAACCTTTCGCCGCGCCAGTTTCAACACAGCGATCTCCCGCAAGTCATCGCCTCGGCGCTGGAACTTTCGGGACTCACGCCGAGCGATCTGGAACTGGAGATCACGGAGAGCCTGGCCATGCAGAACACGTCGCGCACGATTGCCACGCTGCATCGCCTGCGCGAGATGGGCGTGCAGATCGCCATCGACGATTTCGGCACCGGCCACTCCTCGCTCAACTACCTGCGCAGTTTCCCGATCGACAGCGTGAAGATCGATCAGGAGTTCGTGCAGGAGATCGAAGCCAGCGCCCCCGACCGCGCCATCGTTTCTGCAGTCATCGGCATGGCGCGCGGACTCCGTCTCCGCGTCACCGCCGAAGGCGTCGAGACTCCCGAACAGCTCGAGTTCCTGCGCGAACAGGGATGCGAAGAAGTGCAGGGATTTCTGTTCGGCGAGCCGGTCCCGGCGACGGCCTTTCAGCCGGCGCGGTGATAGTGAGTGCGCGAAAAGGCTGCGCGCGGAGGCGCGCTCAACAATCCAGCCCCGCGCTTTGCGCGGGGTCAGCGTGGCGAACGATGTTCGTGGCCGCGGAGGCGGCCACTACAAAATGCTCGCGCGGCGGGAGATTCATGTAGCGGCCGCCTCCGCGGCCGCAAATTCCTCGCCGCGCCCCAAAACCCCGCGCAGAGCGCGGGGCTGGATTGTTGAGCGCGCCTTCGCGCGCTTTTCCCTACCGCCGCACCGCCCTGTGTCGCGGTCTCGAGCCTCCCACCGCGAACAGGTGTCCCGCGTTCTGCGCGTAAAGCCGGCCGTCGGGACCGATGGAGACGGGCGTGTAGCCGGCGCCGAGGGCGAGTTGGAGGAAGATTCGTTCCTCGATGGTGCCGCCCTGGGCGATCGCGTAGAGATTGCCGTCTTCGCTGTTCGCGTAGACCGTGCCGCGGATGTCGATGGCCGGCGCGTTCACGCACCATTCGAAGCCATTCGGCTGTTCATCGATGCAGGCCACGACGCCGTCGGGGTCGCGGCCGCACGCGTGCGTCTCGGTGCTCTTGAACTGCCACTCCTTCTTCAGATTCGGATCGAGTTGCGTGATGTAGTAGGCCTGCGGCGACGCGTAGTGATTCTCCTTCATCACGATCGAATACGTCCCACCGTGCTCCCAGACCGCGGGCGTGGTGTCCCAGCCGAAATCGTAGTTGGCCACGATCGCGCCGGTAGACGAGAAACGGATCAGGTGTCCGCGCGCGCCGTTGTAGTTGGTGTAGGCGCCGTAAAGCACGGAGCCATCCGGCAGGGCCACGGGTGACGACGTGGAATCATCGATGACGGCACCCGAACCCGGTTGGTTGGTGGCCGGATCGACGCCGATGGTCGCGCCGGTGCGGCAGGCGTTGTTGGCGGTTCCGTAGGGGACCAGCACGCCGCAACCATCGTTGAAGATGTTGCGCATCGAGGTGCTCCACTTCGGCGTCAGATCGGGATTGACCGCAACGACGAAGGCATATCCGCTGTTGAAGTGCGCTTTCGCGACGACGTAAATCGTGCCGTCGGCCGCGATCGCCGGCGCCGCGTTGATGCCCGGCCGCACCGAGCCGCACGGAGCCGTAGGCGCGACAAACGTCGGCGTCGGAGGCCAGGGACGCGGCTGCGTCAGTTGGGAGAACGACGTCGTGCACTGGTCCGTCGCATTCGGTGCATTCGGAACGAGCGTCGCGAACGGCACGCTCGTCGCGCTGCCGTCCGGCTTCACCCGCACTAACCATGCGCCGGTGATGTCTTTTGACGGTCCGGCGGCGTCGAAACGGAACGCGCCATAGTAGACGTTGCCGGCCGCATCGGCCGCGGGAACGCCGGAGACGTACACATTCGGATCGACGGTCGCGAATGGATTGACGCGTCGGATGACGTGACCGTCATTGCGATCGAGTTGCAGCAGCGTTCCGCCGGACGCCGGCATGTAGACGGAATTGTTCGCGAGGACTGCGTGGAAAACCGGCTCGAAAAATGCCGGGCCGTTGGCGGGCACCGGCTTCCAGTCGCTCACGGCGGTCCAGCGATCGGCGAGCGCGCCGTTCTGCCAGCGCAGGCCGTGGATGCTCCAGATCTGCGTTTCCCAATGATCGCGCCCCGTGTACTGACCCGACTTGAACTCCATGAAGACGTCGTCGCCGTCGACGAGCGGGACTTGATAGTGGACGAAGAGAGCGCCGCCTGCTGCAGCCTGCTCCTGCGCGACGAAGGGGTCGTAGGTGATGTCGGACAGCAGATGAAGCAGCGGTTGCGCCGCCACCGGGACGCTGCCGGTGTGTTTCGGATTCGCGCCGATCTGCGACCACTGAGCGTCGGCGTTTGAGACGACGAGAGCGAGGAGAACGACCGAGGGGATGAGTTTCATTGGGGCTTGATGGCGCTTGATCCTTTCGCGGGTGACGGTAGTTTCGCCGCGCGGGCGGCGGTTTCGAAGGTCTGCGCGCGGCCGAGGATTTCGGCCACGGCGTTGCGGCGGTCTTCGACGGCGGCGACGACCTGCGTGGTCGGCGCTTCGTCCGATTCCTGCAGAACGCGAAGCAGCGCGCGGACGGATTGTGTGAGGCTGCTCAGCGTTTCGTGATCGGGCGCGGCCGCGGGCGGCGCTTCGTCATCTTCCTCGGCCGAGGCGCCGGCCAGCTCGGTGGCCTGCTTGCGAAGTGCGGTGATGTCGGCGCTGGCGGTGGCGGCGCGCATCTGCGCGCGGAAGGCGCGCACGCGGCCGCTGATCTCTTCGAGCTTCACGATGTCGTCGTACATCTCTTTCGACAGCGCGAACTGCTGCTGCAGATCGGCAGTGGATGTTTTCACGCGGGGGTCCATGGCGATAGTGAGCGGCTGCGTGTACGTCTTGCCGTTCGCGGTCAGTGCGACGGTGTACGTTCCCGGAACGACCCACGGCGACGTGGGCGCGGGCGCTGTGTCGTGCGGCGTGGCCGCGATCGGATACGCATTGCGCGATCCCGGCGCGGGCGGATAGTGCATGTCCCACGTGAAGCGGTGCATGCCGGCAGATACCGAGAGCGACTTCATGGGACGGATCCACCACCAGGGAACGTTGCCTTCATCTTTCGGCGCGGCCGCGGGATCGGTGCTGGCGTAGCGGCGGATGACGGTGCCGGCGGCGTCGCGAATCTCCATCGTCACCGCGCCAGTGGAAGCAGCGGGAAGGTAGTAATCGATGACCGCGCCGTCTGGCGGGTTTTGTCCCATCGGTTCGTCCGGTGGCAGCGGCGTGTCGGTGTTCTTGTTCCAGCGAATCCGCCGCGCGACTTGCGGTTTGAAGAGCGTCGTTTCCGCGAGGCGTCCGTGAATCTGGCGCAGCGGCTCGATGTCGTCGAGGATCCAGAATCCGCGTCCGTGCGTGGCGGCGATGACGTCGTCGTCGTGCACGGCGATGTCGCGGATCGATGACGCCGGCATGTTCTGCCGCAGCGACTGCCATGAGTCGCCGTCGTCCGTCGAGAACCACACCTGCGTCTCGCTGCCGGCGAAGAGCAGGCCGCGCTGTTTCGGATCTTCGCGGACGACGTTGATCGTCGCGCCGTCGGCGATGCCGCCGATAACGTGCTGCCACGTTTTGCCACCGTCGCGCGTGCGGTAGATGTGCGGATGCAACTCATCGAGACGGATCGTGTTGATCGCCGCATACGCTTCATTCGCATCGAAGTGCGATGCTTCGAGCACCGACACCTTCGCCCACGGTTTCAACTCGGAAGGCGTCACGTCGTTCCAAGTCTTTCCGCCGTCGCGCGTGACGTGAATGAGTCCGTCGTCGGTGCCGGCCCAGAGCGTGTTGATGTCGAGCGGCGACGGCGCCAGCGCGTAGACGACGCCGCGCTGCGTGACCTTCGTCATCGGCGTGTTCACGTAGCCGCGCGCGCTCTCTGGCACCGTCCACGTTTTCCGCGTCAGGTCGGGACTGATCTCGCTCCAGCTCTCGCCGCCGTTCGTCGTTTTCCAGACCGTGTTCGACGCGAAGAAAAGCGCGTGCGGATCGGCCATCGAGAAGACGACCGGCGCGGTGCGCACGGTGCGGTAGTTGCCTTTGCGCAACGGCTTGGGAGTGATGTCTTTCGTCTGGCCGGTGCGGCGATCGGTGCGGCTGATCTTGCCGCCGAAGATGATGTCGGGATCGAGCGGATCGGGAACGGCGTAGCCATACTCCTCCACGCCGACCGGATGCCACTCCCGGAACGTAATCGCTCCATCATCCCCGCGACTCGCCACGCATGCGGAGCCGCTTTCCTGCTGCCCGCCGCACACGCGATAGGGGAAGGCGTTATCGGCGTTCACATGAAACATCTGCGCGGTCGGCTGGTTGTACCAGGAGCTCCACGACTCGCCGCCGTTGACCGTGACGATCGCGCCCTGATCGGAGGCGATGAGGATCGTCTTCGTGTCGTTCGGATTGATCCAGACGCGGTGATAGTCGTCGCCGCCCGGCGCCCCTCGGAACGACGCGAAGGTCTTGCCGCCGTCAGTCGATTTCCACGTGACTACGTTCGCGACATAGACGATGTCGGCATTCTTCGGATCGGTGCGCACTTCGTTGAAATCGCCGGGACGCCCCCAGATGCGCTCGTCGGTGTTCGCGCGGCTCCACGTCGCGCCGCCGTCATTCGATCGATAGAGACCGCCCGATTTCGCGTCGACGCCGCAGATGGCGTAGAGCCGTTTCGGATCGGACTGCGAAACCTCGATTCCGATGCGGCCGATGACGTCGGTCGACGGCAAGCCGCTCTTCAACTCGTTCCACGTCGTGCCGCCGTCGGTCGATTTGAAAAGTCCGCTGGCCGCTCCGCCGAAGTACGCGTTCTCCCACGGACCTTGTTGCGCCTGCCAGAGCGCGGCGTAGACGATCTGTGAGTTCGACGGATCAAGGATGACGTCGATGCCGCCGGTCAGATCGTTCTTGTAGAGCACTTTCTGAAACGAGCGGCCGCCGTCGGTGGAGCGGAAGATGCCGCGCTCTTCATTCGGACCGTACGGATGCCCGAGGACGGCGACGAAGAGGCGATTCGGATCCTTCGGATCGACGACGATGGCCGGAATCTGCTGCGCGTCGCGAAGCCCGAGGTGCGTCCACGTTTTGCCGGCGTCTGTCGATTTGTACATGCCGTCGCCGGTGGCGAGATCGGGTCGCTGCAGGCCTTCGCCGCTGCCGGCGTAGAGGATGTTCGGATCGGATTGCGAGATGCCAATCGCGCCGATGGAGCCGGACGGCTGTTCATCGAAAATCGGCGTCCAGATGCGGCCGTAGTCCGTGCTTTTCCAGACGCCGCCGTTGTTGACGCCTATGTAAAAGACATTCGGCTGCTTGACGACGCCGACCGCGGCGACGGTGCGTCCGCCGCGAAACGGTCCGATCATCCGCCAGCGCATCTCTCCAAACAGCCCCGGATCGATCTGTGCGGCGACAGGAAGTGCGGAGGCGAGCAGGAGCAGAAACGCAAGCTTCTTCATGGCGCGCCATTGTAGATGGTCGCCCTGGGAGGGCGGGCGTCTTGCCCGCTTTGGCGTGCGCGCGACCTGAGTCAGCGTTACATGCGCAGTGTGTGGCAGAATCATCGACCATGAGCCGCAACCCCAAAGACATCGCCGCGGAAGCCCTGGAGCCGCCGCTTGCCGCGCGCGCCGAGCTGGCGAGCCAGTTGCTCGAAAGCCTTGATGATCTCTCAGAGGAAGAGAACGATCAGTTGTGGGCGAAAGAGGCTGATCGGCGTTACGCGGAGTACAAGGCTGGGAACATCGAAGCGATTTCCGCCGACGAAGTGTTCGCACGCGTCCGAGCACGAAAGAAGTGAGGATTGTCCGGTTTCTCAGGCCTGCCGAAGTAGAGGCCAATGATGCCGTCGAGTACTTCGACGATCAGAGAAATGGTCTTGGCGATCGATTCGAGCAGGATCTTCTGGAAACCATTGCTTTCGTCCGAAAGCACCCGTTATCCGGAAAGCGGCTTACGAAGGTCGTGCGCAGATTTCCAATCGTACGTTCAGGTACAGCGTTGTTTATGCCGTGATGACGACGAGATCGTCGTCGTCGCCGTCGCACATCACCGCCGCCGCCCCGCTTACTGGCGTGATCGTCTTGCGCTAATTCGCTGAGATTTACCCCTGCGTGGCGCGAATGTGAATCTCTACCCTTCGATTGAGCTGCCGTCCCTCGGGTGTGTCGTTCGATGCCTTCGGACGCGTTTCGCCGTAACCGATCGAGGTGATGCGCGAAGACGGAACGCCCTGGTCGATCAGGTAGCTGCTCACCGCGGAGGCGCGCTGCTCGGAAAGAGTCTGGTTGTACGACGGCGTGCCGACCGAATCGGTGTGGCCTTCCACGGTGACCTGCTCGTCGGGATAGTTGCGGAAGTTCGAAGCGAGATCGCGCAACGTCTGCTGCGAATCGCCGCGAAGCGCCGAGGAGTTGAAGTCGAAGAGGATGTCGTTCGTCAGGTTGACCGAGATCTCTCCCTCGGACGGACGCGAGACTTCGACGCCCGGAATCTGCTGCAGCTCCTGCTGCTGCTTGTCCATGCGATGACCGATGGCTGCGCCGATGGCCGCGCCCGCGGCCGCGCCGACGACGGCGCCCGTGCGATTGTTGCCGCCCTGGTTGCCGATGATCGCGCCGATCACCGCGCCCGCGGCGGCGCCGGCTCCGGCGCCCTGCTTCGCTTTCTGATTGGGATCGTTCGTCGCGCAGGCGGCGATGAGGATGGTGACGAGAAGAAGACTGGATGCTTTGCGAATCATGAATCCTCCAAGTGGATCAGTCGATCAGTGGTCAGTAGATCAGTGGGCGCCAGTCGGTCAGAACGCTTGTTTTCCTGATCCACTGATCTACTGCTCGCTGGTCCACTAACCATTACAAGCGAAAAGGGCGCCCGATGGGCGCCCTCTCGTCAAACATCATTGTGACTAGGCCGCGTTCGCGCGGATGTGAATCTCGACGCGGCGGTTGAGCTGCCGTCCGCTGGCGGTGCTGTTCGACGCACGCGGGTGGGTTTCGCCGTAGCCGATCGTGTCGAGGCGCGAGCTGCGCACGCCGAGGGATTCGAGATAGTTCGCGACGGACGAAGCGCGGCGCTCGGAGAGCCGCTCGTTGTACGACGCGGAACCGGTCGAATCGGTGAAGCCTTCCACGGCGATGGTCGTGTTCGGATACTGATCGAAGACGTTGGCCATCTCGCGAAGCGAAGAGCGCGACGCCGAACGGAGAGACGCGGAGTTGTAGTCGAAGAGAACGTCGTTCTTGACGGTCACTTTCAGCTCATTGTCCGCGGTGCGGGTGACGTCGACGCCCTGAATCTGGCGAAGCTGGCGTTCTTGTTTGTCCATCATCGCGCCGACGATTGCGCCGGCCGCGGTGCCGGCCAGACCGCCGACGATCGCGCCACGCTTTCCGCTGTGGCCATTACGGTTGTTGCTGATCACGCCGCCGGCGATCGCGCCCGCGATGCCGCCGATGATGGCGCCCTTTTTCGCTTTCGCGTGGTCGTCGGCCGTCTGGGCAAAGGCCGTCGTCGCGAAGAGTAGAACGGTGAGTGTGGATGCTAAAAACTTTTTCATGGTTCCTCCCTGGTGTTGCCTGTTCTCTTCGCAACGCGGGTGCCACGAACCGAAATGGCGCTTCCGGCCGGTGTAGGATTCGACGGATGAACGGCGAGAGATCGATGCTGGACGTACTCCGCAAATCATTGAAGGATAGTGACTTGCCGTTAAACGACTTCGTCGAGCTCGTCCTTTACCACCCCGAATTCGGGTACTACGCGAGAGCCGAATCGCCGGTGGGGAAGGAGGGCGATTACGTGACTTCGCCTGTCCTCAGCCCTGTTTTTTCGTACTCGTTAGGCAACCTCTGCCGCGAATTCATGAGCCGGAGCGGGGACGGGGTGTGGCAGGTTGTGGACATTGGTTGCGGCGATGGCGGGCTGATCCGGTCTTTGGCGAGTTTCACCACGGAGGCACAGAGGTTCTTCGGCGTCGATCGCAATCTGGGACGTGCCATCCAAGATACGAACGTCACCTACGTCACTTCGTTCGCCGAAATCCCGCCCGCGGACGTTCGTCTCATCATTAGTAATGAGCTGTTCGATGCGTTGCCGTTCGCGCGGCTCGTTCAGCGGGGGGAGAACCTGCACGAATTGTGGGTCACGGAGCGGGATGGGGCGCTCGACTGGAGCGAGCACGAGGCGGACGCGAAGTATGAGGAGTACTTCGTCGAGCGCGGCATCACGCTCGACGACGGCCAGTTCGCTGATGTCTCGCTGGAGTGGGCCGCGCTCTACGACGAGATTTGCCGGTTCACGAAACGCGGGCTGATCGTCACCTTTGATTATGGTCTGCCGCAGTCGAAGCTCTTCCGCGGACGGATGCGGCGCTTCGGGACGGCCGCGGCGTACGCGAAACAGCGCGTCAGCCGCGATCTGCTCATCAATCCCGGCCAGCAGGATCTGACCGCGCACATCAACTTCGACGATTTGCGAAGAACGGGGGAGGGTCAGGCCTTCGCTTCGCTCTTTTTCGACATCCAGGCAAAGTTTCTCCTGGCACTGGGCGCGACCGAACATGAGTTGTTCACGCCGATCGGCGATCTCGCGGTCGACAGCGCAAACGAAGGCCTGACCCTGCTTCAGGACCGCGATGACGCCAGACGCCTGATCCTGCCGGACGGCATTGGCGCGGACATCCGCGTGCTCGTGCAGGGGCGCGGCATGGGGCCGGAGCCGTGGCGATTTCAGACAAAACTCTTCTGAGAAAGGTTCGCGTTGGTCCGGATTTCCCGACAGGTGGAAATCGGGTACCATTCTCGGGCGCAGCTCAACGGTCCTGCGATCGACGTGAACGTGTTTTTCAATGGCAGTGAGTACGACAACGTTTTCTTGTGAGTAAGGAGGTTTCTATGTCCCTTTGGGTAGTCACATTTGAGCCAACCAATCTTCTTGGCGGAGATCAATTCGCGCCGCAGAACAAGGACAGCGTGCCGGGTCGCGCCGCGCTGCTCGACAACGTCAACACCATCCTCGATACCGAGGGTGCGACTGCGGTGCATGTGACGCCGTCGGAGTAGCGAAGAACAGGGGAGGGGTCAGGCCTTCGTTTCGCGTCGAAAGCGCAAACGAAATGCCTGACCCTGCTCCAGGATCGCGACGATGCGCCGCGCCTCAGGGTCGCGGGATGGGGCCGGAGCCGTGGCGATTTCAGACTCCGTTGTTCTGATTCGCACGAGCCTCAACGAATGGTTGACTCCTGCCAGTCGGCGTTTACAATACCGGCGGTCTCGCGACCGGTCTAAAAAATGGCGAACTATTCAGTGCTGCTCGTGGCTGCGCTCATCGTTATCTCGCTGCCGGTATTGACTTTGTTCATCATCACGCCGCTCGTGCGCGCCTCCAAAGGCGGCAAGGTCAAGCTGGAACCGTACGAGTGCGGCGTCCCGGCCAGCTCGCTGGCCTTCGATCACCGCTTTTCCGTCCGCTACTTCCTCATCGCCGTCCTTTTCATCATCTTCGACGTCGAGACCGTTTTCCTCTTCCCCTGGGCGATCCGGTTCAAACAGCTCGGCTGGTTTGGCGCGATCGAGATGGCTGTTTTCCTGGCGATCCTGCTGGTCGGCTACGTATACGCGTGGAAGAGGAAGGTCCTTTCATGGGTCTGATCGAAAACCGCTTCGATCCAAACGTCCTCACTACCTCCGTCGACAAGTTTTTCAACTGGGCTCGCAAATCGTCCCTCTGGCCGATGCAGTTCGGGCTGGCCTGCTGCGCCATCGAGATGATGGCCGTCCTCGATCCGCGCCACGACATGGCCCGCTTCGGGGCCGAAGTCTTTCGCGCCACGCCGCGCCAGGCCGATCTGATGATCGTCTCCGGCACGGTGACAGAGAAAATGGCCCCGATCGTCCGCCGGCTGTGGGATCAGATGCCCGATCCGAAATGGGTCATCGCCATGGGCTCGTGCGCGACGTGCGGCGGTCCGTACGACACGTACGCGGTCACGCAGGGCGTCGATCGATTGATCCCGGTCGACGTCTACATTCCCGGCTGCCCGCCGCGCCCCGAGGCGCTGATCTGGGGGCTGATGGAGCTGCAGAAGAAGATCGAAAAGATGCACGTCATCCGCAAGGGCGGCGAGTCATACGACTTCGCGCGCGCCGCGGTGCGCGACTCGCTGCGGCCGGCGCATGAAGGTCCGGCCCTTCGCGCGGAGCAGGCCAAGGCGCAACTCAAACCGGCGCCGATCTCCGGCATCAAGCGTACGCCGATCGAAGAGAAGAAAGCGAAAGCGCCCGCTGCGCCGGTCGTCGTCATGGCGGATTCCGAAATCAAAGAGGCGGCTGCTCCCGAAGAAGTAACCGACGAGGAGATCAACTAGTCGATGACGGACGCGCCGCAGCCACCGAAGCCCGCAGCGCCGGCCGCCCCCGCGGTTCCGGCGGGACGGAGCATCGACGAGATCAAGCGCGATCCGCTCGTTGCACGCGCCTGCGAGCGTGCAGGCGACGCAATCATTTCGGCGAAAGAGTTCGTCGGCGAGATCTCGCTGACGGTGGCGCGCGATCGCATCGTCGAAGTGGCAAAAGCGTTTCGCGACGATGGCTTCAACTACCTCGTCGACCTCGCCGGCGTCGACTACTCGAAGTTTCCCAACTGGACTGGCGATCAGTTCGGCGTGTCGTACACGCTCTACTCGTTCTCGAAAAACAACCGTGTCCGCCTGAAAGTCACCACCGACGAGAGCACGCCCATCCCTTCCGTGACCTCGGTCTGGAAGACCGCCAACTGGCACGAGCGCGAGACGTTCGACATGTACGGCATCGTCTTCGACGGCCATCCGAACCTCGAGCGCATCCTGATGTGGGACGGCTTCAACGGCCATCCGCTGCGCAAGGACTTTCCGATCCGCGGCATCGACACCGGCGCGCGCATCTATCCGGAAGTTTTCCCCGAGGGCGCCGGTCCCCAGCCGGGATCGACCGGCAAGGATGTGAAGGACGTTAACATCTACAAAGGGCCGTGGGTCCACTACGGCTCGTGGCCAGCCGCCGAGATCGCGGCGCGCGCCGCCGAGGGCGGTCAGCCGCCCGCGCCGGAGCTGGCGGGCGTCGTCGCCGAAACCGCGCAGCCGACCGAGGACGCGCCGTGGCACGATCCGGAGAAAGCTCTCAGCGAGCGGATGGAGCTGGCCAAAGCAGGCAGCCTGAAAGACAAGCTCTTCGCCGCGATGGCGCAGACCGACTGCACCGCCTGCGGCTGGGACTGCGAAGGCTACGCCGCCGCACTGGCATCCGGCGAAACAACGGACATCACGCTCTGCGTCCCCGGCGAAGACGAGACGGAGTCGATGCTGAAGATGCTGATGGCGGGAGCGGGGAAATGAAAGCTCTTAGCTCTCAGCTCTTAGCTCTTAGGGGATTCCGCGCGAGTCTCACCGTTGCGCCGCCGTTGCTAAGAGCTAAGAGCTACGAGCTAAGAGCTAGGACGGGTGGTGAGCATGTTTGACGTCCACGAAATGGAGGTCAACTTCGGGCCGCAGCATCCGTCCACGCACGGGGTGCTGCGCGTCATCCTGAGAATCGACGGCGAGCGGATCGTCGACGCCAAGCCGATCATCGGATACCTCCATCGCGGCACGGAGAAGCTGTTCGAGAACATGTCCTATCCGATGTGCATCCCGCACACGGACCGCATGGATTACGTCGCCTCGGCCACCAACAACCTCGGCTTCGTCGAGACGGTCGAGAAGCTGATGGGCATCACCAAGCAGATTCCGAAGCGCGCGCAGCTCATGCGCGTGATGCTCAGCGAGCTGCAGCGGATCTCGTCGCACCTTCTCTGGCTGGCCACGCACGCCATCGACATCGGCGCGATGACGCCATTTTTCTATTGCTTCCGCGAGCGCGAACAGATCCTCGATCTCTTCGAGGAGTACTGCGGCGCGCGATTGACGCTGAACTGCATGCGCATCGGCGGGATGCCCGACGATCTTCCGCCAGGCTGGCTCGACGACGTCGAGAAATTCGTCGACAAGTTCGAGGATGCCGTCGACGAGTACGAATCTCTGCTGACGAACAACCGCATCTGGAAAAAACGGACGGTCGGCATCGGCGTCATTTCCCCCGAGGACGCGATCGACTGGGGCATCACCGGCCCGCCGCTGCGCGGATCGGGCGTCGAATGGGATCTGCGCCGCGCGCAGCCGTACGAGTGCTACCCGGAATTAAAGTTCGAGATCCCGATCGGCAAGAACGGCGACACGTACGACCGCTATCTCTGCCGCATGGAAGAGATGCGGCAGTCGAACTGGATCCTCAAGCAGTGCATCCCGCTCGTGAAAGCGACGCCGGCGGGCGACATCAAAGCGAAAATTTCGAAAGTCGTGCGCCCACCCGAGGGCGAGGTGTACCACTCCATCGAATCGCCGAAAGGGGAGTTGGGGTACTACATCGTCTCCGACGGCAAATCGCAGAACGCGTATCGCTGCCACGTGCGGCCGCCGTCCTTCGTGAATCTGCAGGCGCTGCCGGCGATGGCGAAGGGACACCTCGTTTCTGACTTGGTGGCGCTGATCGGGACGATCGATATCGTCCTTGGCGAGGTGGATCGTTGAGAAAGCAAATGTTGAATGTTGAATGTTCAATGTTGAATGTTGAATGGAAGCTTCGCCACTCGGCGGTTCCTGCCGTTTCATTCAACATTGAACATTCAACATTCAACATTCAACATTGGCTTTTGACTTTGGGGGTAGCGAATGCCTGAACCAATCCTGCGCTACCTCGTCTGGCCTCTCGTCAAATTCCTCGTCGCCTTCATCATCGTGCAGGTCATCGTCGCCGCCATGAACTGGGTGGAGCGCCGCCTTCTCGGGTTGATGCAGGCGCGCCTCGGACCGAATCGCGTCGGCAGTGAGTTCGGCATTCCGTGGGGACTGGCGCAGATCATCGCCGATCCGATCAAGTTCATCCTCAAGGAAGACATCGTTCCGTCCAGCTCCGAGAAAGTCGCGTACTTCCTCGGGCCGATGCTGCCGCTCATCCCGGCCTTCCTCGTCTTCTGCCTGATTCCGTACGGTCCGCCGCCGACGTTCGTCGTCACGCACGTGAACGTCGGACTGCTGCTGATCCTGGCGCTGACGTCGACCGGCGTGTACGGCATCATCCTCGGCGGCTGGGCTTCGAACAACAAGTACTCACTGATGGGCGGACTGCGCAGCGCCGCGCAGATGGTGTCGTACGAAGTGCCGTTCGGACTCTCCATCGTCGGCGTGCTGATGCTGTGCGGGAGTTTCGACCTCGTTCACATCATCAACTACCAGGCGAATCACATCTGGAACCTCTTCCCGCAGCTCATCGCCGCGTTCATCTTCCTCGTGGCCATGAACGCGGAAAACAACCGGACGCCGTTCGATTTGCCGGAAGCGGAATCGGAGTTGGTGGCCGGCTATCACACCGAGTACTCGGCGATGAAGTTCGCCTTTTTCATGCTGGCCGAATATTCATCGATGATCGTCAACTGCTGCCTGATGGTGAGCCTCTTCTTCGGCGGCTGGACGCTGGCCATCAACGGCTACGGCCTGACCACCGGCGTGCTGCGCGGCTGGGGTCTGGCCGGCGGCATCCTCGGCGCGCTGATCTTCATCACCAAGGTGATGATCTTCATGCTGATGTACATCTGGTTCCGCGCGACGTTCCCGCGCTTCCGTTTCGACCAATTGATGGACCTCGGCTGGAAATGGATGATTCCGCTGGCGCTGGCCAACATCGCCGTCACCGCAATCGTGGTACTCCTCGGGCAGCAATTCAATTTCCAGGGAGAAGTGGTCCTCTCGATCGCCGGGGCGGCGATCATCGCGTTCACTCTGTATCTGTTGCTCCGGCCGCGCGCAAAGGTGATTCATGCACGTCGAGTATCCGAAGCTTAGGTGGTCCGACAAGTTTCTTCTCCTCGACATGCTCGAGGGGTTGAAGACGACCTTTCGGGAGCTGTTCAAACCGAAGGTGACGATCCGCTATCCGGAAGAGCGGCTCGAGCCGGCCAACAGGTTCCGAGGAATGTTCAAGTTTTCGTTCGACCGCTGCATCGCCTGCAAGCTCTGCGCGCTGGCCTGCCCGATCGACATCATCTACATCGACGTCCACGACGAACAGCGCGAAGTGGGCGGCAAGATGAAGAAGCTGAAAGTCCTGGACCGCTACGACATCGACGTGAAGCGCTGCATGTTCTGCGCGCTCTGCGAAGAAGCGTGTCCGACCAAACCGAAGTCGATCTGGCTGACCACGAAGACCTACGAGCTGGCCACCTACGACCGCAACGACCTTTACTTCAACATGCAGCAACTCGAGTACTGGGAGTCGCGGCCGGAGTACGCCGGACTGCCCGCGGAAGAACCGAAGCCTGTCATCGAGCACGACGCGAAAACGATCGGCGGAGCGTCATGAGTCCGGAACTTCTCGTATTCGCCATCATCGGAACCGTGGCCGTGGCCGCGTCGATCCTGGTCATCTCGATGAGGAACCCCGTACATTCGGCGCTCTTCCTTCTGCTGACCTTCCTCTGCGTGGCCGTGCTCTTCGTGATGAAGGGGGCGGAGTTCGTCGGCACCGTGCAGGTGCTCGTCTACGCCGGCGGCATCATGGTGCTCTTCCTCTTCGTGGTCATGCTGATCAACGTCCACCATCTGCCGGACGAGAAAGTCCTCTCGAATTTCTGGAAAGGCGGCTTCGCCGTCGGCCTGGCGGTCTTCATCCTCTTCGTCACGCTGGTCCGGCCGGGCGTCTACCACGATCCCGCGTCGAGTGATAAGCCGCTGCGGTCGACGTACACGTATCGCCACCGCAAGGTGAAGAATGCCGACGGCACCGTGACGCGCAAACTGATCCGGCGCGGCAAAGTGGTCGGCAATTCGGAAGCGGTGGCCATGGCGCTCTACACCGATTACCTCGTGCCGTTCGAAGTGGCCTCGCTCTTCCTGCTCGTGGCCATGATCGGCGCGATCGTCATCGGCAAACGCGAGCTCTCCGCGATCGAAGAAGAGAACATCCCCGCGTACATGCTCGAACGTTCCGAGACGGAGCATGAGGTCAAGGAGGCCATGAGTGCCTGAAGCGATTCCGAGCACCGCGGCGTACCTGATGTTGTCGGGCACCCTCTTCGCGATCGGGCTGGTCGGCGTGATCATCCGCCGCAACATGATCACCGTGCTGATGGCGGTCGAACTGATGATGAACGCCGTCAACATCAACCTCGTCGCCTTCTCGCACCGCTTCGCCTCGCTGGAAGGTCAGGTCTTCACGATCTTCATCATCACCGTGGCGGCAGGGGAGGCCGCGGTAGGGCTGGCCATCATCATCCAGTTGTACCGCTTGAAGAGCACGATCAACGTCGATGAAGCGAGGTCGATGAATGGGTGATGGCTTGCAGCGCTCCTCGGCCGCGAAAGCGGCCGTAAGAACCGTAGCCCCCGGCTTAAGCCGGGGGTGTCGCTACGGTTCTTACGCCGGCTTCGCCGGCGAGAAGCGGAACATGAGGAGGATGAATGGTTAACGCAACCGTCCTTCTATTGATCCCGCTATTGCCGGCACTGGGCGCTCTGATCAATGGGCTGCGCGCAGCGGCTGCGCCCCGCACCCACAAAAACCGCGCCGTCACCAACGCCGTCGCGCTCGGATCGACCGGACTCTCCGCGCTGCTCGCCGCGTGGACCGTCATCACCTACGTCGGCGGCGGAATGTCATCCGCGTTTCAGCACGCCTACTACACCTGGATCCCGGCGGGACTCGGGCACGTCGGCGCGAACGGCATCGCCAGCTTCGCCGTCGACTTCGCCTTCCGCATCGACACGCTCTCCTGCACGATGCTGCTGATCGTCACCTGGATCGGCTTCCTCATCCACGTCTACGCCACCGGCTACATGGCCCACGAAGAGGGGTACACGCGCTTCTTCACCTACCTCAACCTCTTCATGTTCATGATGCTGCTCCTGGTCCTCGGCGCGAACTACATGGTCATGTTCGTCGGATGGGAAGGGGTCGGCCTCTGCTCGTACCTGCTGATCGGCTTCTATTACGACAAGAACTTCGCCGCCGATGCGGGGAAGAAAGCGTTCGTCGCCAACCGCATCGGCGACTTCGGATTCATCCTCGGTATCTTCCTGATCTTCAACACCTTTGGCACCGCCGATTACGGGAAGGTTTTCGCGCTGGCCAGCGCCAATCCGGCCGCATACGCCGGCATCGCCACGACCATCTGCGTGCTGCTCTTCGTCGGCGCGTGCGGCAAGTCC
>Ga0207677_10000183_pt1 | contig 50255 bp, 42 predicted proteins | sample KBSMisM42_FD_184311 | JGI IMG/M metagenome (GOLD analysis project Ga0207677, IMG submission 184311) | Miscanthus rhizosphere microbial communities from Kellogg Biological Station, Michigan, USA - KBS Miscanthus M4-2 (SPAdes) (version 2) | ecosystem: Host-associated > Plants > Roots >...
CGTGACGAAGGTTTTGCCCGGCATGCAGTCGGCCTTCGTCGACCTCGGCCTGGAGCGCGACGCGTTTCTCTACGTCTCCGACGTCGTCGAGGATCTCGAAGAGTTCGACAGCGCCGACTCGACCGACGACCTCACGCTCGACGACGTTCCGCAGCAACGCGCCGAGGCGTCGATTGCGGACCTGCTGCGCGAAGGGCAGGAAATCGTCGTGCAGGTGTCGAAAGACACGATCGCGGGCAAAGGGGCGCGGATCACCAGCCACATCACGCTGCCGGGCCGCTTCCTCGTCTACATGCCGACCGTCAATCACATCGGCGTTTCGCGGCGCATCGAGAACGAAGGCGAACGGACGCGGCTCAAGGAGATTCTCGAGCGCATCCGTCCCGCCGGCGCCGGTGGATTCATCGTTCGGACCGCGGGCGAAGAGCGCGAGGAGGACGAGTTCCGAGCCGATCTAAAGTACCTCACCGATTTGTGGGAGCAGATCAAACGGAAAGGTGAGAAGGCGTCGGCGCCGACGGCGCTGCATCACGATCTCGATCTCGTCCTGCGCACGATCCGCGACGTGCTGTCGCCCGAGTTCAAGAGCGTTTGGGTCGACTCGGTCGATCAATATCAGCGCATCGTCGAGTTCCTCGATCAGATCCAGCCGAACCTCGTGTCGCGCGTCCGGCTCTACCGCCGCGACGAGCCGATCTTCGAAGACTTCAGCATCGAGGCGGAAATCGCGAAGGCGCTGAAGTCGAAAGTGTGGCTGAAGTCGGGCGGCTACATCGTCATCAATCAGACCGAGGCGCTGGTGGCGATCGACGTGAACACGGGGAAGTACGTCGGCAAGAAGAATCTCGAGGAGACGGTTTTCAAGACGAACCTCGAAGCAGCCAAAGAAATCGTCCGCCAGATCCGCCTGCGCGACCTCGGCGGGATCATCGTGCTCGACTTCATCGACATGGAGGACCTTGCCAATCGCGAGCGCCTGTTCGAAGCGCTGGAGATCGAGATCCGGAAGGACCGTTCCAAGACCAAGATCCTGCAGATCTCCGAATTCGGTTTGATCGAGATGACGCGGAAACGCGTGCGCCAGAGTCTGGAGCGCTCGCTGACGCAGGCCTGCCCGTATTGCGGCGGCAGCGGGCGGATCAAGTCGAATACGACGATCGCGTTCGAGATCTGGCGCGAACTGGCGAAGCTGCACGATCTGCACGAGGGACAGGACGTCATCGTCCGCCTGAATCCAGTCGTCTACGGTTCCGTCCACAACGCGAACGATCCGATTTTCGAAGAGATCGAACGCAACATGGGCGTGCACCTGGTCTTCAAGCCGGATGATTCGCTTCACCACGAACAGTTCGACGTCATGCGGATATGAAGCGCGGCACGGCCGCAGCCGTCGCCGGTCTGGCCTGGATCTACACGGCAGCGCACTTCGCGATGACGGGTGTCCGGCAACCGGCCGGCAACTTTACCGGTGATTTCCTGGCCAGCTTTCCGTCCTGGCGGCTGAGCGTCTTGACGGGACGGCTGGACATGTACCAGGGCAGTCTCGCCGCGAAGTGGGCAGTGATTTTCGGCGACGGCCATCCGCTCTGGCACTACGGCCCCGTCGAGCATCTCATCACGCTTCCGCTGTTCGCATTCCGCGACCTTCGCGCGGCGTACATGGCGTGGCTGATCGTCAACTACGTCTTCCTCGCCGGCATTTCGATTCTCGCGTGTTCCGTGTTTCAGAGTGGGCGCTCGAAGTGGTTGTGGCGATCCACGGCCGCCATCGTCATTCTCAATTACGGTCCGCTTTTCGAAGCGCTTACACAACGCACGATCGAGATTTTCGAACTGCTGCTGATCTTCTCTGCGTTCGCTCTCTTTTTGCGAGGTCGTGAGGCCGCTTCAGGAGCCGCGCTCGGTTTTGCCGCGATGACCAAGTTTCTGCCGCTGATTTTCCTCCCTTACTTCGTCTTGAAGCGGCAGACGCGCGCACTCCTTGCCGCCGTGATTTCGATCGCGGTAATCGCCATCGCTGCGGAGGCAGTACTCGGATGGCGTTACAGCGGCACGATCGTGCAACTGCGAAGCGGCGGTTTGATCCAGGGCGACACGGATCAGAGCCTCGCCGGAATGATCCGCCGGATACTCGTCTGGACGCGATCGCCGCTTTCACCTTCGCCGTTGATCTTCGGCGCGATCATCCTGGCCGTCGCGGGGATCGCCTGGCTGTTCCTGCGCACCCGCAACGCCGCGGCGGTGGAGGATCTCGAGTGGAGCACACTCATCGTCGTCATGGTCCTGCTCCCTCCGCATAACGAGCAGTACTACTTCGTGCTGCTGCTGTTTCCGTATCTTGCGCTTCTGGCGCGGGAGCTTCGGCCGTTCGCTTCCGTGCATCGCGCGCGGCGATGGTGGCTGGCGATCTCGTTCATCCTCACGGGGACGTTGGTGCCATTGTCCCTTCTGGGCCGGCTGACAGGATTGAGGATTTTTTCGCTGTATCTCGCTTCGGGGATTCCGTTTATCGGCGCGGCAATTCTCGCGGCAGTCTGCGTCCATGCGCTCCTGGCCGAATGTGCGGCCGGGCAGGCGGGCGAGCTCACTCCCGGCACGCCGCATGCACTTTGACCGTCCCGAGCTGTCATGTCTCTCGAAGATACCTTCACCAATCTCGCCTCGTTCCTGAACAGCCTCGACGCCGAGGGTGAGCAGAAGTTCGAGCTGTCGCACTCGCTGGTGATCATCTGCCCCGACTGCGGCAAGAACATCGCCTTCCGCAATCGCTGCCCGAAGTGCGGCGGCAATTCGTGGATTCCGGCGGGCCACAGCGGCGGGATTTTCGAGCAGATGAAAGCGCAGCGCTGGCGCACCGAGATGCAGAGCGACGACGGGGATGACGCCGACGTCGAAGTGCGCGAGCCCGAAGAAGCGCGCGCCGACGCCAACTAAGTGTCGAGCCCTTCGCGCAAGTACTCTTCTTCCATCAATTGAGCGAAGAGCGTTTCGTACTCTTTCGAGCTTGATGCCGGAGGCTTTTTCATCGCGGCGATGCGGCGGCGGACATTTTCCTCCCGCTCTTCTTCGCGTTTGAGCTCGTCAGCCAGGGCGTGGGCGATCGACTGGCGGACTACTTCGCGTTCCTTGAGCAGGGTGACGGAGCGCGTGCGCGTCATCGCCTCCAGAAGGTCGCGCGCGAGCTGCGTCACGCGCTCGCGCGAGATTTTGTGCATGCGCGATTGTACGTCCGCCTACCGTCAGTGAATCGTGTCGTCGTCCGGCGCTTCGGAATCAGCCGCTTCGGCGTCGTCCGTCGGGACATCCTCTTCCCCGTCGTCCTTGTCGACGAGTTTGACCGCGGCGACGACCAGATCGTTCTCGTCGATGTTGATGACGCGAACGCCCTGCGTGCTGCGGCCGATCGAGCGGATGTCGGCGACGTTGGTGCGGATGATCATCCCCTGCTCGGTAATGAGCAGCACCTGGTCGTCTTCGAAGACATACGAGATGCCGGCGACCTTGCCGTTCTTGTCGGTGGTCTTGATGTTCGTGACGCCGATGCCGCCGCGCGACTGCAGTCGATACGCGGAGACGGGAGTGCGCTTGCCGAAGCCTTTTTCGGTGACGGTGAGGATCTCACCGCGCTCGTCGGAGGCGACGACTTCCGCATCATCGGTCTCCGGCTCGGCGGTTTCGACGATCTCCAACTCTTCGCCTTCCGCCGGCGGCTCCGGAACGGGCTCACCGGATGCGGGGAGCACGTCCATCTCGACGACGTAATCGCCTTCGCGCAGCGAGATGCCTTTCACGCCGGCGGCGCCGCGACCCATGGGACGGACTCCGTTTTCGTTGAAGCGGATGGCCATGCCGTCGTGCGTGCCGATGAAGATCTCGTCGCCACCCTGAGAGAGGCGGACGGCGTAGAGATCGTCGCCTTCGTTGATGTCGATGGCGATGATGCCGCTCGCGCGCACGTTCGAGAACGCCGTCAGCTCGGTCTTCTTGATCTTGCCGGCGCGCGTGACCATGACCACGTACTTGGCGTCGTTGAAATCGCGGACGGTGAGCAGCGCGCGCACGCTCTCGTTCTGCTCGACAGTCAACAAGTTGACGATCGCTTTCCCTCTCGCATTCGACGCGACCTCGGGGATCTGGTGCACCTTGATCCAGTACAGCCGGCCGCGGTCGGTGAAGACGAGCACGTACGAGTGCGCGCTGGCGACGAAGAGGTGCTCGACGATGTCCTCTTCCTTCGTCTGCATGCCGATGCGGCCTTTGCCGCCGCGGCGTTGCGCGCGGTAAAGCGACAGCGGCGAGCGCTTGATGTAGCCGCCGCGCGACACGGTGATGACCATGTCTTCGTCGGCGATCATGTCTTCGATGGTGATGTCGCTGGCCTGCGGCACGATTTCGGTGCGCCGCTTGTCGCCGTACGCTTCTTTGATCTCGCGCAGCTCGGCGCTGATGATGCCGAGGACGAGCGCCTCGGATCCGAGGATCTCGCGAAGGCGGCGAATGGTGGCCTGAACTTCCTCGTACTCGGCCACGATCTTTTCGCGCTCCAGGCCGGTGAGACGCTGCAGCCGCATGTCGAGAATGGCCTGGGCCTGCACGTCGCTGAACTGCCAGCGCTCGATCAGGCCGCTTTTCGCTTCCTGCGGCGTGCGGCTGCCGCGGATGAGCGAGATCAGTTCGTCGAGGACGTCGAGCGCTTTGACGAGACCTTCCAGGATGTGGGCGCGCTCTTCCGCCTTACGAAGGTCGAAACGCGTGCGGCGGACGACGATCTCTTTGCGATGCTCGACGAAATGGTGGAGCAGCGTCGGGAGGTCCATGACCTCCGGCTTGTTGTTGACGATGGCCAGGAAAATGATGCCGAACGTGGTCTGCATCTGCGTATTGCGATACAGATTGTTCAGTACGACCTCGGCGATTGCATCGCGCTTCAACTCGATGACGATGCGCATCCCTTCGCGGTCGGATTCGTCGCGAAGATCGCTGATGCCTTCAATGCGCTTGTCGTGAACCAGCTCGGCGATTTTCTCGAGCAGGCGTTTCTTATTCGTCATGTACGGGATTTCCGTCACGACGATCTGTTCGCGCTCGCTCTTTTTCTGCGTTTCGATTGCAGCTCTGGCCCGGACCTGAATGATTCCGCGGCCCGTGTTGTAAGCCTCGTAAATCCCCTCAATACCGAAAATGAAACCGGCCGTCGGGAAATCGGGGCCGGGCATTACCGTCATCAGCTCTTTCACCGACGCGTGCGGATTTTCGATGACCATCAAGCAGGCGTCGATGACTTCACCGAGATTGTGCGGCGGAATGTTCGTGGCCATACCGACGGCGATACCCGACGAGCCATTGACGAGCAGGTTCGGATATTTCGCGGGCAATACGGCCGGCTCGCGCTCGGTGCCGTCGTAATTGGGGACGAAATCGACCGTCTCTTTGTCGATGTCGTCGCGCATCAGCTCTTCGGCGAGCCGCGTCAGACGCACTTCGGTGTAACGCATTGCCGCCGGATTGTCACCGTCGACCGAGCCGAAGTTGCCCTGGCCGTCAACGAGGCGATAGCGCATTGAAAAATCCTGCGCCATGCGCACGACGGAGTCGTAAATCGCGCTGTCGCCGTGGGGATGGTATTTACCCATGACGTCGCCGACGATGCGCGCCGATTTCTTATAAGCCTTGCCGGCGGTGTTGCCCTGCTCGTACATCCCGTAGAGGATGCGGCGATGAACCGGCTTCAGGCCGTCGCGGACGTCCGGCAGCGCGCGGCCGATGATGACCGACATCGCGTAGTCGAGATACGACTTGCGCATCTCGTCTTCGATATTGACGGGATTGCGCTGCTCGCTGTGTGTTGTGTAATCGAAATCGTCAGCCATTAGATATCGAGGTTCTTCACTTCGAGTGCATTGTCCTGAATGAAGACGCGTCGCGGTTCAACCTGGTCGCCCATGAGAACTGTAAAGAGCTCTTCGGCGCCGACGCCGTCTTCAATCTTGACCTGCAGAAGCCGGCGGCGCTCGGGATCCATTGTGGTTTCCCAGAGCTGCTCGGGATTCATTTCGCCGAGGCCTTTGTAGCGGCTGATGGCGAGACCTTTTTTGGCCAGGTCGTAAATGCGCTCGATCAGATCGTCGACCGTAACGACGACGTCCGAATTGTCATTGTGTTTGAGTGTGTAGGGCGGCAATCCGAATGCGGAGAGCTGCTCATAAGACTTCGCCATCTGGCGATATTCATAAGTGGAAAGCAGTTCGCTGCTGACGATGACCTTCTTGCCGGTTCCATTGCCGCCGACGGAGAAATGCACGGTCGGCGTTTCGGTCTCTTCGTCGGTCATCAGACGCACGTGCTCGAAACCGTGCGTGGTCAGCGCCTTGACGAGCGCTTCGAGTTTGTCGGGATCGCCCATCGCGCTGCGGTCGATGAAGCCCTCGCCGAAGAGGACGTCGAGCGCCTCGCGGGGGATGCCGCGCGATTGCAGCTTGCGCGCGTGCAGGAGGTACTCTTCCATCCGCTGCAGCATGTTCACCAGCGCCTCGCCTTTGAGCGAGAGACCGGCCTGCGGCGTGATCTCGACATTTTCGGAGACGCGCGTCAGAAGGAAGCGCGACAGCTCGCCCTCGTCCTTGACGTACATGTCCTTCTTGCCCTGCGTGACCTTGAACAGCGGCGGCTGGGCGATGAAGAGGTAGCCGCGGTCGATGATCTCGCGCATGTAGCGGAAGAAGAACGTCAGGATCAGCGTGCGGATGTGCGATCCGTCGACGTCTGCGTCGGTCATGATGATGATCTTGTGGTAGCGGAGCTTGGCGATGTCGAAATCGCCGGCTCCGATTCCTGTGCCGAGGGCCGTGATCATCAGCCGGATTTCCTCGGACGACAGCATCTTGTCGAGACGCGCGCGCTCCACGTTCAGGATCTTGCCCTTGAGCGGCAGGATGGCCTGATAGCGGCGATCGCGTCCCTGCTTGGCGGAGCCGCCTGCGGAGTCGCCCTCGACGAAGTAGATTTCGCAGTAACGCGGATCGCGTTCCTGACAGTCGGCGAGCTTGCCGGGAAGCGACGCGGAATCGAGCGCGCCTTTGCGGCGGGTCAGATCGCGCGCCTTGCGCGCTGCTTCGCGCGCACGGGCTGCTTCGATGACCTTGTCGACGATCCGTTTGACTTCCTTCGGATTCTCTTCGAGGAACTCGCCGAGACGTTCGCCGACGACCTGTTCGACCCACGTCTTCACGTGCGACGAGACCAGCTTGTCTTTGGTCTGCGACGAGAATTTCGGGTCGCGGATCTTGACGGAGATGACGCAGCTCAACCCTTCGCGGATGTCGTCGCCTTCGAGGCTCAGTTTCAGCTTCTGCAGGACGCCGGAGGCCTCGATGTACTTGTTCATCGTGCGCGTCAGGGCGGCCTTGAAGCCGACCAGATGCGTGCCGCCGTCGAGGTTCTTGATCGTGTTGGTGAAGCAGTAGATGTTCTCGGTGTAGCCCTCGTTCCACTGCAGCGCGATCTCGACGGCCTCGCCGTCTTTTTCGTCGCGGATGAAAATCGGCTCTTCGTGCAGCGGGACCTTGTTCTTGTTCAGGTCCTTCACGAACGAAACGATGCCGCCCTGATAACAGAACTCGTGTTTCTTCTCGGTGCGATCGTCGGCGATGGCGATGAAGACGCCGGAGTTGAGGAAGGCCAGCTCGCGCAGACGCTGCGAAAGCGTCTCGAAGTTCATCTCCGTGACCGAGAAGATGGCCGGATCGGCTTTGAACGTGACGCGTGTGCCGCGCTGCGCCGTTTTCTCGCCGCGCGCGATCGGCTGCTTCGGAACGCCGCCTTCGTAGCGCTGGCGCCAGATGTAGTCGTCGCGGTGAATCTCCAGCTCCAGCCATTCGGAGAGGAAGTTGACGACGGAAACGCCGACGCCGTGCAGACCGCCGGAGACTTTGTACGAGTTGTTGTCGAACTTACCGCCCGCGTGCAGCTCGGTCATGATGACCTCGGCCGCGGAACGGTTCTCTTCTTTGTGCAGATCGACCGGGATGCCGCGGCCGTTGTCTTCGACCGTTACGGAATTGTCGGTGTGGATCGTGACCAGGACTTTGTTCGCGTAACCGGCCAGCGCTTCGTCGATGGCGTTGTCGACGACTTCGTAGACCATGTGATGCAGGCCGGTAATGTCATCGGTGTCGCCGATGTACATACCCGGGCGCTTGCGGACTGCGTCCAGGCCTTTGAGAACTTTGATGTCTTCGGCGGTGTAATCGCCCGCGATCGACGGCGCCTGCGGGCTGATCTCCGAGGCGTCATAGGTCGTGTCGTCTTGCGTGTAGTCGTCTGCCATTCAGTGCTTTCCGGCGTTGGGTTTTGGCGGTAGGTGGCGCGTCTCCCGACGAGCCCGAATGCTGAGGTTTTTACGCCGCGGTCGATAACCTGAATTGTACCGCGATTATTGCGTTCCACGGAACGTTTCACGGCAAATCAGCAACGGACGCAACTCGCCCATTTTCAATGACTAAGCGCCGATGGGGCCCAGCCTCCAGACTTCGCAGAAAACGCTCTTTGGCGCTGGTCGCAAAAACCTGCGTTTGGGCAGGCAACCTGAGCAATAGCTGCTCCAGAATCTCGAGGTCGAGCTCGGCGTCGATGTCGTCGAGCAGGAAGAGCGCGGCCTCGTCGAAACGGTGGCGGAAAAGCGCCAGTTTCGCGAACTTGAGAAAGAGCACGACCATCTTCTGCTCGCCGCCGGAAAGGACTTCCGCGGCCGGCCTGCCGTCGACGGAAAACACGAGCACGTCGCGTTGCGGTCCGACCAGCGACATGCGCGCGCGCAGCTCCTCGCGGCGAATGCGCGGCAGTTCGTCGACGGCGCTCGGCTTGTATTCGATGGCAAGATCGCGGACGTGGTAGCGATGCTCGGCCACGATCTCCTTAAACGCACCGCTCAGCGCCTCGGCATACGCAGCCCGGCCGCGCTGCAGCGGCGCCGCGGCGTTCGAGAGCTCCTCATCCCAGGCGTTGAGCGACGACGTGCTGCCGCTGGCCAGCAGGGCGTTGCGCTGGCGCAGCGCGCGGCCGTAGCGGCTCACGGCTTCGAGGTAGCTCGGATCGATGCTGGCGATCCCGCGATCGAGAAAGCGCCGCCGTTCTTCCGGCGCGCCGCGCAGGATGTCCAGCCGCGCCGACGAGTAGGCGAAGACGCTCATCGCATTCACGTACGCCGGCAACGTCACGCGCTCGCCGTTGATCAGCAGCGCGCGGCGCCGCGTCTCGCCCGTCTCCAGCCCGACGGAGAGCGTCTTGTCGACGCCGAAGCGATGCAGGAGGCCGGAGACGAAGACGCTCGGCGACTCGAACTGGAACACGCTTCCGATGCGCGCCGTGCGAAACGATTTCGTCGTGGCCAGGAAGTAGATCGCTTCGAGCAGATTCGTCTTCCCCTGCCCGTTGCGGCCGACCACGATGTTGACCTGATCGTGAAAGGCCACCTCTTCCGCGCCGAGGTTGCGGAAGGATTGGGTGGCGATGGAGCGGAGGATCAAGCAGTAAGGCGCATCGGCATGACCACGTACAAGTACTCGTACGCGAGATCCGCGTCGTTCGACGACGGACGGCCGATGCACTGACTGTTCTCGTCCTTCAGATCGAGCGAGACCTGCTGCGTGTCGACGACGCTGAGAAAGTCGGTCACGTAGGCCGCGTTGAGGCCGACGAAGAATGGATTGCCGGCGTAGTCGATGGGAACGGTCTCGCGCGCGTCGCCGAGTTCCGGATTCGTCGACGACACCGTCAGTTTGCCGGGAGCGAAATCGAAACGGACGGCGCGCGTGCGCTCGTTGGCAACGAGCGAGATGCGGCGGATCGTGGCCAGCAGCCGCTCGCGGTCGACGAGGACCTTGCGGTCGTTGTCGCGGGCAATGACTTCCATGTAGTTCGGAAAATTCACGTCGATCATGCGCGCCAGCAGGCGGCGGTCGGCGGCTTCGAAGAAAAGGTGATTCTCGGAGACGCCGAAACGGACGTTGCCGTCCTCGCCGGATTCGAGCCGCATGATCTCTTCCATCGCTTTGCGCGGAATGAGGATGGTGAGGTCGGCGCTCTTCGACTTGCCGTTGCTGCTCTGCGGGAAATTGATCAGCGCCATGCGGTGGCCGTCGGTGGCCACCATCTCCATCTTCGCCGGCTGAACCTTGAGCAGCGCGCCGTTGAGCTGGAAGCGCGTCTCTTCGTGCGTGATGGCGAACTTGACCTTGGCCACCATCGTCTTCAGCTCTTCGAGCGGGATGTCGTACGACTCTTTCGCATCCACCGTCGGCAGCGTCGGATAGTCCTCGGCGGGCAATCCGAGGAGGCGGAACTTGGCGGTGCCGGAGTCGACGAGGAGCGAGTTGTTTTCCTGAAGGGTGATGTGGACGTCTTCGTCCGGCAGCGAGCGGACGATGTCAAAGAGGCGCTTCGCTTCGATGGTGACGCCGCCGGGCGTGGTGACGCGCGCGGGGCAGGAACTCAGGATGGTGACGTCGAGATCCGTCGCGGCCATCTGCAGCCGTCCGTCGGCGGCGCGGAGCAGCACATTCGAGAGGATCGGGATCGTGGAGCGTTTTTCGACGACTCCCTGGCAAAGCTGCAGTTCTTTCTGAAGATCAGCTTTTGCGACGGTCAGCTCCATGTCTCTTCCTTCAGAACAAAAGTCTTTTTAGTTAGTAGTGGAAGCAGTAGATGCGTGCGGAAAAACTCGGCATCGCGCTGCAAAGGTTTCGAAAGTATAGCAGTTCCTTCCGGGGTGAAACTGCGGGTTTCGTCGCGGAAAAGCGACGGAGATTTCGTCCGTTTTCCGCAGTCTTCGAGCCCGGCGCGAACGAGGCCGGTTTTGTCCACAGGATTTGGTGGGGTGTTTCCGCAGGGGCTGTGGATTTGCCGGTCGCGGTCGATTTCCGCTTCGACACGGTCTTTTTCCAGGTCGAAGCGCTTTTTCGACACGTCGACGTGCTTTTCCTACACGTCGACACGCTTTTTCTACGCGTCGACACGGTCTTTTTCCGTGTGGACACGCTTTTTGGCCACGTCGACAGGGTTTTCCTACACGTCGACGCGCTTTTCCAGGCATCGACACGCTTTTTCCAGGCATCGACACGCTTTTCCTACACGTCGACACGGTTTTTCCAGACGTCGACGCCGCTCACCGGAACTGCTTCATCAAGCCTTCGAGCACGCGCGCGAATTGCTGGTCGTTCTGCATCTTCTCGTCGATCTTTTCGACCGAGTACATCACCGTCGAGTGATGCTTGTTGTTGAAGACGCGGCCGATCTCCGGATACGAGAGATCCGTCAGGTGCTTGCACAGATACATGGCCACCTGGCGCGGGAAGGCGACCGTCTGCGCGTTCGATTTTGACTTCAGATTCGTGACCGTCGTTCCGTAGTGCGCGGCCACGACGCGCATGATCTCGGTCGGCGTGATCGGCTTGTTGTCCTTCGACAGCAGTTCCTTCAGCGCCTCCTTCGTCAGTTCGAGCGACAGATGCTTCTGTCCGGCCATTGACGCGAAGACAACGATTCGATTCAGCAGCCCTTCCAGCTCGCGAATGTTCGTACGCACGCGCTCAGCCACGAACAGCGCCGCGTCGTTCGGAAAATCGATCGCCCGCTCCTCGGCTTTCTTGCGAAGGATGGCGACCTTGGTCTCGAGATCGGGCGGCTGGATGTCGGCGATGAGTCCCCATTCGAAGCGAGAGCGGAGGCGCTCCTCGAGCGTCGGGATCTCTTTCGGCGGCGCATCCGAGGTGAAGACGATCTGCTTCTGAGCCTCGTAAAGGGCGTTGAAGGTGTGGAAGAACTCTTCCTGCGTCCGTTCCTTGCCGGCCAGGAACTGGATGTCGTCGAGGAGGAGCGCGTCGACTTTGCGATAACGATCGCGGAACTGCTGCATGCGGTCGTAGCGGATCGATGTGATCAGCTCCGTGACGAAGGAGTCGGCCGACATGTAGGCGACCTTCGAACCGGCCGTGCTGTCGCGAAGCTGCTGGCCGATGGCCTGGATGAGATGGGTCTTGCCGAGTCCCGCGCCGCCGTAGATGAAAAGCGGGTTGAACGAGCCCGCCGGATTCTCGGCGATCGACTTCGACGCCGCGAAGGCCAGCTCGTTCGACTTGCCGACGACGAACGTCTCGAAGCGGTAGCGCGGATTGAAAATCGAGAGCGGCAGCTCGGCCGAGGGGGGCGGTCCGAGCGGGATGTTCATCTCGCTCGAGCCTTCGGTGTCGGCGACGAGGTGGAGGTTCAGATGGTCGGTCGACATCTCGTCGAGGATCATCCGAATCTGCTGCGCGTAGTTCTGGCGAATTTCGGAAACGAAGCGCTGCGAGGGAACGCTTACGTCGATCGTGTCGCCCTTCTGGGCGAGGAAACGGGTCGGAGCGAACCACGTCTCAAATTGAGTCCTGTCAATGGTTTGCTCCAGCCGGTCGAGGACTTGCTTCCAGAGATTCATCGCGCATTCACACGGGGCACGGCCAGGGTCCTTGTAACTCTAATAATCCGCAGCTTTTCAACAACTGCGGAAAATCCGGACCTGAAAAAGGGGAGGCGAAGATAGCACAAAGCAGTGGATCAGTAGATCAGTGATCAGTAGATCAGGACACTGCAAGCACGCACCGAGCCTCCTGATCGACTGATCACTGATCGACTGATCCACTGGCCCGCCGGAATAGCCCGGTAGGGGCTCACGTTCCGCCCCGTCGCTGGCTGGTTTGACGACCTTCCGACCCGCCGCTATACTCCGCGCCTTCTTTTCAGAAGCTTAAGGAAATCATGAAGCGTACATTTCAGCCGAACAACCGCCGCCGCAAGCGCACGCACGGCTTTCTGGTCCGGATGCGGACCAAAGACGGGCAGGCGGTGCTTTCACGGCGCCGCCGCAAGGGCCGCAAGCGCCTGGCGGTCTAGCCTTTGCCAGCCGATGCCGGCGGACTTTCCGCCAGCTCCGAGGCTCTGCCGAAAGAGAAACGATTGGCCAAGCGTCGCGAGTTCCTTCGCGTCTACGAAGCCGGCCGCAAACTCTTTTCCCGCTACAGCGTACTGTTCTATGCCGCGAATGACCTCCCGTATTCGCGCATCGGCATCACCGCAACAAAAAAAAGTGGCAAGGCAAACGTGCGCAACCGGCTGAAACGGTGGACCCGCGAGGTTTACCGGCGTCAGCGCGGTCCCCTCGACATCGACAGCCGCTCGCTGGACGTCGTCGTCAACGTCAAGCCGAATGCCGTGCAGGCATCGTGGGGCGACTACAGCCTCGACCTGCAGCGCGCCCTGAAGCGCGTCGTCACCGAGAGCAGCGCGTCCCGATGAGCCATGCGCGCCCTCGCTCTCGTCCCGCTCCGTTTTTACAAGCGATTTCTTTCCCCGCTGCTGCCGCCGATGTGCCGCTTCGATCCCACCTGCTCGATTTACATGATGCAGGCGATCGAAAAGCACGGCACACTGCGCGGCGTCTGGCTCGGCATCCGGCGCCTGTCGCGCTGCCACCCGTTCAATCCTGGAGGTTGGGACCCCGTCCCTTGAGATGGAAAAGCGAATCTTTGCGGCAGTACTGATCTCGATCGGATTCCTGTGGCTATGGGCGGCGGTCGCCCCGAAGCTCTTCCCCGATCTGATGAAAAAGCCGGTGCCCGCCAAGGTCGAGACGACTTCGACGGCGGCAACGGCGACGACTGAGACCACTTCCACCGCGCCGGCTCCGGTCACCGCGTCGACGACGACCACGTCGCCCGCCGCCGTTGCCGCGCCTGTTGTCGAGCCGATCGCGGCCACCGCGCAGACGATCACCAGGATCGAGTCGCCGGACTTCGTCGCGAAGTTCTCGAACCGCGGCGCCGAGCTGGTCTCGTTTCAGCTCGCTCACTACAGAGCGAGGCCGAGCGACAAGAACGATCCGACGCTGGTCGAGCTGGTCAAACAGCGCGAGGCGGGCCGGACCGACTATCCGTTCGCCATCGAAGCCACCGACGCCAACTTCATGCACCGCGCGAACAGCGCGCTCTACGCCGTTCGCGAGTTCGACGACAAAGGCGCGCACGTCGTCGAGTACCGCTGGTCTGACGGCGCGCACGCGGTCACCAAGACCTTCCGATTCAACGGCGAGTACCTTTTCAACTTCGCCGTTTCCGTCACGCCGCCGCTGCCGTACCGCGTTGCCATCGGTCCCGGAATCCGCACCCTCGGGCCTGACGAGAAGGACAACCAGTTCATCGTCACAGGCAATGGAGTGGTGCAGCGCGACGACAGCCTGAAGGTCATCAACCGCGCCAAAGCCGACACGACCAGCATCTTCCCCGCCGTGCAGTACGTCGGCATCGAGGACAACTACTTTCTCTCAGTGCTGCGGCCGGAGAAATCGAACGGCGCGATCCTGCGCGCGATCGACGTTCCTGCCGTCGAGAAGAAAGAGAAACGCCGCGAGCTCTACGCGGCCGTCAACGCGGCGCCGGACGGCGTCGTCTCCGGCGCGGCATTCTTCGGACCGAAGGAAGCGAAAGTCGTCGACCGCTACGGCTTCGAGAAGACACTGCAGCTCGGCGTCTTCGGCATCATCGCCCGCTTCTTCCTGGCCGCGCTGCTCTGGCTGAACAAGTTCACCAAGAACTACGGCTGGGCCATCATCGTCCTCACCCTCATCATCAAACTCGTGCTCTATCCGCTGCAGCACAAGTGGCTGATCGGCATGAAGAAGATGCAGAAGCTGCAGCCGAAACAGGAGGCGATCAAGGCGAAGTACAAGAAGGCCAAGACCGACCCCGAGCAGCGCCAGAAGATGAACACGGAGATGATGAAGCTGTATCAGCAGGAAGGGATCAACCCTGCCGGCGGCTGCCTCCCGTTCGTCCTGCAGATCCCGATTCTGTGGGGCTTCTACGGCCTGCTCTCGCACGCCATCGAGCTCCGCGGCGCGCCCTTCATCTTCTGGATTCACGACATGTCAATGAAGGACCCGTACTACATCACTCCGCTGCTGATGACGGTTACGATGTTCGTCCAGCAGGCCATCACGCCCTCGACGGCGGATCCGGCCCAGAAGAAGATGTTCCTGATCATGCCGCTGGTGATGGGATGGATTTTCAAAGAGTTCCCGACCGGCGTCGTGCTTTACTGGCTGATGCAGAATCTCCTGACGATTGTGCAGCAGCTCCTCATGAACAAATTCACCGATCCCGCCACCCCGGCGACGTGATCGAACGGACTTGACGACGATGGCGCAACGATTCGAAGGAAAGAATCTCGACGAAGCATTGACGATGGCGTCCGAAGCGTTCGGCGTCGATCGCGTGCAACTGACCTATCACGTGGTCCTGGAAAAGAAAGGCTTTCTCGGCGGCATCAAACGCATCGTCGTGGAAGCCGAGGTGAATGACAGGCCGATCGCCGCGGCGGTGCAGGAAGCGTCGGCGCCCGCTCCGCGCGCTGGTCGTCCAGCTGGCGGTGGCGGAGGTCGCGGACGCGGCAATCGCGATCGCGATCGTGGGCGCGGCCGTGGCGGAGATGGACGCGGCCGTGGACCGCGTACCGGCGGCGGCAGCCGTCCCAGGCCCGGGGCTGACGACTTTCAGACCGGCGACTTCGAGCGCTTCGCGGGCGAGATCCCCGAGCAGGGGCCGGAGTCGGAGCAGGCCGGAGTCGTACGCGCCTGGTACGCGCGCGTGCTGGAGCTGGCCAAGCTGCAGCTCGAGATCCGCACCGAGGAGAATGAGACGCAGGTCATCGTGCGGCTGTTCGGCGGCGATGCGCGTCTGCTCACCGAGGAGCATGGCGAGCTGCTCGATGCGCTGCAGGTTCTCGGCAACAAGGCGATGGTCGGCCGCAAGATCGAAAAAGAGATCGAGCTGAATTGCGAAGCGTTCAAAGAGCGCCGCGCCGAGCAGCTCGCGGAAAAAGCGAAAGAGCTGGCCGACCGCGTGCGCAGCAGTGGTCGCGAGCAACTGCTTCCGGCGATGACGCCGATCGAGCGCCGCATCGTTCACCTCGCGCTGCAGGAAGACGCCGACGTCACGACCGAGTCGCGCGGCGACGGATTCTACAAACGCGTAGCGGTTGTGATGCGCGACGCCGCGGAGTAGTTGTACTGTCATCCTGAGCCTGAGAGGCTGTGAGGAAATGGATTCCGTTTCGTGCGAAGCACTTTGGAGTGCGGTGGCAGGGCCACCGCTTTGGGAGGGCGGAGGAATCGTGACCACTCGCAGCGTGTGATGCTTGCTACGTCTGCGCGATCTCGCCCGTCCCCCTCCCTCCCAAAGCGGTGGCTCGGCCGCCACCGCACTCCAAAGCTTCGCGAAATATGCCTCGAGTTGTGCGGGCATGAATCGCCTCTGTAGGAGCACAGGGCATTGCCACCATCTGAACTCGACACCATCGTCGCTCCGGCAACGCCGCTGGGCAGGGGAGCGCTCGCCATCGTCCGCATCGATGGTCCGCGCAGCGGCGACATCCTGAAGAAGCTCGGCGACGTCTGGCCGGAAGCGCGCATCGCCACACTGGTGCAACTAAGTCTGGACGGCGAGCCGCTCGATGAGTGCATCGCCATCCGTTACGCCGCGCCGCATTCGTTCACCGGTAACGATCTCGTCGAGCTGACGCTTCACGGCAGTCCGCTGCTCGTCGAGCGGGTGATCGCGGCGGTCGTGACGTGCGGCGCGCGCCTCGCGGAGCCGGGCGAGTTCACCGAACGCGCGGTGCTGAACGGCAAGCTCGATCTCGTGCAGGCGGAGTCGATCGCGGATCTGATCAACTCCCGAACTGCGCTTCAGGCCAAGCTCTCCCTCGGCAATCTGCACGGCGTGTTGAGCCGCCGCGCGGCGGCGGTGCGCGAGTCGCTGCTGCACGTGATCTCGCGGCTCGAGGCCGCGCTCGACTTTTCGGAAGAGGGATACGAATTCATCACGCGCGACGATGCGCGCCGCGAGATCGAGCGCGCCATTGCAGAGACCGAGGCGCTGGCGGAGACGTATCGCCGCGGCCGCGCGACGACGTCCGGTCTGACCTTGGTCATCCTCGGCCGGCCGAATGCCGGCAAGTCGACGCTGCTGAATCGTCTGGTGGGAAGCGATCGCGCCATCGTCACGCCGATTCCGGGAACGACGCGCGACATCGTGCGGGAGACGATCGAGATCGGCGGCTTGCCGGTGACGATCGCCGATACGGCCGGCTTGCGGACGAGCGGCGACGTCGTCGAGGAGATCGGGGTCGCGCGGGCACGCGAGGCGGCGGCGGGCGCGGACATCATTCTTTACCTGGTCGATGCGAGCGCCGGTTTGACGGAGGATGACGAGCTGGCCTCGTTTCCGGATGCAGTTGTTATTTACACCAAGACTGACCTCGCTCCCGCGCCGCAAAGCGCTCTCGGCATTAGCGTTACGGCCGAGCGCGGCATCGGCGAATTGTTGAGCAGGCTCGACGCGATTGTCCGCGATGAGTTCGCCGCTCCCGAAGGCAGTCTCGTCAATGAGCGACAGCGTCAAGCCGTCCTCGGCTGCAAGGAAGCGCTGGTAACAGCTCTGGCCGCAATCGATACGAACCTCGACGAGCCAATCATCCTCGTCGACCTCTACCGCTCTTCGACCTCGCTCGGCCTGCTGACCGGCGCCATCACCCAGGAGCACGTCTTCACCGAGATTTTCTCGAAGTTCTGCATCGGGAAGTGAGCGCGCGCGGGCGGCTGTTCCACGTGAAACATGTTCGACGTGATTGTGATCGGTGGAGGCCACGCCGGCGCTGAGGCGGCCCGCGTCTGCGCCCGCGGCGGCGCGCGCGTGGCGCTGCTGACGATGCTTCGCGACGCCATCGGCCGCATGTCGTGCAACCCTGCGATCGGCGGTTTGGCCAAGGGCAATCTCGTCAAGGAGATCGATGCGCTGGGCGGGTTGATGGGGGAGGCCACCGACCGGGCCGGCATCCAGTTCAAGGTGCTCAACCGGTCGAAGGGGCCGGCCGTGCAGGGGCCGCGCGCGCAGTGCGATCGCGATCTCTACGCCGCCGCCGTTCAGGACATTCTCGCCGCCGAGCCCAACATCACCATCGTCGAAGGCTCCGCGACCTCGCTCATTCATGACGGCAAGTCGGTCCGCGGCGTCGTGCTCAAAGACGGAACCCGCCTCGACGCCCGCGCCGTAGTCGTCACCACGGGAACGTTTCTTCGCGCCTTGATGCACTCCGGCGAGGTGAAGACCGTCGGCGGCCGCTTCGGCGAGCCGGCGGCGGAGACGCTTTCCGATTCGCTGCGCGATCTCGGCTTGAAACTCGGACGCCTCAAAACCGGAACTCCGCCGCGCGTCGATCGAACAACGGTCGATTTCTCGAAGCTGGAGGAAGCGCCCGGCGACGCAAAGCCGCGTCCGTTTTCGATCCTCACCGATGCGCTGCCGCTGCCGCAGGTGCTCTGTCATCTGACCTACACCAGCGGGATCGCGCACGACTTGATCCGCGCCAACCTCCATCGCGCGCCGATGTACTCCGGCCAGATTCACGCCACCGGCCCGCGCTACTGCCCGTCCATCGAGGACAAGGTGGTGCGCTTCGCGGAGAAAGAGCGGCATCAGGTCTTCGTCGAGCCGGAAGGGTTGACGCATCCCTGGCTCTACCTCAACGGCATTTCCACGTCGCTTCCACCGGACGTCCAGGATGCCGTCGTCCGCTCGTTGCCGGGATTCGAAAACGCGGTCATCGCACGCTACGGCTACGCGGTCGAATACGACTTCGTGAACCCCGAGCAGCTCGATCCGACGCTTCAGGTTCGCAACGTCGACGGTCTCTTCCTCGCCGGCCAGATCAACGGCACCTCGGGATACGAAGAGGCAGCCGCGCAGGGACTCCTGGCCGGGATCAACGCCCTGCGGAAGATCCGCGGCGGCGATCCGGTCATCCTTCGCCGCGACCAGGCCTACGCCGCGGTGATGATCGACGACCTTGTCACGCAAGGCACCGAAGAGCCGTATCGCATGTTCACCTCTCGAGCGGAGCACCGCCTCCTCCTCGGATGCGATTCCGTCTACGAGCGCCTGTCGCCGGTCGCGGAGCGGCTGGGGATTCTCGATGACGAGCGCAAACGCCGCGTCGAGCAGCGCATCGCGCGTATGCAGCGCGCGCGCGATGCGGCAGAAACGGCCGTCACTCCCGATCGCGAGACCTTGGTCTGGCTCGACGCCGCGAACGTCACATTAAATGAGAAGTCCACCATCGCCCGGCTCATGCAGCGCGCCGACTTCGACATCGCGCACTTTACCGACGCCTGCGAAACGGTGCTCCCCGAGGTTGCGGAAGCATTTCGCGCGTTGAGCGAGGAAGAGTCGGATGGCGTCGTCAGCCAGCTTCGGTACGCCGGCTACATCGATCGGCAGCAGCGCGAAGCGGCGCGGCAGGCGGATGAGGAAGAGATGCGCATCCCCGGCGACATGTCGTACCGGTTGCCGGGATTGTCGCGGGAGATGATCGAGAAGCTCAGTTTCGTCCGTCCAGTCTCCCTCGGACAGGCCAGCAGGATCCCGGGCGTCACGCCGGCGGCGATCTCCATCGTGCGGATGCACCTGCGGCGCGGATCAAACAACGCGCGGCTGCCGACAGAGACAAGATGTTAGCAACATCAGACGCTGCACCTTGCCAAAGCACAGACAAGAGTGTCTGTGCCACACTCTTTCTCGCCTGTAGCACCACTGCTGAATATCGGCAGGATCAATGTGGCACAGACACTCCTGTCTGTGCTGGTGAGGCTCGGGACGCTTGAGCAAATCAACCCGTGCCGCCGGTTCCGCCGCCCGGTTGGAGACCTACAAGTCCGAGCTTCTTCGCTGGAACGAGCGGATCAACCTCATCGGGCCGGAAGCGGTCGCCAATATCGACGCCCACATCGGCGAAGCGGTCGTCGCGGCGGAGATTCTGAAGCCGTCCGGTAACGTGCTCGACTTCGGCAGCGGGGGAGGATTGCCGGCCATTCCGATGGCCATCGTCTCGCCGGACGCGCGCTTTCACCTCGTCGAAGTGGACAAGAAAAAGTGGGCCTTTCTGAAACACATCGCGCGGGCGTGCGAATTGAACGCTGTGATTTACGGTGATAGATTGGCGCGCGCCGTGATGCGGTTCCCGCCTGAGCTTCGATTTTCCCTGGTTACGTCGCGCGCAGTTGGAAATCCGGAGGAATGGGTGCCTTTACTGGCGCCGTGGATGGAGCAAGACGGACGCGTGGCACTCTTTCAAAGCAGTCCGGACGTTCCGGCCATCGGCGGTTTCGCGAGGAGCGACGTTTTTCCGCTTCCTCGGGGTACCTCCAACTACCTCGCGACATTGATCACTGGTGAAATTGCCAGGTAACTGGTGAATTGACAGATTCACTGGTGAAATTACCAGTTAACTGGTGAATTTGACAGACTCATTGGTGAAATCACCAATTAAGTGGCAAAAGTGACAGACTCACTGGTGAAATCGCCAGTTAACTGGCGAAAGTGACAGATTGATTGGTGAAATCACCAATGAACTGGTGATTTGACAGACTCATTGGTGAAATCACCAATGAACTGGTGAAAGTGACAGATTCATCTGGCACGTTCCACGTGGAACACGAATGACGAAGATTGTCGCACTTGCGAATCAGAAGGGTGGCGTCGGCAAGACCACCACCGCTATCAACCTCGGCGCCTCCGTCGCCGCCTGCGAGCGGCGCGTGCTCCTGGTTGACCTCGATCCGCAGTCGAACGCCACCTCCGGTCTCGGCGTGAACGAGGCCGATCCGTCGATGTACGACGTACTCGTCGAGAACATGCCGCTGCGCGACATCATCCGGCCGACCGAGATTCCGACGCTCTTCATCGCCCCCTCGTCGGTTGATTTGGTCGGTGCCGAGGTCGAGTTGCGCGATGCAATCGGCCGCGAGTACTACCTGAAACGCGTGATCGAACCGATCGTCGCGGACTACGACTACATCCTCATCGATTCGCCGCCGTCCCTCGGACTGCTCACGGTCAACGGACTCACCGCCGCCAACTCCGTACTCGTTCCGCTTCAGGCCGAGTACTTCGCGCTCGAGGGCGTCTCGCAACTGCTTTCGACCATCGAACGCGTCAAGAGCGCGGTCAATCCATCGCTCGACGTCGAAGGAATCGTTCTGACGATGTATGACGAGCGCATGAACCTGGCCCGGCAGGTCGCGGAAGAGGTTCGCAACCACTTCGGCGAGAAGCTCTACAAGACCGTCATCCCGCGGAACGTCCGGCTCAGCGAAGCGCCGTCGTTCGGCAAACCGATTATTCTTTACGACATCCGCTCGCGAGGCAGCGAGGCGTACGTCAGTCTGGCCAGGGAATTCATTCAGCGCGCGGAGAACGTGATCTGATGAACCACAAGAAAGTGCTCGGCCGCGGTCTCGGCGCTCTCATCCCGCAACGGCAGGAGTCCGCGCCCGCCGACTCGCACGCCACGCAAGGCTTGGCCGAGATTCCGATCTCGCAGATTCAGCCGAATCCCTTCCAGCCGCGCAAGACGTTCAACGAAGCGTCGATCGACGAGCTGGCGCGCAGCGTTCGCGAGCACGGCATCGTCCAGCCGCTCGTCGTCACGCGCGCCGGCGACAAGTACAAGCTCATCGCCGGCGAGCGCCGCTTCCGCGCCGCGCAGAAAGCCGGGCTGACCACGGTCCCCGTCCTCATCAAAGAGATGATGGCCGAGGGTGACGCGCTGCAGATCGCGCTCATCGAGAACATCCAGCGCGAAGACCTGAACCCGATCGAAGAAGCGATGGCGTATCACCAGCTTCACGACGATTTTCAGTTGACGCAGGAAGAAATCTCGCGCCGCGTCGGCAAGGAACGCTCGACGGTCGCGAACTTCCTCCGTCTCCTCAAGCTGCCCGATCCGGTCAAGAAGCTTCTGGCGTCCGGCCAGCTCTCGATGGGTCACGCACGCGCGTTGCTGGCCATCGAGTCGCCGAAGAAGCAGGAGCAGTTGGCCGACCGCGTCGTCCGGAAGAACCTCAACGTCCGGCAGACGGAGATGCTGGCCTCGGAGAGCTCGCCGAAGACTGCGGAGAAGAAAGAAAAAGAGAAGGACGTCTTCACGCGCGACGCGGAAGACAAGCTTCAAAGGACTTTACGAACAAAAGTAGAGATCGACCGCAGACGCCGCGGAGGCGTGATCCACATCCGCTACGGCAGCGAAGACGAACTGATTCGCGTCGTCGATGAGCTCATGGGACGGCGACGGTAATATGGGAGCAGAGATGAAGAACAAGAGCGGTGAACTGAACGGCTTTCTCGATCGCGGCTCGTCGTTTCGCGGCGAGCTCGAATTCGAAGACACGATGCGCATCGACGGCCGTTTCAACGGCAAGATCATGACCAAGAACGAGCTGATCGTCGGCGAGAGCGCGCAGATCGAAGGTGAAGTCTACGCCGGCCGCATCGCCATCAGCGGCACGATCATCGGCAAGATCATCGCCACGCAGCGCGTCGAGATCCACCGCAACGGCAAGGTCTACAGCGACATCGACACGCCCGCGCTGATCATCGAGGAAGGCGCGATCTTCCAGGGCAACTGCGTGATGGGCGACAAGAAGCCTGCTACGGTGACCAACATCGCAGCGAAGGCGTAACGCCACTCTAAGCTGCGGGCCTTCACGCCGACCTCACGGCGCTTTAGCCAACGAACGCGAGGCATCTGGCCGAGGTCGCTTCGCTGACCTATACGAGCAGTACCGTCTAAGGAGGAGCTCCTTTTCGCTTAACGTGACGGTAGTCCTGCTGCTATCGCCCGCGCGCGCTGGCATTGCCGCCTCCGCCGGCTTCGGCGACGCCGTGGTGCGGGCCGTCTCCGTGGGTACCGTGGGCTGTCGGGCAGCGGCGACATAGGAAGGTGGGAACGCTTGATTGCAAAAAAGCAATAAATTAATAAATTGACGCGGGTAGGGCTGGTTGATTCAGCGGCTTCGCCGCTTGGTCAGCATCACGCGGGCAACCGACAACCCGCGTAAGCGCAAGTTCACCATCCTCGCATCCGCGCGATCAGGACGATCGCCTCGGGAATCGTGTACTCATCCTCGGCGCCGAGGGCGTCTTCCCATTGCAGGTCCCACGCGGCCGACTCACGATCGCGTTGCGGCGCGTCCGTGAAATTCAGCTCGCAGATGTCGCCGAGGTATTCGTCCGCATTTCGCAGCGGCAGGCCGAACGTGCGGCAGACCAGCGGACGGTTGTCGTACATCAGACATTCGCCGCGCTCATTCAGATTCGGACAGGGCGTCGACGCGGTGCGCTCGAAGAACGCTTCCTTCTCCCCGGCGTCACAGTCGCGAAGATCGGGATGCTTTGACGACTCCACGATCTCCTGCGATCGCCGGATGATCATCTTCCGCCGCGATGGATGCAGTTTCTCCAGCCCCTCCGCGATCAGTGGCACGTCGCCGGAACCGATCTCGAAGAGGCCGTAGCAGCAGAGGGAGCAACCGCGTCCGCACTGCAGGTTCTGCGGCTGCGACTCGGCGACGGAGCGAAAAAAATCGTCGGCGCGATCGAGGATGCGCGTGTAGGTTTCATCCGGCGATTTCGTGGACACGCGACGCACAACCGACGAGGTGACAACCTTCTTTCCCTTGTGGTATACAACCGCGGCCTTCGGGGTTGGCGCGTATCCCGCGCGCCTGTTTTCCGGCTCCAAACAGTCTATGCAAATCAATCTGACGCCCGATTACTCTCTGCTCGCGATCGTAGTGATTTTCATCCTCAACTACCTCGTCGTGCGCAGGTTCTTTCTCCGCCCGATCAATGACGTGATCGAGGCGCGCGAGGGCGAAGTGCGCTCCGCGAACGAGGTTTACGAACAGTCGATGGCCCGCTTCAACGAAGCGACCACGCAGATGGAAGAGAAGCTTCACGCCGCGCGTCACGCGGCCGCGGACGTGCGCGACAAGTTCCGACGCGAAGCCGCCGCGTTCCGGGCGTCGATCGTCGAGAAGACGCACAGCGACGCCGGCAGCATCGTCAGTGAAGCCGACGAGAAGTTGAAAGGCGACGTCGCCGCGGCGCGCGCGAAGATCGTCACCGAATCCGAAGCTCTCGCACGCCTGGCCGCCGAGCGCATCCTCGGGAGAGCTGTCTGATGCGCCGCCTGATCTTCATCATTCTTCTGCTGGCCGTTCCCGCGATTCTCTTCGCGCAAACGAACCACGCCAACGACGCGAACAACGTCGCGCACGGCGCCGAAAAAGATGCGCACGAAGTGGCCCATCCGAACGAAGCGCACGGCGGAGAGCACGAAGCGCCGAAGACCTACTTCGGCATCCCCGGCTGGATTCTGAAGCTCGCCAACATGCTTCTCTTCCTCGGCGTGCTTGGATGGTTCCTCGGCGGTCCGATCAAGAAAGCGCTCATCGAGCGTCGCGCGCAGATTCAGGCTGACGCCCAGGAGGCCAAAGCCCGCCGCGCGAAAGCGGATCAGCTTGCGGCCGACATTCAGGCGCGGCTGACGCAGATCGAGAACGACGTTCGCGGCATTCAGGAGCGCGCGCAGGCCGAAGGCGAGCGGCAGAAGAAAGAGTTGATCGCCGCTGCCGAAGCGGAAGCGCAGAAGATCCTGCAATCGGCGCGGACGGAGGTCGACAATCGATTGAAGCGCGCGCGGCATGAATTGACCGAATATGCCGGCGAGCTCGCCACGCAGCGCGCGGAGCAGATCCTGCGCGAGAAGGTCACGGACAATGATCGCGAACGCCTCTTCGATGAGAGCGTCCGTGAAGTGGCGGAGGCGCGCTCATGATCCGACGATTCGCACGGCCGTACGCCCGCGCCGCGATGGAAGTGGCGAAGACGCCGGAAAGCGCGGCCAGGCTGCGCGACGAGCTGACGCAGTTCGAGAAGGTCCGCAAGTCGTCGAGCGAGCTGCAACTGATGTACGCGAATCCCGGCATCGAGCACGCTGCCAAGATCAAGGTCACCGCGGAGATCGCGAAACGCCTCGGCCTTTCGGACCTCTCCGTGCGCATGCTCGACATCCTGATTCAGAATCGCCGCATCAACGACCTGAGCGACATCGTGGCCGGGCTGGCGGCGATGATCCGCGAGGCCACCGGCGTCGTCGCCGCGGGCGTCCGTTCGGCGAGCAAGCTGTCATCGAAAGAAGAAGGCGAGCTGCGGGCGATGCTGGAGAAGAAAGTCGGAGCGAAGGTCGACCTCGACGTCACCGTCGATCCGGCACTCATCGGCGGCTTCGTCGCCAAAATCGGCAGCGAGGTCTACGACGCCTCGGTGGCCGGCAAGATCGAGAAATTCCGCGAGTCATTATCGTGACGCAATTGCAGTGATCCAATTTCGGGAGACTTTATGGCTGTAGATTTGAAAGCAGAAGAAATCACAGAGATTATTCGTCAACAATTAAGCGGAATCGGCCGCGGCGTTGACGTTTCTGAAGTCGGCACCGTCGTCTCCGTCGGAGACGGCATCGCCCGCGTCTACGGCCTGGACCGCGTCATGGCCGGTGAGCTCGTGCAGTTCCCGCACGACATCGCCGGCCTGGCCCTCAACCTCGAGGAAGACAACGTCGGCGTCGTGCTCCTCGGCGAAGCCTCCGAGATCAAGGAAGGCGACGAGGTCAAGCGCACCGGCAAGATCATGTCCGTTCCGGTCGGCCCCGCCCTGGTCGGCCGCGTCGTCAATCCACTCGGCGTTCCCATCGACGGCAAAGGTCCGATCAACACCACCGAGTTCTACCCGATCGAGCGCCTCGCGCCCGGCGTGGTCGACCGCAAGCCGGTCAAAGAGCCGCTGCAGACGGGACTCAAGGCGGTCGACGCCATGATCCCGATCGGCCGGGGCCAGCGCGAGCTGATCATCGGCGACCGCCAGACCGGCAAGACCGCCGTTGCCGTCGACACGATCATCAATCAGAAAGGCAAGAACGTCATCTGCGTCTACGTCGCCATCGGCCAGAAAAAGTCGACGGTGGCGCAGGTCGTCCGCACGCTCGAAGAAAACGGCGCGATGGACTACACCATCGTCGTCAACGCCTCCGCGTCCGACCCCGCGCCGATGCAGTACCTGGCGCCGTACGGCGGCTGCGCCATGGCCGAGTACTTTCTCTACAACGGCCAGCACGCGCTGATCATCTACGACGATCTCTCCAAGCACGCCGCGGCGTATCGCGAGATCTCGCTGCTGCTTCGCCGTCCGCCCGGACGCGAGGCGTATCCCGGCGACGTTTTCTATCTCCACTCGCGCCTTCTGGAACGCGCCTCGAAGATGGCCGACGAAAAGGGCGGCGGCTCGCTGACCGCGCTGCCGATCATCGAGACGCAGGCGGGCGACGTCTCCGCGTACATCCCGACCAACGTCATCTCCATCACCGACGGCCAGATCTTCCTGGAGACGGACCTCTTCCACTCCGGCGTGCGTCCGGCTATCAACGTCGGCATCTCGGTGTCGCGTGTCGGCGGTTCGGCGCAGGTGCGCTCGATGCGCACGGTGTCGGGCACGCTCCGTCTCGACCTCGCGCAGTACCGCGAGCTCGCGGCGTTCGCGCAGTTCGGCTCCGACCTCGACAAAGTGACGCAGGCGCAGCTCAATCGCGGCCGCCGTCTCGTGGAGATCCTCAAGCAAGGTCAGTATCAGCCGATGCGCGTCGGCCTTCAGACGGCCTCGGTGTACGCCGGCGTCAAAGGCTTCCTCGACAATCTCGACGTCGCCTCGGTCCGTCCGTTCGAAGCGGCGCTGCACCAGTATCTGAGCGATGAGAAGGGCGACATGCTCGACAAGCTGGAGACGGCGCCGAAGTTCGACGCGGATCTCGAAGCCTCATTGCGCGATGCCATCACCGAATTCAAAGCGCAGTACGTGAAAGACAACCCGAAAGCGATCGCGGCGTAATCAAACATGCCCAGCACAATCGATATCCGGCGCCGGATCCGCAGCGTCAAGAACACGCAGCAGATCACCAAGGCCATGAAGATGGTGGCCGCGGCCAAGCTGCGCCGCGCGCAGGAGCGGATGTTTGCCGCGCGTCCGTACGCGGCCGGCCTGCGCCAGGTGCTCGCGTCCGTCTCCACGCGCGTCGACATCAGCGCGCATCCGCTGCTGCAGTCGCGCGAGCCGGAGCGCAACGTCGTCGTCATCATCGTCACCGCTGACCGCGGTCTCTGCGGCGCGTTCAACTCGAACGTCATCCGCGCGGCGCAGAACTTCATCCGCGAACACAATTTCGAGAGCGTCGAGCTGCTGACGATCGGCCGCAAGGCGGGCGACTTCTTCAAGCGCCGTCCGATTCCGATCCGCGAGAACGTCTTCGTGGCTCAGGCGCTCTCGCTGGATGTGGCGCGCCGTATCGCGGACGGCCTGATCAAAGACTTCATCGACGAAAAAATCGACGGCGTCTACGTCGTCTACAACGAATTCAAATCGCTCATCGCCCAGCACGTGCGCGCCGAGCGGCTGCTCCCGATCGTCTCCGAGTTCGACGCCGCGCCCGACAAAGCGCCGGTTGATTACCTCTACGAGCCCGGGCCGGAGCAGATCCTTTCCGACCTCCTGCCCAAACACATCGAATTTCAGCTTTATCGCGTGCTCCTCGAATCGGCCGCAGCCGAACAGGGAGCGCGCATGACGGCCATGGAAGCGGCCACCAAGAACGCGTCGGACATGATCAATTTCCTGACGCTGACCTACAACCGCATCCGCCAGGCCGCCATCACCAAAGAGATCATCGAGATTGTCTCGGGCGCGTCCGCCGCGCAGTAGACAACGGAGAAGACATGGCAAACGAAGAAACGAACAAGAACGCGATCGGCAAAGTCATCCAGGTCATCGGACCGGCGCTCGACATCGAATTCGAAGACGGCCATCTGCCGGCCATCTACAACGCCATCCGCGTCGTCGACAACGGCGAATTCGGCAAGGTTCCCATCGACGTCGTCGCCGAAGTGGCGAACCACATCGGCGAGAACCAGGTCCGCTGCATCGCCATGAAACCGACCGACGGCATGGTCCGTGGGATGAAGGCCATCGACACCGGCGGCCCGATCATGGTTCCGGTCGGACGCGAGACTCTCGGCCGCATTCTCAACGTTCTCGGCGAGCCGGTCGACAACAAGGGTCCGGTCAATTCCGAGCACACGCTGTCGATCCATCGCCAGCCGCCGCGCTTCGACGAGCAGTCGACGAACATCGAGATGTTCGAGACCGGCATCAAGGTCATCGACCTCCTCGAGCCGTACACCAAGGGCGGCAAGACCGGCCTGTTCGGCGGCGCCGGCGTCGGCAAGACCGTTCTGATCATGGAGTTGATCAACAACGTCGCCAAAGAGCACGGAGGCTTCTCCGTTTTCGCAGGCGTCGGCGAGCGGACGCGCGAGGGGAATGACCTCTGGCTCGAATTCGCCGAGACCGGCGTCATCGTCCCGGGCGATTCGTCGAAATCGAAAGCCGCGCTGATCTACGGCCAGATGACCGAGCCGCCGGGCGCGCGCCTTCGCGTCGGACTGACCGGCCTTACCGTGGCCGAGCACTTCCGCGACGCCGAAGGTCAGGACGTGCTTCTCTTCATCGACAACATCTTCCGCTTCACGCAGGCCGGCTCCGAAGTTTCGGCACTGCTCGGCCGCATGCCGAGCGCCGTCGGTTATCAGCCGAACCTCGCCACCGAAATGGGCGAGCTGCAGGAGCGCATCACCTCGACCAAGCGCGGCTCGATCACTTCCGTGCAGGCGATTTACGTTCCGGCCGACGATCTCACCGATCCCGCGCCAGCCACCGCGTTTGCTCACCTCGACGCGACCTCGGTTCTCTCGCGCCAGATCGCGGAGCTCGGTATTTATCCGGCCGTCGATCCGCTCGCATCCACCTCCAAGATTCTCGATCCGCGCATCCTCGGCGAGGAGCACTACAACACCGCCCGCGCCGTGCAGGCCGTCCTCCAGAAGTACAAGGATCTTCAGGACATCATCGCCATTCTCGGCATCGACGAGCTGTCGGAAGAAGATCGCGTCATCGTCAACCGCGCCCGCAAGATTCAGCGCTTCCTGTCGCAGCCGTTCCACGTTGCCGAGCAGTTCACCGGCATCAAGGGGCAGTACGTCAAGATCGCCGACACGATCAAAGGCTTCAAGGAGATCGTCGAAGGGAAGCACGACGACATCCCCGAGCAGGCCTTCCTGCTCATGGGCACGATCGAGCAGGTGCTCGAGCGCGCCGAGCAGATGAAGAAAGAAGCGGCATAAGGAAACGGGATGGCCGACGCACTTCCGACCAAAATCAATCTCACCGTCGTCACGCGCGAACGGAAGATCATCGACATCGAAGTCGATGAAGTCGTTCTGCCTGCGAGCGACGGTGAGATCGGCGTGCTCCCCGGCCACACTCCCCTGCTGACGACGCTGAAAATCGGCCAGATGCGTTACCGCGTCGGCACGACGTTCCATCGCATGGTCCTCTCCTGGGGCTTCGCCGAGGTGCTGCCGGACCGCGTGATCGTGCTCGCCGAGCGCGGCGTGCTGGCCAGCGAGATCGATCCGGCCGCCGCCGAAGCGGAGCGCATCGCCGCGGAGAAAGAGCTGCAATACCTCTCCTCGCACGACCCCGAATTCAACCGCGTCGAAGCGCGGCTCGAAGAGTCGATCGCGATGATCGGCATCGGCCACGATCACTGAAGCTGGTTAGCAGGAGCAAGCACTGCCGCTTGCAAAAGCACAGACAAGAGTGTCTGTGCCACACCGGCTGCCGCCGGTAAGCGCATTCGCCAGGATTCGGCAGGATCAATGTGGCACAGACACTCTGTCTGTGCTGCTGATGCTCGCGACAGCTGGGACTCAAGGCGCTAAGCTTGCATCACTTTGCGCGGCGTTTCGTCCAACATGGAATCCTGGCTCGACCACTTTGCGTCGACGAACTTTCGTCGCAGCAGCGACACGGCTCACGATCTCAAGACGCCGCTGAATGTCGCCGTGCTCAATCTCGAGTTGCTGCGCATGCGCGTGGCCAAGCTGACCGGCAGCGAGGACGAGAAACTCAACGCGTACGCGAAGGCGATCGAACAGGAGCTGCGCCGGATGGCGAAGATCTTCGACACCTTCTTCGTCCTCTCCACGCCTCCGAAGGATGATGCCGAGCCGGCGGAGATCGACTTCTGCGCGCTCTGCACCGAAGCCGCGGTGGCCGCAAAGTACGAGCTGGCCGGAGTTGACGGCTCCTTCAAAATCCAGGGCCACGACGCCAGAATTCGTCAGGCGCTCAAGATGTTTTTCGAGGGCGCGTCGCGTGTGCTGGATGAAATCGGACGCAGCGCGGCGGTGGAACGTACTGCCGGCAGTTTCACGATCGCAATCACCGGCAAACCAGCATCGCCGGATTTCGAGATAACCAAGATTTTCAAGTTCTACTATACGGACGCGCTCGGCAACGCGGACCTTTCGCTCGCTGCGGCGCGTCTGATCGCCGAAACGTACGGAGGCGAGCTGAACGCCCTGGACGAACATGATAAGGTCTCGATCAGGTTGTCCTTCCCAGGTGAATAGATGAAAAAAGTATTGATCGTTGATGACGACCGCGCGACGAGCGCCGGCATGGCCGACGTCGTCGAGGAATGGGGCTACGACGCGGAAGTCGCCGACACGGTGAAAGCCGGCTGGAACTCCGTCTCGAAGATGGTCCCGGACGTGGCCATCGTCGATCTGAAACTCCCCGACGGCTCCGGTCTCGATCTGCTCCACCGCATCAAGGAAACCTATCCCGACGTCTCGGTCGTGATCCTCACCGGCCACGCCACGGTCGACTCGGCCGTCAAGGCGCTCAAGGTCGGCGCCGAGGATTACGTCACCAAGCCGGTCGACCTCCCTCGCCTGCAGGTCATCCTCAAGTCTGTCGAAGACAAGCAGATGATGAAGCAGGAGATCCTCGAGCTTCGCCGTCAACTGCAGAAGATGGGCGCGCTCGGACATCTGGTCGGCAAATCGCCGCGGATGCAGAAACTTTTCGAAGAGATCGAGATGGTCGCGAACACCGACGCGAACGTCTTCATCGTCGGCGAGTCGGGATCGGGCAAGGAAGTGGTCGCCAACACGATCCACTCGCTGTCGCGCCGGCGCCTCAAGCCGTTCATCGCCTTCAACTGCGGCGCGATCTCGCCGACGCTGATCGAGTCCGAGATCTTCGGCCATGAAAAAGGCGCCTTCACGAACGCCATCAAACGGCGCGAGGGCTACTTCGAAGTGGCCAAGGGCGGCACGGTCTTCCTCGACGAAATCACGGAGATGCCGATCGAGCTGCAGGTCAAGCTGCTGCGCGTCCTCGAAGAAGGCAAGTTCCGGCGCGTCGGCGGCAACGAAGAGATCTACATCGAGGCGCGCGTCATCGCCGCGTCGAACCGCGATCCGCAGAAGGCGATCGTCGACGGCAAGATGCGCGAGGATCTCTACTACCGCTTGAACGTCTTCCCGATCGAAGTTCCGCCGCTGCGAGAGCGCCTCGAAGACATCCCGCTTTTCTCGCACTTCTTCCTGCAGAAGCTGAATGAAACAGAAGAAAAGAAGGTCGAGAGTATCGAAGCCGACTTCATCGAGGCGCTGCAACAGTACGAGTGGCCCGGCAACGTGCGCGAGCTGCGCAACGTGATCAACCGCGCGTTCATCATGGCCCGCGGCAGCAGCCTCACGGTCGAATGTCTCCCCGACAAGCTCCTCGGCGCGCGCAAGCGCCGCACCCGCGACGGCGTGATGATCCCGCTCGGCCAGCCGATGGAAGAGGTGGAGCGCATCGTCATCGAGGAGACGCTCAACATGACCGACGGCGACCGCCGCAAGACCGCCGAGATCCTGGGCATCTCCTACAAGACGCTTTACAACAAGACCAAAAAGTACAAAGCCGCCGGCGGCGGAGACGACGAAGAAGAAGAATAGCGGGCACGGCCCCGCAGCGCTGGTTGCCCGAGGCTCGGCCACCATTCCTTTTTCGATGGCTCTTCCGTCGTAAGTTCTACAGCCAGTAGCGTTATTTGTTCTTCCTGACGTCGCGGTGTTATCGTCCGCGGCTCGATCGATCCGGCCCCGCGCGTACGCGTGCGCATCATGCGCGCGCGAGGAATTCCGGCGTCGCCGTGGAAGGTTGGGCGTTCCGCAATGGCCAAAAACCTCGTCATCGTCGAGTCTCCCGCGAAAGCGAAGACGATCAACAAATTCATCGGCAGCGACTACGTCGTCAAAGCTTCCGTCGGTCACGTCCGCGATCTCCCGAAGAGCGAGCTGGGCGTCGACGAAGAAACGTTCGAGCCGACCTACGAGGTTCTCGAAGGCAAAGAGAAAGTCGTCAGCGAGCTGCGTGCAGCCGCGAAAAAGGCCGGCATCGTCTACATCGCCTCCGACCCTGATCGCGAGGGAGAAGCGATCGGCTGGCACGTGATGAACCTCCTCGGCGGCGATTCGAAGAAGGTGCGCCGCATCCTCTTCCACGAGATCACCAAGAACGCGGTCCGCAAGGCCATCGACCAGCCGGGCGAGATCGACATGAATAAGGTGAACGCGCAGCAGGCCCGGCGCGTGCTCGACCGCCTGGTCGGCTACAAGCTTTCGCCGCTGCTGTGGGACAAAGTCCGCCGCGGCCTTTCCGCCGGCCGCGTGCAGTCGGTGGCGATGAAGATGATCGTAGACCGCGAGGAAGCGATCAAAGCGTTCGTCCCCGAGGAGTATTGGACGTTCGCGGCGAAACTCGCTGCGGAAAATCCGCCGCAGTTCATCGCCAAGCTGACGAAGATCGATGGCAAGAAGGCCGACGTCACCAACGAGGAGCAGGCCCGCGTCATCGAAGCCGTGCTCAAGTCGGGCAGCTACGTCGTCGAGTCGGTGGCGCGTAAGGAAAAGAAACAATCCGCCGCGGCGCCGTTCATCACCTCGACGCTCCAGCGCACCGCGTACAACCGCTTCAAGTATCCCGTGAAGCGCACCATGCAGATCGCGCAGAAACTGTACGAAGGCAAGGAGCTCGGCGCGTTCGGCCACGTCGGTCTGATCACCTACATGCGTACCGACTCCGTCCGCATCAGCGACGACGCGATCGCTGAAGTCAGACAATATATCGGTGCGAAATACGGTGCTGATATTCTTCCTGAAAAGCCGAACGTATATCGTGTCAAGAAAGCTGCACAGGCGCAGGAAGCCCACGAAGCCGTCCGCCCGACGTCGCTCGAATACGATCCGGAGAAGATCAAGGATCACCTCACCCGCGAGGAGTACAACCTCTACAAACTGATCTGGGATCGCTTCGTGGCCTCGCAGATGAAGCCGGCCCTCTTCGACGTCACCGACGTCGACATCCGCAACGCCGCCTACACGCTCCGCGCCTCCGGTGAAGTGCTGAAGTTCCCCGGCTTCCTGGCAGTTTTCCAGGACGCGTCGGTCGAAGGCGTCGAGGATGATGACGAAAAGCCGGACAACAGCAAGGCGCTGCCGGCCATGAACGAGGGCGACACGCTGTCGCTCATCAATCTCGACACGCGCCAGAACTTCACCCAGCCGCCGCCGCGCTACACGGAAGCAACGCTGGTCAAGGCGCTGGAAGAAAACGGGATCGGACGTCCGTCGACTTACGGCTCGATCATGACCACGATCCAGACGCGCGACTACACCTACAAGTCGGACGGCAAGTTCTTTCCGACGCAGCTCGGCATGCTCGTCACGAAGCTCCTCAAGCAATCCTTCGGCGACATCATCGACGAGGGCTACACCGCCGAACTGGAGCAGAAACTCGACGAGATCGAGGAAGGTCAGGTCGAGTGGCGTGAGGCCATGCGCGACTTCAGCGTCAAGTTCAACAAGGACTTAGCGCGTGCCGGTAAAGAGATGGTGGAAGTGAAGCGCACCGGCGTCGAGACGGACGAGATCTGCGAGAAGTGTGGATCGCCGATGGCGATCAAGTTCGGCCGCTTCGGCGAGTTCCTGGCCTGCTCGAATTATCCGGAGTGCAAGAACACGAAAGAGACCGCGCGCGGCGACGTCGCCGAACAGCCCGAGGGCGAGACGATCATCTGCGACAAATGCGGCAAGCCGATGCAGCTCAAGCGTTCGCGCTTCGGCCAGTTTTACGCCTGCACCGGCTATCCCGATTGTAAGAACACGAAGGATCCGCGCCTGCTGAAGGCCGACATTCCCACCGAGCCACAGCCGCCGTGCGAGAACTGCGGCAAGGAGATGGTGCTCAAGTCCGGCCGCTACGGTCCGTTCTTCTCCTGCTCGGGTTATCCCGACTGCAAGACCATCCGGAAGATTGGCGGCGGGAAGGGCTCGCCTCCGAAGCCGACCGGCGTCAAATGCGAGAAATGCGGCGAGGGTGAGCTGGTGGAGCGCCGTTCGCGCCGCGGCGTGTTTTTCTCCTGTTCGCGCTATCCGAAGTGCGACTTCGCGCTGAACAACCGTCCCGTTCCGCGCCCGTGCCCGAAATGCGCGGCGCCGTATCTCCTCGAGAAGGAAACGAAGCGCGAAGGGCACATCGAGTACTGCAACAATGCCGACTGCGGCTACCGCGCGCCGATCGCGGCGATGCCAAATGCTGCGAACGAATAACGTCTTTCATTTGCATCCATTATTTCGTCGGCATTGACTTCGAGTTCACTTCGATTTAGCGTTGGCTATTAACGTCGCACTCCGCCGCGCTACACTCCAATGACGGAGGTCCATCCCATGTCGAACGTCTCTTCGCGCGCCTGGCGCCGCCTCGCGCTGCTGTCGCTCCTCGTCGCCGCCTCGTCCTTCGCGCAGCCGTCGTTGCCGGTCTCCGACCGAGCCATGCTGCGCCAGATTCTTCAGGCCATGCCGAAGGGCGGCGACCTGCACAATCACCTGTCAGGATCGATCTACGCCGAGTCGTATCTTCGGTACGCCGCGGCGGACGGAATCTGCGTCGACTCGGTGAAGCTCTACATCACCCCGTGCGCGGCCGACGGCTCATCGTCGATCGTCAAGGCGTCGACGCTCTTCGCCCCCTACTCGTCCCTCTACGGCACGATGCTCGACGCGCTTTCGATGCGCCAGTTCCGGCCCACTCTGGAATCGGGCCACGATCACTTTTTCAATACCTTCGGCAAGTTCAGCGCCGTCTCCAAAACCCACGTTCCGGAAATGCTGACCGAGGACGTGTGGCGGTTGGCCAGCGAGAACGTCGACTACGTCGAGACGATCTTCGCGCCCGATTTCGGTCGCGCGCGCGAGCTGATGAAGTACGAGAAGCCGGACGCGTCACCGGCCGAGATGTACAAGGCGATGATGGCGAGCGGCGAGGTGCAGCCGATCATCACCGCTGCCCGCGCGGTCATCGACCAGGCAGAGGCGGCTATGCGGAGCAACCTTCACTGCGGCACGCCGGCCGCGCAACCCGGCTGCGATTCGACGGTCCGCTATCTCTACGAATTGCACCGCGGCGTTCCGCTCGACCAGCTCTTCGCCGAGATGGTCGTCGGCTACGAGCTGGCCACCGCGGATTCGCGCGTGGTCGGGCTCAATCCGGTCATGCCGGAAGACAGCTACGTGTCGATGCACGATTTCGATGCACAGATGAAGATGTTCGCGTTCTTCCATCAGCAGTATCCGAAGATCCACCTGACCACGCACGCGGGCGAACTGGTCCTCGGCATCGTCGAGCCCGAGGGGTTGCGCAACCACATTCGCGACTCGGTGATGATCGCCAGCGCCGAGCGCATCGGACACGGTGTCGATCTGACGTACGAGGACGACGCCGCCGGATTGTTGAAGACGATGGCGTCGCGCCACGTCGCCGTCGAAGTCTGCCTCACCAGCAATGACGTCATCCTCGGCGTCTCCGGAAAGGCGCATCCGCTGCGCTACTACCTCGCCGCCGGCGTGCCGGTCGCGCTGGCGACGGACGATCCCGGCGTCTCGCGCGACGACATGACCAACCAGTACATGCGCGCCGTTCAGGATCAGGGCCTCGACTACGCGACGCTGAAACGTCTCGCGCGCAATAGCCTCGAATACTCATTCGCGGAAGGCGAGTCGCTGTGGACGAATCATGACTATTCGAAGATGAACAGTGCGTGCGCGGATGCGTCGTCGTCCTCGTGCAAGTCGTTCGTCGCTGCCAATACCAAAGCACGCATCGAATGGCGGCTCGAGCAGAGGTTGCGCGACTTCGAAGCGAAGTGGAAGTGAAGGCGTTTCACCACAAAGGCACAAAGGACACGAAGAAAACCTTTGTGCTCTTTGTGTCTTTGTGGTGATTAAGCCTTTAGAAACGTCCGCACCGGTTCTGTGATCAAGTCGTAGTCGATCAAGAACGTGTCGTGGCCGTTCGGCGAAGAGATCCGCTCGTGTTGCACCGGCGTCCCGTTCGCGGTCATCGCTACTTCGACGCGCTCGACTTCGCTGACGGGAAAGAGCCAGTCGGTGTCGAAGGAGACCAGCAGCGTGCGGCCCTTCCATTTCGAGAAGGCCTGCTGCAGTGAGCCGTGCTGCTCCTCGAGGTCCATCTCGTCCATCGCCGCCTGAACGCGAATGTACGAATTGGCGTCGTACTGCGCGGCGAATTTGCGGCCCTGGTATTCGAAGTACGAATCGATCTCGAACTGGCGCGTGTTGCCGCGGCGCCGCCGTCCGAACTTCGACTGCAGCGACGTCGGCGAGAGATACGTCATGTGGCCGACCATGCGCGCGATCTGCAGGCCGCGCAGCGACTCATGGACGTCGTAGTAATCGCCGCCGTTGAAGCGCGCGTCGCTCTCGATCATCTTGCGGCCGATGACATGCCACGCAATTCCCTGCACGGGAACTGCGGGACCGGCGGCCATGGTGATGATCGAATCCATGAACTCGGGATAGCACGCCGCCCACATCAGCACCTGCATCCCGCCGAGCGAGCCGCCGGCGACCGCGCGGAGGTGCGGGATGCCGAGGCGGTCCAGGAGGATCTTCTGCGAATGCACCATGTCCTCGATGGCCGGCCACGGATAGCGCGAGCCGTACGGCTTGCCGGTGGCGGGGTCGATCGATTCGGGCGACGTCGATCCGTAGCACGAGCCGGGGATGTTCGCGCAGATCACGAAGTACTTGTCGAGATCGATCCCCTTGCCGTGGCCGATCAGCCCATCCCACCAGCCGGGACGTTCATCGTCCGCGTTGGTGTATTTGCCCGCCGCGTGCGCACTCGCGGAGAGCGCGTGACAGACCAGGATCGCGTTCGACTTGTCGGCATTCAGCTCGCCGAACGTCTCGTAGCGGATCGTGAACGGCGCGATGGTCTGCCCGTGCAGGAAGCGAAAGCCATCGTCGAGAACGAGGTCCTTCGGCGGAGCAGCGATGAACGTGTTCGACGGCAGATGCGGCATGAACGCCGAAGGATAGCAGCCCGGCAGAGTGCTGTTTCACCGCGATTTACGCGGCCGCTCGCGGCATCAAGGCCCACAGGATCAGGTAGACCAGGATCCCGGGAAACGCCACCGCGGCTACCGACACGACGACATAGAGCACCCGCACCAGCGTCACGTTCCATCCGAGCCATTCGGCGAAGCAGCCGCAGACGCCCGCGATCATTTTGTATCGATTCGAAAGCTGCAGAGGCATGGTGGCTCCCTTACTCGTTACCCGCTTCTCTCTTCATCTGTCCTTCGTAGATACGTCGAACCTCGTCGATGGTTGATATCTGATCGACTGTCTTGTCGTCGCGCAGATGGGCGATGCGCGGAAAGCGAAGCGCGTAGCCGGATTTGTGGCGCTTCGACTCCTGGATGCGATCGAAGGCGATCTCCAGAACGATCGTCGGCTCGACGGTGAGCACCGGACCGTAGCGACCGGTCGTCGTGGCCTGAAAGTGCTCGGTCAGGCGCGCGATCTCCGCGTCGGTGAGGCCGGAGTACGCCTTGCCGATGTTCACCAGCTCGTCGTCGCGGCGGACGGCGAAGGTGACGTCGGAGAGCACCGCGCGGCGTTTGCCGTGGCCGTACTCGGCCGCGGTGACGACGCAGTCCAGCGTGGCCAGCGCCTTCTTGTACTTCAGCCACGACTTGCCGCGCCGGCCGGGCGTGTAGATCGAATCGGGCGCTTTGATGACCAGACCTTCGTTCGCGCGGGCGCGGGCGGCGTCGAACAGTTCGTCGACATGCGCACCGTCGCGGATTTCCGATTGGTTCGTGAAGCGAATGGCAGGATCGCTGCCGACGATGCCGCGCAGTTTCGCCAGCCGTTCGCGAAGCGGCGTCTCGAAGAGGACTTCGCCATCGAGGAAAAGGATGTCGAAGGCGAAGAAGACCACCGGCGCGTCGCGAAGAAGAGCGTCCGAAACCTTTCGCCGTCCGAGCCGCTTCTGGATCGTGGCGAATGGAAGGACGCGATCGCTGAAGGCGACGATCTCGCCGTCGAGTACGGCGGAATGTCCGAGCTGGCGCGCCGCTGCTTCCAGCTCGGGAAAGCGATGCGTGACGTCGTCGAGCGTTCGCGAATAGATGCGCACCTCGCCCGCCGACGCGTGAATCTGCGCGCGGACGCCGTCGTACTTGTCGTCCGCGAACGCGCCCGCGCCGAGCATGGCCACGATCTCGTCGGGATCCTCTTCCGGCTGCGCGAGCATGAACGCGAACGGATGGAAGAGGTTCATGCGCGCGGTGTCGAGCGCGTCGGAGCGCGCCAGCAGCGCCGCCGCGCCGATGTCCCCCGTGAGCATGTTCGCGCGGCGCACCGCCGCCAGCGGGCGATCGAATGCTTTGGCAATCGCCGACTCGACGAGCCCTTCCTGCAATCCGATGCGGAACTCGCGCAGCAGGATTTTGACGACGAAGCGAACGCCCTGTGCGTCGAGCTTGCGCAGCAGCGCCACGAGCACGTTCTTCTTCTCGCCCGGTCCCGACGTCGCCGCCAGCCTCTCGAACGTCTCCCCGACCTCGGCCAGCGTCACCGTGCGCGTAGGATCGTCGTCGAATAACTCGGCGACCGTGTCGCCGGCGTCGCCGTACTTGGACCACGCGGCCCAGACCTCGTCCGGCAGACGCCCGGTCACCTCGACGATCGCATCGCTCAACGCCGCGCCGCCGACGCCAACCGTGCGCTGATCCTTTCGCGGAAATGGCGATCCCGAGAAGAAGACCACAGCGCGCTCGAGCGAAGCGTCGTCGAGCGCGACGAGGTAATCCGCCAGCAGCCGCTCCTTCTCCGACTTTTTCGTGGTCGCGGCGATGGCGTTCGCGGTTTTGCAGAAATCGGCAAGCATCGTGATTGAGTATGATCGCGCGGCAAAAATCAGACCGGAGTGAGGCTTTACATGAAAACGAAAGTAACCGTGGTCGGCGGCGGCAACGTCGGCGCGACCGTAGCGCAGGGAATCGCACTCAAAGAACTGGCCGACGTCGTCGTCGTCGACATCGTCGAAGGCGTTCCGCAGGGCAAGACGCTCGACCTCATGGAGACCGCGCCGGTCGAGAAGTACGACTCGATCCTGCGCGGCACGAACGGCTACGACGATACCGCCGACTCCGACGTCGTCGTCATCACCGCCGGCCTGCCGCGCAAGCCGGGCATGAGCCGCGACGACCTGCTCTGGAAGAACGAGGAGATCGTTGCCGGCGTCACGCGCGAGATCGTGAAGCGCTCGCCGAACGCGATCCTGGTCATCGTCTCCAATCCGCTCGACGCCATGTGCGAAGTGGCCCGCCGCGTTTCCGGCTTCCCGCGCGAACGCGTCATCGGCATGGCCGGCGTCCTCGATTCGGCCCGCATGCGCGCCTTCATCGCCATGGAGCTGAACGTCTCCGTCGAAAACACGCACGCCTTCGTCCTCGGCGGACACGGCGACACGATGGTGCCGCTGCCGCGTTACTCGACGGTGGCCGGCATTCCCATCACCGAGCTGATTTCGAAGGAGCGCATCGACGCCATCGTCACGCGCACACGCAACGGCGGCGCCGAGATCGTCAACCTTCTCAAGACCTCGGCCTGGTACGCGCCCGGCGCGGCGACCGTGGAAATGGTCGAAGCGATCCTGAAAGACAAGCGCAAGATCCTGCCATGCGCGGCGTACCTGACCGGCGAGTACGGCTTCAACAACCTCTACGTCGGCGTCCCGGTGAAGCTCGGAAAGAACGGGATCGAACAGATCATCGAGATCACGCTGACCGAGGAAGAGAAGGCCGCGCTGCAAAAGTCGGCGGACGCGGTTCGGGAGCTGTTCGATACGTTGAAGATTTCGGCGTAACCGAAGCTTAATTACCACAGAGACACAGAGAGCACGGAGGAGTTCTCTGTGACCTCTGTGTCTCTGTGGTTAAACCGTCTAAAATCGCCCCTACCCCAATGAAAAAACTCGTCATCGACATCGAAACCGTCGGCACTCCCTGGGAAGAACTCGACGCCTACGTCCGCGAATACCTGATCAAGGGACTCAGTGATGGGGATGCCGAGGAGACGCGGCGCGCGGGTGGGCTGTCGCCGTTCCGCGGGCGCATCATCGCCATCGGCGTCATCAACATCGACGACGGCCGCTCCTGCGCGATGTACGAGGTGCCGGGGCAGACGCAGCTTTCGGTCGAGAAAGCGGGACAGCGAACGTACATCTCCGGCAGCGAGAAGCAGATCCTCGAAAAGTTCTGGGAGTTCTTCGAAGGCGACTCGCGCTTCATCACCTTCAACGGCCGGCAGTTCGACGGGCCGTTTCTGATGATCCGTTCCGCGATCAACGGCATCATCCCGAAGCGCGATCTGGTCGGATATCGCTACGGCTATCACCCGAATTGCGATCTACGCGAGGCGCTCAACTTCTTCGGTACTACGAATGCGCGGCAGTTCAAATTCAACCTTGACCTCGCCTGCAAAGTCTTTGGAGTTGAGACGTCGAAAGGCGAAGGGCTGGATGGCCGTTCGGTCGAGACGTGGTATCGCGCCGGGCGGCATCGCGAGATCGCCGACTACTGTCTCGATGACGTGCGCGCCACGTGCGAGTTGTACGAGAAAGTCGCGCCGTCGCTGCTCATGTTCAACAAGGAGTTTCGCGAAGCCGAGGAGCGCGCGGCGCGCATGCGGCGTCAGTCGGAATTGCCGCTGGCGCCGGCGAACGAGAGTCTCTTCATCGAGTCGGTGACCAGGACGTCGATCGCGCTTTCCGAATCGCTCGACGCGCCCGAGCCGGTGGCCGTAGTCACCGGCACGCACCAGGCGGTCGTCCTGGAGAAGCTGGTGCGTCCGGCCGAGGAAGAGGAAGAGATTCCGTCAGGCGTGTGACGCGCGTGCGAAAATGCGCGCGTGAGACTGTTTCGCGGCCGGATTTTTTCGCCGATTGCTGATCCCTTCACCGTCGATCCGGCGAAGTCGTATGTCTATTACGACGACGGCTATCTGGCCATCGACGGCGATCGCATCACTGGCGTCGGTGCCTGGCGCGACGTGCCGCGGCAGAGCTCCACGCTGACGCAGCTCGGGCCCGACGTCCTCATCACGCCCGGCTTTTTCGACACGCATCTGCACGCGCCGCAACTGGAGATGATCGGTTCGTACGGCGGCGATTTGCTCGAATGGCTGAATCGCTACACGTTCCCGACCGAGGCCAAGTTCAGCGATCCGAAGCATGCGGAGATGGTGGCGAGGATCTTCTTCGAGGAACTGCTGCGCAACGGTACGTTGTGCGCGCTGATTTTTTCGACGATCCATGAGCGCGCCACCGACATCTTCTTCGACGAAGCGGAGCGGCGCGGATTCAGGGCCATCATCGGCAAGACCATGATGGATCGCAACGCGCCGCCGAATCTGCTGGAGACGCCGAAGGATTCGTACGACCAAAGCCGCGCGCTGCTGCAGAAATGGCACAAGCGCGGGCTGCTGCGTTACGCGATTACGCCGCGCTTCGCGCCGACGTCGACGCCGGAATTGCTCGAAGCCGCTGGCCAGCTCAAGCGAGAGTTTCCGGACGCGTATGTCCACTCGCACATCTCCGAAAATCGCAATGAAGTTCAGTGGGTCCACGATCTCTTCCCCGAGGCCGAGTACGCGGACGTTTACGACCGCTACGGTCTGCTCGATGAGCGCAGCGTCCTCGCGCACGGCGTTCACCTGACGGAAGAGGAGCTGGAGTTGCTGGCGCACCGCGGCACGCGCATCGCTCACTGCCCGAACTCGAACCTTTTCCTCGGCAGCGGACTCTTCAAACTCCACCACACGCTCCAGGCCGGCGTCGCCGTCGGCCTCGGCACTGACATCGGAGCGGGCACGACGCCGTCAATGTTCACGGCGATGTCGGACGCTTACAAAGTGCAGCAGGTGCAGGGTGTGTCGCTGACGCCGTTCCATCTTTGGTACCTGGCGTCGCTCGGTGGCGCGCGCGCGCTGTCGCTCGATGCCGAGTCCGGCAGTCTCGAAATCGGCAAGTCGGCCGACTTTCTCCAACTCGATCTGAAGTCGACGCCGCTCGTGGCTTTACGCAGCGAACGCGCCTCCTCGGTCGAAGATCTACTCGCCGGACTGATCTTCACCGCCGACGATCGCGTCGTTCGCGAGTGCTGGATCGCCGGGCAATTGGTCGCTCAGAGGCAGTAGATTAGTGGATTAGTCGATCAGTAGAAGTAGATCAGAGGGCAAGTCGCGATTCGCGTTGTGAATCTACGATCCGCTAACCGGTTGTCCTTGATCAGGGTGCTGCTTGCGGCCTCGTCTCTAATCCACTGATCTACTGATCCACTAATCTACTGATCCACTAATCTACTGATCCACTGTTACTGGCAGCGCTCTTGCGCCGTCTCAAGCGCAGGAGGTCTACATGAACAAATTACGAGCGATCTTCGCGTTCGCGGCGCTCACGGGTGTCGCCGCATTCGGACAGGATCGTACTGTCTGGCGGACGAGCGGCGACGTGCAGGAAGGCGGCCGCGGCACGATCGTCGGCACCGTTGCCGACACACAGAATGGCCGGGGTCGCATGGTCCTCACGCCTGACAGCGCGTTGAGCGATCAGGTCACGGTCGATACCGACTCGGTATCGACGCAATACAACGGCTTCGGCGGCACGATCAACGGCGCGCCGGAGATCTTCGTCGGCTCGACCGGCTTCAACGAAGTCCGCGTCGGCGATCGCGTCGAAGTCCGCGGCGTCGCGATCGGCAGCAGCACCATCCGCGCCGAACGCGTGACGCTCCTCGGACGCGCCGTTCCGGCTCCGCAGACCGGCGTCGGCCAGACGCGGACGCCGACGTCGATCTCGACTCCTACCGCGTCAGGAACGACCCCGAGCAGCGCGCCGGACCGCATCGGCCGCGTCGAAGGCGTGCTGCAGCAGGTCAACCCCGAGGAAGGACGGCTGGTCGTCGTCACCGACCGCCGCGAAGTACTGACGGTTCGCACGCCGCAGGGCACGCCGGTGCGTTATCGCGGCGACACCTATCGCGTTTCGAATCTCGAAGTCGGCGATCGCATCCGCATCGAGCCGGAAGGCGGCGCGGCGGTGACCGGAAACGAAATCCGGGCGCGGTCGATCGACGTGATTCAGAGCTCGCAGGAAGCGAACGGCACCGCGGCATCGCGCGGCGTCGGCGCGCTGACCGGACGCGTGACGCGTGTCGATCGGACGAACAACGTGATCCAGCTTGATACCGGGCGCGGCACGATCTCCGTCGATCTTCGCAGCGCGGCCGATCCGTCGGGACGTCCGGTCCGCGGACGCGACGTGCAGGCCGGCGATCATGTCGAGCTGAGCGGTTCCTACAGCGGTGCGACGTTCGTGGCCACGACGATCCGTTTCACCGACGACAGCGGGACGACGATCGAGCAGGGTCCTGCCACCACCGTTCCTGACAGCGTTCCTGACCTCGGCGTGGTGACGATCTACGGCACGGTCACGCAGACTCTCGCAGACGGTCCGCAACTCGTGTTGCACGACACGCAAAACAACAACCGCACCGTGCGCGTCTACGCGCTCGAGGAGCTGCCAATTCGCACGAAGGCGGGGACGAGCTCGACCGCGGTTCAGTTGAGAGTCGGCGATTCGGTGGTGATCAAGGCGTATCGCGACGGCGACGGAAACTACATCGCGCAGACGATCCGAATTCGGTAGCTGGGATCGGGATCGGGAGCAGGGAGTCGGAGCTGAAGCAGGTATTTTTCTCTCAACACCCAACCCCACCGCATCTTTTGTCACCTTTAAAGGACAATTCGAAGACATCGATGTCGTCTCTGAAGGCATCGATGTCGTTTCCGAAGGCATCGATGTCGTTTCCGAAGGCATCGATGTCGTTTCCGAAGGCATCGATGTCGTTTCCGAAGGCATCAATGTCGTTTCCGAAGGCATCGATGTCGTCGCCGAAGGCATCAATGTCGTTTCCGAAGGCATCGATGTCGTCGCCGAAGGCATCAATGTCGTTTCCGAAGGCATCGATGCGGTTATCGGAGGCATTCATCCGGCTGAAAAGATCGCTTCGCTCGATTACCCTGATCGTATCGATGGGTGAGCGCGTACTGCGCCGGACAAATCAGGGACACTACCCACCCGACACTCGGCGCTCACAATTATTCGGAATAACGTCCCTCCCCCCAACGTCGAACACTGTGCGATGGAAAAGCCCGTTCGACGCAGTCTGCTCCCCGGTGTTTCTGACGCCGGGGCGCCTCCTCCCGTCGTCATCGATTCGCGCGTCGTCGTCGCAAGGGCACGGCGCCGCGCGGTCGTCCGCGATGTCATCGATCTCCTACTCCTCGTCTGCGTCGACGGGCTTTTCCTACGCTGGCCGCACGCGCACGTCCCTTTCCTCGACCGCTACGACTCGCTCATGGTCCTCATCGGGCTGAACGCGATGCTGGTCGGCTACGTGTGGCTCGCGCGCGCGCTTCCGCGCTGGACCGCGCGCCGCGTGGCGTCGACGTGGTGCCTGGCCGAGCGCACGCGGTTCTTCCGTTCGACGACTGTGCGTTAACTCGTTTCGGGCGTCGGCGTCGCAGCTTTGCGGATCACGAACTTCTGCAGCAGTACGCCGACGAGCAGGAGCGAAATCGTCAGGCCGAGGAGCGAGGCCACGCGATAGAGGCCGCCGAGGCGCGCCAGGTCGTGCAGGAAACACTTCAACACGGTGACGAGCAGCAGGAAGATTGAGGCAACGCGCGACGCGCGGCTGTGCAGGACGAGGCCGGCCACGAGCATCGCTACGGCGAAGAGCGCCCAACCCATCGTGTACGTCAGATCCTGCGCGAGCGACGAGGAGAAGAAGTTGAACGTCAGCGTCGGGCCGGTCGAGTAAAAGTCGGCGATCTCGATATTGACGAGCAGGAAGAGCAGGACCGCGCCGCATGCGTTCGCTGCCGGGCGCGCGGGTTTGAATTCGGCGGCATCGTCAGCCGGCAGCAGCCAGGCGGCGACGAAGAACGCGGCGGCGCTGACGAGGTACGTGTAGAGATACCAGTTCACGATGGCGTGATGGCTGGCGGGGTGATAGGACAGCACGGCGGGATTGACAGCCAGTCGAACGAATGCGGCGGCGAGCAGCGCGCCGGACCACGCCAGCAGTCCGCGATGCGGGATGCGGCGATAGAGCCAGACCAGCGCTGCGCCTTCCAGCGCCCAACCGATCGTGATCCATTGCTTTTCCAACTGCAGCGGAATGGCGACGGTGATGAACGCCAGCGCCGCCGCGGCGGTAAGCGCGAGTCGCGACAACTGCCGCTCGATCCGTAGCAAACGCCAGACGAGCAGCAGCATCAAGGCGGCCTGGAAGACGGGAAGAGCGCCAATCGCATAACCGTAACCGGCGTCCTCAATCGCTCTTCGCGCGAAGATGAAGAACGGGATTCCCGCAAGCACCGCGGCGAGATAGGGCTGAATGAATCGCTTTGCGCGCGCACCGAGAAGGAGCGGATAGGCGATGAAAATGGCGTAGATCGCGCCGGCGAAAACGATCATGTGCGCCGGCGTGTCCGTGCGCGCCAATGCGGTCGCCACGCCGAGGAGGACGACGGCCAGTACGGCGACGTCGTGCTCTTCGATCAGCCAGGCCACGGCGAGCATGGCGAGGCCGATGACGAGGTGCGACGCCAGCAGCGAGCCGAAAATCGGCGCGCTGGAGATGCCGCCGGCGATGATGACGACGACGTCGCCGAGCATGAGCGCGACGAGCGCCGCGGGACTGAAGCGGCGGTCGATGCGGAACCAGATCAGGGCAATCGCGCAAACGGCGATCGCCGCCAGGAACGCGGTCACCGGCCAGGGCATTGTCTTCGCCTGCGCCGCCCACGCCATCAATACGAGCTGCGACGCTGCCATCGCCGCGGTCATCAACGTCGCGCGGCGCAGGTAAATCGCGGCGATGCCGATGCCGACGTTGAGCACGAACATTACGGCGAACAGCGGCCACGGCGGAAAGGCAAGCTGCGGTTGCACGGCGATCGCGAAAAGGAAGAGATGTCCGATCAGGCCGAGGTAGGTCGTGGTGGTGTCGCCGTCCTCGCTGCGCGCGATGAACACGCCGCCGCCGACCGCAAGCAGCGCGAAGCCGCCGATCACGATCAGCGCTTCGATCAGGCTCCCGACGTTAAGCGCCGTCGAGCACCAGACCGTGATCACGATCCAGGAAAGGATGATTGCCGAACCGGCGACGATGGCGCGTTGCCGCGGTTTCGATTGTGTGATCGCGCCGATGTTGATGATCGCCAGCAGGATGGCCAGGATCCAGAGCGCGTGCGGCGCGGCGTCGCCGATGGTGAGGAAGAAGAGGACGGCGATCGATCCGAGGACGAGCGCCATCATCGTCCGCTGCGAGACGATGTCGCGTCCGAAACGGCGGGCGACGATCGGGACCACCAGGAACAGCAGCGCAAACGCCGCGTAGATGATCAGCGCCGTCGTCAAGGTCGACGGCTTCACGTTGTCCGCCGACCACACTCCCTCGGCCACGATGGCGATGAATGCCGCGATGGCGTAGCCAGCGCCGGCGCTGTGCCAAATCGCATACGCGGCGATGATTGCGACGAGCAGGAAGAGCGTTCCGAACAGCAAGATCGGCGCGTTTGCGGGAATCGGCAGGATCGCCAGCGCCGGGAAAAGCAGCAGGAACGCCGGAGCGACGATCGTCTTCGGAATCGAGGTGAAGTGCGACAGCGCGAGCTGGATCACGACGAATGCGGCAATCCAGGCCAGCACCGCCGGCCACGCCGCGGGCGTGTACGACGTCGCGCGCCAGACCACGAGCACGAGCGCGATCGTGGCGCCGCCGAGCAGGTGCAGCCAGACCGGCCCGCGGAAAATCGCGATCACGGAAAGGCCGGTGGTGATGAAGAGCAGGAAGGTGAAGAGGATGTTGTACTGCACGCCGTAGCTCGAGACGGCGGCGACGTAAAGGGCGAAGAGCAGCGGCAGTCCGGCCGACGACACCGCGGCGAAGTCGAAACGCCGTTGGGCCTCGTCCGCACGGCGCCGCATCCAGAGCGATGCCGCCGCGGCTGCCGCCAGCAGAACGAAGATCGACACGGCCAGCGGAAGTTGCGCCGCGGTCAGGTACTTGCCGATCCAGCTCCACTCGTAGATCACGGTGAAGACGACGCTGAGCACGGTCAGCAGCGGCCAGCGGCGCTGAATGGCCACCCACATCAGACCGACGTTGAGCAGCAGAAGGTACGAGAAAAGCGCGACCGGCTTGTTCTCACCCGTCGACAGCAGCGCGGGCGTTGCGAAGCCGCCGACGAGTCCGAGCAGGGCGATGAAGACGGAATCGCGGCGGATCGACAGCAGCACCGCGATCGCAGTCACGATCAGCATCAGGACGAAGACCGCGCTCGCGGGCAGCAGGTGCCAGAGCGCGTGCATGGCGAAGAGCGTGGCGTAGAGAATGGCGATGCCGGCGCCGTCCATCGCGTTCGCGGTGAACGCGTAGCCGCGGGCCACGCGGAGTTCGCAGACCAGCAGCAGGATGATGCCGGTCGCCAATCCCAGCGACGCGCGCACTGGCGGACTGAGCCAGCCATGCTCGACGGAGTAGCTGAGGAAGAAGAGCGACGCGAGCACGAGCGCGATGCCCGCGATCCACGAGAAGAGCTTGACGCCGATCAGCGACTCCCAATCGAACGGTTTGCGCGGCGGAGTCGCGGGTGGAGGAGGAGGCGGAGACGCGATCGGTTCGGGTTCTGGAATCGGCTCGGGCTCAACTTCGTACGCGGCGATCGTTTCCGGTTGTGGCGGTGTGGCGATGACAACCGGTGGCGGCTCCGGCGGCGGCGTGACGATGATCGGCGGCGGCGGAATCGGCTCCGGCTTCGGTTCGACCGGCGGTGCCGCAGTCTCCTTCGCGGCCAAACGATCGAGCCGTCGCCGCAGCTCATCCAACTCCGCGAGCGCTTTGCTGGCGCGATTCGATGACTGGATCGCAATGACGAACGCGATCACCGCAAATATCGCGACAAACAACATCACGCAGCCGTTCATGGAGTGCGGAAAGGATACACGCCGAACATGAAAAGGCCCGCCGAAGCGGGCCTTTCGAATGGCGATGTTCGTTCGTTACGCTTTGTTCGGCTTGGGAGCCAGCAGCAACTCGCGGCCGACGAGATACAACAACAGGATCAGCACGAGGAACGGGATGCACGACATCAGGTCGGCATTTCCACCCGAAACGAAGGGATTTTTTTCGGCGAACTTGTCGAGGCTGGCGTTGAAGTTCGTCACCCACGCCACCTTGTCCTGCAGGCCGGCCATGAAGGCGATCAGGATGCCGGCAATCGCGCCGCCGGCGATGTATCCGGACGCCATCAGCACGCCGGGGCTCTTGTCGCCCTCGGCCGTGAGCTGCTCTTCCGTCAGGTTCAAATCGCGGTACTTCCTGCGAACGTAAAGGTCCGACAGCCAGCGGATCGCGCCGCCAATGAAGATCGGACTCGACGACGACAACGGCAGGTAGACGCCGACCGCAAACGCCAGCGACGGAATGCCCGACATCTCCAGCACCAGCGAAATCATCACGCCGAGAAGCACGAGGCCCCACGGGAGCTGCCGGTTGAGAATGCCTTTGATGATGTACGACATCAGCGTGGCCTTCGGCGCGTCGAACTTCTTCGGAGCCGCCTTGCCGTTCGCCGAGAATTTGTGCGTGCCGTTGATGGCCGGATCGACGAGGAACTGCGGCGCGCCGCTCTGGTCGACGAGGAGCTCCTGCGCCGACGCGCCGCCTTCGGGGGTGTAATGCCAGACCAGGTAGTCTTTCCCCTCGTAGCTCTTGTGCGACAGCGTGGGCAGGATCGACGCATCGGCGTGCAGACTGGCGGGCCAGTTCTCGATCTGCTTGAGCGGCGCGCCCTCCTCGCCGGTCGACGGCTCCGAGCTGATGCGCGGCAACACGACACTGCCATTGTTGTTGAGCATCAGGAGCAGCGGTCCAAGTACGAGTGCCGAGGCGAGTGCGCCGATGAGGATTGCGATCTGCTGATACTTCGGGGTCGCTCCGACGAGATAGCCGGTCTTGAGATCCTGAGACGTCGTGCCGCCGTTCGAGGAGGCGATGCAGACGATTGCGCCGATCGACAGGGCCGTGACGTAGTACGTCGAGCCGGTCCAGCCGATCACGAGAAACACGAGACAGGTGATCAGCAGCGTGGCCACGGTCATACCGGAGATCGGGTTCGACGACGATCCGATCTCGCCCGTGAGCCGCGACGACACCGTCACGAAGAGGAAGCCGAGGACGACGATGAGGATGGCCGCCATCACGCGCGCCATGATGCCGGTGCCGCCGTGGTACAGCGGGCTGGCCAGCGCGATGATCGCGACGAGCGCGAAGCTGCCGATGAGCACGACCTTCATCGAGAGGTCGCGATCGGTGCGCATCATCCCCTCGCGCGCGCTGCTGCCGCCACGCATGTCCTTCAGCCCTTCCTTCAGGCCGTGCCAGATGGTCGGGAGCGAGCGAAGCATCGAAATGATTCCGCCCGCCGCCACCGCTCCGGCGCCGATGTAGAGGATGTACGCGCTGCGGATCGCGTTCGGCGACATGTCCTTGATCAGCCGCGTCGATTCCGGAGCGAGCGGCGCCGCAAGTCCAGCGCCGAAGAACTTGATGGCTGGGATGAGAACGAGGTACGCGAGCACACCGCCGGCGCACATGATCGAGGCGATGCGCGGCCCGATGATGTAGCCGACGCCGAGGAGCTCCGGCGAGATCTCGGCCGAGACCGAGCCTGCCGCGAACGGCGCTCCAAACACGCGTTCCGGCGTGTCCTTCCACCAGCGGAAGGCGACGTTCATCGCTTTGTAAATGAAGCCGATGCCGAAGCCGGCGAAGATGGTCTTGGCGCTCGTGGCCTGCCCACCGAGTTTCGCCATCTCGATTTT
>Ga0207677_10000186_pt1 | contig 49949 bp, 50 predicted proteins | sample KBSMisM42_FD_184311 | JGI IMG/M metagenome (GOLD analysis project Ga0207677, IMG submission 184311) | Miscanthus rhizosphere microbial communities from Kellogg Biological Station, Michigan, USA - KBS Miscanthus M4-2 (SPAdes) (version 2) | ecosystem: Host-associated > Plants > Roots >...
ACGTCCGCGCCGGCCGGCTTCAGATCTTCAACAACTGGAGTCCCGCGATGGTCGCCGATCCGGCGCTGATCGCGCTGGGCGTCGAATATTTCTGCAACCGGGATGACGAGCTCTGGTCGCTGTCCGACGCAAAGCTCGAGGCGCTCGCCATCCGCGAGCTGCAGCAGATCGACCTGATCGACGGCAACAATGTAGTCAAGGCTGCCGTCGTGCGTGTGCCCAGAGCCTACCCCGCGTACTTCGGCGCCTACGCGGAGTTCGGCGTCATCCGGGCGCACGTCGACACGATCGAGAACCTTTTCCTGGTCGGCCGCAATGGCATGCATCGCTACAACAATCAGGATCACTCGATGCTCACCGCGAAGGCGGCGATCGACAACATTGCTTCCGGTCGCACCGACAAGCAGAATATCTGGGACATCAATGTCGACGACGAATACCACGAGGAGCGCGAACCAGCGTCGGCTTGACCGGGCCACCGCTCGGCCGGAGCCGTTCAGGGAGTTCAGCTGGTGCGGCGCGCGATCATGTCGATTTCGATGCGGGCGCCGCGTGCGAGACCGGTGACGCCGATGCACGTGCGCGCTGGCCGGCGGGTCTCGGGAAAGTAGCCGGCATAAACCTCGTTCATTCGCGCGTAGTCGTCGTCGAAGTGCAGCAGATAGACGCGTGCTGCCGCGACGTCCGCCAAGCCCAGCCCGCAGCCTTTCAGCACGGCAACGAGGTTCTTCATCACCTGGTGAGTCTGCTCTTCGATCGTCGCCGGATAAGGCGATGTGTTCGACCTGCCTTCGAAGGGCATCTGCCCGGTGACGAACACCCAGCCATCGGCTTCGACGGCATGACTGAACGGCGCGACCGGATCGGGAGCGCCGGCTATCATGTGAAACAACAGGTCGGACATCGGCTTGGGTCGCTTTATGCGTCATTCTACCGATCGAGGAGGACAACAATGCGGCCGATACCCGTCGGGGCCAAGGGCTCGTTTTCGCTGGTCGTCAGGCCCGAGCACCTGGCCAACCGCTTCAAGGACGCAACGCTGCCCCCGGTGCTCGCGACGCCGGTGATGATCATGATGATGGAAAACGCCGCGCTCAACGCCATCAAGCCCTACCTCGATGCCGGCGAAAGCGCGGTCGGAACACGGGTCGACGTTCAGCACCTGGCGGCCACTCCCGCCGGGCGCACCGTCTCCGCCGAGGCGGAGGTGACGCGGGTCACGGGCAAGCAGGTGGCGTTTCGCATCGACGCGACCGACGGCGTACAGCGTATAGGCACCGGCACGCACGAGCGCATGGTCATCGAGCTCGACCGATTCATCGAACGGCTGAATCGGAAGCCCGGCTAGGCGCCGGATGCGCGCGTCACCGGTGTTCGTTGCCGCGGGTGATTGCGCGGTGTTGGAACCGCCGGCGAGCCCCGCTCGGCGGGTTCCTCCGTCAGCACGCCGATCCAATGCTGCAACCCCAGTCGGCCATGCGCGGCGACCGAGACCACGCGCGAGCCCTTCCCCCGCCTGAGCCAGCCCAGCTCGATCATCCGGCCGAGCAACGCTGCGCCGACGGCGCCGGCGAGATGATGGCGGCGCTCGCTCCAATCCAGACAGGCATGGCAAAACTTTCGCCGCTGCAAGGCCAGCGCGGCTGTGTCGATCCCCAGCTGCTGCAATAAGCGGTGGCCGGTGGCGGTGAGAACCAGCCCGTCGCCTGCCGGAGCGAGAGCGCGCCGGGCCAGCAAGCGCGCGTGGATCGCCACGCCGAGTTCGCCGGCGAGGTGGTCGTAGCATACGCGCGCCTGGCGCAGCGCCGGTTCGCGCGGACTCAGGCGGTGCCGCAGCGCGCCGGTCCGGAAAGCGACGCCCATCAGGGACTCGAGCAACTGGGCGACATCGCGGTCGGCCAGCCGGAAATAGCGGTGCCGCCCTTGACGCTCTGCCGCGAGAAGCCCCGCATCGAGCAGCTTGGCGAGGTGGGCGCTGATCGTCTGTTTGGTCACGCCGGCGACGGCGGCAAGCTCGGTCGCCGTCAGCGCCCGATCGGCCATCAGCGCGGTGAGCACTTCCGCGCGCGCATGATCGCCGATCAAAGCCGCGATGCCGACGATGTTCGGGCCGTCTTTCATGGTTCGATGCTAAACGAACCATCGCAGCGTTGCAAGCGATAGAATGCATCGTCGCCAAATCTCATGCGAGCAATCGAATGACGATCGCCTGCTTCATCCGCTACGAGATCGATCCGTTCCAATGTGATGCATTCCGCGAATACGCGGCGCGCTGGGCGACCGTCATTCCGCGCTGTGGCGGCGACCTGGTCGGCTATTTCGTGCCGCACGAGGGCACCAACAATGTCGCCTGGGGCTTGATTGCCTTCGACAGCCTCGCCGCATACGAAGCGTACCGCGCCCGTCTCAGGGCCGACCCCGACGGGCGGGCTAATTTTGCGCTGGCCCAGTCGAGGCGGCTGATCCTGCGCGAAGAGCGAAGCTTCGTCGAAGCGGTCAGCGGAACGTTTCACATGTCGGCCACAGCGCCGACGAAGTGACGACGGTCATCGCCGATCGCCCACTCGCCGCCTTCAAGGCCGGGGCCCGCGGCGGAACTGCCGCCGCTTAGGCTTGCCCGCCCGCTCGCGCCTGCGGTGCTCGTGCGAGCGGAGACAGCCAGGCGAGCAGCGCCCGCGAATCCATCGCGCCCGACTGACGTGCGACCTCGCGGCCGTGGTCGAACACGATCAGCGTAGGAATGCTCCGGATGCCATGGCGGCCAGCGATATCCTGCGCGGCTTCGGTGTCGAGCTTCGCCAGCCGCATCCGCGGCTCCAGCTCGGCCGCTGCTTGCGCGAAGTGGGGCGCCATCATCCGGCAAGGGCCGCACCACGCAGCCCAGAAATCGACCACGACCGGAATGTCGTTTTTGCCGGTGTGGCGATCGAAATTGGCCGCGGTCAGCTCGGCCGGCTGGCCGACGAAGAGCTGCCGTTTGCAATGGCCGCAGACCGGCGCGTCGGCAAGCCGGGCTTCCGGCACCCGGTTGATGGTGCTGCAGTGCGGACACACGATGTTCAAGGCGGGGTTCACGGCGCGGCCACGGGTGAAGTCGTGCTGCCTAGATGGGTTCGGCGGCGGGGTTTCACAAGCCCGGGAAAGCGCGCCGGCGGAGTTATGATCGCCTCGTGCGCTACCGCCTGACAGACATCCCGGCAATGCTCGGGACGCCGGCCGGCCAGCGGCAGATCGCCGACGGCATCGCTTAGCCGCTTGGGTCGATAGGGATCGCGCGCACCGACAGCACGCCTTTGATGGCGGCGATCGATCGCACCAGCGACGCGTCGACCGGGCTGTCGACGTCGACCAGCGTGTACGCCATCTCGCCGCGCGACTTGTTGACCATCGTGTGGATGTTGAGGCCGGCCTTGGCCATCGTCGACGAGATCTGGCCCAGCATGTTGGGCACGTTGGCATTCGCGATGGCCACCCGGTGCGGCGCCTCGCGCGGCATCTCGACATCGGGGAAGTTGACCGCGCTGGCGATCGTGCCGTGCTCCAGATATTCACGGACGTGGTCGACGACCATCACCGCGCAGTTCTCCTCGGCCTCGGCCGTCGATGCGCCCAGATGGGGCAACGCGACCACGTTGGGCTCGTCCTTCAGCGCCGCGCTGGGAAAGTCGCACAGATAGTATTTGAGCCGGTGGGTGCGCAGAGCCGCGGCGACCGCGGGTTCGTCGACGATCGCGTCGCGCGCGAAGTTGAGCAATACCGCGCCAGGCTTGGTGACGGCGAGACGCTTGCCGTCGATCAGCTGTCGTGTAGACGGCAACAGCGGCACATGCAGGGTCACGAAATCGGAATGCTTGAGCACCTCTTCAATGCTGTTGGCCTTGCGCACGCTGGACGGAAGACGCCACGCCGCGTCGACGGTGATTTCCGGATCGAAGCCGATGACCTTCATGCCGAGCTTGATCGCCGTGTCCGCCACCAGGCTGCCAATCGCGCCCAGGCCAATGATGCCCAGCGTGCGTTGCGGGAGCTCGACCCCGGCGAACTGTTTCTTTCCTTCCTCGACGCGCGCCTCGAGGTCCGCCGCGCCGGAATCGAGCGAGTCGACGTAACGCAGCGCAGGGACGACGTTGCGCGCCGCCAGCAGCAACGCGGTGAGCACCAGCTCCTTGACCGCGTTGGCGTTGGCCCCGGGCGCATTGAACACCGGCACGCCTCGGGCGGACATCTCCGCGACCGGAATGTTGTTCGTTCCCGCCCCGGCTCGGCCGATCGCCTTGACGCTTGCAGGAACGACCATCGCATGCATATCGTGCGAGCGCACGATGATCGCATCCGGCTTGTCGATCGCCTTGCCGACCGTATAACGCGCCGACGGGAAGCGATGCAGCCCGTGCGTCGAGATCTGGTTGAGCGTCAGGATCCGGTAGTGGCTCATCGCGAGCGCCTGTTGACTCCGGCCCTAGCCATGCTCGCGCTCGAAGTCCTCGAGGTAGCTGACTAGCGTCTGCACTCCCTCGATCGGCATCGCGTTGTAGATCGACGCGCGCATTCCGCCGACCGCGCGGTGTCCTTTCAGCTGGACCATGCCGCGCTCCTTCGCACCCTTCAGGAACGCCTCGTCCAGCGAGGCGTCACGCAGCTTGAACGGCACGTTCATCCGCGACCGGTCCTCCTTGCGCACCGCGGTCTGGTAGAACTCGCTGCGGTCGAGGCAGTCGTAAACGAGTTTCGCCTTGGCGATATTCCTGCTCTCGATCGCCGCGACGCCGCCCTGCGCGAGCAGCCATTCGAAGACCAGGCCGGCGACGTAGATGGCATAGGTCGGCGGCGTATTGACCATCGAATCGTTCGCGGCCTGCTCTTTCCAGTGGAATGCCGACGGGGTAATCGGCAGCGCACGATCGAGCAAATCGTCGCGGACGATGACCAGGGTCAGGCCCGCCGGCCCCGCGTTCTTCTGCGCACCGCCGTAGATCACTCCGTATTTCGCGACGTCGATCGCTCGTGACAGGATGTGCGACGACATGTCCGCCACAAGCGGGACGGCACCGGTGTCGGGGGTCCACTGGTACTCGACCCCGCCTATCGTCTCGTTGGTGCAGACGTGAACGTATGCCGCTGCGGCGTCGAGCTTCCAGGTTTCGCGCGGCGGAACGTAGGTGAAGTTCCGGTCCTCGGCGGAGGCGGCGACATTGACCGCGCAGTATTTTTTAGCCTCCTTGATCGATTTTTTCGACCACTCGCCGGTGTTGATGTAGTCCGCCGCCGTCTTGCCGGCCAGCAGATTCATCGGGACGAGCGCGTTTTCCGCAATTGCCCCGCCCTGCAGGAACAACACCTTGTAGTTCGCGGGAATCGACAGCAGGGCGCGCAGGTCGCTTTCGGCCTTCGCGGCAATGCCGACGAACTCCTTGCCCCGATGGCTCATCTCCATCACCGACATGCCGCTGCCATGCCAGTCGAGCATTTCGGCGGCCGCCTTGCGCAGCACAGCCTCGGGGAGCACGGCGGGCCCCGCGCTGAAATTGAACACTCGCATCGAAAATTCCGGAAAGAATCAGAGGGGACGCGCCCGCATTGTAACTTGCGGCGAGCGCGACGCGCCCTTTGGACGCGCTGCGGGCGGACCTGCGGATGAGGCTCGCCGCCGCAGCGCGATTGCCGGCCTAGAGGTTATCGGCGATAAACCGCGCGCAATCGCCGCGCCATATGGTGACTCCTGTGCTGTTCAGGCGAAAGGGCAGCCCGGTGAAATTATCCTTGATGAACTTGCGCTCCGCGCTATCCGCTGCGCAGCTGAAATTGCCGGTAGTATTGATCGATGGCCGCGGCTGTCCGACGCTCCAGGACACGGTTTGCCCGCTGTCGTTGTTCACAAAAGTCAGCATGGTGAGTTCCTTTCGTTGGTCCGATCCCCGCGCCATGCGCGGGCGCATGTCGTCGCGGCATTGTCGCGCGACTCGATTCCCCCGCCATCAGCATAAGCCGGATCGAGTGCGTGCGCACCTCCGCTGCAGCGGACCGGAGGGGGAATCAGGCCTGAAGGCGCCGGAGCAACGCGTCGATGATGTCGTCCCGGTCAATCGATCTCAACCGGTGCTGGCGCAGGACGCCGACCAGCTCGTCCCTGTCGATCGCCCTATAGTCGGCGCGGATGAAAATACCAGCGATGGCTCGCTGCACGCTGATCGACTTTGCATTGGGAAACAGCCGCATCAGCTCATCGAGGCTTTCGCGATCGGACACATACTGGCCTGCGAGCGTATTAAGCGCCCGGACCTGCGCATCGGGATCCGTCATGCCCGCGATGCGCGTCGCGACCGAACGAAGCTCACCGACATCGCCGATCGGCCTGTGCTGAAGGTAAACCTGCGCAATCTGAACCTCGTCCTTGTTGGCTCCCGTCAGCGCCTGCAAAACGCGAGCGCGGTCGTCGACGCTTCCCAGACATGCCAGGATCGCAGCCTGCGGCACATTATCGGCGGCCCCCGGCGACAGGCGGATGCGGTCAAGCTCGGGATCCAGTGCGTGATCCCGGTTCAACGAACAGACGAGATCGACGTCCGCCGAACCTATCCTGCCACCCGCCAACAGATCTTGCGCCAGAAGCGCCAGCTCGTCCCTCTCACCGTCTGCCGAAAGCCATCCGAGCTTATGCGCCAGCTTGATCATGCGCGCCCTGAGCGGCGGCTCGTCGGCATCGCGTGCAAAGGCGAGAAAGCGCTCGCGCGCCGGCTGATCGTTGGCAAGCTCGCCGAAGGCCGCGATGAAAGACGGGGTCTGGCGCTCGCTTTCGGTCAACGATGCGGCAAAGCTTTCGATGCGGTCGAGAAACATCCGCACTTCGGTCATGTCGCGGCCGAGGATCCGATGAATGAATGCCAGCGTCTGCGCCGCCGAAAGCCGATCGTCCACGAACTGGCAAACCTCCTGCCGATATCCGGCGCGCGGGTCCGAAGCGCGCATGCCCGCGGTGGCTGTCATCCCGTTGGTGGAAAACTGACCGAGGAGTCTCGCGTTGACTCGACCACTGCCGACTTCAACGCTGGCTGCGGAGTGAAAGTAACGGTTCAATGTGCTCGCTGCAGTCGCGCCGACCGGAGCGACCGACGAAAAGCCGTAAATCACCGGGACGTTGACGAAAATGCGGCGCATGCCGTCCCGGTTGCTTTCGCTGTGCCGTGCATTCAACGCGCGCGAGACCCGCTCGGCATCGGCTTTGGACCGGCCGGCGCGGATCATCGTGCGTGCAATTTCGGCGGACGCGCTTATGCCGGCTTCGGCGTTCAAGGTATTGCACCCGAACATATAGACTTCCTTCAGCTGCGAGAACAGTCCCGGGCAGGAGTCGCTGCAGGAGGCGCGCTCCATCTCGGCGACCGGCAGGAATTCATTCGAGTCCAGGTGCTCGGAGAAGAACTCCTCGCCGTTGAAATGGCCGGAGATGATCAGAACGTCGCAGCGGACCTTCTGCCGGCAGGCCGAAGCGAGCCAGTCCGGCCGGCCCCGCTCCACCAGCTCGACGAACTGATATTTGTCTTCGGGGAGATAACGCCGGAAGGTTTGCTTCTCGTCGGCCGAATTGACGGTGATCGTGCAGACGGTGCTTTTGCCCGCGTGGGCCTGAGGCAGAACGCAGAGCGCGGCCGACAATGCGAGCAGAAGAGCGGATTTGCTGGCCATGGGCATGCCCTACTCCGTGACATTGCATGCCGCGACAACCGGGACAGAGACTTCAGCAGTCAGCAGATGAATGCGCCGTTGCGTCCCGCAACGCGATGGTTTCGCGAGGCTCGCTCCGGCTATCCACATGATCACCGCAACCACCCGCAAGGTTCTGTACGCTGGCCCACGTTGCCGGCAGCGACGCAGCGGCGCCGCCGAGAAGCGCGGCGGCTGGAAAAATGCGGCCGCCAGCGCATGCCACACCGTATCGAAACCGCCGCGATTGCGGTATCGGATTCGGGCTGAAGCGCGTGTAGGACGAACTGAGCAGCGGGATCAGACGCTCAGGACGGGATAGGCGGCCGCGCTGCCCGAAGCAGCAGCGGAAAACGTCCGGACGTTCGGTCTTGCGGGACGGGCGGCGGCTAGGCCTGGAGGCGGCGGATCAGAACGTCGATCAGGTCCTCGCCGTCGGGCGACTTGATGCGATGCTCGCGAAGCATGCGCACGATGTCCTGCCTCGGGAGCGCGCGATAGTCGGACCGGATGAAGACGCCCGCGATCGCCCGCTGGACGTTCACCGAAGTCGCGACGGGGAACAGGCGCGTCAGCTGATCCAGGCTTTCGCGGTCGGCTAGGTAGTAATGTGCCAGCGTATCGAGGGCGCGAACCTGTGCGTCCGATTCGGTCATCCGGGCGATTCGCGCGGCCACGTCGCGGAGCTCGTTCACGTCGGTGATCGGACGGTGATGCAAGTAAACCCGCGCGATCTCGACATCGGCATCACTGCGAGTGGTCAGCGCCCGCAAAACCCGTTCGCGGTCTTCCGCACTGCCCAGGCAAGCGAGCAGCGCCGCGTCGGAAACGCTTTCACTGCGCAGCGGCGACCGCTCGAGGCGCTGCAACTGATCGTCCAGGCTTCGATCCTTGTTCAGCGAGCAAACCAGATCGATCTCGGCCGAGCCGATCGATCTTCCGGCCAACAGCTCGCTCAACATGCGGGCGATCTCGGCCTTTTCGTCCTCGGGCGAAAGCCAGCCGAGCGTACGAGCCACGTGCACCATGCGGCTCCGGACTTGCGGGCGATCGACGTCGCGGGCGAAGGTCATGTACCGATCCCGCGCCAGCTGGTCCCGAGCGATCTCGTCGCGTTGCTGGATGAACGCGGGAGCCTGGAGATCCTCTTCGGTCAACGATGCGTAAAATGCCTCGATGCGCTCGAAGAACATGCGCACCTCGGCCATGTCGCGGCCCAGGATTTGATGAATGAAGGCGAGCTTCTGCGCCGGCGAACGCTGCTCATCGAAGAATTCGCAGACTTCGCGACGGTAGTTCGCGTGCGGATCGACGTCCCCCAGTCCCGCGGTGGCGGTCATCGAGCTGCCGCCGAACTGGCCGAGCAGGCTCGCACTGGCGCGCCCGCTACCGAATTCGCCGCCGGCGGACGATTGCAGGTGGCGGCCGAGAAGCGGCGCTGCCGCTGCGCCCAGTGGCGCCATTGCCGAAAAGCCGTAAATGACGGGAACGTTGGCGAATATGCGGCGCATGCCCTCGCGATTGCTTTCGCCGTGGCGCTCGTTCAAGGCGCGCGAGACGCGCTCGGCGTCGGCACTCGAATAGCCGGAACGCACAAGGCTGCGCGCGACTTCCGCCGCGGTGCTGTCGGGTGTTGCCGCATTCAACGTGTTACAGCCGAACAGATAGACTTCTTTAAGCTGCGAAAAGAGGCCAGAGCAGGAACTGCTGCACGACGCGCGTTCCAGCTCGGCGACCGGCAGCGATTCGCGCGCGTCGAAACGATCGGAATAGAACTCGGTTCCCCCGTCAAAATGACCGGAAATGACCAGAACGTCGCAACGCAGCCTTTGGCGGCAAGCCGACGCCAGCCAATCGGGGCGGCCCCGCTCGACCAGCTCGACAAACTGAAATTTGTCCTCCGGCAGGACCCGGCGCAACGTTTCCTTTTCGTTGGGCGAGTTCACGGTGACGGTGCAGACGGTGCTCTTGCCCGCATGGGCCTCGAGCACGCAAAGTGCAGCCAGGAAGGCAAGCAGGGAAACGAATCTTCGGCGGGCAGGCATCGATCGGAGGGGTTGCTCTGGTCTTCGGCGCGCGACAGTATTTCATGACGCGAGCATTCCGGCCAGCCTGTTCGTCCGCCTATTTCGCTCTTCTGGCGGCCGGTGGCCCTCGGTTCCTGCCTGCGGCGGCGCGCAGGGGGTCGGAGTATCCGGTCAGCGCGGGATCGGCGCGGCCTTCAGCCGCCGCAACTCGGCCGAAATCGAGCTCGCGCCATCGACGACCAGGACGTGCCCTTCCTGGATCGTGATCTGCAGGCGCATCGAGCGGCCGGCCAATTGGGCCAGTGCCCGGCTTGCATCGAGCGGAACCTCAGTGACGGTAAGACCCTCCTGGCGCTCGAGCCTTGCCCGTGCGCCCTCCCACCACAACTCCACGGCACGGCCGCCATACGCCAGGATGTCGACCGAGCGCGCGCGGCCGCAGGCCTTGCGCACCTCGCGTTCGTCCGGCAGCCCAACGTCGATCCATCGCTCGATCGCGCCGGTCAGGTCCCTCTGCCACAGATCGGGCTCGTCCTCCGCGCTCAGGCCACGTCCGAATTCCAGGGCTTCGTCGGCGTGCAAGGCGAAGGCGAGCAAGCGCACCATCATGCGTTCATCGGTCTCCGACGGGTGTCGTGCGATCCGCAATGAGTGATCGCGGTAGTAGCCTCGCTCGACGTCGGCAATCGAAAGCTCGACTTTGAAGATCGTGGATTTGAGTGCCATAGGTTGCCGACAGCACGCACCGGCGCGCCCGTCACGATAACCGACGACGCTCCCGAGTCAAGCGCTTGGCGTTTTTGCGAGCACCGCCGGGTAGCCACGCGGTCATCCCGCGCGTGGCCCGATTCATGCATTTCCAACAGCAGGGAAAGCCGCGCGGTGGCTTTCTCCCTAGAAGTGGGAATCGGCAGGAAGTTTTTACCTGTCGTGTTGCAACAATTCCAACCGTCTATGAAAGGACTGGCCATGGCACTCATCGATTTCATCCGGGATGCCGGCGAAAAGCTGTTCCACACATCGAAGTCGTCCGGGCAGCAAGCGCAGCAAGCCTCCACTGCCGAGGCGACTCGGCCGTCGTCCGACAGCGTGAAGGCTGCGGACGCTGCCGCGGGTGACGCCATTCTTGCCTATATCCAGGCGCAAAAGCTCGACGCGACGGCGCTGACCGTGACGTACGACAGCTCGACGAGCACCGCGACCGTTTACGGCGTCGCGCCCGACCAGGCGACCCGGGAGAAGATCATCTTGTGCGCCGGCAACGTCTCCAGCGTCTCGCATGTCGACGACCGCATGAGCGTCGAGCAGAGTGGCCCCGAGGCGAAGTTTTATACGGTCAAGAGCGGCGACACGCTATCGAAGATCTCGAAGGAATCCTACGGAGACGCTAACCAGTACAACAAGATATTCGAAGCCAATCGACCGATGCTCAAGAGCGCCGACAAGATTTACCCAGGTCAGGTGCTGAGAATTCCCTAGGGCGCGACGACGTACATCGCTATCGAGCCCGCGGAATTGGTTCGGTGAGGTAAAGGAGCGCACCGATGATCTCGCCAAAAGAGCTCTGGTCGCTGGTCAAGCAGTCAGTAAATGCATGGCTCGAGGATCGCGCCCCCAGCATGGGTGCGGCGCTCGCCTATTACACGGCTTTCTCGATCGCGCCATTGTTGATCATCGCGATTGCCATCGCCGGCCTTGTGTTCGGGCGCGATGCCGCGCAGGCGGCGGTGGTCGGCCAGCTGCAGGGACTTCTCGGCGAGGCGGGAGGGACCGCCATCGCCGAAATGCTGAAGAGCACAGCGAACCTTGGCAGCAGCATCCTCGCAATCGTGGTCGGCGTAGGGGCGCTGCTCCTGACTGCGACGACGGCATTCGTCGAATTGCAAGATGATCTGGACCGGATCTGGAAAGCGAAGCCTCGCGTAGGAAGCGGCCTCATCAATCTGATCCGGTCCCGCCTGCTGTCGTTTGGAATGGTCCTGGCGATCGGATTTCTCCTGACCGTCTCGCTGGTCCTGAACGCCGCGGTCGCCGCCCTTGGCGATTCGATGCTCGGCGAAGCCGAACTGTTGCTCCAGGCGATTACGTTCCTGGGATCTTTCGCTGTGATAACCGCGCTCTTCGCGACGATCTACAAGGTGCTCCCCAATGTCGAGATCGCCTGGGAAGACGTCTGGATCGGAGCGGCTATTACGGCCTTGCTGTTCGAAATGGGCAAGTTGCTGATCGGGTTGTACATCGGGAAAAGCTCGGTTGCCTCGTCTTTCGGAACAGCCGGTCCTTTTGTTGTGCTGATGCTGTGGATCTACTATTCGACGCAGATATTCCTGTTGGGGGCGGAGTTCACCAATGCCCATGCGCAACGCGGCGACGCACAGCCCCTTGCGCGGGCAGACGTACCCCACAGCGATCCCACTCCGGTCGTCGGTCCGCACCCCGTGCCGGAAGAGCCGCGCGCGGCGCAGGCTCGGCCGGCGCCGCCGGAAGTTTTCGGCAGCCCCCACTGGGCGCGGCGCTTGCTGGGCGTGTCGGCCGCCGGGCTGCTCGCCGGGCTGGCGCTGAGTCGGATGGCGCGCGGCAGCACGTCAAAATCGAGATAGCAACCAACATCGAGACGACATCATGCGACTTCTGGTCACCGCACAAGCGCTGCAGATCATCCGACGTGCATCTTCGCTGCTGGCAAATGCACGCGATTTCAGTCGCGACGTCGTCGAGCTCGTTAAGCTCGAAGCCAAGCTTGCGATCGAAAGCCTCATTTCGATCGCGATTCTTTCGGTCGTCGCCGCCCTGTTCTTCGGGACCGCATGGATCCTGCTGGTGCTGGGTCTGGTCGCATGGCTTGCCGATGAATGGCTCAGTCTGCATGTATCGCTGCTGGTGGTGGGCCTCGCCATTGTCGCGGCTGCGTTGCCTGTCCTGCTCATGATCAAGGCGCGGGCGGGGAATCTCGCCTTCAAGGCGACGAGCCGCCAACTCGGAGGCGAGTCATGAAAGGAACACCGGTGAGTCTGCGCGACCAGATAGCGCTGGCCGAACAGCGCGTGCGACTGGAAAAATTGAATCTGCGGATCGCCGCCCATGGCTTACGGTCCTCGGCAAGGACCGTCGTTTCCGGGCCGATCGGACTGACTGCGCTATTTGTCGCTGCCGCCATCGCGGGATCCATCGGCGCGCGCAAGCTGTCAAGGCGCTGAGTGACGGTCAACTAACGTCGAGGCAGCCGGCGCCGCGGCTGTCCGGTTTCGACGGCGGGCGCCCGTCCGGGCCCTGGGGGCAATGTGTTTCGGGTAGCCGGGAACGATTCGCCTTATCGCACGCGACTGCCGGCTGAATTTCCGCAGCAGCCTTCGGCGCGGCAGCGGTGACGACTTCGGCCGGCCGCATCGCGAGAGCCTGCGACGCCGGCAGGATGTCGATCGCCTGGCTGCCAGCCTCGATCGTCGCGGGCGCCACCACCAGCAGACCGAACGTAATCGCCGCCATGGCGACGGCTGCGAGGCCACAAGCCACGCCGGGTAATGCAGGTTGATACTCGTTCACGATGCGGCCCGTGCTCTGGGTGCTTTCCACTGCCCGCCCGCGCGCATCGTGGTCAGCGAGGTCTGACGGGGCGAACGTATCGGCTCGCTCGAACGGCGGTTTGGACTGTGTCATCGGTATCTCCTCAGGTCACGGTCGAACAATAAGAGATACACTGGTATCCAATAAGAGCCACCTACGGGCATTTTTATGGAACCAGATTTTGAGCTCCCGATCAGCCTGCCGTCGCGGGATTCACGCAATTTGCTGCGCGCGCTGCACGGACAACTGAAAGCGGCGATCCTCGATGGCCGACTGCAACCCGGCTCCCGGCTGCCGCCGACGCGCGCCTTGGCCACGGCCTATGGCGTGTCGCGCAACACCGCCGTGGCGGCGTACGACTTGCTGCTGAGCGAGGGTTATCTCGCCACTCGTCCGAGAGCCGGAGCCTATGTGGCGGACGTCCGCCCCCGGTCATCCAGTCGCGGGATCGCGACCGGTGCCGCTGGAACCGATTCGCGCTTGCAGGCGTTTTGGCGCAGATCGCCCGTTCCCGTGCAATTGCATTCGCCGGTTTCGACGCGTTTCGACTTTCGACTCGGGGTACCCGACAAACGATTCTTCCCGTTCGATGCCTGGCGGCGGCTGACAGCGAGGGCGATCCGCAGCTTCGCGAAGAAGCCGGCCGCCTACGCGGAGCCGCAGGGTCTACCGGGATTGCGCGAAGCGATCGCCAAGCACGTTTCATTCGCGCGGGCCGTCGCCTGCCGGCCCGAAGACATTGTCGTTACCGCCGGCTCTCAGCAGGCGCTCGATCTCCTCGCCCGCATCCTGATTTCTCCGGGCCGAACCGTGGTCGCCGTCGAGAATCCCGGGTATCCGCCGCTGCACGCGGCCTTCGCCGCCGCCGGCGCCAAGATCGCACCCGTCCAGGTCGATGGTGACGGAATCGTCGTGCAGCGACTGCCGACCGACACGCGCGTGATCTGCGTGACGCCATCTCATCAATTTCCACTCGGCACCACGATGAGCACCCGACGGCGAACCGCCTTACTCGAATTCGCCCAGGCGCACGGCGCCGTCATCATCGAAGACGACTATGACGGCGAATTCCGCCTTGGCGCCCGGCCGCTCGATGCGCTGCAGACGCTCGATCGCAGCGAGTCAGTCTTCTATGTCGGTACGTTTTCGAAGAGTCTCTTCCCGGAAATGCGTCTGGGCTTTGTCGTTTCGCCGCCCTGGGCGCGACCGGCCCTTGCAGCCGCGAAGCAGTGCGCTGACTGGCACTGCGCGGTCCTCGAGCAGGAGACGCTGGCGGCGTTCATCGCCGAAGGACATCTGGCGCGGCATGTGCGCAAGATGCGCCAGGTCTACGGTGCGCGCCACCAAACGCTGCTCGGCTGCCTGAAGCGCGATTTTCACGGCTGGCTGGAGCCAATTCCCTCAGCTGTCGGATTGCACCTGGCGGCGCTTTCCAAAACGTCTCTCGATGTCGACGCACTGGTGGACCGGGCTCGACACGAGGGCATAGGAATCTATTCTTTGCGGGAATTCTATTTCGGCAGGACCGTCCGGCCAGGATTGGTGTTCGGCTATGGCGCAATCGACGAGCGCGATATCGCCGAAGGCTTGTTGCGCGTTCGGCGTCTGTTGCCACGATAGCCGACTATCCGCCGTCGGCGAGCGCGAGCGTGAAATTCTCTCGCGATGGATGGGGTGGCTGATGGGACTCGAACCCACGACAACCGGAATCACAATCCGGGACTCTACCAGCTGAGCTACAGCCACCATGGTTACTGCCGCCTGCCGCGGCGCGTCGATGTTTGGCGCGCCCGACAGGACTCGAACCTGTTACCCCCGGCTTAGAAGGCCGGTGCTCTATCCGAATGAGCTACGGGCGCCCTGCACGATCAAAGCCTCTTCTGGTGAAGCCGATCCAGCCGGTCGTCGGGGAAAGGAGGGATTTGGGCTCCCGACATCCTGCTCCAAATCAACGCGTAATCATATCGTATCTCGCTGATCTGTCACAATTACGATGGGACGGTCCATGCGAACCAGCGCAATCGTTACGCTACCTTCGCCATTGCGCGTTCCCGTCGAAGGGCATCCGGCGCCAATGATCGGCGCGACACTGCGCTATGCGATCTTCGGGGTGGCAATCGGCTGCGCGGCGGTAACCGATGCGCAAGAACTCCCCGAACTGCTGCGCAGTGTCGATGGCGTCTCTCCAGCCGCAGCACCGCCGGAAACCAAGCGCGAAGGTCGTGCACGGTTTGTCGATCCCACGGATGGACAGTTCGACCTCGGCTATTTTCTCGAGAATCCGCGCGGCTTCCTTCCCATCCCGATCGTGGTCACCGAGCCCGCCGTCGGCTACGGCGCCGGCGCCGCCGGCATGTTCCTTCGCCCTCGCAGGGAAGCAGGCGAGGAGGGTTGGGCGCGGCCGGACATCTCCGCCGTCGGCGGGATGGCCACCCAGAATGGGACATGGGCCGCGTTCGCGGCAGATGCAAGCCGCTGGCTGGACGGGCGTCTGCGCACGTTGGCCGGCGCGGGCACCGGACAGGTCAATCTCGACTTTTACGGTCTCGGCCTCGATCGCCCCTCGTTCGACCAGAAGGTTCGCTACTCGCTTCAGTTCAACGGCGCCGTCGTCCAGACCAACTGGCAGCTTGAGCCCAAGTCGCCGTGGGCGATCGGGTTGCGCTATGTTTTTGCCGACGTCGATCCGAAGCTGCGCGACCAGCCGGTGTTCCCGGGATTGACCGACCGGGTTCGAGTGAAGGTCTCGGCTCCGACCGCCATCGTCGAATACGATTCGCGCGACAGCGTCTTTACCCCGACGCGGGGGATCTACGCGGAATCGTCGTACCTGGCTTCCCGCGAGTCTCTTGGAGCGAGCGTCGATTTCGAGCGTTTTCAGCAAGTCGTCATTGGATGGCGGTCCTTCCCGCATCAAGTCACGCTCGGCGCGCGAGCGGACTACGCGTGGTCTTCGGAGGGCACCCCGTTCTTCTTTCGGCCCTACATTCAACTGCGTGGCGTGCCCGCGATGCGTTACCAGGGCGACCAAATGGCGTCGTTCGAGCTTGAGGCACGCTGGCAGGTCTTCGGCCGGTGGAGCCTCGTTGCCTTCGGTGGGGCCGGCACGACTCGTACCACGCGTGATGCTTTCTCAGTCACTCAGAACGTCGGCAGCGGAGGAGTCGGTTTTCGCTACGAGCTTGCCAGCAAATTCGGACTGCATTCCGGCATCGACATCGCGCACAGCCCGGGGACCACCGCCGTGTATTTCCAGGTGGGCAACGCGTGGTTCCGACCGTGAACGGCGTCGATCTCCAGCGTGCGCGTCCGCAGCTTGGTCGGAGAACGTCAGCGGCCGGCGGACCACCTGCAATGGCTACGGGCGAGCCTCCTCCCGTACCCATTCGTTATACAAGGTGTAGCTGACCGCGAGCACGACGGGCCCTACGAACAAGCCGATGATTCCGAAAGCGAGGAGCCCTCCGATTACGCCGGCGAAAATAAGAAGCAGCGGCAGATCAGCGCCCCTCCGGATCAGCAGCGGCCGCAGCACGTTGTCGAGACTGGCAACGACGACGGTCCAGATCGCAAGCGCAGTACCCCATCCCTGTGCGTCATTCCAGAAGAGCCAGATCACGGCCGGAACGAGCACGACAACCGTTCCGATCTGGGCGATGCAGAGCAGGAGAATGACGCCGGTCAAGAGTCCAGCGAATGGCACTCCGGCAACGGCGAGACCAAGACCTGCCAGAACGGTCTGCACCAAGGCCGTGACGACCACGCCCAGCGCCACGGCGCGGATTGCCTGACCGGCAAGCAGCACAACGCGCTCGCCGCGGTCGCCGGCGAGACGGCTGCCGAAACGGATCGTGGCGTCTCTTGCCGCTTCGCCCCGCGTATACAGGATCACCGCAATCACGACGGTCAACAGAAATTGAATCCCGAGCAAGCCAACGCTGCCAAGCGCGCTCGCCAGCCACTGTGCGGCGCTGGCTGTGTACGGGGCAAGGCGCGAGGCGAGCTCCCCCTTGCCCGCCCCCGCGATGCCCGACCAATACTCGGCGATTTTCGCGCCGAGCAATGGAATTCGGGAAAGCCACTCGGGGGGCGCGGGGAGCGGCGAAGTGGCGAGCTCGCTTATCCACCGCGTAAGCGTATCGGTGTTCTCAACCAGCGTTTGGATAGCCAGCAGCAACGGCGCGACGAACACGAGCACCATTGCGCTGGACATGATGGCCACCGCCAGAACACGCCGCCCCAATCTGGCCTGGAGCTTGAGCATCATGGGCCACGTCGCCACGACGATCATCGTCGCCCAGATTGTCGAAAGCAGGAAAGGCCGCAGTATCCAGAACGAACCGCTGATCAGAATTCCCATCAGCAGGACCGAGAGAACGATGCGCGTTAGATCGGGGCGACGGACCATCGTTGACACACTCTTTGTCGCGCTCGGTGCGTAGCCAATCCACGAATCCTGCCGGTTCGGCGGATCCGCGGGTCCTGAAGGGCACTTGCGGCGGTCGAATCAACTGCTTGTTCTGGTCGGGGTGGAGAGATTTGAACTCCCGACATCTTGCTCCCAAAGCAAGCGCGCTACCGGGCTGCGCTACACCCCGAAAGGGCTGGATTATCGCCGTTACAGGCGTCGCGGGTCAATTCGCACTGCAAGGCGTTTTCGCGATCCGTCATTTAGCGAATCGTCGAATCACGCCGATCGCCTCCGCAATCGCATGATCTCCCTGTCCCGATTTGACCGCGTGCTGCACGCAGCCGTGCAAATGATGCTCGAGCAGCTGCAGTCCCAGCGAGTCCAGCGCGGATTGGACCGCGCTGAGCTGGGTGAGGATGTCGATGCAATAGCGGTCCTCGTCGATCATCTTGCCGATGCCGCGCACCTGACCGTCAATGCGGTTGACTCGCTTGGCCAGCGCGGATTTGGTCGGCCGGGGGACGTGAGGATGCGCGGCCGGGTGTGGCACCACTTGGCCGGGCGGCTTACGCGACTTCATAGCCAGCGCTCTCGATCGCGGCGCGCAAGGCCGCCGAATTCGTGCGGGCTTCGTCGAAGCTCACCTGCGCCGTTCCGCCTTGCAGGCTGACCGTAGCATCGGACACACCCGGAAGCGCGGTCAGCACGCGCGTGACGCTTGCGACGCAACCGCCGCAGCTCATGCCTTCGACCTTGAGCGTAACCGTGGTCATCGATCTCTCCTCGTTGGATTCATTGCTTCGGCCGCCAGCGGCGCAACAACATCGCGTTGCCGACCACCGATAGCGAGCTCGCCGCCATCGCCGCCCCGGCGAACACCGGATTCAACATGCCGAGCGCAGCGAGCGGAATGCCCAGCACGTTGTAGACGAACGCAAAGAACAGGTTCTGCCGGATCTTGGCCAGGGTCGCGCGGGAAAGCAGTATGGCGTCGACGACGGCGTTCAGATCATTGCGGACCACGGTGATGTCGGCGGCCTCGACCGCGACGTCGGATCCGGTGCCGATGGCGAAACTGACGTCGGCGGCGGCGAGCGCGGGCGCATCGTTGACGCCGTCGCCGATCATGCCGGTTACCTTGCCTTGCGCCGCCAGCGCGCGGACCGTCGCCGCCTTGTCCTCGGGCAATACGCCGGCGCGAAAATCATCGATGCCGACCTCGGCCGCGACCGTCGCCGCGACCTGGGAATTGTCGCCGGTCAGCATCAGCACATCGATGCCGGCCGCCTTCGCGCGCGCGATCGCCTGCGCCGAGGTCGGACGAACGCGATCGGCGAGCGCGATCATTCCGACAACCCGGCCATCGGCCGCGACGCCGACCAGAGTGTTGCCGATACTGTGCAACGCTCCGGCATCCGGTGCGGCGATGCCCTGCTCGGCCAGGAAGGCGAGCGTGCCCGCGATCACGACGACGTCGTGTCCGTCGACATCGACGCTGGCGCGCGCTCCCTTGCCGGGGACCGACTCGAACGCGCGCAGCGGCCGCGGCACAATCCCGTCGCGCGTCGCCGCATCGCGTATCGCATTGGCCAGCGGATGCGTTGATCCTTGCTCGACGCTGGACGCAAGCTCCAGCACCTGCGAACGCGTCGCTCCGTCGAGCGCGATCACGCCGGCGACCACGGGCTTGCCTTCGGTCAAGGTTCCGGTCTTGTCGACGACCAGCGCGGAGAGCCGTCCCGCCTGTTCGAGCGCGGCGGCGTTGCGGATCAGCACGCCGAGCTGCGCGCCGCGGCCGGTGCCTACGACGATCGCCGTCGGCGTCGCCAAACCCAGCGCGCACGGGCACGCGATGACCAGCACCGTCACGGCGTTGATCAGCGCCGCGCTCGCATCGCCGCCGAGCGCGTAGCCGAATCCCCACGTCGCGATCGCGATGACGACCACCACCGGCACGAACACGCCGGCGACGCGGTCGGCCAGACGCTGGATCGGCGCCTTCGATCCCTGCGCTTCAGCGACCAGACGCACGATGCCCGCGAGCAAGGTCGCGCTGCCGACGCCGGTCGCCTCGCATTCGATCAGACCCTCCTGATTCAGCGTGCCGGCGAATACGGTCGAACCGGGAGTCTTGGCGACCGCACGGCTTTCGCCGGTCACCATGCTCTCGTCGACGCTCGACGTGCCCTCGCGCACGACGCCGTCGACCGGCATACGCTCGCCGGCGCGCACGATCAGGCGATTGCCGATGGCGACATCGGCGAGCGGCACCTCTACTGTGGCGCCGCCGCGACGAACGCGTGCCATCGCAGGCTGCAGGCGCGACAGTCCCTCCAGCGCGGCCGACATGCCGGACCGGGCGCGCGCTTCCAGCAGCCTGCCGAGCAGTACCAGGGTGATTACCGCGGCGCCGGCTTCGAAGTACACGTGTCGATTCTCGAGCCCGAGCAGCGTGACGACAGCACTCAAGCCCCACGCCATCGTCGTCCCGAGCGCGATCAGCACGTCCATGTTCGCGCCGCCGCCGCGCAGCGCATGCCACGCGCCGAGGTAAAAGCGGCGGCCGCTCCAGAATTGAACCGGCGTCGCCAGCATCAGCTGCAGCCAGCGCGGCAGCCAATCGGCGTGAGCACCGGCGCGGCCCAACCAGTCGCCGGCGGCGAGCATCGGAATCATTTGCGCGAGCAGCGGCAGGGTCAGTGCGGCGGCTATCCAGGTTTCGCGCCGCAGCTCGGCGTACGCGAGGGCCTTGCGCGCGCGATCCGCCGCTCGTTCGGCGGCGGCGTCGCGGCGCAGGACAGCGTGATAGCCGGCGCGCTCGACTGCGGCAAGCAGCTGGCCGGGGTCAACGGCGGCACCCAGCGTGGCCGACGCGCTCTCGGTGGCGAAATTGACGCTGGCTTCGACGCCCGGAATGCGGCGCAGCGCCTTTTCGATGCGTGCCGCGCAGGCAGCGCAGGTCATCCCTTCGAGGCCGAGCTCGATCTTGCGCTTCGATTCGAGGGGCGTAGCGACAAGCGTGGCGTCCATGCTTCCAACAATATACCCTAGGTGGGTATATGTCAAACGCCGCCCGCGAGAGCCGCCCGTTTGCTAGAAGCGAATCCTGCCGATCAGCACGTCGCGGAACATTGCCCAGTCGCCGATCAGGCTGTAGATCGGGTGAACGAAGGTCGCCGGCCGGTTGTGCTCGAAAAAGAAGTGTCCGACCCACGCGAAGCCATAGCCGGCGAGCACCGCGCCGAGCAGCCACCAGGCATTCAACGTGAACAGCGCCAGCGCAAGACAAACCAGCACCACCCCGGATCCGACGACGTGCAGCCGGCGGCAGGTTCGATCGCGGTGCTCGGACAGGTAGAACGGATAGAACTCGCGAAACGAGCGATAGGGTTCGGGCATTCGGGTGCCTCCGTTACCGATCTCGTCAAGACGCAGCTCGGGCTCGTCCGACCTTGACTTGCGCGATCTCTTCCATCGGCAAGATGACCGCGGCGAGATCTTTTTCTCCGTGACCCAGCCCGGCCGCCTCGACATAGCATTGTTGGGCTACCGCCGGCAACAGCATCCGCACACCGACGGACTTGGCTGTCGCGGTCACGCATTCGAGATCCTTGATCATCATCGCCAGCGCCGACTTGGGTTCGTAGTTCCCCGGCAGAAAGTGGTTCGGCACGACTCGCTCGAGCGTATTGCTCCGCGCTGAGCTCGACCGCAGCACTTCATAGAGCAGAGACGGCTCGATGCCGAGCTTGGTTCCCAGCACCATCGCCTCGGCAATGAGCACATGCAGCGTCCCCGTGATGACATTGTTGCAGAGCTTCGCCGAGACGCCGCTGCCGACGCCCCCGAGATGGAAGATGGTCTTGCCCACCGACTCGAGAACGGGACGGGCGCGGGCAAAATCTCCTTCGCTGCCGCCGACCATGATGCTAAGGCTGGCCGACGCCGCACCGCCGGGACCCCCGCTGACCGGCGCATCGAGGAAGCCGACGTCATGCTCAGCCAGTCCGGCGCCGACGCGGCGCGAGGTGGCCGGGTCGATCGTCGCGAAGTCGATGCACAACAGGCCGGCCCGCCCCGCGGCGACCACCCCGTCGGCGCCCAGAAATACCTCGACCGAATGCTCAGGCGAAACGCGACAGGAACAGAAGACATCGACGCCAGAGGCGACATCGCGCGGCGAATCGGCGGAGCGCGCGCCATCGCGCGTCAGCTGGTCAACGGCTTTGGCATCACGACTATGAATCACGAGCTCGTGTCCGGCGCCAAGGAGATTGCGCGCCATCGGCAATCCCATCCGCCCCAAGCCAACAAAGCCGATCCGCATGGATATCCTCCCGGTGTGCGCGTTGCCTGTACGATGACACGCCGTGGTCCGCCGCCGTCGTAGTATCAGGTCAACATTCCGCAGCAGCTTGGGGAGCAGTCTATGCCAGATGCAGCAAGAGTTGCAGTAGTCATCGGCGGAGGCAACGGCATCGGGGAGGCGACCTGCCGTTTGATGCACGAGCGCGGATGGCAGGTCGTGGTCGCCGACAAGGATAGCCGCGCCGCCGAGCGCGTGGCGAACGATACGGGCCGACATGCGGTCGCTTTGGATATCGCCGTCGCCGCCGATGTCGAGCGCGCGGCCTCCGACATCGAAGCGGCAAGAGGCCCGGTCGCGGCACTGGTGGTCGCGGCGGCCATGTTCCAGGACGTTCTGCCGCCGGCGCAACTGCCGATGGATGTGTGGGAACGCACAATGCAAGTCAACCTGACCGGCACCTATCTCGCGAACCGCGCTTTTGGCACCCGCATGGCCGCGGCCGGCGGTGGCAGCATCGTCAATATCGCGTCGATCGCGGCCATCGCCTCGATGCCCGTTCATGCCTACGGCACCAGCAAGGCGGCGGTGGTGGCGCTTACCAGGAACCTGGCGAGCGAGTGGGGTCGCGCCGGCGTCCGCGTCAACGCCGTCTCGCCGGGCTCGACGCTGGTGCCGCGCGTCGAGGAGCGCATCCGCTCCGGCCGTTATGCGGCGGATCCCGGCGAATTCACCGCGCTGGGCCGGATGGTGCGACCGAACGAAGTCGCCGAAGCGATCGAATTCCTCGCCTCGAACCGGGCGTCCGCGATAACTGGCGTCAATCTGGTCGTCGACGCCGGTTGGGACGTGGCATCGACTTGGGCCCAGTACGGCGGAGTGCCGCCGGCGGCCGGAGGCCGGCGTCAGCCGTAGACGTCCACGAGGAGCTTTCGTGTCGCCGCAACGGCGCGCTGCAGGCGCTCGGCGGCCGGTGTGGTTCGCGCCAACGTCGCGGTCGGTATCTCCAGTGCGATCGGGATTCCGGACGGCAGCGCGCGCAGCAGGCCCGCGAGATCGATCGCGCCCTCGCCGGGGAACAGCCGCTCGCTCACTGCCTCATGTATCAACGACTCGCGATCGGACGCCCAAGCGCGGGGCGCGTCGCAAAGCTGCACGTAACGAAACCAGGTCCTCGGCAATGCGGCAAGATCGGAAAGCCGGCTGCGCGAACGGTCGAAATGCAACGCATCGACGGCAATGCCGAAATTCGCGCGCGCAACCGTGCGCACCATGCGTGCGGCCAGCGTGAGATCGGCGACGCTCATCCACGGAACGAATTCCAGATCCACGGTCAGCCCCGACCGTCCGGCAAGCTCGCACAGCTCGGCGAACCGGGCGGCGAGGCGCGGCTCGTCCGGGTCGTCACCGCTCGCGAGGATGTGTCTCGCGCCCAGCTCTGCCGCCGCGTCGATGAATGGAGCGAACGCGGCCATGTCCGTTTCCGGTCGCAATCGCGCGCCGCTCGCGTCGAGAACCCCCATACCCGCGTCGCGCAGGCAGGCGATGGTCTCGCGCCGCATCGCCGAGCTTGCCATCAGCGGTGCCGGATCGCGCCCCGGCTGCCCGTTCAGGAGCCTGGCGCCAACGAAATCAAAACCGGCGGCAGCGGCCTCCCTCACCATCTGCGTCGGTGAAAGCTCGGGGACCGTGTAGTACGACAGAGATAGGGGAATCGTCTTTGGGTCTGCGGTCATTGCCGCGCGAGCCCCGGTTCCTTGCGCAGCAAGCGGCGCGCATTCGTCGCGAAGTGCGGATCGACGGGACCGTGGTGGCCGCCGCCCGACTGGTCCCAGCCGGCGAAATTGGTGCCGAAGACCAGGCGATCGGTGCCGACGACCTTGGTCAGCAGAGCGAGCACGCGGTCGTCGCTCACGTGGGTATCGAACCACAGGCGCGAAAGCAGCGACTCGAATGCGCCGTCCTTCTTGTGCGCGGCCGACGCCCAGGGCCGCTTGATCGCAGCCTGCGCAAGCCGCCCGACCATGACCGGAATCGAGCCGCCACCATGGCTGATCCAGACGTCAAGCTTGGGATGACGGTCGAGCACGCCGCCGAATATCAGCGTCGAAACCGCAATAGCCTCCTGCGCGCCGAAGCCGACGATGATGTCCAGGTCGAAGCGCTTGAGATTCGGATCGCCCGGCGGTCCGTCGATACCGGCAGGCGCGGGATGAATGAAAAGCGGCACGTCGAGCTCGACCAGCGTCTGGTAGAACGGGTCGAGGGCCGGGCTGTGCAATGGCTCCTTGAACTCGGTGCCGATCGCCGCTCCCCATAGCCCGAGCTCGCGAACGGCGCGCACCAGTTCTTCGCGCGCGGCGGTCGGGTCCTGCATCGGCACGGCCGCGAGGCCGCCGAGCTTGCCGGGATAAGTTCGCACAAGCTCCGCCATGGCGTCGTTATGGCGCCGGCAAAACGCCATGGCTTCTCCCAGGTCGATATGGTGAAAGTAAGTCAGCGGACTCGGCGACAGGACCTGAAAGTCGATCTGCGCCTCCTGCATGGCCTTCAGGCGCAGATCCGGGTCGGTGAACGGGCTGCCGGTGTGCTTGACGCCGACGAGCTTGTAGTTGCCGACGCGGTACCAGGGCTTGCCATTCTCGTCGGTGCCGAACTCCGGTCCATGCCGGCCGGCGGCGCCGGTGGTCGCCTGCAGCCGCACATGGGCGTGGACATCGATGACCGCAGCGCTGTCGATTCCTGGCGACCGGCTCGCGATGGGGGCGCCTCCGCGCTCGTCAGCGGGCATTGCGTCCCTGCCTGATCACGTAGGTGTTCTTTTCCGGCTGATAGTAGTGACGATCGCGCTTGTAAGCTCCGCTGACGACGGTGATGCCGTAGGTCCCGTCGCTCAGCGCCGTGAAGCTGTGGATATCCGCCGGCGGAGAGACGATCGCGAAGTCGCCGGGACCCAGCTCGCGGTCCTCTGCGACCCGAAGCTCGGCCGCTCCCGGCACCGTCTGGTCGTCGACGCGCTCGTAGACGACGTGTCGAATCCGTCCGCGATACACGGACAATGTCTCCCAGATGCCATGGTCGTGCGGCGGTATTGTCTTTCCGTTGGGAACCTCGAAAATGATGATAGAAAGCTCCCCGTCGAAATAGAGATACTGCGAGAACGCGACATTGTTGCCCTCGCGCGGGATGCCGAGCTCCAGCAGGTTCGGCATCGCCACAAGCTCGCGCAGCGACGCCTTGATCGACGCTCCCAATTTTTCACCGTCGCCGCCGTGCCGGGCAATGGCAGCCGCGATCCCCTGGGCGCAATCGCGAATGGTCGAAGTCGACGCTGTCGCAGTCATGGTTAACTGTCCTGCCGGTTGTCCCAAAATGCCGTCATGTTCTTACGGTTCGTAATGCCCCCAACCGTCGATTACATGCGCACCGGCGGCGGTTTTCGCGGCAGGTGATTTTTCAGGCTGAACGAGATTCCACCGTCCACCATCAGCTGATGCCCGGTGGTATAGCGGGCTTTATCGGACACCAGAAAGGCAACAGCTTCGGCAACGTCTTCGGCCGTCCCGAGCGAGCCCACCGGTACGCTTCTGCTTCGCGATTCACGCACTTCACGATCGGCATAGATTGCGGCTCCCATGCCCGCGTCGATGAAGCCGGGAGCCACGGCATTGACCCGGATGCCGTGCGGGCCGAGCACCAGCGCGAAATGCTGCGTCAGCAACGCGACGGCCGCCTTCGACGCCGGGTAGGCGCCGGCGTCGGGGCTCGGCGCGACAGCGTTGATCGAAGTGATGTTGACCATCGCGCCCGATCGGCGCTCGATCATGCGGCGTCCGACCGCCCGCGACATGATGAAAGTTCCTACAAGGTTGACGTCGATAACCTTGCGAAAGTCCGCGACACTGTGCTCGAGCAACGGACCGAATCGAACGATGCCCGCGTTGTTGACGAGCACGTCGGGAGCATCGCCAAGCGCATCGAGCATCGCTTCAACTGCGCGCTCGTCCGTGACGTCGGTCGCGTACGCCACGGCATCCGGCAACCCCTTGGCCCGGACTCTTGCGCTCTCGATGTCGGTGTCGATCGCGGCGATACGGTAACCATCGCGCGCAAGGCGCTGGGCGATCGCCGCTCCAATCCCGTTGCCCGCACCGGTGACGAGCGCCGTTTTCATCTGCATCGTCTTGACCTCGCCGTAGTGTAGAGTTAAAGAGTATATTTATCAACGATGTCGCCAAAGTATCCGCTTGAATGCGCTTGAAACGGCGCTTTAGATCGCATGAAACCCAGCGCTAACGACGAGACGATGCCATCGGACGTTTTCACATCGCGGCCGGCGCAAGCGCGTCCGGAAGAAATAGCCACGGCACTCGATGGCGTCGTCGGCGCCGAAATCAGCGGCATCGATCTTCGCCAACCGATATCGGAATCTTTGCGGGAGCAGATTCTCACAGCATTCGCCGCCCACCATCTGCTGGTTTTTCGCGGCCAGAAACTCGGCAAGGATCGCATGGGGGAAGTCGCGGCGATGTTTGGCGAAGTCGAAGGCAATGTGTTCCGCAACCCCGACGGGTCGACGCTGGAAGCCATCCACCAGATCTCCAACCTCGACGCGACGGGCAGGCCCGCGGAAAATCCGTATCTCAAGTCGAATTACTTCTGGCACAGCGACAAGGCCTACCTGCCGGTGCCCGCGCTGCTGACGATGCTGCATGCCGTCGAATTGCCGCCCTCGGGGGGCGACACGCAGTTTGCCGATATGATCCGCGCCCATGCGTCCCTGAGCGACGAGGTCAGGCAGCAGGTCTCCGGGCTTCGGGCCGTCCACAGTCTCGAATACATGCGCGTGAGCACCGGTGACCGCGCGCCGACCGATGCGGAGCGGCGAGCCGCTCCGCCGGTTGTGCATCCGTTGGTCAGAACGCATCCTGAAACGGGTGAGAAGAGTCTTTTTGTCGGCATGTACTGCTCCCGCATCGTCGGCATGGACAGTGCCGCGGGCCGCGCGCTTCTCGATCAGCTGCTCGCGCATGCGACGCAACAGAGGTTTGTCTATACGCATCGCTGGTGTCCGGGCGACCTGGTCATCTGGGACAATCGCTGCCTGCTGCACCGCGCGGTGGCCAACTACGACATGGCCGCGAGCAGGCGCGTGTTGTTGCGCCTGGTGGTCAAGGGTAGTGTTGCTCCCTGATCCGTCTCGACGAGAACCGCACCTGGTTTCCCACGCAGCCGCCGATGCGCCGTCGTTCATCCCGAATGTATTGCCGATCCGGAATCGTCCGGCGCGGCGCTTGAAATGACCTGGAGGACACATCGATGAGAATCGGTAGATTCATGCTTCTGGCCGCGGCCGGCATGTTCGTCGCGACAACCCTGTGTCAGCATGCCGCTGCGCAGACGCGAATCGTGATGGCGGGGTCGTCCTCCGGCGGCACGGCCCATCTGTATTTCGCCTCGCTTGCGCCAATGCTCAACAAATACATTCCGGGCATGGAAGCGAGCGCGCGCACCGGCGGCGCGGTGGAGAACATCGCGCTGCTCGAGCGCGGCGGCGTCCAGATCGCCGTTGCGGGCCCAGGTGATGCGCAAGCGGTCCTTGGCAAGGAAGGACTCGAAAAGACAAGGATACGTACGCTGTTCGCGATGTTCCACATTCCGTTCCATATTGTCGTGCCGAAGGATTCACCCATCCGGTCGTTCGCCGACCTGAAGGGCAAGCGGGTATCGGTCGGCATCCGCGCCGGCGGCGAGGCCAATCTTTTTCTCCGACTCATCGAGCTCTATGGCATGAAGGAGAGCGACTTCCACCTCGAATTTCTCGGCAAGGGCGAGGGCACGAACGCGTACAAGGACGGCGCCGTCGATGCGCTGACGTTCCTCTGTCCGCTGCCCTGCCCTGTCGTCACCGAGCTCGCGACCCACCCGCGCGGCGTTCGGCTGGTGTCTTTCTCGGATGAGGAAATCGCGAAGATTCGCGCCAAGTACGAGTGGTACAGCCCGTATACGATCGAAAAGAGCTGGTACACCAATGCGATGAAAGACGAAGCGAAAGACACCCGCACGTTCACCGAGTGGATTTATGTCGCGACGCGCGATGACTTTCCGGAGGAAACCGCCTATCAAATCGCCAAAGTCCTTGGCGACAAACATGACGAGCTGGCAGCCGCGTTCAAAGCTGCCAATTCATCCACTGCGGAAAACACCGCCAAATTTCCGGGATTCAAGCTCCACCCCGGGACCGCGCGGTATCTGCGGGAAAAGGGCCTGATCAAGTGACGCGGCGCGCTGCATCGACCTGAACGAGCGCCTGTTGCCAGCCGACGACGCAGGACGCGCCGGTCTCGAGCGCGGTGTAAGCGCGGTCGCCAAGGCGATCGCGCTCGCCATGGCCGGCTTCCAGCTGTTCACGGCGATCACCGTCAATTTCTCGCCGATGGTCCAGCGCAGCGTCCATCTCGGCTTCGCGCTCAGCCTCCTGTTCCTTGTCACTCCGACGCGGCCCGACTCGGGGCGACGCGACCTGGTCGCCCGATGCCTGGCCGCCGTCGCGAGCATTGTGGTGACCCTCTACGCCGCGATCGAATTTACCAATCCCGGCATCTTCCGGGCGATCGATCCGACGACCGCCGACATAGTGTTCGGCTCGCTCCTGGTCGTGTTGCTCACCGAGGCGACTCGTCGCACCGCGGGGGCTTCTCTCGCGATCATTGCGATGTGCTTCTTCGTCTACGCCTTCATCGGCCCGTGGCTGCCGGGCCTGCTCGGTCATCCCGGCTTCAGGTACTCGGAGGTGATCTCGTCAATGTACGTCCGGCTGGAAGGCATTTTCGGCACCGCGCTCGGCGCCAGCGCCACCTACGTATATGTGTTCATTCTGTTCGGCGCTTTCATGATGCGCATGGGCGGCGGCGATTTTTTCATCAAGCTAGCTCAGGCCCTGGTCGGCACCACGCGCGGTTCGGCGGGCAAGGTTTCGATTTTCGCCAGCGCACTGTTTGCCACGATCACCGGCACGGGCCCGTCGAACGTCGCCGCCGTCGGCATCGTTACGATCCCGACGATGATCCGCAACGGCTACCGCCCGCGCATGGCGGCGGCGCTGGAGGCGGCTGCCTCGGTCGGCGGACAGATCACCCCACCGATCATGGGTGCGTCCGCATTCATCATGGCCGATCTTCTCGGCGTCCCGTATTACGAGATTGCAATGGCAGCCCTCCTCCCGGCCACCCTGTATTTCGTGTCGCTATTCGTGACCGCAGATCTCGAGGCGGCTCGCCACGGCTTGAAAGGCATGCGGCGCGCCGATCTGCCGTCGCTGCGCACGACGCTGCTCGAGGGCTGGCATTTTCTCGTTCCCGTCGCCGTTCTGATTTATTTCCTCGCGATAGCACAGGTTTCGCCAGGACGCGCCGGAGCATGGGCGACCGTGTCCTTCGTACCGATCTGGCTGGCCCGCGAGGTTTACGCTCGGCGGCGGATCAACGTGAAGGAGGTGATCGCAGCGCTGGACGAATCGTCCCGTTCGGCGGTCATGATCGCGGTCGCCTGCGCGATCGTAGGCATAGTCATGAACGTCACCGACCTGACCGGCCTCGGCCTCAAGTTCACCTCACTCATCCTCGGCTACTCCAACGGCTCGCTGATCATGCTGCTGGCACTGACCGCGGTTGCGGCGATTCTGCTCGGCACCGGGCTGCCGACGACTGCAACTTATCTGATCTGCGCCATTCTGGTCGCACCGGCACTGTCGAAAATGGGCGTGCCGCTGCTGACTGCGCATCTGTTCGTCTTCTATTTCGGCGTCGTCTCCGACCTGACGCCGCCGACGGCGGTATCGTGTTACGTGGCCGGAGCGATTGCGGGAGAATCAGGGATGCGCGTCGCATTTTCCGCGAGCCGCGTTGCCCTGCCGGCGTTGATCGTGCCGTTCATGTTCGTCTATTCACCCGCACTGCTGCTCAAGGGCTCGGCGCTGGATGTGATTGTCGCCGGCGTCCCGGCGCTGCTTGGGCTGCTTTCGACGTCGGTGGCGCTGATTGGCTACTGGATCGGTCCTCTGCGTCTTTGGGAGCGTGCGCTGGCGCTCGTGGCCGGCGCCCTGCTGGTGTTTCCGGGGATGGTGTCGGACGGCATCGGTATCGCCTTGATGGTAATCGTTGCGATCAGCAGCTCACGGCGGCGCCGCGCCGGATTGATCGAGGGCCGGGGCCCAAGTCGTCCGTAACATGCCGACGAACCTCATCCTGACCGGCGGTCACACCCATCGGTTTGATATCGCCGCACCGGCCCTCGCCGCCCTGTTAAACGAACAGGGAATCAACTCTGAAGTCACGAATGACATCGAAGCCGGACTGGCGACGCTCGGTAAAACGGCCCCCGATCTCCTCACCGTTTACGCGTTGCGATGGAGCATGGCGATCGGCGACAAATACGCGCCGCATCGCGCGCGCTGGGCGTTCACGCTGTCCGCCGATGGACGAGCCTCGATCGAATCCCACCTCGCGCGCGGCGGCGGTTTGCTCGCCCTGCACACGGCGGTCATATGCTTCGACGACTGGCCGGCGTGGAAGGACATACTTGGCGGCGTCTGGCGCTGGGGACGTTCCCGTCATCCCCCGTATGGCGAAGTGCAGGTCCGGCTCGACGATACCGACCATCCGGTGGTGCGCGGCCTGAACGCTTTCGATCTGCGCGACGAGGCTTACGGAGACCTCGACCTGCACGCCGACGTACGGCCGCTGATGCATGCTCGCGCAGCGACCGGCGACTGGCAACCGGCGCTGTGGACGCGGGAGATGGGACGGGGGCGCGTCGCCGTCGACACGCTGGGCCATGACGCCGGCGCGTTCGATCATCCGGTTCACCGGCGCATCGTGACACGGGCGGCACTGTGGGCGCTCGATCGCGGCGATCCGGAAATCGGACGAGCGTGACGCCAGATCAATCGGACCCGGCCCGGGCGGGCCTTCGCTGCTTCAGCCTTCGCGCTTGAGCTGCGGAAACAGGATCACGTCGCGTATCGACGGACTGTCGGTCAGCAACATCACCAGCCGGTCGACGCCGATGCCCTCGCCCGCCGTCGGCGGCAAGCCGTATTCGAGCGCGCGAATGTAGTCGGCGTCATAGTGCATTGCCTCGGCGTCGCCGGCTTCCTTGGCCTCGACCTGCGCGACGAAGCGCGCCGCCTGGTCCTCCGGGTCGTTGAGCTCGGAAAAGCCATTGGCGATCTCGCGACCGGTGATGAACAGCTCGAAGCGATCGGTCACCGATGGATTCGCGTCGCTGGCGCGCGCGAGCGGCGAGACGTCGGTAGGATGCGCCACGATGAACGTCGGCTGGACGAGCTTGTCCTCGGTCGTCGCCTCGAACAGCTTGAGCTGGAGCACGCCGAGACCGTCGCTGCCCAGCACCCCGACGCCAAGCTTCGCCAGTGCTGCCTTCAGGTATTCCGGGCGCGCCAGATCGGCCGGCGCATGCCGAGGGTCGTACTTGGCGATCGCTTCCGGCATCGTCAGGCGGTCGAACGGCTTGCCCAGGTCGATCGACGCATCCTGGTATTGGATCATCGTCGCGCCGCACACCTTCTGCGCGACTTCGCGCAGCAGCGCCTCGGTCAGGTCCATCAGGTAGCGATAGTCGCGGAATGCCTCGTAGAACTCGAGCATCGTGAACTCGGGGTTATGCCGGGTCGAAATCCCCTCGTTGCGGAAATTGCGGTTGATCTCGAACACTTTCTCGAGGCCGCCGACGACGAGTTTCTTCAGGTATAGCTCGGGCGCGATTCTCAGGTAGAGATCGGCGTCCAGCGCGTTGTGGTGGGTGATGAACGGCCGCGCCGCCGCGCCGCCGGGGATCGGATGCATCATCGGCGTTTCGACTTCGAGATAACCGCGCGCGACAAAGAATTCGCGCATCGCCTGCACGATCGCCGAGCGGGCGATGAAGACGCGCCGTGATTCCGGACTCGTTATTAGGTCGACATAGCGCTGCCGGTACTTCTGCTCCTGGTCGGTAAGGCCGTGGAATTTCTCCGGCAACGGACGCAGCGCCTTGGCCAGCAGGCGCAGCTCGGTCACCTTGACCGTCAGCTCGCCGGTCTTGGTCTTGAACAGCGCGCCGCGCGCGCCGACGATATCGCCCAGATCCCAGTGCTTGAAAGCGTCGTGCGCCTCGGCGCCCAGGGCATCGGTCGTGATGTAGAGCTGGATACGGCCGCTCATGTCCTGCAGCGTGGCGAAGCTCGCCTTGCCCATCACCCGCTTGAGCAGCATCCGCCCCGCGACTGATACCGTGATGGCCTGTCGATCGAGCTCCTCGTGCGTTTTCTGGCCATGCGCGTCATGCAGCTCGCCGGCGAGCGCATCGCGGTTAAAATCGTTTGGATAGGCGTTCCCGCGCGTGCGCAATGCACTGAGCTTGCCGCGTCGCTCGGCAATGATCTGGTTCTCGTCCGCCGGCGGAACCGACGCGTCGCTCTTCTCGCTCACCTCACACCCCCTGCTTCAGGCTCGCCGCGATGAACGGATCGAGATTGCCGTCGAGCACCGCCTGCGTGTTGCCGACCTCGACGTTGGTGCGCAGGTCCTTGATGCGTGACTGGTCGAGCACGTAACTTCGGATCTGGTGACCCCAGCCGATGTCGGTCTTGGCGTCCTCGAGCTTCTGCTGCTCGGCCTGACGGTTGCGCAGTTCCAGCTCGTACAGGCGCGACTTGAGCATCGCCATCGCCTCGGCGCGGTTGCGATGCTGTGAGCGGTCGTTCTGGCACTGCACGACGATGTTGGTCGGCAGATGCGTGATTCGCACCGCCGAGTCGGTCTTGTTGATGTGCTGGCCGCCGGCGCCCGACGCGCGGAACGTGTCGATGCGTATGTCGGCCGGATTGATTTCGACCTCGATCGTCTCGTCGACTTCCGGGTAGACGAACACGCTGGCGAACGACGTATGGCGGCGCGCGTTCGAATCGAATGGGCTCTTGCGCACCAGCCGGTGGACCCCGGTCTCGGTGCGGAGATAGCCGAATGCGTAGTCGCCGGTCACCTTGACGCTGGCGCTCTTGATGCCCGCGACCTCGCCCGGCGACTCTTCGAGGATCTCGGTCTTGTAGCCGCGACGCTCGCAGTAACGCAGGTACATGCGCAGCAGCATCGCTGCCCAATCCTGCGCCTCGGTGCCTCCGCTGCCTGCCTGGATGTCGATAAAACAGGAATTCGGGTCCATCGGATTGTGGAACATCCGGCGGAACTCGAGATCCTCGACCGTTGCGGCGACGCCAGCGGCGTCGCGTTCCAGGACGTCGAGCGTCGCGTCGTCCTCCTCGCCTCGGGCCAGCTCGAACAGCTCGGTGGTGTCCTTGAGCGTCCGATCGATCCGGCGAAGGCTGTCGACAACCATCTCCAGCTGTTTTTTTTCCTTGCCGAGCTGCTGCGCGCGCTCGGGCGTTTCCCAGATGTGCGGGTCTTCGAGCTCCCTCGCCACTTCCTCGAAGCGCGATGCCTTCACATCGAAGTCAAAGATACCTCCGCAGATCGGTGGCGCGATGCTGCAGATCGGCGAGCTGATTAGCGATTTGATTCAGGCGTTCCGCTTCCATGGGCGCTCTTTTCTTTGGATCCGGTATCGATTGTTGCGATTATACCCGTCGCTACACCGGCTCCGACGTGCAAACAGGCCCGGATGTTTCCCATGCCCACGGGAATCCCCTATGATAGGACGAGGCTCGTGGCGAAACGCCGGTCGCTGCGGTTAGACCGAGACCCTTCGAGGAGGAAGATGAACAGACTGCTCAAGTCCCTGTTCGCGCTGGCGCTGGTCGCGGGTTTTCATCAGGCGCGGGCCGCCGATCCGGGCATCACGCCGACCTCGATCCTGATCGGGCAGTCGGCAGCGTTCTCGGGGCCGGCGATGGAGCTCGGCACCGAAATGCGCGCCGGCGCGCTGGCCTATTTCCAGGCAATCAACGCCGCCGGCGGCATCAACGGGCGCAAGATCGAGTTGCGCTCGCTCGACGATGGCTACGAGCCCGACCGGGCCGCCGCCAATACCAAGAAACTGATCGACGACGGAGTGTTCCTGCTGTTCGGCTACGTCGGCACGCCGACGTCCAATGCATCGAAGCCGATTTTCACCGCGTCGCGCGTTCCATTCGTCGGCCCGTTCACGGGCGCCGAATCGCTGCGCAACCCCCTGAATCGCTACATATTCAACATCCGCGCCAGCTATTTCGACGAGACCGACAAGATCGTCGCGCAGATGACCGGGCAGACGCTCGACAAGATCGCCGTCTTCTACCAGAACGACGATTACGGCAAGGCCGGTCTTGCCGGAGTTCAGCGCGCAATGGACAAGCGCAACCTGAAGATCGTCGCGACCGGCACTGTCGAGCGCAACACCGTCGATGTCACCGCCGCCGTGAAATCGATCTCCAAGGTCGAACCGCAGGCGATCATCATGATCTCGGCGTACAAGTCCTGCGCCGCGTTCATCAAGGCGATGCGGGCGGCAGGCTTCAACCCGCAATTCATGAACGTGTCGTTCGTGGGTAGCAAGGCGCTGGCGCACGAGACCGGCCTCGAAGGACGCGGCGTCGGCATATCGCAGGTGGTGCCCTTCCCGTGGAATTTCTCGGCCCCGGTGGTCAAGGAGTACCAGCAGCTGTTCGAGGCGTCGACCAAGAAGCAGGAGTACTCGTTCACCAGCCTGGAAGGATTCATCGCCGCCAAGACGCTGGTCGAAGGCCTTCGCCGCACCGGCGGCGAACTGACGCGCGAGCGATTCATCAACGCGATGGAAACGCTGCGCGACTTCGACCTCGGCGGCTACTGGATCACGTTCACGCCGACCAGCCACAACGGCTCGAAATTCGTCGAGCTGACGGTCATCGGGAAGGACGAGCGGTTCCTCCGTTGAGGCCAGGTCCCTGATGAATACACCCGCCGGGTTCGAGCCCGGCGTCGTGATGCCGGCCGGGCTCGCGGGCAACGCGATTTGCTTTGTCTGGCGCGACGATCGGATACTTGCGCGGGCGGCCGAGCCACCAACTTTGCCGACGCTGGCCGATGTCGTCCGGCTGGGCATCGACGGCGTGCGTCACTATCTGGGCCGCTACCGCGGCACCGACTGCATTGCCTTCCACGTCGCCAGCGATTCGCCGGACATCGACGGCTGGCAGTGGCGCGGATTGCGCTCGCTGTTCCTGCAATTGCCGGAGGCGGAGCTCGCGCTGGCGGGCCGGTCGTTCCAGATCTCCGAGTGGGACCGCAGCCACCGCTTCTGCGGCCGCTGCGGCGCGGCGATGCGCGACAAGCCGGGTGAGCGCGCGAAGGAATGCACGGCTTGCGGTCACATCGCCTATCCGCGCATTTCGCCGGCGATGATGGTCCTGGTCACCCGTGGCTTCGACCTGCTGCTGGCGCGCGCCAATCGCTTCCCCGGGGCGATGTACAGCGCGCTGGCCGGATTCGTCGAGGCCGGCGAGTCGATCGAGGATTGCATCCATCGCGAGGTGCTCGAGGAAGTCGGCATCGAGGTCCGCGACCTCCGCTATTTCACCAGCCAGGCGTGGCCATTCCCGCACTCGCTGATGATCGCGTACACCGCCGAATATGCGGGCGGCGACATGCGTCCCTGCGACGCCGAGATTGCCGATGCGCAATGGTTCTCGATCGACGCGCTGCCGCAGCTGCCCTCGCCGATCAGCGTTTCGCGAAAGCTGATCGATGCGACGATCGAGCGACTGCGGCAGGCGCGCCACCAGGAGGCTCTTTTACGCCGCTGAAGCCCACACGGGGCTCTGCTAGAATTGCCCGTTCCATCCGGTCCCAGGCAGTCCTAATCCATGTCCGCACGCCCGTGGCTCGCCATCGCCGGAGTCGTCGTCTGCAGCGCCGCACTCGCCCAGCAGGCGCCGCCGCCGCCGCCGAGCTCGTCGATCACCCAGCCCGCGCCGCCGCCCGGCTTGTCGGTCGAGCTCGCCGCTGCCGCGAAGCTGGTCCGCGAGGGTCAATACGATGAGGCGCGCAGCAAGGTCGATGCCGTCCTTGCCGGCGATGCGAAGAATCCGCAGGCGCGCTTCATCCGAGGCGTCATCGAAACCGACGAGGGCGACGGCGATGAGGCGATCGCGACGTTCCAGGGCCTGACCGAGGATTACCCCGAGCTGCCCGAGCCGCACAATAATCTGGCGGTAATCTGGGCCAAGCGCGGCAGCTACGACAAGGCGCGAATTGAACTCCAGGCCGCGCTTGTGATCAATCCGGACTATGCGATCGCGCACGAGAATCTGGGCGATGTCTATTCGCGGCTCGCCGTCGCCGAATTTGAGCGGGCGACCACGCTCGACAAGGGCAACAAGAGCGCGCAAGCGAAGCTCAAGCTGGTGCGCGAGCTGTTCACCGTGCCACCGTCGGAAACCCCGCCTAAGCCCGTTGTCCCGAAGCCCGCGGCCAAGCCCAAGCCGAAGAAGTAGCTCGTCCCGTCGCGCGTAGTGCGCGACGGTCATCGAAATCCTAGCGAAGGAGTCACCAATGTTTCGTCACCTCGTCACAATCGCGATCACGGCAATCGGTCTCGCTGCCGGCGCTCAGACGCAAGCCGCCAACCCGCAGGTCGACCTAGACACGACCGCGGGCAAGATCCGCATCGAGCTCGACCCGGCCGCAGCGCCCAAGACGGTGGAGAATTTCCTCGCCTACGTCAACGCCAAGTTCTACGACGGCACGCAATTCCACCGGGTCATAAAGGGCTTCATGATCCAGGGCGGCGGGTTCACTACCGACTTCAAGCAGAAGCCGACTCGGCCGCCGGTCAAGAACGAGGCCGAGCAGAGCAGCAAGGCGGGACTGGCCAACGTCCCCGGAACCATTGCGATGGCGCGCACGTCCGACCCCAACTCGGCGACGGCGCAGTTTTTCATCAACGTCAACGACAACAAGTCACTCAACTTCCGCGAGCCAACGCCGCAGGGCTACGGGTACGTGGTGTTCGGCAAGGTGGTCCAGGGCATGGACGTGGTCAACAAGATCGCGACGGCGCCGACCGGCAGCGGCGGACCGTTCCCGACGGACGTTCCAGTCGAGCGTGTGATCATCAACAGCGCGACCGTCGTGACGCCATAGCAATGACCACGACGATCCTGCACACCAACCACGGCGCGATCACCATCGAGCTGGACGAGGCGCGCGCGCCGAAAAGTGCGGCCAACTTCCTGGCGTATGCGCGCGCCGGACACTTCGACCACACGATTTTTCATCGCGTGATCGACGGGTTCATGATCCAGGGCGGCGGCTTCGGCACCGACTTCAACCAGAAGCCGACCAGGCCGCCAATCGAGAACGAGGCCAAGAACGGACTCAAGAACGACCGTTACACCGTCGCGATGGCGCGCACGTCGGATCCGCATTCGGCGACCGCGCAGTTTTTCATCAACGTCGCCGACAACGCCTTTCTCAATCATCGCTCGCCGGACGCGAATGGCTGGGGGTATTGCGTGTTCGGCCGCGTCGTCTCGGGCAAGGACGTCGTCGATCGCATCAAGGGCGTTGCGACCGGCCGGCGCGGCGGTCACGACGACGTGCCGACCGAGGACGTGGTGATCGAGCGCGCGGAAGTCGTCGAGAGTTAGGGCCGCCCAGCGCCGACGAGCGTCCAGGCCGATAGCCGCCGATGGCGCCGACGCTGTTCGTCTCCGACCTTCACTTGTCGCGCGAGCGCCCCGCGCTGGTCGAGGCGTTCCAGGCCTTGCTCGCCGGTCCAGTGCGCGAAGCCGCTGCGTTGTACGTGCTGGGCGACCTGTTCGACATCTGGCTCGGCGACGACCAGCTGCGCGACCCGCTGGCGGCCGATGTCGCCGCCGCGCTGGCGGCGAGCGCGGACGCCGGCGTTCGCGTCTATTTGCAGCATGGAAATCGGGACTTTCTGCTGGGCGAGCGTTTCGCGCGAGCCGCCGGCGGCACCTTACTGCCCGACGCCATCGTTCATCCGTTGCATGGCACGCCGACGCTGCTGATGCACGGCGATCAGCTTTGCACCGACGACTTGAAATACCAGCGCTATCGCGCGTGGTGGGCGGATCCCGCGCACCGGCGCCGCTTCCTGGCGCTGCCCTGGTTCGCGCGCCGCGGCATCGGCGCAATGCTGCGCGGCGCCAGCCGTCGAGCCAACCGCGGCAAGGCGGAGACGATCATGGATGTCAGCGACGACGCCGTCGTCGCGGCGCTGCGCGAGCACCGCGTGTCGCGCCTCATTCACGGCCATACCCATCGTCCGGCGCGACACGAGCACGTGGTCGACGATGTGCGCCGCGAGCGCCTGGTGCTCGCTGACTGGTACGACCGCGCGAGCTACCTCTTCGTTGATGAACAGGGGGCCGAGGCGCGGTCGTACGAGGGCGGCAGACGCTGAAAGCGCGGTGGCATCAGCCCAGCGCCCGCGCGAAGTCGGCGATCAGGTCGTCGCAGTCCTCGATGCCGACGGAAAGGCGGATAAGCGAGTCGGCGATGCCCATGCTCGCACGCCGTTCCGCGCCCATTTCGTGAAAAATCGTGTGCGCGACCGGAATCGCCAAGGTCCGGTTGTCGCCGAGGTTGGACGAAAGGACGACGCAGCGCAGGCGATTGAGAAAATCGAAACAGTCGAGCGCCGGATCGAGCTCGAACGACAGCAGTGCGCCGTAATCGGTGAAGAGTTCGCCCGCCAGCCGGTGCTGCGGATGCGAGGCCAATCCCGGATAGTAGACGGCGCGCACCTCGGACCGCGCCTCGAGGAAGCGCGCCAGCGAAAGCGCGTTCGCACATTGCCTCTGCATGCGCAAGGCCAGCGTCTCCGCACCGATGGCGAGGTGATGCGCGGGCTCGGCGGCCAGCGTCCCGCCCCAGTCGCGAAGGCCCTTTTTCCTGATCTGCGTAATGCCCCAAAGCTCGGGCTTGGGCCCCTTGTAGTCGTCGTAGATGTTCGGATAGCGCGTCCAGTCGAAGCCGCCGGTGTCGGTGATGCTGCCGCCCAACGCGTTGCCATGACCTCCGATGTATTTGGTCAGCGCGTTGACGACCAGCGCGGCCTTGACCGTTTTCGGACGAAACAGGTACGGCGAAGTCATCGTATTGTCGACGACGTAGACGACGCCGCGCGCGGCGCAGAGCTCGCCGATCCGCGCCAGGTCGGCGATCTGAGTCCGCGGATTGGCGATCGTCTCGACGAATACGATGCGCGTTTCCGGCGTCAACGCCGCCTCGACGGCGTCGGCACTGGTCGCATCGACGAAGCTCACCCGGTCGCCGTGCGTAGCTAGGGTGTTGAACATGCTGTTGGTGTTGCCGAACAGGAACGCGCTGGAGACGACGTGATCGTTCTCTCGCAGCAGCGCGAGCAGGATGGCACCGATCGCGGCCATGCCAGTGCCGAAGCACACGGTTGCGACCCCGTCCTCCATGCGGTTGATCTTTTCCTCGAGCGCGGCGGTGGTCGGGTTGCCCTGCCGGCCGTAAACGTAGCCCTGCGCCCGGCCCTGGAATACCGCGGCCAGCTCGCGCGCGTCGCGATAGCCATAGGCTACCGACAGGTGCAGCGGCTTGTGCAAAGCGCCGTGCTCGACGGCGGCTTCGCGGTCGGCGTGCAGAATCGAGGTGGTGAATCCGGTCTTGCGCGACATCGGATCGCTCCAGCAAAAAGGCCCGTCAGCTTGCGCTAAACGGGCCCCGGATCGATTCGTCGCCTCGCTTTAGCTGAATTTGTATAGCGCCCGCAAGCTGTGAAGCCGCCGTTGCCGGCAACTCCGATTCAAATCGGCGCTCTGGTTTGAAGTATCGCCGCAAACCGCGGATCAGTCAATGCCCGCTTCAGCCGGCGGCGAGCAGCGATTCCTCGCTTTCGCCCCGCGTCTCGTCGCGCTCGCGCGCTAGATGCGACAGGTAATCGGCGGTGACGTCGCCGGTGACGTAGTAGCCATCAAAGCACGAAGCCTCGAATTCCTTCAGCCGCGGATTGGCGCCACGCACCGCACGCTTCAGCGCCTCGAGATCCTGGTAGATCAGGAGATCGGCGCCGATCTCGTTCGCGATCTCGGCTTCGGTGCGTCCGGTCGCCACCAGCTCGCGCGCGGTAGGCATGTCGATGCCATAGACGTTCGGATAGCGCACCGGCGGGCTGGCCGAAGCGAAATAAACCTTGCGCGCGCCGGCCTCGCGCGCCATCTGCACGATCTCCCGGCTGGTCGTCCCGCGCACGATCGAGTCGTCGACCAACAGCACGACCTTGTCCTTGAATTCGATGCCCATCGGGTTGAGCTTCTGGCGCACTGACTTACGGCGGATCGCCTGCCCGGGCATGATGAACGTGCGGCCGATATAGCGATTCTTGACGAAGCCCTCGCGATACTTGAGCCCCAGCGAGTTGGCGAGCTCCAGCGCAGACGGCCGGCTGGAGTCGGGAATCGGAATGACGACGTCGATATCCTGCGCCTCGGGCATGCCGCGGATCTTCTTCGCCAGCTCGCCGCCCATCCGCAATCTCGACTCGTAGACCGACGCGCCGTCGATCACCGAGTCCGGCCGGGCGAGGTAGACGAACTCGAAGATGCAAGGCATCAGCTGCGGATTCTCCGCGCACTGCCGCGCGTGGAATTTGCCGGTCTGGTCGACGTAGATCGCTTCGCCCGGCGCCACGTCGCGCAGCACCGAAAAGCCCAGCGCCTCGAGGGCGACCGATTCGCTGCCGACGACGTATTCGGTGCCGCCCATTGATTCGTTGATGCCGATGATCAACGGCCGAATGCCGAACGGATCGCGAAAAGCGAGCAATCCGTAGCCGGCGATCATCGCGACGATCGCATACGCGCCGCGGCACCGCTTGTGCACCGCTGCGACCGCGGCGAAGATCGCGTTGGCGTCGAGCTTGGCATGATGCGCGGCGCGCTCGAGCTCGAGTGCCAGCACGTTGAGCAGGACCTCCGAATCGGAGTTGGTGTTGACGTGGCGAAAATCGAGCTGGAACAGCTCGCGCTTCAGCGCCTCGCTGTTGGTCAGGTTGCCGTTGTGCGCGAGCGTGATGCCGAACGGCGAGTTGACGTAGAACGGCTGCGATTCGAGGTCGGAGGAGGCCGATCCGGCCGTCGGGTAGCGGCAATGGCCGATACCAGTATTGCCCATGAGCTCGCGCATGTTGCGCGTGCGAAACACGTCGCGCACATATCCCGGGCCCTTGTACATGTGAAAGACCGGGCCTTCGCTGGTCACGATGCCGGCCGCGTCCTGGCCGCGATGCTGCAGCAGCAGCAGCCCGTCATAGAGCAGCTGGTTGACGGGCGTATGAGTGACGGCGCCGATGATTCCGCACATGTCAGTGCCCTGCCCCGCAGATAGCCACTAGGTCGCTCCCGCCTGGAGGACCTGCTTGGTTGACCTCTTCTCGGGCTTCGGAAAGGCGAGCTGCTGGGCCCATCCCTGCGGCAGCCAGGGCCTCAGACTCAGAGCCGCATCGACCAGCGCGGGCGCGAACATCGCATGGCGCCACCACTCCTGCTGAGGAAAGGTCGTCAGGCCGGCGATCAGCACTCCGATGACGACGATCAGCAGTCCGCGAGCGATACCCAGCACCGCGCCCAGCGTCCTGTCGACGAAGCCCAGGCCCACCGCGCGCACCAGGCGCGACAGCAACCAGCCGAGCAACGCGCCGATCAGCAGCACGACGACGACGATCAGGATGAAGGCGCCGATGTAACGTATGCGCGGCGCGTCGCCGAGCACCGGCAGCCACGCGGCGAGCGCATCGGCATACTGGAATGCGGCGACCAGCGCGACTACCCACGCCATCAGCGAAATCACCACGCGCACAAATCCGCGCGCGAAGGCGAACACGGTCGACAGACCGATGATCCCGATGACGACGAAGTCGAATGCGGTCATTGCGTGATGATCGCGTTGCCGTAGCCCGCGGCCTTGATGTTGGCGAGAGCGACATCCGCTGCTTCGCGTGACGGATAGCCGCCGACGCGCACGCGCTGCACCGGTCCCTGGCGAGTGGCGACCGGCTCGACGCGAGCCGGGAAGCCAGACGCGAGCAGTTTCGCGGCCAAATCGGCCGCCGCCTGACTATCGGCCAGCGCCGCCACTTGCACGAACAGCCCGCCACCGGTCGCTGGCGCAGGCTCGGCCCCGGCTTTCGCGGCCGGCGCCTCGCTCGCAGGTGCAGCCGCGGGCGTCTGCGGCCGCATCGCCTCGGGGGCCGAGGACATGATCGCCGGTGCCCGGTTCGCACCGGACTGGCCGAGCACGCGCTGCTCGGCTGCCGCCAGCGTGCGCTCGGGCGCCGGCGCGGCGTTGCCGGCGCTCGCCGTCGGCGCCGCAGGCGGCGTCCCAGTCGCGACTTTGGTCTCGGCACCCTTGTCGGGCGACAAGGGCGTGATGAATTTGCCCTGGTCGATCGGTGGGATCTGGATCGATACGTCGTTTCCCAGCGGCTTGGGATCGCTTTCCAGCAGCATCGGCAGCATCACCGCCGCCGCCAGCGCGAGCACGACCGCCCCCACGAGCCGGCGGCGTGCGCGCCGCTTGAGTTCATCGACTGCGGGATCGGCAATCTCGGGACGGGTCGCCATTCGTTTCAGTTGGGGTTGGACGGGGTCGAATCAAGCAGAATAGGCAAGTGCGATGCCCCCAGAAAACTCGCGCTTCAAGCGCTGGCTGGCGGCGGCGATTCATCGTGCAGGTTCCCCGGCCGGACCGGTTCGCTCCTTCGCCGCCAGTGCCGCGGCGACGGTGAGAAACGAGCCAAAAACGATAATTCTATCAGCTTCTGCTGCTTCCTCGCGTGCCGCGCGGTAAGCCGCCGCAGGATCGGCGTACTCACGCACCGCACTGGGCGCGACGCCAGCGTCTTGCAGCCGCTGTCTGAGCGCATCGGCGCCTGAACCTCGCGGCGGCGGAAGCGTCGCAACTTCCCAGCGATCGACACGCGGGATCAGCGGCGCGATCACTGCATCGATGTCCTTGTCCGACATGATGCCGAAAACGCCGATCGTCCGCGGATGAAAGCCCATCGCGCCGAGATTGTCGGCGAACGCATGCGCCGCCTGCGGATTGTGCGCGACGTCGAGCACGGTGACCGGGCGGCCGGGAAGGACCTGGAACCGGCCCGGCCATTCGATTCCGACCAGCGCGGCGCGCACCGCACCCATCGACAATGGAAGCCGATCGCGCAATGCATCGGCCGCGCAGAGCGCGGTCGATGCATTGGCCAATTGATAATTGCCGCGCAGCGCCGGATAAGGCAGGCCATGCCGCGCGCCGCCCGGGCCCCAGTAGTCCCATTGTGCGCTTTGTGCGGCGTAGCCGTAGTCGCGGCCGATGCGCACCAGCGTCGCGCCTATGGCCGCAGCGTGCGCGATCAACGACGCCGGCGGATCGCGGTCGGCGCAGATCGCCGGCTTGGCGCGGCGGAAAATGCCGGCCTTTTCACGCCCGATGTCCTCCCGTGTGGCGCCGAGATAATCGACATGGTCGATGGCGACCGTCGTGACCACCGCCACATCGGGATCGACGATATTGACCGCGTCGAGGCGCCCGCCAAGGCCGACTTCGAGGATCAGCGCGTCGAGCTCTTGCCGGGCGAACAGCCACAGCGCGCCGAGCGTACCGAATTCGAAATAGGTGAGCGGCGTCCCGGCGCGCGCAGCCTCGACCGCGGCGAAAGCGTCGCACAACGCGGCGTCGCTCGCTTCGGCGCCATCGATCCGCACGCGCTCGTTGTAGCGCAAGAGGTGCGGCGACGTGTACATCGCGACGCGGTAACCGTCGGCGAGCAGCATCTGCTCCAGCAGCGCGCAGGTCGAGCCCTTGCCGTTGGTCCCGGCAACGGTGATGACCGGACACGCCGGCGCCACCTCGAGCCGGACGGCGACGCTTTCGACGCGGTCCAGCCCCAGCGCGATCGCCTTGGGGTGCAGCGTTTCGAGATACGCGAGCCACTCGGCAAGGGTGGAGGGCGGGCTCACGGGACGGCGGCGCGGGATGCGCCCGGGGAATCGCGCGTCAGCCGGTCGGCAGCGGCTGCCGCTGCAGCAAGGTCAGCAGTCTCGGCAGTTCGTCCTTCAGCGCGCGTCGGTCGACGATCATGTCGATCGCACCTTTTTCCAGCAGGAACTCGGCGCGCTGGAATCCCTCCGGCAGCTTTTCGCGGACCGTCTGCTCGATCACTCGCGGGCCTGCGAAGCCGATCAGCGCGCCCGGCTCGGCGATCACCACATCGCCGATCATCGCGAAGCTCGCCGACACGCCGCCCATCGTCGGATCGGTCAGTATCGAAACGAACGGCAGCCGCGCCTTCGACAACTCCTGCAAGACCGCTGTCGTCTTGGCCATCTGGAACAGCGAGCTGACGCCTTCCTGCATGCGCGCTCCGCCGCTCGACGTGATGCAGACGAACGGTACGCGATTGTCGTACGCCACGCGCACGCCACGGACAAAACGCTCGCCGACGACCGAGCCCATCGACCCACCCATGAACTCGAACTCGAACGCTGCGAGCACCAGCGGCGTCGACTTGATGCTGCCTTGCATCACGACCAGCGCGTCGGTCTCGCCGGTTTCCTCGAGCGCCGCCGACAGGCGCTCCGGATACTTGCGCGTGTCCTTGAACTTCAGGCTGTCAATCGGGAGCACTTCCGACCCGATCTCGTAGCGCCCTTCCGCATCGAGTAGCTGGTCGACGCGCTCGCGCGCGGTCAGGCGCGCATGATGATTGCACTTGGGGCAGACGTTGAGATTCTTCTCGAGATCGGTTCGATACAGCACGGCCTCGCAGGACTGGCATTTGACCCACAGCCCTTCGGGCATCGACTTCCTGCCCGTTCCCGGCGATGCCTTGATGCGCGGCGGCAAAAGCTTCTGCAACCAACTCATACGGTCTCCCCGGGTCCGGTCAGGCGGCTCGTTTGGCGACTTGGTCGACAGCCGCGCGTATTGTAGCCAACCAGGCGCCGGCGCGCGCCGGCGCCTCGTCCGCCGGCCCGCATTCGATCTCCTCGATGATACGGCTGCCGATCACCACGGCATCGGCATGCGCGGCGATCGCCCGCGCGCTGGCCGCATCGCGGATGCCGAAGCCGACGCCGACCGGAAGGCTGACGTGCCTTCGTATTTCCGCGAGTCTCGCGGCAACCTCGGCGGTGTCGAGATGACCGGCGCCGGTGACACCCTTCAGCGAGACATAGTAGACGTAGCCGCGCGCCATGTCGGCGACGAGGGACATGCGCGCGATCGGCGTGGTCGGCGACAACAGGAAGATCGGCGCTAGGCCGCGCGCGGCGGCGAGCGCCGCGAAATCCCGCGCTTCCTCGGGTGGATAATCGACGACGATGACGCCGTCGACGCCGGCCGCGGTCGCACGCTCGACGAATTCTCCTTCGCCCATCGCCTCGATCGGATTGGCGTAGCCCATCAGCACGATCGGCGTCGTCGCGTCGCGCTGGCGGAACGCGGCGACCATCGCCAGCACGTCGGCGAGTCCCACGCCCTGCGCCAGCGCGCGCTCGGAAGCGCGCTGGACCACCGGACCGTCGGCCATCGGATCGGAGAACGGCACGCCCAGCTCGAGCACGTCGGCACCCGCGCGCACCAGCGCGTGCAGCAGCGATGGCGTCACTGCGGGCGACGGATCGCCTGCAGTGACGTACGGAATCAGCGCGGTGCGGCCGGCCGCGCGAAGCTTCGCGAAAGCCGCGTCGATGCGGTTCACCGGCAACGCTTGGCCGTCGGCTCGCCTCACCGCAGCGACGGATCGCATCCGGGCCGGCAATGGAAGTGCAGGCCCGCGCGCTCGGCAACCGTGTTCATGTCCTTGTCGCCACGTCCCGAGAGGTTGACCAGAAGCACCTTGTCGCGCGGCAGACTCACCGCCAGCCGCGCCGCATGCGCCAGCGCATGACACGATTCGAGCGCGGGAATGATGCCCTCGATGCGGCAGCAGTCGTGAAACGCCGCCAGCGCTTCGTCATCGGTCACCGTCACATATTCGGCGCGCCCGCTATCCTTGAGCCAGGCGTGCTCGGGGCCTACACCCGGATAGTCGAGACCAGCCGACACCGAATGGGTCTCTACGATCTGACCGTTCGCGTCCTGCAGAAGATAGGTCCGGTTGCCGTGCAGCACGCCGGGTCGTCCGGCGGTCAGCGAGGCCGCGTGCCGGCCGGTAGAGATGCCGTCGCCGGCGGCCTCGACGCCGATCAGCCTGACCTTGTCGTACGGGATGTACGGGTGGAAGATCCCGATCGCGTTCGACCCGCCGCCGACGCAGGCGATCACCGCATCCGGCTGGCGGCCGGTCATTTCCAGCATCTGCGTCAGGCATTCGCGGCCGATGACCGTCTGGAAATCGCGCACCATCATAGGATAGGGGTGCGGTCCGGCGACGGTACCGATGATGTAAAACGTATCTTCGACGTGCGTCACCCAGTCGCGCATAGCCTCGTTCAGCGCGTCCTTCAGCGTCTTCGAGCCCGATTCGACTGGCACCAGCTCGGCGCCCAGGAGCTTCATGCGGAACACGTTCTGCGCCTGGCGCCTGACGTCCTCGGACCCCATGTATACGACGCAATCCATGCCGAAGCGCGCGGCGACGGTCGCGGCAGCGACGCCGTGCTGGCCGGCACCGGTCTCGGCGATCACGCGCCGCTTGCCCATGCGCCGCGCCAACAGCGCCTGTCCGATGCAGTTGTTGATCTTGTGCGCACCGGTGTGGTTCAGGTCCTCGCGCTTGAAATAAAGTTGCGCGCCGCCGAGTCTTTCCGACCATCTCCTGGCGTGGTAGACCGGGCTCGGCCGGCCGACGTAGTGCTTGAGCTCGTACTCGAATTCGGCGACGAACTCGGGATCGGTTCGATAGCGGGCATACTGCTCGCGCAGTTCGTCGAGAGCGTGAATCAGCGTCTCGGCGACGAACACGCCGCCGTACGGTCCGAAGTGACCGCTCTCGTCGGGAAGCGCGTACGTTACGTCAGCCATCTGCATCACGCACTCCTCGGATGAACGCGGCAATCTTCGCCGGGTCCTTGATGCCTTTGTGCGGTCTGCCGTCGTCGCCGGTAGTCTCTACGCCGCTCGATACGTCGACCGCCCACGGGCGCAATGCCCGGATCGCGGCGCCGACGTTGTGCGGCGTGAGCCCACCGGACAGAATCAGCGGTCGCGCGAGTCCGGCGCCGAGCCTCGTCGCCAGGGCGTGCCAATCGAAGGTCCGGCCGGTACCGCCCGGCATGTCGCCGGGAACGAACGCATCGAACAACAGGCCCCGCGCATCGCGATAACGCGAAGCGTATTGTAGCAAATCGACGTCCTGCCGCACCGGAACGGCCTTGATGTAAGGCCGTGCGAACGACGCGCACAGCGCCTGCGGCTCATCGCCGTGGAATTGCAGGACGTCGAGCGGCACCGCGTCGACGGCCGCGCGCACCGCTGCGGGCTGCGGATCGACGAACAGGCCGACGATCGTGACGAACGCCGGCACCGCGGCCGCAATCGCGCGCGCCTGCTCGAATTCGACCTTGCGCGGCGTACCAGGCCAGAAAACCAGGCCGATCGCATCGGCGCCCGCGTTCGCCGCCACCAGCGCATCGTCGATGCGCGTGATGCCGCATATCTTGACGCGCGTGCGCGGTGCGGGCTTCATCGTGCGTGCATCGCTTTCAGGTGCCGAACGCACGGGCCGGCGCGTGCGTCGAGGGAAGATTCCACCGCGGCGGATAGTCGATGCCGGTGAGGTACAGACCGTCGGGAGCGAACGTCGGCGCGGCGCGCGTGCGATCCCGGCCGGCCAGCAATTCGGCAATCCACCCCGGCGAATGGCGGCCGTTGCCGACATAGACCAGCGCGCCCACGATGTTGCGCACCATGTGCTGCAAAAAGGCATCGGCGTGAAAATCAAATCGGATCATGTCATCCTCACGCGCGATATCGAGCCGGTCGAGCATCCGGGTGGCCGATTTCGCCTGGCATTCGGCGGCGCGAAAGGCCGAAAAATCGTGTCTGCCCAGAAGTGCATCGGCGGCGGTCCGCATAAGGTCGAGCGCAAGCGGCCGATGGTACCAGCCGACGCGGCCGGCGAGCAGCGCCGGCCGCACCGGCCGATCGAGCAGCAGATACGTATAGTGCCTGCCGGTCGCGGCGAAGCGCGCGTGGAAATCCGCCGGCATGCCGAGCCCCCAGCGGACTGCGACCGATGAAGGCAGCAACGCGTTGACGCCGCGAACCCAGGCAGTATCGGCGCGACGCGCGTCGGTGTCGAAGTGCACGACCTGGATCGCCGCATGGACGCCGGCATCGGTGCGTCCCGCCGCGACGGTCGACAGCGGAGCATCGGCGATCCGCGATAGCGCGCGCTCCAGGGCATCCTGCACGCCGGTCCCGTCGGCTTGCGTCTGCCAGCCGTGAAACGATGCCCCGTCGTATTCGAGGCCAACAGCGATTCTCATCGGATCTGCTCAAGCGCCATTGTCGTCACCGGACCAGCACCGTGCCAAGCGTCGCGCGCCAGCAAAAAAAACGGCGGCATGCGCTGCCGCCGTTTCTTGCCACGCGAGGCTGCCGGGGCTAAGCGAGCTTGGACAGCAACGTCTTCGCCTCGGACTTCTGCTCGTCATCACCTTCGTGCAGCACTTCCTGCAGAATTTCCCGCGCACCTTCGACGTCGCCCATCTCCTGGTAAGCCTTGGCCAGGTCGAGCTTGGTCGCCGCGTCGTGCCACTGGCCATCGAGCACCGACGGCGTCGGATCCTCGAAGGTCGAGCGGTCGGGATCGAATGCGAGATCGAGCTTGTCGAGCTCGATCGCCGCCGCCGGGCGCGCAAGCTGCGGCGCCGGTGCGCCTGCGGTGGCGAACGCGCGCTCGGGCTCGGGCGCCGGCTTGGGTTGCGCCGCGGGCGGCGCTGCGCGAACCGGCTCGTCCAAATGGAAGTCGAGATCAAACTTCGGAACGGATTCGGGGTCCAGGCTCAGGCTGTCATGAACGGGAGCAAACTTCTCGCTCGCGCCGGACTTGGCCGCCGCCGCACCTGACACCGTCCCCGGAAACGCCGACGACTTGTCGAACGACTCACTTGCGGCGCGACTCGATTTGGCGACCTCCTGTGCCGCGCCGGCGAGTATCGCCGCCGGCGTCTTGGGCTCTTCGCCCGAGCTCGGCGCGAGCGAAATATCGTCATCGAGCGAAAAGTCGAGCGGTGTGGCCACGCGCGGCTCGGCCTTGTGCTCGGGCGGCACTGAGAACACCTGCGTATCGCTGGCCGGAGGTTCGGCCGCGGCCGCGGCGGCGGCGGCCGCCGGCGTCGCGGCGAATGCCGAGCCGCCGGCCTCGGTGAACAGCGGATTCGCCGGATCGAGCTGACGGCCAAGCGCCATCGCCTTCTGCCATACCTCGCCCTGGCCGCCCGATACCGAATAGAGCTCGCTGGCGACCGTCTCGAACGCCGACGGCTTGTTGTGCTGCGAATGGATCTCCAGCAGCTTGAGGTAGATCTCCTGCCGTTGCGGATCCTTCTTTAGCGCGTCCTTGAGAATCTCCTCGGCCTGCGCGTCGCGGCCATAAGCGAGATAGACCTCGGCTTCCGCGATCGGATCGACCTCGTCGGTGTCGATGTTGCCCAGGCCCTCGCGGCTGAAATCGCTGGCCAGCGAATTGTCGCCTGTGTTGACGACGCCACCGCCGGTCGAGCCGAACACGGTGTTCGTCTTGATGTCGGTGCCCGAGATTATGCTGTCCTCGAAGCGCGTGGTCTTGCGGCGGCGTGCCGCGACGATGCCGGCAATTCCCGCCAGCAGCACCAGAGCGCCTCCACCGATCGCCCAGGTCGGCGTGTTGCCGAACAGGTCGTCGATGAACGACGGCTCGGGCTTGGCCGGTGCTTTCTTCGGCGGAGCCGCCTTCGGCACGACGGCCTTCGGCTCAGCCTTGG